>WNFJ01446226.1_pt1 | contig 15745 bp, 12 predicted proteins | sample 5400461 | NCBI WGS metagenome assembly WNFJ01 (sample SAMN13153349, study PRJNA577476) | soil metagenome | isolation source: 115 cm saprolite on Douglas fir-dominated hillslope | place: USA:California | collected 2013-09-17 | reverse complement strand
GGCGACGGTTCGCGGCCGTCGTGCGCGCACTCACGGCACGGATCGGCGGATCGACTGCGGAATCGCCGGGGGAAGACTGAGTCCTTGTTCCAAGTGCTCGTACCTGTACCAGGGATACGCTCAGCATGTGTGGTATAGCCGGCGTCGTCCACGTCGATGGTCAGCAAGCTGTGAACCCGGACGTCATCCGGGCTCTTTGCGACGCCATGGCGCATCGGGGGCCGGACGACGAGGGATTCTTCGTCGAGGGACGAGCCGGGCTCGGCATGCGGCGGCTGTCGATCATCGACCTGGCGGGTGGACAGCAGCCGATCTTCTCGGAGGACGAGCAGGTCGCGGTCGTCATGAACGGCGAGATTTACAACTACCGCGCACTGCGCGATGAGCTGCTCTCGCGCGGTCATCGCTTCGCGACTCACTCCGATACCGAAGTGCTGGTGCACCTCTACGAAGAGCGCGGGGCGGACCTCGTGGTTCCGCTCCGCGGCATGTTCGCCTTCGCGATCTGGGACCGGCGGCGCCAGCAGCTCGTGCTCGGGCGCGACCGGTTCGGCATCAAGCCGCTCTATCTCGCCCGCCGGCCGTGGGGCCTCGCGTTCGCGTCCGAGCTGAAGGCGTTGGTCGAAGCCAATCTCAGCGAGCGTGTCCTCAACCCCGTCGCGCTCGACGCCTTTCTGCAGCTCGGATACATGCCGACGCCGCTGACACCCTTCACCGATGTCGAGAAACTCGAGCCGGGATCGGTCTTGACCTGGTCGCCGGGACAGCCACCCGTCATGCGGCGCTACTGGGACCTGCCTACCGAGCGGCGGCCGGCTTCCCCGCGCGTGGTCGAGGAAGTCGCGCACGCCATCGACGACGCGGTCGCGGCGCATCTGGTGAGCGACGTGCCGGTGGCGGCGTTCCTGAGCGGCGGCCTGGACTCCTCGGCCGTGGTCGCGAGCTGGGCCTCGCGGGGTCTCCGTCCGTCGGTGTTCACGGCGCAGTACGTGGGGTCGGGGTCGGCCGCCACGGACGAAACCCCGCTGGCGCGCGCCCTGGCCCGCCGCTACGGCATCGAGCTGACCGTGGTGCCCGTGGAGCCCCGGGTGGCCGAGCTGTTCGAACCCATCGTTCGGGCACTGGACGAGCCGCACGCCGACGACTCCGCGATCCCTTCCTGGATCCTCTCCGCCGAGGTCGCGCGCTCATTCAAGGTCGTGCTGACCGGGACCGGGGGAGACGAGTTGTTCGCGGGCTACCGGCGTCACCTGGGGATGCTCGCAGCCGCTCGGTACTCCCAGCTCCCGGCCAGCTTGCGCGGTCTGGCGCGGGCGGTGGCAATGCGCCTCCCCGAGCGCGGCCGCTGGGAAGCGCAGGTGCATCGCTTGCGCCGCTTCGTGGATGCGGGGGCGGCAACGCCCGCCGAGCGCTACCTCCAGATGTTGACGCGCATCCCCGAGGACGATCGTCGCGCCCTGCTGCGGCCCGATTTCGTCCGGCGCGCGGGGCCCGGCGCGGCCCGGGCGCGGTTTCAGGAGCTGCTCCAGACCGACGGGACGGAGCCGCACCACGGCCTCAACGCTGCGCTCTATCTGGACTACAAGACATTTCTACCGGACGATATCCTCGCGCTCTCCGACCGGATCTCGATGGCGCACTCCCTCGAGGTCCGGGTGCCGTTGGTGGATCACGTCCTCGTCGAAGCCGTTTTTCCGCTGCCCGATCGCACGAAAATCGGGCGTGGTCGCCAGAAGCACCTCATGCGCCAGGCCCTGCGGGGCCGCCTACCCGCGGAGCATTTTCGCGCGCCGAAGCGCGGCTTCGTCGGGCCGACGGCCGAGTGGTTGCGGCACGAGCTGCGGGATCTGGTGACGGATGAGCTGAGTGAATCGCGGATGGAACGGCTCGGCATGTTCGACACCCAGGTGATTCAGCGATTCCTGGGGGAGCACCTGGAGCGGAAGAGAAACCGCGAAACGGTGCTCTGGAATCTGCTCTCGCTGTCGGTGTGGCATCGGCTGTATGTGGAAAACGCGGCGGTGCCGGCCCCGCGCTGATTGCCTAGCGCAGAAGGCCGACGCGTCAGAGTCCTTGAGCCCCGACACATCGACCCGGCGCGGTCTCAGGATGTTCTCGCTCTGCACGTGGAACGTGACGACGCGCTAGCCGCCCGCTTACAATCAGCGAGCGTTCTCCCGTCCACGCGCACTCGCGCTGAACGTCGAAGCCGGCCCTCAGCCGTGGATCAGGAGGGTGCGATACACGTCCTCGTACTTCCGGAGCCATGGCCCGAGCCCGTAGCCCTCGCGGAGGCGAAGCATAGCTGCTTGGACTCGCTGGCGAGCACGATCTGAATCCTCAAGCCCCACGCGCAAGGCGGCCGCGAGAGCGTCTGGTTGCCCGGGCGGTGCTGTGGCAGCTTCTCGTTCTGACACCACGTCCGGGACACCGCCGACCATTGTAACCGCGATCGGTACGCCGGCCGCCATCGCCTCGAGCAGCACCACGGGCGTCCCTTCGGTTCGCGACGTGAGCGCGAAGAGATCAAACGCGCGCATCAACGCACCCGCGCCCCGTACGATGCCGCAGAACCTCCCGCGGCCTGCCAACCCGAGGCGCCCCGTCAGCTGCTCCAGCCGGGACCGTTCCGGGCCGTCGCCGACGATGACCGCCGTAAGCGGAAGATCCGCGAGGTGCCGCAAGGCCTCCAGGAAGAGATCGGCCCCCTTGGCAGTGATCAGGCGCCCAATCCACCCGATCACCGGAGTCGTCGTGGCTTCGAGTCCCAGGCGCCGCCGAGCTGCCTCGCGCGTCTCGAACGTCACGCCCTCGACCCACGCGTTGGGGACGACGATGATGCGATCGCGGCGCACGCCAATCGCAACCAGGGTCTGCTCAATCGGGCGGGAAACAGCGACGATCCGATCGAACCGGCGCAGGGCGGCGTGCTGGAGCCACTCGTACAGCCGGGTGCGGCCTCCCATCTTGCTCATGCCATGCTCGGTCGTGACCGTTGGGATGCCGACCTTGCGGGCCACTCCCGCGTCGAGCACATCCGGCCGGTAACCGTGAGTGTGCACGATGTCGAAGCGCTCGGCCGTGCAGAGCGCGCGAACGAAGCGTCGTTCGGCGAAGTACGCTCTCGCAGGCAGTGTCAGCGCGTGGGCGCGTACGCCAGCATCGTTCAGAGGCTTCAGGAACGGATGTGCTTCTCCACCCGGACCGACGACCGCCAGCACCTGAACGTTGTGCCCCAGCCTCTGGTGACCTATGGCGAGAGCGTGAACCACACGTTCTAATCCCCCTGCTTCACCCGGTGCCAGGATATGGAGAATCGAGAGGCGCCCGGAGTCCCCCGGTTGAGTGGCGGCCGTCACGATGGGCGTTGTAAGATGCACCCCTGGTCCCGGAGCCACGCGGCCACCAAGGGGAGCGCCTGCTGCAGTCCGAACCGAGGGAGGTACGCCAGCACGAGTACAGAGAGAACTCCGCAGGCGTTGGGCTATTCCGAATCAGCCCTTCGACTCGCTTCATCATTCGACGAGCGAGCGCCGACCGCTGGTACGCTCCCATGATGAGTCCGCCGAAATGGCGAAGGCCGGTCTTGGCAATCGTTCGAACCGGCACCATCGCGTTCGCCCACGCCATGGACCGAAGACGGGATTGATACTCAAGGGCCGGTAGCCCCATGACGCGGTTGAGAGCCTCGAAGTAGTCATTCCACGTCGGCCGTTCGGGCCCGTTTACGTTGAACGCCTCGCCCACGGCTTGCGGCTGGATCAAAGCGAGGCGCGCTGCCTCCACGAGGTCATCGACATACACCAGGTTACACGTGCCCTGCGCGACATCGGAGGGCACGGTCCAGGGACGCTGCTGAAGGCGCTGTGCGAACTCGATCGTCCACGACGAGCTGAATGGACCGTGCACCAACGTAGGCCGCAAGATTGTCACCGGAGTGGCGGCCCCCATCGCCTCGCACACCTCCTCGGCAACAATCTTCGCATCCCCATAGGCCCGGCCGGCGCTGCGTCGCGGCATCGCCTCATCAACGTCGCCAGAGACATCACCATACACGTCGATCGTGGAAAGATGAACCACCCGCGCGACGCCGGCGGCGCGGGCCTCATCGAGCACCGTCCGCGTGCCCTCGACGATGACACGATGATCACCGACGGCGCAATGCACAACCGCCCACACGTCGCGCAGCGCCTCGCGGACCTGTGCCCGATCGGTGACGTCACACGGGACAATTTCCACGGGGAAACGTCCGATTCTGGCTGCGCTCGCCCAGCGGCGGACGCCAGCCCGCACCACCGCGAATCCCGAACAGTGAAAGACCTCGACCATTCGACCAGCTATGAATCCACCTGCGCCTGTGACCAGGACCCGGCGACCGCTACCCACAAATGGACTCGCCGAAGGTGCTGAACCACGGCAGGTCCAACCGCTGACGACGCGCATAACACTCGGCGATCAGCGCAATGGACGGCAACACGTCCCGAGCGCTGACCAACGGCGCCACATCGCCCTGGATCGCGGCCATGAAAGCCGCGATGAGGTGTCGCGCGAAGCCCGAGTACGTCTTGGGACCGCCCGGCGTGCGGACTGGCCGCCGCGTGCCCGAACGATCGGTCAGAATGAATCCCTCATAGTCGAACACGCCTGCCTCGATTTGACCGCTCTCGCCCTGGATCCGCAACACGTTTGCGAGCTTGCTGAGCCAACTTAAATGGATGTTGACGTCGCAATCGTGGAGTCTTGCACGGAGCCTGCAAACAGCCTCGCTGCCCCCAAACGAGTCGTCATGGTAGGACACCAGGTCGGGCTTACCACCGAGCCACCAGCAGACGAGGTCCAGGATGTGGGCCCCGACGTCCAGCAACACCCCTTTGCCGCCGCCCTGAGCGCCGAAGTTCGCCCCAGACACGACGGGCCAACCGAAGGCCTCCCCGTGAGAGAAGTCGATTCGCCTGACCCTCCCGATTGCCCCTTCTGCCAGCATCGATGCAATGCGTCGATTGCTCGGGAAGAGACGCCTGGTGTTATTCACCGCCGCCACAACCCCTTTTTGTTCCGAAGCCGCTACAAGCTTCCGAACCTCGTCTGGATTCTCGGCAAGCGGCTTTTCACAGAGCACATGGACTCCGCTGGACAGGCAACGCATGGCAAGGACGAAATGAAGGTGATGCGGAACGGCCAGGACCGCCGCGTCAATCCGGCCCAGAACGTCGTCGAGGTCTGACGCGTAGGCGGACAGTCCGTGCCCTTCACCCAACGCCTGGGCGCGGGCGAGATCGCGGTCAACCAGGATGAGGCGCTCACGAACACCAGGCTCGGCGAGTAAAGCCGGCAGGTGGAAGGTTTGTGCAATGGCGCCGCAGCCCACAAGTGCGATGGTGGCGGAGCCGCGCTTCACGTGCCGGCCTGCAAGCGCGGTGGCGGAACGGGGCGTTGCTGCCTCGGAGCGATCAGCGTGCATTCACGCTCGCGAAGCAAGATTTGTGCCCGAACCGGAACCGAAAGAATCGTCAGCGATCGAGAGTAACCTTGAGAGTGTTGCATCTCGTCTACGGCGGTCTGGCCCGAGCCGCTAGACCAAGCATCGGCGATTGAGCATGAGGGTTGCGTGTTGCGGCGAAGGCCTGCCGCCCCCCTTTTTCTCAAAGGACCCTGTGAAGCGACCCAAGCTCCTGTTCCTCTGTCAGACTCTCCCCTTTCCACCTAACGGGGGCGTGTGGATCCGCACTTACCATATCCTGCGGCTGCTCGCCCGCGCGTTCGATGTCACAGCGCTGTGCTTCGAGCGGGGTGGCTTGGCGGGACGGCAGACTTCAGAACAGCAGCGAGAGAGCGTGCGAGCGCTCAGCGCCTTCGGCACGGTGGAGGTCGTGCCGTTGCCGCAGACAGCAAGTCGTGCGCGCTACCTCTGGAACCATGTTCGCAGCATCCTCGCATACCGCGTATACACGCGTTTTATGTACGACTCGCGGGAGTTTCGTAACAGGTTGAACGCAATTCTGGCGCGAGAACACTTCGACTTGGTTCATCTCGACAGCCTCAATCTATCGGGCTGGATTCCTGCGCTCGATCCCTTGCCCGTGATCTGCGTCCACCACGACGTCGAATCAGCCCTCCTTGCCCGCCGCGCCACCCTCAATCCGTCCCCTTGGCGCCGGCGGTATCTCGAACACCAGGCCAGGCTGATGCGGCGCGAGGAGCGGACGTGGTGCCCGCGCGTCGCACTGAACGTCACGGTGTCGGAGGCGGACGCCGAACTGCTCCAGCGGATCGTTCCCAACGCGCCTGTGGCGGTTGTCCCCAACGGCGTCGATATCGACGAGTTCCGCCCCGCGCCCGGACGTCACGACCGGATCACATTCGTCGGCGGGACGGCTTGGCTCCCCAACCTCGACGCGCTCCAGTTCTTCTGCGAGCAGATCCTGCCACGCCTCCGCGCAGCGCGTCCTGACCTACCGCGCATCCAGTGGGTTGGATTCGCCACTCCTGACCAGCAAGAATACTACGGGCGCCGGTTCAGTGTGGAGTTAACCGGGTACGTGCCCGACGTCCGTCCGTTCATGAGCGACAGCGTCTGCAACATCGTGCCGCTGCGGGCTGGGGGCGGCACGCGAATCAAGATCCTCAACGCGTGGGCGATGGGCAACGCAGTGGTGAGCACGACCATCGGATGCGAGGGACTCGCTGCCAAGGACGGCGACAACGTACTGATCGCCGACGAACCCGCGGCATTTGCGAAGGCGATCCTGCGGGTGCTCGACGACGCAGGCCTCCGCGCTCGGCTCGGGCGGCGCGGACGCGCCACTGCCGAAGCGAAGTACAGTTGGGACGTGATCGGGGGCCAAATGACGGCCACCTATTTCGACGTAGCCGTGGGGCGGCGCATGCGCCGTCAGGAGGTTCCTCCGACTAGGGGTGAGGACGTCTATCGATGAGAACGGGTTTGTCAGCCTGCGGGACTCCCGGGTGACGATCGAGGCGTGGGCCATTCGTCACGAGGATTTCGTACCGATACCACGTGTCGGTCTGGAGGGGTTATGGTCCGATGTGTTAACGTCCCCAACGGGGGAGTAGGTGTTACGTGACGGGACCGACGCCCGCCGGCTCATGGAGAGGGCGATCCGTCCGTCTGTTCTTGGTCGGGCCTCGTGTTCGACAAGGAGACCCCTCACATGCCTAACGTCAATCGTTGGCGCCGAGCCCAGGACTACGAGCAGGAATTCTGGGAGGGAGTGGCGGCGAAGATCTCCGCCGGTGCCGCGTCACAGCTCGATTGGTACCGGTGGCGCGCGGAACAACTGCTTCTCAAGCTCCGGAGTCTCGGGCTCAACAACCTCGACACGGGCGAGGCCACCGTCGTCGAAGTCGGAAGTGGTCCCATCGGCGTCGTGCAGTTCCTCAAAGCGAAGGAGCGCGTCGCCGTCGATCCGCTCGAGCCATTCTACGCCCGGAACGCCGTTCTGACCGCCCTAAGGACCGATGGCGTCCAGTACCGCGCAGGCGTTGGCGAACAGCTCCCGTGCGAGAGCGGCCGGTACGACGTAGCGATCATCGAGAACTGCATCGATCACGTCCAGAACCCTGCGGCCGTGCGCGCAGAGCTCGCGCGCGTCCTCAAGCCCGATGGCATCCTCTACCTGACGGTCAACTGCCGCAGTCCCTGGGGGTACGTGGCGCACCGCGTCCTGGCCCGGCTTCGGCTCGATCCCGGGCACCCGCACACGTTCACGCCGGACCGCGCGAGCGCGTTCATCGAGAACGGCGGCTTCCGCATCCTTGGTCGCGAAGTTGGATCCTACGTCGCGGCTTGGCGCGCCGACTGGCGGGCTCCGGGGAGCCGAGCACGACTGAAGGCCATGCTCGGAGTCAGCGAATTCTTGTTCAGCGCGATAAGCCAGCGCGCTCCCTTCCACTGATGTATACGTGACCGAACCAGTAGTCGTCTGGCTCGCGGCATGCGCAAGAGGCAACCGACCGCGAGAGACAGCACCTCTCGCGGTCGGTTAGCGATACGGACTGCTTGAGCGCGTCAACCCCTCACGGTCAACGCCTGCTGAGGCGCACGTGGTCGAAGTAGTAATAGTCCTGCTCAGTCTTGATCTCACCGGTGTTCCCGCCCCACGTCGGGGCGATCTTGAACTCGTCGAAGTCCTGCGACGGGTATTGCAAGTTCGCGTACTCGCCTTGCAAAACCCCGTCGAGCCAGAAGCGTAGCGTACGCGTCGCCTTGTTCATGTAGATCTCCAACAGATGCCACTGCCCGAGCGTGACGAGGTCGGCGCGGACATTCGGAGAGAGCGCCCGGACCCCGGTCGAGAACTCTGACACCATCCGGAGCGTGCGATCGGCGAGCATGCTGATGTAGATCTGCCCGCCGGCCCCGCCGCCGCCAGCGAACTGGAACGCGATCTTGTTGTCGGCGGAATGAAACCGCCACGGATTGGAGGGCTTCCAGTAGAAGCCGATGTACAGCTCGTTGATACCGCTGCCGACGGTACGGAACATCGTCGCCGGGTCGTTGCCGTCGTGGAAGCCATTCGGGTAGCTCCACTGCCCAACGAAGCTCGGGGAGACGGGCGCCGTGGAGTCCACGATCCGCGTCGCGAGCCCATGGTTGTTGATGGACCAGCCACCACTCCCGGCGATCGAGACGCACTGGCCAATCGGAAGCGGGTCGCCGAACCCGTAGTCCGAGATCAGCGTGAAGCCGGCCGGCTCGTGGGGCCACCGGCGTTCGGCCGGCACGTCTGCGCCCATCGCACACTCCGTGAGGCTCCACGCTGCAAGGACAAGGGCGACGCCATACGCACGGCCCCTACGCAAACTTCTGGGACGATTCACGTCGATTCCTCATTAATCGCGCGTTGTAGCTCCGCGTCCTCGTGTTTCATGCCCGCTCCCTCCAACGCCACGCGCTGGGCGCTATGCTTCTCTCGTGTCGCGACGTCTCATCGCACGAGGTGTACCATAGAGGTGCTATCGCGCCGCGGCATGCGCAAGAGGCAACCGACCGCGAGAGACAGCACCTCTCGCGGTCGGTTAGCGACACGGACTGCTTGAGCGCGTCAGCCCCTCACGGTCAACGCCTGCTGAGGCGCACGTGGTCGTACCAGTAATAGTCCTGCTCTGTCTTGGTCGTACCGATACTCCCGCCCCACGTCGGAGCAATCTTGAACTCGTCAAAGTTCTGAGCCGGATAGAGCAGATTCGTGTACTGGCCCTGCAATACCCCGTCGAGCCAGAACCGGACCGTACTCGTCGCCTTGTTCATATAAATCTCAATGAGATGCCACTGCCCAAGCGTGACCCGGTCGGCCTGGACGTTCGCCGGAAGTGCCACGTTCCCGGTCGAGAACTCTGACACCATCCGGAGCGTGCGGTCGGTGTACATGCTGATGAAGATTTGCCCGCCTGCCCCACCGCCGCCTGCGAACTGGAACGCGATTTTGTTATCCGCGCTCGGATGCAGTTGCCACGGATTTGAGGGCTTCCAGTAGAAGCCGATATACAGCTCGTTGATGCCACCGGGGAGCGTATAGAACAGGGTTCCCGGATCGTTGCCGTCAGCAAAACCCACTGGATAACTATACTGCGCAACGAAGGGTGGCGATGCTGGTGCTGCATTGTCGGAGCTACGCGTCACGAGCCCATCGTTGTTGATGGACCAGCCACCACTCCCGGCGATCGAGACGCCCTGGCCAATCGGAAGCGGGTCGCCGAACCCGTAGTCCGAGATCAGCGTGAAGCCGGCCGGCTCGTGGGGCCAGGCCCCTCCGGGGGGGGGCGGAGGAGCGGCGGTGACTACGATGGCCGCTGTCCCGTTCTTCCCCTCGCTGGTCGCCGTGATCGTCGCCGAGCCCACCGCAACGCCAGGCACCAACCCGCTGCCACTCACCGTGGCGACGCCGGCATTGTTCGTGGCCCAAGTGATTGACCGCCCGCTCAACGGGTTTCCGTTCGCGTCCTTGGGCGTGGCCGTGAGCTGCACCGTCTGCCCCACCGTCACGCTTGCCGTCGCCGGGCTCACCATCACCGACGCCACTGGCACGTTGGTCACCGTGATGGCGGCCGTGCTGGTTGCGCTCTCGCACGCGGCGGTGATGATGGCCGTGCCCGCCGCCAGTGCCGTCACTAGTCCTGTTCCGTTCACGGTAGCTACTCCCGGATTGTTACTCGTCCACGTGACCACGCGGCCCGTCAACACGTTCCCATTTGCATCCTTCGGAGTCGCCCCCAGCTGCACCGTCTGCCCCACCATTCGCCGGCCTCACCGTGACCGAGGCCACGGGCACACCGGTCACGGTGACAGTCGCCGTGCCGCTCTTGCCCTCGCTCGTCGCCGTGATCGACGCCGAGCCGGGCGCCACGCCCGACACCAGCCCGCTGCCGTTCACCGTTGCAACAGCCGCGCTGCTGCTGGACCACGTCACGACGCGCCCCGACAGCGGGACGCCGTTGGCATCTCGCGGCGTCGCAGTGAGTTGCACCGTCTGCCCTGCAGACACGCTCGCGGACGCGGGACTGACCGCGACCGACGCCACCGGCACGACCGTGATGGTGATCGCCGAAGTTCCACTCTTCGTTTCGCTCGTCGCCGTGATCGTGGCCGACCCCGCAGCGGTGCCCGTCACCAACCCGCTCGCATTCACGGTCGCCACGCCCGGGGTACTGCTGGACCACATCACGGTGCGGCCTGAAAGTGGCGCCCCGGTCGAATCCTTTGGCGTCGCGGTCAGCTGCACCGCCTGCCCCACCGTCGCGCTCGCCGCCGCCGGGGTCACGGCGACGGCGGCCACGGGCACCTGGGTCACCGTGATGGCCGCCGTGTCCGAAATGCCGCTGCTAGTAGCAGCTACCTTGTACTTGCCGAGCTGCGTCCCGGAGTTGTACCGGCCGTAGTGCCGGCCGTTGCTTGTGCTCGTGTCCACGATGGTCCCGCCCGTCACGCTCCAGTTCACGGCGATCCCCATTGCCGTATCGCCGGCGGCCGTGAAGCCGACCGCCGTGATGTCGGTCGTCTGGTTCGGAAACAGCGTAACGTCTCTGGGAGTCACTGCGATCCTCGTCACCCTACTCGACGAGCCACCGGTAATTCTGAGGGGTTGCTCGCAGGACAGTACCGCGAGCGACAGGACCAAAAGTGCCTTCAGCCGCGCCAGCCTGCTGGACAGCTTGTGCAAGAACGTCATAGGATTCTCCCGCTATGGCTTGTGATGCGGCCCAGGTCCAAACAAATGGGCCGTCAGCACCGACCGATGTCAGTCGCTGGCGGCCCGGCGGGCATGGCGAGCGAACTCGCGGTAGCCCCGTAGCTCTGCGTCACCGCCTTTCGACGGCTTTGCTCTGAGCAGCGCTCCCAACCTTCCCAGTTACCTTACGATATCCAGACTTCGAAGCCGCCTACGGCTTGCTCGTCGCCACGGTGAGATCGTCGACCCACATGTATTGATCCGCGGGCGAGCCGTCGCCGATGTAGGGCGCGATCAGGAACTGGTGGAAATTGATGCTCGGCCGCGCGCCCGTCCGAAAGAGAATGTCGTGCCGGTCGATCACCAGCGTCCCATTGAACCAGTATTGCATCACTCCGTTAGCTTGGCCGATGCCGCCCACGATCGAATTGATGGCGAAGTAGGCCTCGACGTGGTTCCAGTTGCCCTTGTAGCCCGGGCCCGGGGTCGACTGGAACCACACCTGGCCGGCGTGCAACTCCTTACCGTTGTACCACGGCGGCGCATCGTAGCAGGTCGTCACCACGTTCGCCTCCACGACGCCATTGCAGCCGCCGGTGGAGCGGTTCTCGGTAATGCCGATCAGATTAATAGGCGGTGTGCCGTAGCTCGTGTTGATCGCCTTGTTGTCCTGCATAGCTAGCCACGGGACGCCGCCATTCTGGTAGTTGTGCTCGATGTACATCGTCAACCAGTTGTCCGACGGGCCGTCATAGTCCCCGTCCAAATCGCTCAAAACGAGGAATTCATGCGGGTGATACGGCCTGCCAGAGCCGACCCAGTTGTCGCTGTACTTCACCCAGTAGCTGACATACAGAGTCGGGGTCGCCTGGAAGAGGTGCCGCACGGCCCCGCCCCAGGTGGGCGTCGTCGCGCCGAGCAGGAAGTGCGCCTCGAGCGCGTGCGTCCCCGCGTGGGACTGGCTGGCCGTGATGGCGATGCTGGTGTTGTCGTACCAGCCCCGCGACGCGAAGGCGGTGTCCTCGAAACCTTCTTGGAACAGAACGGTCCCCCCACCGGATGGCGCGGTCACTGTGACGCCTGCGGTCCCGTTCTGCCCTTCGCTCGTCGCGGTAACCGTCGCCGAGCCCGCCGCGATCCCGCTCACCAAGCCAGTCCCACTGACGGTCGCCACCGCCGCGTTGCTCGTCGCCCAGGTGATCGTTCGCCCGGTTAACGGGTTCCCGTTGGCATCCTTCAGGGTGACCGTCAACTGCACCGTCTGCCCCACCTGGACGCTGGCGGCCGCGGGGCTCACCGTCACCGACGCCACTGGTACGTTCGTCGTTGTGACGCCCGCCGTGCCACTCTTGCCCTGCAGCTCACCGCCACTGCCGCCACCAGCCCGGTGCCATTCACGGTAGCTACCCCCCCATTGTCACTCGTCCACGTGACCGTGCGGCCCGTCAAGACGTTTCCGCTAGCGTCCTTCGGGGTCGCTGTGAGCTGCACGGTCTGTCCCACCATTATAATCGGCGTCGCCGGGCTCACCGTCACCGACGCCACCGGCACGGTGCTCACCGTGATCGCAGACGTGCCAGTCTGCCCCTCGCTCGTCGCCGTGATGGTCACGGAGCCAGCTGCCACCCCCGTCACGAGCCCGCTCCCGCTCACCGTCGCGAGCGCCGCCTTGCTCGTCGCCCAACTGATCGCTCGCCCGGTCAACGGATTGCCGTTCGCATCCTTGGGCGTGGCGGTGAGCTGCGCCGTCTGCCCCACCTGGACGCTCGCCGACGCCGGGGTCAACGTCACCGACGCCACCGGCCGGCGGCCCCGATTGTGCACCCGGGAAGAGCCAGACAACTTTAGCTGCGAGCTCGTCGCGGTCACCAGAAAATCGCCCGCTGCCGTGTCTGCGGTGAACATGCCGTCGGACGTGACCGTGCCTCCCGATGTGCTCCAGACGACAGGAACGCCGGTGCTGTCGCCGGCAGCGGAGCGACCGTAGGCAACGAACTTGACCTGCTGGGCGGGATCGACCGTGAGACTCTCGGGGACGACGACGATCTGTGCTACGGGGGGAGCTGGGCTGGTCGGAACCGCGAGCGGGCGCTCGCATGTGACACCCACCGCCACGGGCACCAGCACCACCAACAGGTCCCTGAGCAACGCCAGTCGGCAGGAGAGCTTATGTCGATACGCCACGCGTCTCGCTCCTCTTTAGAACGAAGCCGGGCCGCCAGTCTCGACGGGAGTCGATTCGCTGGCGGCCCGGCGGGCGTGGCGAGGGTGGCTCGCGGTAGCCCCGTGGCTCTGCGTCACCGTCTTTCGACGGCTTTGCTCTGAGCAGCGACAGCTAAAACAGCTTACCTGAGGCCCCAAAGTGGCCAGGCCGCGCTTCTCGGTCTGTGATCTCCACCACGCGGGCGCTGGCTAGTTGTTCTCAACGCTTTTGGGGCTAGGGGCGGGCCGGGCCGACGGTTAGGTCATCGACGCCTCGCGCTACGGAGCTACCGTAGCAGGCCGATGCGGCCCAGGGTCTCCACGACGAACGGCAGCGGATCGCCCCACCGCAGGATCTCGACCCGATCACGCCGCAGCGACCAGTGCAGCACTTCGCCGAGCGCACTGAGGAACACAGGGACCGCCACCTTGCCCGGCGGGCGCAGTTTAGTGCGGAGATACACGTAGTCCACCTCGCCCCAACCCCAGCGGCTCCGTATCCCGACGCCGTAGCTCGTGACGGGACGTGGAGACCTCCCGAGCGAGCACTCCACGAGCAACGCGGGGAAGTCCACGCCGGCGTCGATCGCCAACTGCAGCGAGCCCCAGAATCGCGGGTTGATCTCGATCACGTAATAGCGGTCGTTCAGCGCGTCGTGCTTGCACTCGACCATGGCGACGCCTTCCCAGTCGAGCTCGGTCAGGAGCCGCGTCCCCGCTGCAGCCAGCCTGGGCGGAAGCGGGATCGATTCGCGGCACACGCTGACGCCGCCGGAAGGAGGGACTTCCCGCACGCGCCGGTGGGCGAACGTCGCCACGATCCTTCCGCCCCAGCGCAACGCGAAGAATCCAACGCCGGGGCCGTCCACGCGTCGCTGCACCAGGATCGGGAATGCTTCGTCTGGCATCGACCGCAGCCGGGTTGCGCCTTCCGCGGCGGTGGCAAACGGCACCACCCCGTGCCGACGCAGCCCCGCTCCCACGACCACGATCGAGCGCTGCGGTTTGAGGACGCCCGGCACCAGGCCGTCCAGCGACAGCGTCAATGCGCCCGCGCGGGAGGATATGAGCGTGGACTCCGGGATCGCGAAGCCCGCCCGCTCGGCCAACGGGAGCAACGCCGCCTTGTCCGATGCCAGCTGGAACGCCGGAAACGGAGGCAGCGGGACGCGACAAGGCACCGGCGCGCCGGCAGGCTGAGACAGGATCGCAGTGGCCGAGGCGTCCGTCATGGGCAGCAGGACATCGGCATGGACACGCGCCGCGAGGGCCATGACGGCCGCCGCGAATGCGTCGGGACGCACCATGGCGTCCTCGGCCAGGACGTGCTCGCAGACGCGGCGAGATACGCCCGCCAGGGACCAGTGCCGGGCTGAGGCTGTATGGACCTCGTGGCCTGCCCGGGTCAACGAACGACAGGCGGCGAGGGCGGATCGCTCGGTCCCGTCAGTTACGAGAATGGTGGCCACGGTGCTCCTTGCGCCTCTCCGCAACCGTTCTATTTACCCACTGTGCAGCGCAGGCACCGAACGGTCCCAGCCGCCCGGATAGGACCCCTATTCCCAAGGTGTTGCAGGTGCGCCACATTAACCGCGGGGGCGTCTGCTCCGGACCTTGGCGCTGGTCTTGCACTAGCGCGGGCTGCGGCCCGTGATGCCGCCCAAGTGGTGCACGGACCACTTCTTACGTCGAAAGGCCCATGCCCCCCGAACCACTACGCGTCGCCTTTGTCGGCTGTGGAGCCATGGCCAGGCTGCACGCCTACGCATTGCAGCGTGTCTCGGTGCCTCACACGATCGTCGCCGCCCACGACCGCGATGTTCCCGCGGCGACTGAGTTCGCCCGAGAGTTCGGCGGCCAATCGTTTGAGTCATTGGCGACGCTACTGGCCCAGGCGCGACCGCAGGTGGTCCACGTCTGCACACCGGCGGGCCGGCATTTCGAGCCTGCCCGGGCAGCCATCGAGGCCGGCGCCCATGTATACGTCGAGAAGCCGTTCCAAGAAACTGCCGCCGAAGCGGCGGCGCTCCTTCAGCTGGCCGCCGCGCGCGGGGTCAAGGTGTGCGCCGGCCACCAGCAGCTCCGCGACGCCGCCTACGCGCGGTTATTCGAGCAGGCCGGCACCCTCGGCTCGCCGGTACACGTCGAGAGCCGGTTCACGTTCGCCCCGGCCGTCGACCCCGAAACGGGATCGCCCGAACGTCTTGCCCAACAACTGCTCGACATCGTGCCGCACCCGCTGTACACGCTACTCGACGCAATGGAGCGGCTCCACCACACCGGTGAAACGACGATCGCGCACGTTACCGCCGATTGCCGCCAAGTGCACGTGCTGTTGCGCCGCGGCTCGCTCG
>WNFJ01257995.1_pt1 | contig 15746 bp, 10 predicted proteins | sample 5400461 | NCBI WGS metagenome assembly WNFJ01 (sample SAMN13153349, study PRJNA577476) | soil metagenome | isolation source: 115 cm saprolite on Douglas fir-dominated hillslope | place: USA:California | collected 2013-09-17 | reverse complement strand
TATTGGCTTCGACTTTGTGTCTCTGACATCTTTCTTTTCTCCGTGTGTCCTAAATCTCTGTGTTTACTAGGCAATTGTACGACACAAACGGCGAAATAGGAAACACAGCATGTAATTACTCACGTGGTTTTTGCTGCAGCGGCTTGGCCTTGACCACACAGGCAACATAGCCTTCGACGCCTTCCGTATGAATAACTCTATACGATGGAAAGAGATGATCGAGGTGGAGTCGCGTCATTGCTATATAAAAGTCCGGATGGTTCTGACTTACTTTAAACGCTCTTGGAAGATAGGTTGTAGCCTGGGCGGAATGATTAAATGATATTTCGATAGTGGGAAATTGTTGTGCTGTGTATTTTTTATAATTGCGTGCTAACCATTCTGCTGCTGGTTTGTTACAGATGCCCCAATAATCCATTTCATACTGCCCATTAGCTCCAGGAACTCCCCCTATGAGCGGACTAAAATACATATACTCGTATGGGTGCAGATTGTTCATGTCTCTGATAACTTGCCATTGAGCAATCAATACCACTACTACTAGCCCGACCACAGCTACTTTCTGCTTTTTTTGCATGAGGTAGCTGACAAGGCTGATAAGTCCATATACTGCAAGCAATATCAATGGAACAACCAGAAAAAGAAACTGTCTACGAGGATAGCTAATGGAAAAAGCAGCGTCAGACCAATCACCACTATTCGTATCTCAATACCTCCTTTCGTGAAGAATCTGAGGCCACCAACAAGAGCACCTATAGCCGCTAGCAACACCACGGCTGGCGGCGAGCCAATTAGCAACCAGACTGGCACATAGCTTCTGGGTACCAAGGAGTGAGGATAGATCTGCCCCGCAAAGAGAGCCGGAGCAGGAAAGGGATATCCTCTATTGATCATATACACGTGGTAGAGATTAGGCAATGGATCCAGTGCGACATATGGCCAGAGTGCAATGATGGTTATGAACGATACTGCCACGATAATCAAGCAGGACCTTGCCTGTTTTAGAAGGTGATCAACCACCTTTTCCTCTCTGATTACACGCGATCCATAAAAGATCCACCATCCAGCAAGAAGAAAGAACAATATTAGATACCAGAAGAGAGCTGGAATACGTATAGCTATAGCAAATCCGATCAAAAAACCGACCAAGATCGTATTACCGATGAGATATCTCCACCTCAGTTTCCATCGTCGAACAAGCAGAAGTAGCGCCCACAAGACAAGAGCAGTTGCAGAGGTGAAAGGAATATCCTTTGAGTTATTAAAAATAGCTCCAAAGAAACGGGGATAGAGCCACAATCCCAATGCCGCCAGAAACGCCCCCCACCAACTCCCCAATTCAAATCCACACAGTGCCATACCAATGATCCCAACGACTGCAGACAGCCCTGTTACCACCGCTCGTGTATGCCATGGGTACCCAAATGTTTGCTGCGCTAAAGCAACGATGACTTCAAAAGCAGCTCCATGCTCTGGTATATAAAGCGTTTTGGGATAGTGTAGGAAACTTTGATTTCCTCCGTGCGTTTGATACCATGCCAGTACCGATCGCCCATAAGAATTCTGTGTTGGTTCATCAACTGTTATACCATAGCTATCTGCTTGAACAAAGACGGTAACAAGTGCAGTTGCGAAAAGGATAGTAACAAGTGCAGTTGCGAAAAGGATAGCAAGCAGTGAGAATGGTAAGATCTTGGCTATATATTTTTGTCTGATTTTTAACTCCATAGAGGGCACCTCTCTCTTTGCAGTTTTTCGAACTGAGCTCAAAAGAAGGAAGCTCTAGAGAAGATGCCCGCTTTTTCTCTCCAAGACGCCCTCTTTGTCTCTAGACTAGAAGCTGATCCATCCAGTATCTTTAAAGCAGAAGGCTGGAAAGTGCAAAGGGAGAGAGGATACCTCTATAACTTGTATTTTTCCAATCTGCTGAACCATACCTAATCATACCAACTTTCTTCCAAGGCTGACTGATTTTTCCGTCGACATATTCCACAATAACATTCCTTCACTGAAACTGTCCCTCGAGTCGACGAAAAAAACGTGGCATTTCTGGTATCCTTAAAAAGGAGATTGATCATGATTGTAGATATCTCATGACCCTGAGACTCTCGTGAGCACTATTATTCTATACTCGATTTTCCGGTTGAAGGAAAACTATAAGGGGATGACCAAAGAATACGGTCCGAACTTCCGTGGATACTGACCACCAAAATCTGAAGTTAAACCTCGCTCATCCCTATAAAAAAAAAGTATTAGGCTCTGCTAACATGGAGCATTCAACCTCAAGCTTAAGGCTTTGATCGTCTCTTTGAGTGCCATTCATCACATTCACTAAAGAATATTTTAGGCATAAGTCTTAACTGCCGCTTCATGAAAGTTTTGTTCAAGGATATTTGTAACGATATTTTATCGTTATTAGCTTGAACTTGAGAATATCTTGTTCAATTAGTATAAATGAAGGAGACATGAAATGTCAAATTTTAGTTCTAAAAGGCGTAAATCACAAGAACTTGGAAAGGATACAGCACCTAAACGCTCATCGTCGGGGGACAATCCATTAACAGGTCCGCTTGGGCCACAAAACCCTGAATCGCAGGGCAGCAATACATCTAAAGCTCCATCTGAGCCGAAGAATGGGTATGAACTCACTACTGATACTCAAAAACTATCTGAAGTTCATACAGATGAGCTGCAACGTGCTCACACAGATAAGTTACAGCGCACTCGCACAGATGAGCTGCAACGTGCTCACACAGATGAACTAAAGGAAGAGAAGGATCGCAAGTTTCCTAAAAAGCCTAAAAAGCAGCAGGATAGCGATTCTGCTGCTTTGGATAAAAACACTGAACAATTCGAACAGGTAGATATAAAAAAATCATTAGATGCAGAGAGGAAAAGGCACAAGAAATTCGAAAGTGATTTAAACAAATTAGCGCTTTTCGCATATGAAGCTGAAGAAGGCGCTGAAATGTTAGAAAGTGGACAGATTCCTTTTCTGGAAGATGTGGATAGAATGTTACAAGAGATAGACAGTGAAAGTGAGCCTCTTCTGGAAAAAGAGAACGAAGAGTCAGAACAACGGAAACAACAGAAAAAGCAAAAGAATTTTATGGATTCTGGGTACACCGAACAGCAGGAGCAATAGAAAAAGCGAAGGGACCCTCGATACCCAGAGCGGCTACCTGATACTTGGCAATGAGATATACTGATACATATGGAGGTACCTTAGTACCGCTTGCACGGTTTTGTGGTCATCGCACTCGTTACCACAGATAGGCATATGCTGATGCTAGCAGAAAACATCAGGTATTCTATCCCGTTTCTCGGATGGGCTTGCAGTTGAGAATAGCTATCACCTTGTCGGCCCATTCATCCCCCGCATGAATGACCTTATCATTACCCATATCTTTTGGGACGTTTTGACGAGCTATGATGGCAAGCCAAATTGTATTGAAGAGACAACGTATGATCTCTGCTTTGGCGTCCCTCTCTACAGGCGGTTCCAAAAACTTATGGGTAATGATAAGATGAATGACGGGGGATGAATGGGCCTACCTTTTGTGGGGCTTGAGCATAGGGGTACTTTTGGGGTTCATCTCTGTTCATTTTCTTGACACTCCGTTGAATATTTGATACAATGATATGTATGAAAACGGTGATATCTGCAAAGATCAAACTGAATACCACGCCAGAACAGTTTGCACAATTGCGTGCTACTCAATTGGCATATCGCGACTCTCTGAATTTCGTGAGTCAGTATGCTTACGAACATGGCAAAATGAGCAATGCTGTTGGTTTGCAAGATGGAACCTATGATGATATCCGCACTCGCTTTCATCTTCCTTCCCAAATGGCCTGTAGCGTTCCTCGCCAGGTCGGAGCAACCTATAAAGGGCTGTGGACCAAGGTCAAGAAAAACGCAGAAGACCGCAAGTCTGGCCGGACCAAGAAACGCTATAGAGGCTTGGATCAAGTACCGAAGTACATCTCTCCCACAGTGACGTACCAGTATAAGAAAGACTACAGCTTCAAGACCGGCACTCATGTCAGCGTCTTGACTCTGGATGGACGTGTGATTGTTCCCTATACGGGATATAGCCAGCATGTTGCTCTCATCCAAAATGGTGTCCAGATTGGAGCTGCAAAACTCTGGTATGACAAATTTAAGAAACAATTCTATTTGCTGGTCTCCCTTGAGATAGAGACGCCAGACCCAACGCCAGAAACCCATACGGGCATAGCAGGCGTTGATGTGCGTGTGCGCTATCTGGCTGTAACCAGCACAACGAAAGGAGATCGATCCTTCCATTCTGGAAAGAAAGCAGTTCATCGAGCTAACCATTACGCGAGACTGAGGAAGCGTCTGCAAAAGAAAGGCACTCGCTGCGCAACTCGTCGCCTTGTGGCGATAAGCGGACGAGAGAGACGGTTGAAAGCTGACGCCAATCATGGAGTCTCCAAACGCATCGTGACCCGACACCCAAATAGCCTGATCGGACTGGAATATCTGACAGACATCAGAGAGCGAACCCGTCGCAAGAAGGGCAAGAAAGCAAGTTCGAGGCAGAGGAAAGCCAATACGGTCTATTCCAAATGGTCGTTTGCTGAGCTTCAGAGCATGATAGCCTACAAAGCTCTCATGGCTGGGAGTATGGCCACCAAGATAGATGCCAACTACACGAGCAAAGCTTGCCCGATGTGTGGTCATACTTGTGATGAAAATCGTCCGAACCACGGTTTGATGTTCGTCTGTCAGAAGTGCCATTACACGCTCCATGCTGATCTCGTTGGCAGTCGCAATATCACGATGCGGGCGAGTTGTCAGATCGCCCTGATGTGTCGGACAACGAAGCCAAAGCAGCACGCCTCAAAAGGTTTGCTGAGTTGCGGTGGAGTCTAGACACAAGCCCCAAGGCTTGAGCCAGGGGTCTTTGACCCATAACTACTACCTGAACATAAAACTTGCAGATAAACAGGGTCCATGCTAGAATTGCTCTGCAAGAAGCAGAGAAAAGGGTGCCCTATCGAAGCAGTGGCATAATCGAGAGGAGTGTAAATTGGAAGAAAATACTAGTAAGAGTTGGCTATGGCGCATCTTGGATTTTATTAATCCGTTGCGTGATCCCAGCCTGACTGTAGCGGCTGTACTGACTTTCGTTGAGGAAGCGGGGCAGCCCGACTCCTGGTACTCGATTATTCTTATCGCGTTGGTCAACTGGTTAGCTGTGCGAGGCGTGGTCTGGTTAATTGTAAATTCTACATTTGCTTCTATATTTATCGGGCGTCGTGCCTGGTGGGCTATTCAACATCCGCGCCTCGCCTGGCGTCTCCTGGATGCCATTGGGCACGAAGAGATTGTCATTGGTAATATGTCTTCCCTTTCCGCAAACATTGTGCTGCAAGATGGTAGTACCATCTTGAGCCCTGTACTGGGAGCCAGCGGCATTCATGTCCTTGGTGAACTCCCTGCAGGTACTGAATTGCCGATGCTCGGCATGCCCGATATGTCAGGAGGACAGCAAAATGCCTCCCAGCCTCCCTTCAACGTAACAGGCTTCTTCCCCGGGTCTGACACATTCACAGGCAATGGCTATAATGGCCAGTCCCCTAGGAACTTCCCTCAAATGGGCAACAATGGTTTTATCAGCTCGCAAAGTACCGATGAGTTGCCACAAAGTTTTCCGCAACGCCCCTCCCAAGAGGAAGAACACATGCGAGAGCAGCTCGAAGCTGTCTCACGTATGCTGGACGACTGGATGCAATTCACCGAGGAGAAATGGCGGACTGTCAGCGATAGTCAACTGGGATGGAAAGCTCTGCATGGTCGTTGGAGCAACTGGGATGATATCTTCCAAGAGGTCTACGCAGCCAAGACATCAGATCCAATGGCAGAGGCAGCTCAGCAAGCAGGTGATGCCACTGGGCGCCGTTTCGAAGCAGCTAAAGATAAAGGCTCTGCCGCTTCGGCTGTTGCCTGCTTTATGCGTGATATGCTGACCCTGCGCCGTGGCCTTGATATGATCCTGCAGCATTCAGAAGCTCATACCGAGGCACAAGCACACAGTGTGCGATTAGCCGGAAAGCCTTCACGCACACCGCGCTTCAGTAGTGGCAATAATAGTTCCTTCAATAGAGATTCCTCATTGAGGAACTCACCAAGCGCACAGAAGCCACGCAACACCCTCATCCGTCGCCCTGCACCGATTTTTGTAGACGCCGACACGAACCAATAGCACAATCATGTCCATAGACACCTATTGCCTTACATTCATGATATAATGACACTTGTTGGGTGACCTGCGTTCATTACAGATTTACTACAGCGGTTCGCCAAAGTCTTGATCCCTCAGAACTAAGGAAGCGATGGAAGGTACGACGGATCAACCTTTCCGACAACCGCTGTAATAAGCCAGACAGCACATAGATATGGTTTCCACGGAGGATATTATTTTATGCCAGATTATACAAATGAACTCACAACTATCGAGGCCATCACGGCCCGTGAGATCCTAGATTCGCGAGGTAATCCCACTATTCAAGTTGAAGTGCTCCTAATAGGAGGCGCACGTAGTGCCGCTGCTGTTCCCTCGGGAGCCTCGACAGGAGCACATGAAGCAGTAGAGCTGCGCGATGGCAACAAGAGCCGTTACGGCGGCAAAGGTGTCCTGCGAGCTGTTGCCAACGTCGAAAACGCGATCAGTGAAGCAATCGTCGGACTCGATGCTACCGATCAGGTCCTGATTGACGAGACCATGATTGGTCTGGATGGAACTCCTAACAAGGCAAAGTTGGGTGCAAATGCCATTCTTGGCGCATCTCTGGCTGTTGCTCGAGCAGCAGCTGAAGCTCTACAACAGCCATTGTACCGCTATCTGGGCGGCGTCTCTGCTCGCACACTACCGGTGCCCATGATGAACATCTTGAATGGTGGCAAACATGCTGAAAACTCCACCGACTTCCAGGAGTACATGATTCTCCCGGTGGGTGCACAAACGTTCAGCGAGGCGGTGCGCATGGGAGCAGAAGTCTATCAGGGACTCAAGAAGGTACTCCACGATCGCAAGCTCAACACCACTGTCGGGGATGAAGGTGGCTTCGCTCCGCCGCTCGATTCTAACCGAGATGCCTGGGAAGTTATTACTGCAGCGATCGAGGTTGCAGGCTATAAACCAGGAGTTGATATTTTCCTTGGACTGGATGCAGCATCGACTGAGCTGTACCATCACGGTAAGTATGAATTAGCACGCGAGGGTCGCACACTCACTTCTGCCGAGATGGTCGATCTCTATGAAAAATGGATCGGTGAATACCCGATCATTACCATTGAAGATGGCCTTGCCGAAGATGACTGGGAGGGCTGGTCGCTGCTACGCAAACGTCTGGGTCACCGCTTGCAACTGGTTGGTGACGATCTCTTCGTGACCAACACCACGCGTCTGAAACGTGGCATCCAGGAACAATCTGCCAACTCTATCTTAATCAAGCTCAACCAGATTGGTTCGCTGACTGAGACCTTGAGTGCTATCGAGATGGCCAAGCGTGCCAGCTTCACAGCTGTTATCTCACATCGTTCCGGCGAAACCGAAGATACGACTATCGCAGATCTCGTCGTCGCTACCAATGCCGGACAAATCAAGACTGGCGCTCCCGCTCGCAGCGAACGTGTCGCCAAGTACAATCGCCTGCTGACCATCGAAGATGAACTTGGTGCAGAAACCGCACGCTACGCAGGCTTCAGCGCCTTCTACAACGTTCCTGGCCTGTACTCAAAGGCCAAGTAGTTGAACTACTCAGCTACCAATCGGACTGGTCAACACCTAAAGGCGCACGGCGCGATTTACCGCCGTGCCCCCTTTGGGGGTGTCACCTTTAGGTGATTGCGCCCACTGTAACTGAAGAGAGAGAATTATGGCAAGCAAAACATCTAATGTTGCTGGCGTACTTGAGAGGCATATAGGGCGTTCCGTTCATTACAATATTAGCTACATTGTACAGGGCACAGAATATGGCACAGATGGCGCTATTGTGCTGCTGCATGACATCCCAGCTGGGGCTTTTAGCTGGCAGAGCATCATAAGCCAACTCGTAGGATTAAAGCGGGCTGTCTATGCTATCGATATGCTCGGCTACGGACAATCTGACCATCCCTGGCCAGCGGATACCTCTGTCTGGGGCCATGCTGATGTCCTGTCCTACCTGCTCAGAGATCTCAAACTCACCAACATCATTCTGGTCGGACATGGCCTGGGAGGTGGTGTAGCCCAGATTCTGGCAACGCGACTTTACCGCGAGCAGACCGCCGCATTAGTCCTGATCGATACCATTTGTTACCAGCACACCTTTGCAGAGGACTGGCCCCTACCTGAGATGGAGAAGCGGCGCGACTTCGATGCTCCCAAGCAGACCGAGGTGGAGGATATGATCCGCGACCTACGAGCAACTCTCCCTAAGGCTGTCGTCAACACCAAAGGCTTCGACAGTGTCATCAATGACTACATTGAGTCGTGGAACAGCGAGCTGGGTAAGGAAGTGCTCTTTCAGCATATTCGTTTGCTCATTCCTTACTATCTGAATTCTGTGTCCACCGACCTGCAGGTCTCTGGAAAACCAACGCTGATTATCTGGGGCGATAAGGATGAGCAGACTCCGGTCAAGTACGCGGAACGTCTTCATCGTGATATTCCCGACTCACAACTGGTGATCGTTCCAAACGCTGGTCACCTGATCCTGTTCGATGCCCCTGATGCTGTCAGCAAGGCTCTGATTGATTTCATCAACGGGCAACAACCTCGGGCTCAGGTATCCTAAACGTTCATTGGACCAATAGACACCTATTGACAGCAATGGACATGTGTACGATCTGGTTATCCTTGACAATTGTGCTATCATACTTGTGTTCTTGCAGATTATCGCAAGTGCCAATGACCTTGTTGATTATGGTGAAAGGCCAGACGAGTGCGGCAGCAGGTTTCTGCATAGGTCCTATAGATGCGTCAAGTAGGGATTTAGCAAGCGAGGTAAACACGCTATAGCGATAGAGAATGCAGAGAACAAGTATCCCCAAACGCGGCGTGCCGCAATGGGGTAGGGGATGCGAATGAGGTGCTAGCATCTCTAGTAGTGCATCCTGTGAGGATTGTCGTTCCCCTCCGAACACTGCTTTGTGGAACATGTCTCCATAAGTCAGTAACTATAGCCACCTCCTTGAGGAAGTTCTGGCAGGCCTAGACCAAGGCCTCCTTCTTTTGGTGAACCGCTGTAAAGAAAAATGCTGGTGGCACAACTGTGTCACTAGCATTTTTTCTGTTCTCTCGACAGTGGAAATATGGTCAGTCATTTATCCTACGCTCGTACTCATCGTGGCTACTGCCTATCCAATGCCACGTGATATCTTCACCTACTATATCTCCCAAAGCACGGTGTTTGCGTCCAACACGTATAGAATACCTTAATTTTTGCTGGTTAACACATTTGAATTGTAAACTTTGGTAGCGTGCATCGAACGAAAAGTGCTCAAAAGCTCTATCCGCTTGTTTTTGAACGGAGGAAGGCAACTGATTGTAGCAATCTTTAAACCTTTTGCTGAAAAAGCTCTGCAAGACTTTTCCCCTGAACATATTTGATTGTTTTACCAGCAAGGTGCTCCGCTTTTGCTTCTTCTGCAGAGTTGTCTAGCATCTCAGCAATGTCGGCCCGTGCAAGCCATTCATCCCATTCCGCCTCTTCAATTTCTTCTAAAATTTTCTCTGCTATCATGTCCTGATATTTGAGAGGAAGCTTCTCCGCTTGCTCATATGCCTGCCTCAGTTGATTGGTTGCCATCGTTCTACCTCGTTTCTTTCGTCTGCCGAAAACAGTATTCCGTTCGCATTGATGAAGTATAACATAGCACGAGGAATTTGTCGAGAGGAAATGGGCTTGTGGGCTTGTGCGCCCGGTACCGAAGTAGCAGATGTGCGTGACGACTCCCCATGGAAAAATCCAGGGGCTTCTCGCAAGAGCCGAACGGAACATACCCGCTAGCGGCAGTTTTGCGAAGGCTCCGTCCGAGCCTACGGTCAGTTCAATCTCGGTAGGTGGCTTGTGGGCTCTAAAATCCTACGTCATCGATTGGCACACCAAACGTTTGGTACGTTAGTGCTTTTACCCAAGCGAACGATTTAGCTTGGAACCTCTGAAACACTATTCGGTTGTTTGTGTGCTACAAGGAGAAGTATAGCACAGGTGTCAATATACAAATGTTCATGATACTAGGGGCGTAGAATGAATATTTTGTAAGAAAAGGCCCCTGTGCCCAAGCCCAAAAAAGGAATGCCTCTTCCATCCCCACAGCTAAAGCAGGGGGTTTTACGGGGCGGATGTGCATAATTTCCAATTTCGTGATAGAATATTTCATATTTTGCAAGTTCCCTTTTAACCAAAGTAGTCCTTTTGCGAGTTTGCTTCGCTGTATACTTGCTTATAGACTTAATGCATATATCTCCTAAGCAAGGAGGTCGGAGATGACCGATCGCCAGGGCCAACAGATCGATAACTACCGCCTTATTCGCCGACTGGGAACGGGCAGCTTCGGTGAAGTCTACCTGGCAGAGCACGTCTATCGCAAAACCCAGGCCCCGGTTGCCATCAAAGTGCTGTCGGAATTGGCTCAGGGTGACCTGGGAAGTTTCCTCACCGAAGCCCGGACTGCTCACCTCAAGCACCCCAACATCGTGCGGATCCTCGACTTTGGCGTCGAAAGGCGCACTCCCTTCATCGTCATGGAATACGCACCCAATGGCACTCTACGCGAACGCCATCCCAAAGGCACACGAGTCTCGCTCTCCACCATCGTCTCCTATGTCAAGCAAATTGCTAGCGCCCTACAGTACGCCCACGACGAACGACTCATTCATCGCGACATCAAGCCAGAGAACATGCTCATAGGGGGAGAGAATCAGATTTTGCTCAGCGACTTTGGTCTTGCGACAATAGTCCGCAGTAGTATATCATCTCAGAGTGCGGAGAAGATGGCTGGTACCATTCTTTACATGTCCCCAGAGCAGATACAGAGCCATCCGCATCCTGCCAGCGACCAATATTCCCTGGGTGTGGTTGTCTATGAATGGCTCTGTGGAGAGCGTCCCTTTCAAGGCTCATTTGCCGAGGTAGCGATGAAACATACACTGGTGCCACCACCGCCACTGTATGACAAGATGCAGACGATTGCGCCCGATGTGGAGCAGGTAGTAATGACGGCACTGGCTAAAAACCCCAAGCAGCGCTTTGACAGTGTACTGGCATTTGCTGCCACATTAGAGCAGGCATGTACTAACACATTAGAGTACGTGACTCGGTCCGTGCAGCCTGAGCAAGTTGCAGTTCCTGCACCCAGTCTGTCGCTACAGGAAAGTACCATCCCTACAATTGAGAGCACTCGTAAGCTAACTCGGTCCTGGATTTCCCGGCGTAAGATAGTCCTGGGACTTGGTGTAGGACTGGCTGTAGCTGCTGGTGGTCTTACCTGGCTGGCGATCTCTCATCGACTGGTAGTGGTTCCATGGTCCGGCCAGACTCCCACTCCTGTACCTTCTCCTAGTCCGACTCCTAGCCCAGTTCCTACTCCTATTCCTCTGGGAACTCTTCTCTACACCTATCCTGGGCATCATGGTTTTGTAAATGCACTGGCATGGTCGCCCGATGGCAAGCGCATCGCCTCAGGTAGCGATGATTACAAAGTGCAGGTGTGGGATGCTGCCGATGGTAGCCACGTCTACACCTACTCGGGCCACTCCAATCTCGTAGAAGCAGTGGCGTGGTCGCCTGATGGCAAGCGTATCGCCTCTGGAGGCTTTGATTCAACGGTGCAGGTATGGGATGCTGTCGATGGAGGCCACGCCTTCACCTACCATGGGCACTCTGGATATGTGGTTACAGTAGCATGGTCGCCTGATGGCAAGCGTATCGCCTCCGGGAGCTATGATAACACGGTGCAGGTGTGGGATGCTGTGAATGGAGGCCACGTCTACACTTATCGTGGGCATAATAATACTGTTTCCACAGTGGCGTGGTCGCCTGATGGCAAGCGTATCGCCTCCGGTTCTTGGGATAACACGGTGCAGGTGTGGGATGCTGCTGATGGGAGCCATGCCGTCATCTATCGTGGCCATCTTAATCGGGTGAATGCAGTGGCATGGTCACCCGATGGCAAGCGCATAGCTTCTGGAAGTTCTGATGCAACCGTGCAGGTATGGGATGCTGCCAATGGGGACCATGTCGTCACCTACCGTGGACATTTGGGCCCTGTACTTACGCTGGCATGGTCGCCTGATGGCAAGCACATCGCCTCGGGCGGTACCGATAACGTGCAGATATGGAATGCTGCCGATAGCAGTCACCTCTACACCTATCCTGGACATTCTAATGAGGTGAGAGCGGTGGCGTGGTCGCCTGATGGCAGGAGAATTGCCTCCGGTAGCGATGACATGACGGTGCAGGTGTGGGGAGCAGGATGAAGAGATGAGGATTCAGCCAGCTGAAAGTATACGATCAACTGGCTATACTAGCTATGTTGCGTCCTGAGATAGGCTAAGGGAAGCGGGTAGTTGCCAAGGAGGCAACTGCTTCCCTCGCTATTGCCTGATGGTCATCCATTCGGGTGATCAGTCCCGCCCATCCAGAAGTAATGCCACTGCAATGAGCGACCCCAGAGGGGATTACCCTGCATGTCTTCTCCATTCACGATCTTGACGTAATTGAGAACGGTACCGGGAGGGTACCAAGCGATGATAGCGGACTGAGTGGTGGGTGCAGATCGAATGTTCAGGCCGTCAGGAGCTGTGACAATGCAAGTGTGCAGGTCCAGAGCTTGCAGAGCTTGTGGGATTTGCTGAATTTGCGGAATATAAAGTGCTATTCCAGGAGAGAGAAAGTTGGGGTTGTTGCCGATCACCTGTGTGTTGGCAATATAGATTTCGTGCCATTGGTTGCTATCGCCATAGACCTTTTGCGCTATCGAGGAGAGCGTGTCTCCCTGTTGCACAGTGTACTTGGAACCGGGTATAACTTGAGCCATTTGATCCTCCTTGTCTGTTCTTGAGATCAACCTTCGACTCGGCATCGGACCGAGCAAAGAAATAAAAAACGACTATGAAGAACACTTCATTGGGTCCGATAGTATCAACGGGGACAAAGCGAGTTTTTTGCAGATCTTTTTTTAAAGAAGATTTGTCCCTATTTTCCCCTGGACGTGCGTGCCAACTTCTCCATAAACTTGCAAGCTTGAGAGATAGTAGAACCAACCTTCCCTGCGAGCAAGAATGAAACAGAAATACATGCGAGCCGGAAAATGCCGAACCATAAGCGTCTCTGTGGGCTATGATGGCCGAAAAGTTTGACGAGAAAACGTCTTTCCTGTAAAGTAGTAATCTCTACTAATGCCATAACTGAAGTGTTATATGGAGATGCATATATGGAGCGCACAGATGAGCAACCCTTCTCCTGATCCCAAACATTGGTCTCCCTGGCTCATACTGGTTGCAGCGCAGATTCCTCCTCTGGCAACGTTTCTCGTTGCGCTTCAAGGGAAGATAACCTGGACCAGTTTCGCCCTTTTTTTGCTGTACGAATTCGTGCTCTTTGTTGGTGGTGTGATATACCAGATTTGGCTCAGGGTGCAAGCTCCCTGGGTTGATCGTTCAAGTATATATGTCGATAGCGCCATGCAGCGTCTCCTGTCCGGGTATGGGAGGCACTATCGCCACTATTTCTGGTATGAGCATCGTGATCTGGATGTCAAAGGACTAAGCACCATAGGGACATGGACCCTGGACCTCAAGGAGGTCTTTGTAGATTTGCGTATTGAATCCAAACCTGCTCATCAAGCATCCGTTGATCCATTAGCGCTTCCCCAAGCATTGCGTGAAGGAAATCATAGCATTTGGGAATATCTATGGGCCCCTCAATTGAAAACCCATCATTTTGTAATTTTAGGACCACCCGGCAGTGGTAAGACAACGCTGATGAAACATCTTGGACTCACGCTGGTACGTCGAAGAAAAGCGAAACATCAGTCGCTTCCTCGTAAGCTCCCACTGCTCCTGTTTCTCCGAGAACATAGTACTTCCATCACCACCTCCATTAAAGAGCAGACGGAGTATTCTCTGGCTGATGCAGTGCGGAAACAGGTCGAGCGGTGGAAACGACCAATGCCACCTGAGTGGATTGAACGTCGCTTGAACAAGGGCAAATGCCTCGTGTTGCTCGACGGATTGGATGAAGTGGCTGATCCAGAGCAACGACGGCAGGTCGTGCAATGGGTTCAGCAACAAATGATTGCCTATGGCAAGAACCGCTTTATCATCACATCGCGCCCTTTCGGGTATCGTAGCAATCCATTAGACAAGGTAATGACCCTGGAGGTGCAGTCCTTTACACCTGAGCAGGTCAAGCAATTCATCCAGAATTGGTACCTTGCCAATGAAATCAAGAGTGCGATGCGAGATGATCCAGGAGTGCGCATGAAGGCAGAAGATGGCGCGAGAGATTTACTCCACCGTTTAGAACAATCCCAGAGGCTAATGCCTCTAGTAGTCAATCCCTTGCTGCTGACTATGATTGCCACAGTACACCGCTATTGTGGATCGCTACCTGGCACAAGAGTCACATTGTACAAAGAGGTTTGCGAGGTATTTCTGGGCAAGCGGCAGGAGGCACGTGGAGTGAAGCAAGAGTTGCGGATAGAGCAGCGTTTGCTAGTATTACAAGATTTAGCCTATCAGATGATGATAGATGGAACACGAGAGATTGAATGCATACGAGCACAGGAGATAATCAGGGAAGTACTACAGCGAGTCAGTGGAGATTGGTCGCCCCAGAGGTTTCTACAACAGATTGAGCAGGTGAGTGGCTTACTACTGGAGCGAGAGAATGGCGTTTACACCTTTGCCCATTTGACTTTTCAAGAATATTTAGCCGTGGTACATATTCGAGAAAAACATCTGGAGCATTTTCTACCAGAGCGTGTGGGAGTGAGCTGGTGGCGCGAGGCGATTCGATTGTATTGTGCTCAAGCGGAAGCAACAGCGATCCTGGAGGCGTGCGTGAAAGAGGCTCCAATCTCGGTTGCGGCATTCACATTGGCGACGGAATGTTTGGAGGAAGCACGAGATGTACAGCCCCAAGTCGAGCAGCAAGTAAAGCAACTCGTTGAGCAGTGGGTGGAAGATCAGAATACTGAACGGCGAAAGGCAGCAGCAGAGGCTCTACTGACGCAACGATTGAATGAGATGGTTCAAGTGAAAGAGAATGTTTACTGCGATAAAAAATTGGTCACCTGCGCTGAATATCAACTCTTTCTGGATGATCAACGGGCTGTGGGGAAGTACCACCAGCCAGATCACTGGCCGCAAGCACAGTTCGCTCTAGAACGAGCGCTCATGCCAGTCGTTGGAGTTCGTCCCTCGGATGCACAAACATTCTGTTCTTGGTTGACTGAGCGTAAACAAGGCTTGTGGAAGTATCGCTTACCGAAACGAGGTGAAATTCCATCAGAGCAAGTGCTACCTCTGCCGGGATGGAAAATACCTGTTGGATATTGGGTAGATGAAGGGCAGACAACGGTATGGATACCAGTGAACGGATCATATGAAGGAACAAGCCAGCAAGATCAGATATCTGTGGTGACTCCGTTCAACCTTGATCTTAATCACACCGATGAATTCGCCTCCTCTACCAAGTTGATGGAGGATGATAGCTATCTCCATCTC
>WNFJ01227586.1_pt1 | contig 15753 bp, 18 predicted proteins | sample 5400461 | NCBI WGS metagenome assembly WNFJ01 (sample SAMN13153349, study PRJNA577476) | soil metagenome | isolation source: 115 cm saprolite on Douglas fir-dominated hillslope | place: USA:California | collected 2013-09-17 | reverse complement strand
CGGCGCGGATGGCGAATCAGTGCCTGTCGGGATGCGGGCCGCTCGGAACTGGGCGTTCTACGCTCTGGACAGGCCGGCGTGCCAGCCGGCGGATGTCGCCAGTCAACTGCGAGGTGCGCCAGACGGCGGGGTGTGGATTGGGAATGGGCGGTTCACCGGGACCGAGCCGGCGTGGGCGTGGCGGAGGTGCCCGGCAGCGCCGGCCCAGGGGTTGGGTGGCGTGGCATGAATGACGGTGCCGTCTAGCTGGGAGACGGCGGACCCGGCTGATTGGGAGCGCGTGCCGGGCCGGTTCACTATGGTTTCGGCTAGGTAGTCAATGTGCTGCCGCGCTGGCCGGGCCGCTACCGGGATTGGCTAGCTGCGGAGTAGGTGACGAGCGTCTGGTCCGGATTGTCGGCGACCTGGAGTACGACATGTGAGTAGTCGGTCGGTCCGAGCCTTGGATGACGCAGCTTTTTCGATCCGCTGCCCACGGCTGTTACGTCATGGCGGGGCCACCACTCCCGGACGTGCTCGCTGTCGCGCCGCAGTTCTGCGATCAGGCCCTCGAAATCTGGGTCACCGGGATGGCGAGCGGCAGCGAGCCGGAACCGGCCGAGCATCGCCTTGGCCTCGGGCTCCCATTCCAGGTAGACCTCGCGGGCTTGGTCCGTCATGAACATCCACCGCACCAGATTCCGTTCGCCAGGGGGCAGGGCGTCCCAATCGGTGAACAGTTCTCGCGCGGCGGGGTTGGAGGTCAGCACGTCCCAGCGGCGCCCTTTGACATACGTCGGAAAAGGATCGAGGCGCTGGACCAGATCGACCACGCCGGGATCGATCCGTTCCGGGGGCGCCGAACTGGTCGTGCCGGCGCTGCCCGCGCCGTCGCGGCCGTGGGCGAGCACCTGCAGGTAGCGGCGTTCGGCCGCCGACATCCGCAGCGCGGACGCCAGGGCGTCCAGCACCTGAGCTGATGGCCGCACCGGGCGTCCTTGCTCGAGGAACGTGTAGTACGTGGTGGAGAGGTTAGCCAGCAGCGCAACTTCCTCGCGGCGCAAGCCCGCGGTGCGCCGGCGGCTGCCGGGGGGCAGGCCAACGTCATCTGGGAGCAGGCGCTCGCGGCGCGACCTGAGCAACTGCCCCAGGGCCTGAGGATCTCCGGCTACCGCCATGGGACCAGGGTACTAACGCCGATACCAGTAACAAGCCGCTCTGGTTACCAGTGTCAACTCAGGCCAGGGTGAAGCCATGGCCAGCACGAACGCAACGGTCCAGATCCCCGTCGCCGACGGCACCACCATGCCCGCCTACCTGGTCGGCCCAGCCGCGGGCCACGCCCCGACCGGGGTGATCGTGGCCCACGAACTGTTCGGGGTGAACCCAGACATCCGCGGCGTGGCCGACGACCTGGCCGAGGCCGGGTACCTCACCATCGCGCCAGAGTTCTACCACCGCGACGCCCAGCCCGGCCGCTGGCTCGAGCGCGACGACGCCGGACGCCAAGAAGGCTTCCATCTCCTCAACCGACTCCAGCGCCACCAGGCGCTGGGCGACGTGACGGCCTGCATCAGCTGGCTAAGATCACAGCCCGCGATCGAGAAGATCGCGATGATCGGATTCAGCGCCGGCGGCCACCTGAGCTACCTTGCGGCCTGCCGGCTCCCGATCACCCAGACGGCCGTCCTTTACGGCGGCTGGCTGCCCACCACCGACATCCCGATGAGCCAGCCAACACCAACGCTGGACCTGACCCCAGGAATCAGCGGCCAGATCCTCTACCTGGTCGGCGAAGAGGACACCCTCATCAACGCCGAGCAGCGCAACCAGATCCGCGCCGCCCTCCGCGAAGCGCATATCGCCCACGAACTGGTCAGCTACCCCGGCACCGGACACGCATTCTTCTGGCCAGGCACACCGGCATTCAGCCCGCATACTGGCCATGCTCACCTCATAGCGGCCCAGACCGCCAGGCCTGCACCACGCAGGGACGGCTGGGCACAGATCTTCCAAATCTGCGTCATCCTCGCCATGACAAACCTCAAGCGGATGCCACCCCCTCGGGTGGCCTGACACCTTTGACGCCGAGTACGTCGCTGTGACCCAGCTGCGGGCCGACGCGTTGATCACGCTCGATCGGCAGCTCGCCCATGCCGTGCAGGATCTGGTGACGGTCAGACCCTACGAACGGCACTGACACGCGAACGCAGTCGTCTGCCGCTGACCGCGTTGATGGCTGGCGGCGATCTTGGCAGGGGACAGGAGCTGGCTCTAACCGAGAGACATGCCCTGTTGTCCGAGCGCCTCCTGCAGGATCCTCAGTGCCTTCGGCCCGACACCGTGCAGTTTCTTCAGCTCCGAGGCTGGCACATTCGCAAGCTGGCTGAGCTGCGTATATCCGGCGGCGGTCAGCGCGCGGGTCGCTGGTGCCCCAATGTTCTCGGGAAGACCTGGATCCGGTGACGTCATGCGCCGGATGGTACCTGGGGCCGCGTGCGAGCGATTGCGGATCACTGCCAGACGACTGCGACGGCGACGAGGACAAAACCGGTGCTATCGAGGATGACCCGGCCGGTGTGGATCAGGTCCCAACGGCGGCGTAGCTGCCGCCAGCGCTCGGGGTCGCCGTGTTCTTCGTCCCAGCGGAACTCTATGGACCCGTTCCTGATGACCGCCACCGGCATCGCGCGCGGCGAAGGCCGACAATAAATACTGTCTTGACAGGAGATCCTGTCGGATGACAGGCTGTCGATATGTGGGACGTGGCGGTGATCGAGGATGCGGCGGCGGCGGAGGCCACGCTGGATCCCCTCCGGGCGCAGCTACTGGCCGAGTTGGCCGAGCCGGGGTCTGCCAGCAGCCTGGCGGCCCGGGTCGGCCAGCCTCGCCAGAAGGTGAACTATCACCTGCGCGAGCTGGAGCGGCACGGCCTGGTTGAGCTGGTCGAGGAGCGGCGCAAGGGCAACATGACCGAGCGGGTGCTGCAAGCGACCGCGTCGTCCTATGTGATCTCACCCGCCGCGCTGGCCACGGTCGCGCCCGACCCGCAGCGCTCACCTGACCGGCTCTCCGCGCGCTGGCTGCTTGCCGTCGCGGCTCGGCTGGTCAGCGATGTGGGGGCCCTGATCACCGGGGCCACCCGGGCGGGCAAGCGGGTAGCCACATTTGCGCTCGACGGTGAGGTGCGGTTCGCCTCTGCTGCCGACCGGGCCGCCTTCGCCGAGGAGCTCACGAACGCGGTGACACGGCTTGTCAGCAAGTACCACAACGACGCAGTCCAGGGTGGACGAAAGTTTCGCGTCGTCGTCGCCGTTCATCCGGCGCTGGACAGCCGGCTGGCGAACGGCACTGAGGACAAGGAGTCCTGAGATGGGGCACGCGTGGGAGGAGCGCGACGAGGCCGTCGTCGCCGCCTCGGCCGAGGAGGTCTGGGCGGCGATCGCGACCGGGCCGGGCATCGACTCCTGGTTCATGGGCCGCAACCAGGTGGACCCGGGGCCAGCAGGCTCGGTGACGACCGATCTCGGCGGCTTTGTGTCGGCCGGCCAGGTCACCGCGTGGGACCCGCCGAACCACTTTGCCTACCGCGGCGACGGGCCGGGCGAGCGGTTCATCGCCTTCGAGTACCTCATCGAAGGCCGGGACCAGAGCAGTACGGTGGTACGGCTGGTGGCCAGCGGCTTCCTTCCCGGCGATGACTGGGGCTCGACGGCGTGGGACCGCCGGCGGCGAGATGTACTTCCAGACGCTGGTCGCGTACCTGGACCACTTCGCCGGGCGCTTCGCCACACCGGTCAGCGTTACGGGGCCGCCGGTCGCGGACTGGCCGGCGGCGTGGGCTTGTCTGCGGGCCGGGCTCGGCGTGGGTGACCAGCCGACGGTCGGCGACCCGGTAAGGCTGACGGTGCCGGGCGTTCCCCGCCTCGACGGGGTGGTCGATTTCGTCAATTCCCAGGCACTGGGCATCCGTGCCGCGGATGGTCTCTACCGCTTCATCCAGGGCTACATCGGCAGCTTCGTACTCGGCCATCACATCTTTTCTGACACCGACGAGAAGCAGGCCAGCCAGGCGTGGAAGACCTGGCTGGCCGGACTCTGACACGAGGAGACAACAATGGGATCGATCAACGCTGGACTCTTCATCGCGCTCGACGGCGTGGTCGAAGCGCCGCAGACGTGGCATTTCGAGTACTTCAACGACGAGATGGGCGCGGCCGTCGGCGGGATGATGACCGGCAGCGACGCGATGCTGCTGGGCCGGCAGACCTACGACGAGTTCGCCTCGTACTGGCCCGGCGCCGACCCGGCCGACCCGACTACCGCCCAGATGAACGGCACCCCGAAGTACGTCGTATCGACGACGCTGGAGAATGCCGACTGGGAGAACTCCACCGTGGTCAGCGGCGACGTCAAGGCCGAGTTGCTCAAGCTGAAGCAGGACAAGCAGCTCGGCGTGACCGGCAGCCCGACCCTCGTCCGGTGGCTGCTGCAGCAAGGGCTGATTGACGAACTGCACCTGCTCGTCCACCCCGTGGCGGTGGGCGCCGGCAAGCGTCTCTTCGAGCCCGGCGAGAAGGTCGAGCTCCGCCTGATCGACTCGACGACGTTCAGCACCGGCGTCCTGCACCTGGTCTACGGCCCAGCCAGCTAATCAAGGCAGATGGGCGCCAGCTAGCTCCTCGCGCCCGTCGCCTGCCGGGAAGAAGTGCGTCTTTGGGCGCTCAAGTTGCTGGCCGTTAAGGAAAATGTCCACCTTCTCGTTGTAGAAGGCGACCATCCCCGCGATGGGCAGCAGCTGGCGGGTGGGGAAGTCGTACGCCCACGCGAGGTCCTTGTGCACCGTGTCACCGATCTTGACGGACCAGTAGCCGCTGGTCATGCCCTTGTACGGGCACGAGGTGACGGTGTCAGTGCGGATCAGGCGCGCGAAGTCGACATCCGTCCGGCTCAGGTAGTACCGGGTGGGCAGTCCCGTCTCGAAGACCATCACCGGCGAGGAGGAGTCGGCCAGGACCACGCCGCCGAGCTCGACGCGCACCGGGCGGTTCGAGCGCAGCGCATCGACCCGGACGTAGGGTACCGGCTCGACATGGTTGACTGCGGCGATCACCGCCGGGTAGTCGTTCACTGCGCGCCTCCTTCGGTGCTGGTCAAAGGCCCTGTCACCTACGTTAGCGAGCTGGGATTCCGCCGCCTCAGGCCGCGGTTCTGGCCGGTTTCGGCGGGCCGTAGGCCGCGGTGAAGCCCTGGCGCCAGCTGGGGTAGCGGAGCGTCCAGCCGAGATCTCGCTTCGCCTTGGCGTTGGAGGCGCCGCGGGATTCGGTCATCATGACCAGGCTCTCGCCCATGATCAGCCGCCCGAGCCAGCGGGGCACGTGGCGGGGCGGCTTGGCGCCGAGCGCGTTCGCGAGCACGGGCAGCCACTCGCGCACCGGGGCGGGCTCGTCGTCGACGATGTTGTAGAGGCCGGGTCCGTCGTGGTCGAGCGCGAGCACGGTCGCCGCCGCGGCGTCGTCGAGGTGGATGAACGAGAAGACGCCGCCGCCGTCGCCGACGATCGGGAACTGCCGCTTGCGCACGGGCCCGACCAGCCCGTCGTTGGCGGCGCCGTAGAAGCCGCCGTAGCGCAGCGCGATCCCGCCGGCATCCGTGACCGCCTGGTCGAGATGGCGCATCGCGGCGTCGGCCTTCCGCGCCGTGGCCGCCGGATGGGGGTCGAGCGGGTCGTCTTCGGTCTTGACCGGCCCGCCCTCGCGCGCATAGCGGAAGCTGGCGAAGCTCTGGGCGACGAACCGCCGCACGCCCGCCTCGCGCGCGGCGGCCAGCAGCGCGTCGGTGCCCTCGGTCCGCAGCCGGATGGTCAGCGCGAAGCTGCGGTCGAGGTTCCTGGAGAACCGAGCGTTCGCCAGCGCGGTCGCCTGGTGGACGATGGCCTCGGGCCTGGTCTCGAGGACGGCCCTGCGCACGGCGCGCGCGTCGAGCAGGTCGAGCGCGACCGGCTCGGCGCCGAGCACCCGTACGCGTTCGGCGTTTCCGGCTGACCTGAACGTGCCGATCACCTCGTGACCTTGATCAATGAGCTGGGGAACGAGCCGGGTGCCGATGGCACCGCTCGCTCCCACGACCAGGACTCGCATCGCGGCATCCTTTCTGGTTTCCCCGTCACATCCGTCAAGTGCGGGGGGTCACTGCTGTTGACACCTGGCCACGGGAGGATGTGACCGATGGAAGACAGCGAGTGGCTGGCGGATCGCTTCGAGGAGCACCGGGTCCACCTGCGCGCGGTGGCCTACCGGATGCTGGGCTCGCTCACCGACGCCGACGACGCCGTTCAGGACGCCTGGCTGCGGCTGACCCGGGCCGGGGCCGGCGAGGTGGACAACCTCGGCGGATGGCTGACCACGATCGTCGCCCGGATCTGCCTGAACATGCTGCGGTCGCGTAACCGGCGGCGCGAGGAGTCCCTCGAGGTGCGCCTGCCCGACCCCGTCATCAGCGCCGACGGGGTGGTCCAGCCGGAGGAGCAGGCGGTGCTGGCCGACTCGGTCGGCCTGGCGCTGCTGGTCGTGCTCGATGCCCTGACCCCGGCCGAGCGGCTGGCGTTCGTCCTGCACGACATGTTCGACCTGCCGTTCGAGGAGATCGCGCCCGTGGTCGGCCGGACCCCGGCGGCGGCCCGCCAGCTGGCCAGCCGGGCCCGACGCCGCGTGCGGGGCGCCGAGGTTCCGGCCCCGGAGCGCGACCTGGCGCGCCAGCGGGAGGTGGTCGATGCCTTCTTCTCGGCCGCGCGCAAGGGTGATTTCGAGGCCCTCGTCGCCGTGCTCGATCCCGATGTCGTGGTGCGGATCGACGCGGGCGCCCGGCGCCCGGCAGCCTCCATGGTGATCCGCGGCGCGGCGGCCGTGGCCGGGCAGGCGCTCAGCGGGCTCACCTCCGCCCTGCCGACGGTCCGCCTGCACCCTGCGCTGGTCAACGGGGCAGCCGGGGTGGTCGTCACCCGGCGGGGGCGGCCCGTCACCGTGATGGGCTTCACCGTCGCCGAGGGCAAGATCGTGGAGATCGACACCATCGCCGATCCCGGGCGCGTCCGCCGGATCGCGGCGCCTTTTCTGAATGAGGAGTATCCCCGTTATGAATAAGGAGCAGGCCCCGGCCGGTGATGAGCCCCAGCCGCCGGCTCGGGGCGGGTGGCGCGCGCCAGCGACTCGGTAACCTCTAGCTCATGGACCAGTCGACGGACCCGAACGTGGCTATCTGGCAGTCCGATGAGGTCGTGCACACCTGGGTGGCCGAAGCCAAGAGGCACGAGCGGAACCGGGCGGCGCAGCGGCGGTTCATGGCCGTCCTCCTCCCGTTCGGCGAGCAGGAGGCGTTCACGTTCCTCGATCTGGGAGCGGGAACCGGTGCCGCGTCGCGGGCGATCCTCGACCTGCATCCGCGCAGCACGGCCATACTCGCTGACTTCTCGTCCCAGATGATGGCGGCCGGCGAGAGCGAGATGGAGCCGTTCGCGGGGCGCTACCGGTACGTCGAGTTCAACATGACGACCGGCGAGTGGCCCGCGGCGATCCCCGCGGCGCTTGACGCAGTGGTGACCTCGATGTCCGTGCACCACCTGACTGACGAACGCAAGCAGGGCCTGTTCGCCGAGATCTTTGCCCGCCTGGTCCCGGGCGGGTGGTACCTCAACTACGACCCGGTGCGCACGGATGATCCCCTGGTCGAGGCCACGTGGCAGCGGGTGAACGACCACGAGGATCCTGAGGCGGCGAGCAGGCGGCTGCATCGCACGCCGCAGGAGCATGCCCGCTACGAGAACCACGTCCGGTACATAATCCCGCTCGACCAGCAGCTGGAATACCTGCGGTCAGCGGGATTCCGGGGCATCGATGTCTACTGGAAGCAGCTGGATTACGTCATCTACGGCGGGTGCCGCCCCGCCTGAATGGTGAGCATCCGCGGCACCGGAGAATGCGGCCCGGCTAGGCCCGGCGCCGCCTGGTCGCCTCGGTGAGCAACCGTAGATCGGGGGCATGGTCCGGGGATGCGAACGGCGTGCCGGGCGCGCTGACGTCGAAGCGGCCGCTGTCGGGCAGGTAGTCGCGGCCCCGGGCGATGACGCGGCGCAGCTTGCCAACCGCCGCGATGTCGGTCCGCGGGTCGCCGTCCACGACGATGAGGTCGGCCTCGTAGCCGGGCGCGAGGCGGCCAGTGACCGCGCCGACGCCGAGCGCCGCCGCGGCCTCGGTGGTGGCCATCGCGAGCACCTCCTCGGGCCGGAAGCCCAGCGTCACGAGGTACTCCAGCCCCCCGACGTACTGATGGTGCGGGTTGTTGTTGACGCCCGCGTCGGTGCCGGCGATGATCCGCACCCCCTTCTCGTGCATCGCCTTGACGCGCTCACCGACCGTGATGCCGGTCAGCTTGGCCACGTAGGGCGCGTTCACGTTGACGGTCGGGCAGACGAAGATCCTCCGTTCTGCGATCTGGGCGGCGAGGGCCTCGTCGAAGCGCCGCTCGTTGGTCTCGGTCACGAACGAGCAGTGCTCGAGCGTGGTGACTCCGGCTTCGACCGCGCGGCGGATGCCCTCGATGCCGTGCACGTGGGCCGCGACCGGCTTGTCGACTCGTCGCGCCTCCTCGACGATCACTGCCAGTTGCGCGCCGGTGAACTGGGCGTACCAGGGCGCCGATCCGTTCGTCATGAAACCGCCGGTGGCCATGACCTTGATCAGGTTGGTGCCCAGCTTGTGGTGAGTGCGGACCATGCGGCGGAGATCGTCCTCGCTGTCCGCCTCGCCGCCCATGAACCAGCAGTGCCCGCCGGTGACGGTGATCGGGCTCCCGGCCACGACCATCCGCGGGCCGCGGGCCAGGCCCGCGGCGATGGCGTCCCGCACGACCACGTCCAGGTAGGCCGGCGCGCCGAGGTCGCGGGCGGTGGTCACGCCCACGCCGAGCAGTTCCCGCGCGCTGCGCAGCATCAGCACCAGCTGCTGCGCCTCGGTCTCGCTGCGCATCCGCGCGACCGGATTCGGCCCGCCGTCGAACCCGAGATGGACGTGGCTGTCGATCAGGCCGGGCATGACCGTCGCGCCCGGGTAATCCGACCGCGGCAGAGCCGCGTACTCGTCCGGCAGGGCGCTGGCGGGGCCGGCCCAGCCCACGGTGCGGTCGCCGATCACGAGCGCACCATCGGTCACGGTCTCATCGCCGGTAATGACCAGGGGCGCGGTGAGCACCTCCGACACGGCCTCACCTACCTCGCCTCGGCCAGCCAGAGCAGAAGCACAGAACGCGAACGGCAGCGCTGGCGACGACGCGATGAACCCTCACGTTATGGCGCCGTGAGAAGTGGAGTCAAGGCCGCGGCCGGCCCGCTCCGTTTACCTGGCGGAGATCAACCCGGTGCAGGATAACGGTGTGGCAGAAAGTCTCCGGCAGGCAATCGACACCACGACCGCGGCGATGCTCCGGGCCCGCGGCAGCTACAAGTGGACCGCTCCGGGCCCGGACGGGTTCGGCGCGGCCGTGGCGGAGATGGACTTCGGCGCCGCGCCGCCGATCCTCGACGCGCTCGCCGAGCTGTCCGCCGACGCGAACTTCGGCTACCTGCCGCCGTACCTGGCCGATGAGCTGGCCGCGGAATGTGCCGGGTTCCAGAAGCGCCGCTACGGCTGGGATGTCGATCCCGCGCTGATCCATCACGTCCCGGACGTGATCAAGGCGCTCGAGATCGCCATCACGCACTTCTCGCGCCCGGGCTCACCGGTCATCCTGCCCACGCCCGCCTACATGCCGTTCCTCGCCGTTCCGGGCTTCCTCGGCCGCGAGATCATCCAGGTGCCGATGCGCGACGACGCCGGATTCTTCACCCTCGACCTCGGCGCGATCTCCGGAGCGTTCCGGGCCGGCGGGCACCTGCTCATCTTCTGCAACCCGTACAACCCGCTCGGGCGGGTCTTCACCCGCGATGAGATAGCGCAGGTGACCGACGTCGTCGACCGGCACGGCGGCCGGGTCTTCGCCGACGAAATCCACGCCGCGCTCGTCTATCCGGGGGCGCGACACGTTCCGTACGCATCCACCTCCGACGCCGCCGCGTCGCACGCCCTGACCGCCACGTCCGCCTCGAAGGCGTGGAACCTGCCCGGCCTCAAGTGCGCCGAAGTGATCCTCACCAACGAGCCCGACCGGCAGCGCTGGGAGGAGATGGGGGTCTTCGCCTCGCACGGCGCGAGCAATCCCGGCGTCGTCGCCAACATCGCGGCGTTCCGGCATGGCGAGGCCTGGCTGGACGAGGTCCTCGCCTACCTCGACGACAGCCGCCGCCTTCTCGCCGACCTGCTCGGCCGGCACCTGCCCCAGGTGCGCTACCGCCCGCCCGACGGCACCTACCTCGCCTGGCTCAACTGCACCGCGATGGACCTGCCCGACTCGCCCGGCGCGCTCGTCACCGACCGCGCGCACATAACGGTCGTGGACGGGCCCGCTTTCGGGGCAGGCGGCCGGGGAGCGTTCCGGTTCAACTTCGCCACGCCGCAGCCCGTCCTCACCGAGATGGTCGAGCACATGGCCGCCGCCCTCAACCCCAGGTAAGACCAGCCCATCAGGGATCAGCGGGATGACGAGGTATGCGCGGCCTCGGGTTCTGGCCATTGGTGAGGCCGGGTGCCTGTGGCCTGGTGGGCGGGTGGCCGGGTCCGCCAGGCCACGGCGGCGGTGGCGGCCAGCGCGGCGGTGCAGGCGGCTTCGGTCAGCCCGAAGACCGCACGCGGGCTGAGGTGTTCCGCTGCGAGCCCGGCGGCGAGCGGGCCCAGCACCGTCGTCGCCGCCCATACCCCGTTGAGCAGCCCGACCACGACGCCGAGACCGGCGCCGTTTTGCTCGGCTCCCTCGGCGGCCAGGGGGTAGCTGACCGTCCACAGGACTGACCTGGCCGCGGTCGTGACGCACAGCATCGCGACGATCGCGAGCGGTGCCGCGGTGAGGGCCGCCGGCGAGAGGGCGGCAGCGAGAGCGAGCATCCCGCCGCAGATCACCGGCATGCTCAGCGCCCGCCGGCCGGCGGAAGCGGTGAGTGTGCTCCCCGCCACGAACAACATCCCGGCGATGGAGAAGTAGAGTCCGATCCGTCCGGGAGATGCCCCGGCAGCGTGCAACTGGGCCGGGACAAGCAGGGCGGACACCCCGGTTGTGACACCCGCGGTCACGATCGCGGCGGCGGCGCAGATCGTGTTGCGATCGGCGGCGGCGGCCCGAAGACTGGCGGCAGCCCGAAAGCTGGCGGCGGACGGTGCGGCCGAACGCGCTGGCGATTCCTCTGCTTGCCGCCGCGGCGGGTTTCGCCTTGATCACCATCGCGCTCGGCCTGCTCCGGATGGTGATCGCGGGCCCGGCGACGCCGCCGACGCCGGCGCTGGCGACTGACCCGCTCAGGCCCGACCCGGCCGGCCCGGTGCTGGCGATCCAGGACAACCCGGCCGTCCACACCACGCCGTAGCCGATCCCGAATACCAGCCGCGACCCGAGGAGCATGGGAAAGTCAGTCGCGAGCGACTGTGCGAAGATCGCGATCGCCATTAGCAGCCCTGCCCACAGGGTGAGCCGCCGCGCGCCGAAGCGGTCGGACAGGGCTCCGGCCGGCACGGAGACAGCCAAGGTGGCGAGCCCGATCGCGCTGAGCACCATCCCCTGCTGAAATCCGGACAGGCCGAACCGGTGGGCATAGGTGGGCATGATCGGCACGATCGCGAACTGGGCGGCCGAACTGGCCAGGACCAGGCCGTAGATGAGAAGGCGGAACAGCCTCGCCCTGGGCTGGCTTCCCGCGGCCTCGGTCACTGCGTCCTCCCCGGCGATCCTTGAGATCCGTTTCCGTCAGCCATCTTAATATGAGCGAGACTTGCGTTAAAATGAAAAAATGAGTCAACTACGATCGACTACACCGATCAAAAATGGACTTGGCTTGCGGGAGTTGCGAGCAGTCCTCGCGGTAGCGGAGCTCGGATCATTCCGGCGGGCGGCCGCCGAGCTCGGGTACACGCAATCGGCGCTGTCGCACCAGGTATCGGCGCTCGAGGCGGCGCTCGGGTGGCCGCTGTTCCACCGTCCGGGTGGCCGCGCCCCGGTACGGCTGACGCCCGCGGGCGAGGCGGTCTGCCGCCGGGCGCGGCGGGTGCTGAGCGAGGTGGAGGCCGTGGCTGCCGATGCCGAGGAGGCAGAACGCGGTGAGAGCGTCCGGCTGCGGGTCGGCGTCTCCCAGACCGTGGCAGCCGAGATCATGCCGTCCGCCCTGCAGGCTTTCCGCGGCGAGTATCCCGGCGTCGAGGTAGTGCTCAGCGAGACCGACGAGACCGCCGAGGCCGACAACCCGGCGGGCTGGCGGGATGCTCTCCGCAGGGGGGACCTTGACCTCGCCTTCTCTCACAATCCCGAGCCTGACGAGTTTGTCGAAGCCGTCCCGGTGACGGAAGACCCATGGGTGATCCTCACCCGGCGCGACAGTGCGATCGCGGACCTGCAGCGCCCCGGCTTCGACGTCCTCGACGGACTGGACGTGGTCGCGTGGACCCACCGGTGGAGGGGGCAGCACGAACTCGAAGAAGCCTGGGAGCGGCGGGGCATCGCTCCGAAGATCGTCTACCGCACCGATGACAACCTGGCGCTCCAGCGACTGGTCGCGGCTGGGCTGGGCCACGCCTGCATCGGGCGCCTCGCGGCCCGCAGAGCGGTCGATCCGGCGCTTACCTGGCTGTCGCCACGCGAGCCGCTGAGCCCGCGAGAAATCGTCCTGTGCTACCCCCGGCGCCGCCAGATGACCGCCACCGCCCGCGCGCTCATCATGGCCATCCGCGCCCAGTCCACCGCCTGACAGGACGTTGCGAAATCGACCCCCCGCGGTGCACTCGCTCCACCCTCGGATCCGCCGGTCCGCGGTGATCCCCCGAACCCCCAGGTCAAGCAGGGCATGATGCAGCGCGCACAGCGCCAGTGCGTTGGCCACCTCGTCTGGCCCGTTCTGGCTGTGCCAGCGAACATGGGCCGCCTCGATTCCGACCGGAGTCCAGCCCAGCGCGCTATGGCACGATCGTGTTCTTGACGGTGTTCCATAAAACCCGCCAGCATGATCAGCGACAGATCGACCGGGCAGTCCGAGCGCAGCAGGTCTGCGAGCGTGACCACCGGGGACCTGTGGCGCAGACTTACGAGAGGCAGGCGTGATGACCGGCTCCCACACCCGCTGGGCGCGGCCCGAAGCCGAGTCTGAGGACCCGGAGCGGATCGCGATCCGGGAGGCCCTGGCCTTCGGGAAGGCGGTCTATGACCGGCGGGCCACCCTCGGCCTCAGCGTCGCCGAGCTCGCCGTGCGCGTCGGCATGACCACCGACGAGATCGAGTGCATCGAAGAAGGCGGCACCGAAGCCACCATTCCGCTGCTCCGGCGCCTGGCGGCCGCCCTCGACGCCGACGTCCGCCTCACCCCAGGCCACGACCTCGGCTCCGTCGGCTTCGAAACCCACGCCGCCTGATCAGCTGACCTCCCAGTTCATCCCGCGCCTACGGGCCACAGCTAGACCCAGCGTCCTAGGACTACACAGCGTCACCACCACAGGCAGCGACACGAAGCCGGTACAGCCGTCCGAACCGCATATCCGGACTGCTGCTGATGCTTTCCCTTACGCCAGAAGGCGGATGCTGTTCTACGATGGCGCGGACGTTATGGGGCGCAGCGAAGGGAGCCGACCGTGCCGGGATCGCTGGACCGGCCGAGCCAGCCGCACGCGCCTGATCAGGCTGACACGCGCGAGATGCCGGGACAGTTACGGCCGGTACCGCCCCGCCCGGAACGACCGCCGGACTCGGACCGTCCCGATGAGGCCAGACCAGCGGATCACGCCGCGGCGACGGACCAGCCCATGCCGTGGTCGCGGGCCGACCTCCGGCAGCGTCTGGAACGGCTGCTGCCAGGCCATCCGAGTTCCCCGCGCACTGCCGACCTGAGCCGCAACCAGTCGTCCGGCCTGCAAGACCTGGACGTCCGCTCGCCAGGGGATAAGACAGAGCAGGACCACGGCGGCCGTCCCGAGGCAACCACCCCTGGCCCAGATGGCCCGGATCGCAAGCCCGACGCGATCGAGCGGCACTATTGGGCCGAGGTGCCCCGGTTCCGGCAGATATGGGCAGACCACGTGCGCAGATGGCCCGCGGAGCGAGTGGCCGCCGCAGTGGATCGCTCACGGGATCCGGCAGGATCCTGGCGGGGAGACGGCAATCAGTACCTGAACCCAGAACAGCACGCGCAGGCCAAGGATGTGATCGCCGGAGTTCAGCGGGCAGAGAAGACGCTGACCGGGGAGATGAGGGAAGCCAAGCGGGAGAACGCCTGCGGCGGCTGGCTGGAGGGCATGAAGTTCAGGCTCAAGGGCGAGGACCGCCTCAAGGAAAAGATTGCCGAGAAAATCGAGCACGAACCCGGTAGGACGCCTGCTCGGGTGGCGCGACAGATCAACGACGCGATACGCTACACATTCTGTTTCGAGAATGCGAACTACTCGGTTGGATATCGAGATGTCAAGCAGCGACTTGAGGCAAACGAGTTCCGGATGGTATACAGCAAGAACCACTGGCTTGGCGATCCGGAGTACAAGGGGATCAACACTCGCTGGGTCACACCCGAGGGTCAGCGGTTCGAGGTGCAGTTTCACACAGCGGAGAGCTACGACGCCAAGCAGCAAATCACTCACAGCTCCTACGAGCGGCTGCGGAACCCGCTGACGCATGATAACGAGCGACAGGAACTACGGGCGTTCCAGCGGGACGTGTCCCACTGGATTACCGTGCCAGAAGGGGTCGCAGATATTGTGGACTACCCTCGGAAAGGTCGCGGTTAGATGCCGGACAAGATAACCTTCTATGCAATCGTCGACGACGAGACAACGGTCGAGAGGCCGTATGGGTTGCTGCGCCGGCTGGAATTCGATGGCAACGGCTTCACCGACGAGGGGCTTCGTCGCGATTTCAGCTGGAGCTTCACTCCGATCATCGTAGAGTGGGAGCGGAGCGACTTCGATGACGAGCTAGTCGAGGTCAGTCATGCGCAGGCTAGCAAGATCATCGAGTATTTTCGCGAGAAATGGGGTCCCTTCGGCCAGCCCGTGGACTCGTGACTCAGGGCTGACGCGCGTCGGGTCGAGAACGTGCTTTAGCAAGACGACGTGCTCTACTACGGCCATCGCTTACCCCCTCGTCGATCGGATTTGTGACCGCACAAGGAATCCGGATCACTCTACGTAGCGGATACATCACATCAGGTCATCCGCAAGTAAGCTCTGCTGCCTTCCGGTAATGGGCCCTTCCTGAGCCGACGTGTTCTCGCCAAGATCGGGCGCGCGGATACTAAAACAAGCGGCCTCACACCACTACGCTGGCCGGGCTTGGCTGGCCTAGCGGAGGCGGGCAATAATCGAGCCCGAAGACGACGCGGCGCGCCGTCCAGCGGTCGGCTCACGAGAGATGAGACGCGTGTCGACCGAGGGCCCGGCCGAACCAGTCTGCAGCCCGCACCTGTCGCCTGTTCCTTGCTCCCGGTCGGGGCTCGGCCGCTTTGGGCGGCTTGACCCGATGGGCGCGGAAGGTACCGTGGGCAGGCGTTGCGGGTATGAGGTCAGCGGGATGGGGGTGTCATGAGGCGGCAGCGGGTGAGGCTGCCGCCGCGGGTCCGAGGGCTGCTCGGGTTCGTGTGCGTTCTGGTGCTCGTTGACACCATGT
>WNFJ01747596.1_pt1 | contig 15757 bp, 15 predicted proteins | sample 5400461 | NCBI WGS metagenome assembly WNFJ01 (sample SAMN13153349, study PRJNA577476) | soil metagenome | isolation source: 115 cm saprolite on Douglas fir-dominated hillslope | place: USA:California | collected 2013-09-17 | reverse complement strand
CCCGTGACCCCAGCCGGCGATGACGAAGAACATGCCGACGATCGACAGGTCGAAGTAGACGAAGAACAGGATCAGGTCCAGGGCGGTGAACAGGCCGAGGGTGACGGCCTGCAGGAACAGGAACAGGCAGACGTAGCTCTTCACCTGCCGGGTCTCGCGCAGCGAGTAGACGGCGACGGCCAGGAACAGCACGCCGGTCAGGGCGAGCAACGGCAGCGACAGGCCATCCACGCCGACGTGGTAGCTAACCCCTGCGCCCGGGATCCACGTGAGGTCCTCGGTCCAGGCGAACCCGCCGCTGGGGTGGTAGCCGGCCCAGGCGGCGATGATGAGCGCCAGGTCGGCGGCGCTCACGCCGATCCACGCCCAAATGAACACGGCGCGAGGTGCCCGCGCGGGGATGGCCAGAAGCACGGCCGCAACCAGCGCGGGCAGGAACACGATCGCGGACAGCACCGGCTACCTCACGAAGATCAAGATGAGCGCGAGGACCGCGAACGCGACCGCGGCCTGCGCGTAGTAGGCGTACACCTGCCCGGTCTGCGGCCGGCGGGCGAGCTGCCCGAGGCGCCGCGCCCCGGCCGCGACCGCGCGGACGACCTCGTCGATGCCGCCGTCGTCGAGCCGCGCCGCAGACCGCGCGAGCGCGAGGCCGCCGCGGGCCAGCCCGGACACGGCGCGGTCGAGGACCTGGTCGTCGAACGCGGCCAGGAATCCGGCGAGCGCCACGACGGGACGGGCGACGAGCAGGACCGCGGCCCGCTCCAGGTCAAGCCACCGCCCCAGCCATCCCCCGACCGCGGCCGGGACCGGCATCCCGGAAGCCCCCCGCCACCAGGTCAGACTGCTGGCCGCCAGGGCCAGCACCGCGGACAGGGTCAGCTGCCACCACGCAGGCGACGCCTCCCCCGCCGCGCCCAGCGCCCGGCGCAGCGGCCCGGCGACCGCCGGACCGGCCAGCACGCCCAGCGTCGCGCCCGCTACGGCCAGGAAAATCAGCGCCGGGACGCCCACCCGGGCGATCCGGCGGGTGCCAGGGCGTTCGGTGTCGTAACCGGACGCGGCGCCGGCGGGCACCGGCTGCCACACGTACCACAGCGCCTTGATGCTGTAGACGGCCGAGACCACCGCCGCGGCCAACCCCGTCACGTACAGGGCCGCGCCGTGGTGCAGCGCGGCGGCGAGCACCTCGTCCTTGGTCACCCACAACGACCCCGGCGGCAGCCCGGCCAGGGTCAGCGCCCCGGCCGTGAACACCGCGCCCACCACCGGGTACTGCCGCGCGGCGCCGCGCAGCGCGCCGAGCTGCCTGGTGCCCAGCGCGGTCAGCCACGCCCCCGCGGCCAGGAACAGCAGGCTCTTCACCGCGGCGTGCGCGACGAGCTGCATCACCCCGCCGGCGACCCCGCCCGCGCCCGCGGCGAGCACCATGAACCCGACCTGCGCGCACGTCGACGCGGCCAGCAGCTGCTTCAGGTCGGCCTGGGCGACCGCGACCAGCCCCAGCGCCAGCGCGGTGGCGGCACCGGTCCAGGCGACCGCCGGCTCCCCCCACCCGGACGCGGCCAGCAGCGGCTCGGTACGAAGCAGCAGGTACGCGCCCGCGGCGACCATGGCGGCCGAGTGCAGCAGCGCGGAGACCGGGCTCGGGCCTTCCATCGCCCGCGACAGCCAGAACGACAACGGCAGCTGCGCCGACTTCCCGAACGCGGCCAGCACCACCCCGGCGGTGACGACGTCCAGCCACGGCGGCGCCGCGCGCGGCAGGCCGGCCAGCGTGAGCCCGCCGACCCCGCCCGCCACGGCCGCGCCCGCCGCCACGTACAGGCCGAGGTCGGCCGCCCGCGTGGTCAGGAACGCGACACTGGCCGCGGTGACCCGGCGCGGCTCCCGCCACCAGAAGCCGATCAGCGCGTAGCTGGCCGCGCCCATCATCTCCCAGCCCATCAGCAGCAGCGCCAGCGTCGTCGCCGTCACGGTGACGAGCATCGCCCCCGCGAAGACCAGCATCAGCCCGAAGAACCGGCCCCGGTTCTCGCCCGGGCCGACATCTCCGGCGGCGAACACCAGCACCGCAAGCGTGACCGCCGCCACCGTGACGACCAGCACGGCTGACAACCCGTCCACGCGCACCCCGGCCGCGATCCCGCTGAACAGCGGCGCGGACGCGGACGGCCGCACGCCCGCGGCCGCGCACGCCAGGACCAGGGTGACCACGCCGACCGCAGCGCCGGCCCGGGGCGCGGCCGCGTTCACCCGCGTGCCCGCGACGGCCAGGCCCGCCCCGCCGGCCAGCGGCACGGCGGGCAGCAGCCAGGCCAGCCACGGCAGACTGCTCACTGCTTCAGGTCCGCGGCCATGTCGGCCATGCCGACATCACGCGCCCGGAATATCGCTGTCGCGGCGGCGAACCCCGCCGCCATCTCCGCGGCCATCGCCACGACCGCCACCACCACGATCACCTGCCCGTCCCCCGCAGCGGGCGCCACGTAGTGCCAGAACGCGGCCGCGGCGACGATCACCCCGTTCAGCATCAGCTCCAGCCCCATCATGATCATGACGATCGACTGCTGGGACAGCGCACCGTACAGGCCGACGGCGAACAGGCCCGCGGCGAGCAAGAGGAACAGCTGCAGGCTCACCGGCCCACCCCGCCCCGGACCGGATCGGACGCCGGCCGCCGCTTCAGGTCATCGCCGAACCGGTCATAACGCCCCCGGCTGGTCGCGAGCACCACCGCGGCGACCATCGTCGCGAACAGCACGAACCCGAGCGTGACCATGGTCAGCATCTGCGTGGTCATCAGCTCCTTCCCGAGCTGGAACGCCGGGCTGGCTGGCGGGCCGCCAGCCCGGCGCGGCCACGGCGCGGCGAAGATCCCGGCGGCCAGCAGCAGGAACGACGCGACGCTGATGGCCCGCGCCCGAGGCTTGTTGTGGTCCATCGACATCGAGATCAGCCCGGCCGGGTTCATCATGTAGGCGATCATGAACACCGCCATGATGATCATTTCCATGACCATCATCAGGATCACGACGACGCCGAGATAGGCCAGGCCGAGCACGATCAGCAGCCCGCCGGCGGCCAGGAACGACACCAGCAGCGCGATCGTGACCCGGGCCATCGACCCGAACCGGAACACCATGAACCCGCTCGCGGCCGCGAGCGGCGCGAGCACCCAGAACACCACGATCGTCATAACGGCTCCTAACGAGTGAGGTCAACGAGGGCAGGCACCAGGGCCTGGACGATGGTCAGCGGGATCAGCACGACCAAGGCCAGCTCGGCGTACCGGTCGGCCCGCAGGACCGGCAGCCGGCGGCGGGCCCAGACCAGCACCGCGAGCACGGCAAGGGTCTTCACCGCCGACCAGGCCCAGGCAGGCAGCGCAGGCCCGGCGCCGCCGCCGAGGAACAGCGGCACCGCCATCCCCGCCCCGGCCGTCAGCAGCAGCCACCGGCCCGCCTCCAGCGCCAGCCGGTCCACCCCGGACAACTCGGCCAGCACCCCGCCGGCCAGGTCACGCCCGGCCGGATAGGCGAACGGGCCCAGGAAACTGAACGCGCACACGCTGACCAGGTACACGCCGAACGCGGCCGGCATCCACACGACGAACCACAGGTGCGACTGGGCGGCAGCGATATCGGCGACGTTCAGCGACTGCGCTCCCGCCGCCGCCGCGATCAGCGCGAACATCAGCGGAAGCTCATAGCCCAGCCCCTGGGCGACGAACCGGTACCCGCCGACCAGGCTCAGCGCGGAGTTGGCCCCCCAGCCCGTCAGCCACAGCCCGGCCCAGGTGAGCACCTCCATCGCGTTGAACCACACCACCCCGACGCTCATCCGGCTCGCCGTCAGGTCGCCGAACGGGATGACCAGCGCCGCGAGCACGCCGGCGGCCGGAACGGCCAGCACCCCCAGGCGCCACAGCAGCGCGTCGGCCGCCGGCGTAGTGCGGCGCTGGCCGGCCAGCAGCCGCGGCACCTCAGCCAGCGGCCCCGCCGCCACCGCGGCCCGCAGCGGCCGCCCCGCGGCCCGTGCGGCCAGCAGCGCGTCGCCCGTCACCGCGGCCGCCGCGAAGGCGGCCAGCACCGCCGGGACGACGAGCACCGACCACAGCGGCGCGCTAGCGATCATGGCTTACCTGTGCCGGGACGGGAAGCTCGTCCAGGTCGGGATCGAGGCTCGCGATGATGAGCCGGGCCGCCGCGAGCTCGGCACCGTCCAGCAGGCCCGGCAGCGCGGCAAGCAGGCCCGCCGACGGACTCCGGGTATCATCCAGCGGCCCGCGGGGCGGCTCCGGCCCGGCCGCGCCGAGGGGCGTGCGGTCGTCGATCGCGGCGGCGGCATCGGCCAGCTCAGCACACCAGCAGCGGTAGCGGGCCGTGACGTCCCCGGCGGCGCGCAGCGCGGGCCCGCGTACCCCGGCGGCCTCGGCCTCGTCAGGCGTGAGCACGCCCAGGCCGCGGGTCAGCCAGGCCAGCGTGCGCGAGCGGCCGACGCGGCGGGCAAAGCGGTGAACAGCCGGCCGCAGCTGCGAGCCCGGGGCGCCGGCCAGGGCGTCGTCACGGAGCCGGCGGGCGGCGGTGGCCGCGTCGTCCCAGCCCGCGACGCCGAGGAAGCGGCCCAGGCTGTCAAGGTAGGACGCGGCGCCCCGCCGCGCCGCCTCCCCCGTGGTGACCGCCTCGCCGGCCACCGCGCGGCGCCAGGGTTCACTCCAGAACGATCCGCCCGCACCCGGTCCCAAAGCCTGCGCCTCGGCGAGTTGGACGACATCGCCTTGGAGCGTGACATGGACGACAAGCCCGGCGGGCCAGTCCGGCAGGACCGGGCCGAGTGGCACGTGCAGCTGGTCCAGCTTGAGCCCGTCACGGTCCGCGCCCCGGCCGGCCATCCGCAGCCCGGCCGGCATCACCATCCCGCCCATGTCCATCCCGTCCATGTCATGACTGTCATGAGCCCCGCCGCCCATATCCATGCCGCCCATGTCATGGCCGTGATGAGCCGCGCCGCCCGTCTCGCCAGCCCCCCCGCCCCCCATCTGGCCAGGGCCCTGGCCGCCCATCTCGTGGCCGTTATGACCCCCGTCCCCGGTGACCGAATCGTGACCGCCCGCGGTGCCTTCACCGCCGTGCGGGTCGCGGCCGCCACCCGCAACTCCCGCAGCCAGCGCCTGCTGCCCGGACCGGTCGCCCAGCCGGGCCCGGGCCGCCTCCAGCGCCGCCGCCATCTCACCCGGCCGGGCTGCGTGCACCCGCGCGCGCGGCGCGGGCATCGCCCGCCAGGTTTCCGCCAGCACCCCGGCGAACGGCGCAGCGGGGTCTCCGGCGACGAGCAGCACGTCCGCGTCGGCCGGCGTCATCGCGGCCGGCCAGCCCCGGCGGCGCAGCTCCTCCTCGGCCGCCAGGCGCACCACCGTGCCGCCCGGCATCGTGACCGTCAGCACGTGCGGCCGGGCCGCCCCGGCGCGCAGCAGCGCCCCGGTCAGGTCCACCGCAGCGCGCCTTCCCGCCACGCGTAGGCCACCCCGGCCAGCAGCACCGCCAGGAACGTGAACATCTCGATCACCGCGCTGGGACCCACGGCCGAGATGACCAGCGTCCACGGATACATGAAGATCATCTCCATGTCGAAGGCCAGGAACAGCATCGTGATCGCATACCAGCGCACGTGAAAGCGGCTCACCGCGTGCTCCCCCGGCGGCAGCCCCCCACTGAACGGCATCGCCAGCAGCGGCGCCTGGGCGACCGCCAGCAGCCGCGCCGCGGCGTAGAGAGCGACGAGGGCGAGCAGCACCACCCCCAGCAGCGCCAGCGCCGCCGCAAACCCGGTCACCGCAGGCCATCCTCGCCGTGCCGCGGCGCGAGCCGCGCCAGCGTCAGGACGCAGTCATCCAGAAGCCGCACCGGGAAGCCACCGGCGAGCCGGTAGTACACCACGCTGCCCTCCCTCCAGAACGAGACCAGGGCGAAGCGCCTACCTGGGCCCGGAGATCTTCTTCATGCTGCTCGCCCTGAGCCAGATCGGCTCATCAGCCCCGAAGACAACTCTCGACGAGAAGCCCGGCCGGGCGCAGGCAAACTCCATCGACGGACCGACCCGGCTCAGTGCCCGTACACGCTGTCAGGCCGATACAGGAGTCCCGGCTTGATGGCCCGGGACGGGCAGAGGCGGAGGCGGGCCGACAGCCCGGGAAGTCGCCCGCTCCGCGCGCTTCGGCCGCCGGGGCCCAAGGACGTCAGCGACACCGCCGTCTGCCGGAAACGGTAGTCAACGGCCCGACCCGGGTCGCCTGGGCGGCAGCGGCCGCCGGCCTACACCCGGGCGAAGCCGGCCAGGAGCTGCAGGCGCGGGACGGCCCGGCCTCCGCGGGACCGGGAAGTCGCCCTGGGCAATGTGTGCTGCGGTCTCCGCCCGGCTGTGCTGACGATCCTCCGCCCGGCCCTGTCGGGGCACCGGTGAACGATCCCGAATGCGAGCTGCGTGCAGCTGCGACACCGCGGCCCGGGCGGCCGCGGCCCGGGCGGCGTGCTGCTGGGCCTCGCGCAGCTCGGCGACCGCAGCGGCCAGGGCCACCAGGTTCGCGACGAGCGCGACGGTCACCAGCGTGGTATCGCCGGTGATCTGGCCGGCCAGAGTCATCAGCCGGGCAGCGGCGCGCAGCTGATTCCCCTCGCGGGTGGCGCGGGGGATCCGGCCGTGGCGGGCCCGCGCGGCGCGGTCGTAACTGTCTGCCGCGCGGCGCAGTTCCGGGCTGCGCAGGGCTCGCGCCGCGATGTGGAGGGTATCGGCCGCCGCCCAGGCAGCACCGGCCGCGGCGGGCGGATCGCTGCGGGCGGAGCAGCGGATGTGCTCCGCGGCGGCACGGGCCTGCCGGGCCGCATGCTCGAAGATCGCGTTCCGTTCCGGAACGGTGCACCGGAACGCCCCGGATCGTTCCGCAGTGATGTTCCGGCCCGGCTCCCAGCCGCGCCGAAGCCGGGGCAGGGTGAGCCCGGCCGCTAGCCGCCCGCCTCCGTACCAGCGCAGTTCGCCGTCACGATCGACGTGGCCGGGCAGGGCGACGGCGTAGCCAGTGACCTGGCCCGGGCAGGTCTCGCTGAACCGCAGCCGCACTAGCACTCCGGCTTCCCGCAGCCGGGCGAAGAAGCCCGGCTCATCCCGTGTTTGTTCCGCTGCGTCGGTGACCACGTTCCGGAGCACGGCGCGCGCCGCCGCAGCCGGCAGGCCGCGTCCCGGGAACGAGCCCGGTTCCGCGCCGAGCCCGGCCCAGCGGCGGCGCAGCTTGGGCAGGGTCAGGTCGGCGGCCAATTTCCCGCCGCCGTACCACACGATCCCGCCGTCCTTCGCGGTGTGCCCGGACAGACCGACCGCGTACCCGGTCACCTCGCCCGGGTCCGTGGTGCTGTACCGCTTGCGAGTCGCCACGCCGGCGTCAGCCAGGCGGGTGAAGAACTCCTGCTCCGTGCGCGCCCCCGCCGCCGCGGTGCATGCCTCCCGGCGCAGCGTCACCCGGGGCGACTCGGCCCACCCGCGCCGCGCCGCCTGCTCTGTCTCCGCGCGGGACGGACGCCGGGCCGCGGTGCGATCCGCCGGAGCGGTGGACCGCAGCCCGAACCGGGCCTCGGCGTCCTGGCAGGCCTCCCGCACCCGGTAGAAGTCATTCCACACCCGCGGCCGGGTACCGTCCTGGCGGGCCAGCGTGGCCACCACGTGCACGTGATCGGCGGCGTGGCGGACCGCGACCCACCGCACCCCCAGGTCATCCCCGGCAGGCGCCAGCCCGGTACGGTCCATGATCCCCGCCGCGACCGACATTTTCTCGCGAGGGTACTGATCCCCGGAGGCTGGGCCGGTGATAGATCGCCTGAGAGTCCGCGAGATCGACGATGACGTGGGCCAGCGACTGGTGCGAGTCATGCGCGGGGAGCGGGGTTGGTGTGACCTGCGGCGGGCGCAGATCGTGTTGCTGCCGGGCCAGGGCATGAACGTGCCCGCGATTTGGGCGTAGGCATCTGGCACGGGTTGCCGTGGTCGTGGTGGTGGTGTGCAATCAGGACGTCGTTTGGTTGCGCGGGTGCGCCATGGCCGGGCACCGCAGGGCTCGAGGTGACTGGTGGCGGCCGCCGCTGGAAGCCTGGGGAGGACTGGTGGGCTGCAACTCCGGTGGCCGCCGGCTACGCGCTTTCGGCTCGCTGGCGGGCAACAGGGCGCTGCTGCGCGTGCTGGCGGCGTATGTGATGTTCATCCTCGCCGAGAACGCGGTGTGGATCGCCATGCTGGTCTTCGCCTATAGCCGTGGCGGGGCTGCCATTGCGGGGCTGGTGGCGGTGGCGCAGCTGGTGCCGGCCGCGGCGGTGGCCCCGGTGGTAGCGTCCCTGGCCGACCGGCGTTCACCGGTGGTTCTGCTCGCCGGGGGGTATCTGGCGCAGGCGGCGGCGATGGCGGGCACTGCCGCGGCGGTCATCGCGGGCGCGCCCGTGGCGGCTTACGCGGCCGCCGTGGCAGCTGCTACCGCGGTGACCACGACCCGTCCGGCGCAGTCCGCGCTCCTCCCGTCGGTTGCCGCGACCCCCGATCAGCTGACGGCGGCCAACGTGGTGGTGGGCTGGCTGGAAGCTGCTGGGGTCGCGGCGGCGGGGCTGCTGGCCGGAGTGCTGATCTCGCTGGCTGGCGTGGGGAGCGTGTTCGTGGTGTGCGCCGGCCTTGGCCTGGTGGCCGGGTTGCTGGTCGCCGGGCTGCGGGTGGCGGGGCTGGCGCCGGCGGAGCAGGGTGCTCCGCTGGTGGTGGCGGGGGTCGGGGAGGGCCTTAGGCTGGCGGCCAGCCAGCCGCGGTTGCGGCTCATGCTGGCCTTGCTGACTGCGGACGCGGTCGTGGTGGGTGCGCTGGACCTGCTGGTCGTCATCTTGGCCATCAGCGTGCTTGGCCGCTCCCAGGCGTGGGCCGGTTACCTCGCGTTCGGTTTCGGCGTCGGAGCGGTGCTGGCGGCTACCGGGAGCGCGGTCCTTGTCGGCCGGCGCCTGGGCGGGCCGATCCTGGGTGCGGCGCTGATGTTCAGCGGCGCGCTGGCGGCGCTGGCGTCCGGTGTCGGCCTGGCCGGGACCGTGGCTCTGCTGGCGCTGGCCGGGGCTGGCCATTCGCTGCTGGCGGTCGCCGCCCGCACCCTGTTGCAGCGCTCGGTTCCGGCGCAGCTGATCGGCCGGGTCTTCGGGGTCCTGGAGGGGTTCATGATGGCCGGGCTCGCCCTGGGCGCACTGCTGGTGCCCGCGCTGGTGCACGTGGGCGGCAGCCGGCTCGCGGTGCTGGGGGTCGCGGCTGTGCTGCCGCTGGCGGCCGTGGCCGGCGGGCGCGCCGTGTTCGGCCTCGATGCCCAGACCCCCGTGCCGGTCGTGGAGATCGCGCTGCTGCGCTCGCTGCCGTTGTTCGCCGAACTGCCTGCACCCGCGATCGAGGGCCTTGCGGCGGCCTTGACACCGGTGCAGCTGCGAGCCGGCGCCGTCTTGATCCGGCAGGGCGACACGGGAGATGCCTACTATGCGATCGCCGCGGGTGAGCTTGACGCCGTGCAAGACGGGCAGTTGCTGCGCCGGTGCGGCCGCGGCGAAGGAGTAGGCGAGATCGCGCTGCTGCGGGCCATCCCGCGCACGGCCACCGTGGTCGCTCACACTGCCGCAACTGTGTACGAGCTCAACCGGGAACCTTTCCTGACCGCGGTGCTCGGCCATGCCCCTACCCTTCGGCAGGCGGACCGCATCGCCGATGCGCGGCTGGCCACCGGTGCCCCGCCAGGCAACCGCGACAGCTCAGGAGCAGGCACGGCTGAGGCGGGCTAACCACCCGTCCGGCTCAGGGCCCAGGACCCCCAGCGCCGCCACGGGATGCCGGGATGGCAGCCCAGAGCGGATCGCCGGGGTCGTCTTGCATGGCCGTACGTACGAGCCGCTAAATACATAGTGGAGCTGGATCCTCATACGGCGGGCTCGGCGCTTCCCCGCGCTGCCGGCCAGGTGATGGGAGGTAGCCGTGGAGTACCCGCTGGCGATGGATATCGAGGCGATGCGGCGCGCCGGTTATGCGACAGTCGATGCGCTCGTTGCCCGGCTGGCCAGCCCCGAGGCCGATCCGGTGCTTCGCCGTGCCGATGCGGCCGAGATGCGCTCGCGGCTCGGCGGCCCGCCGCCCGAGCAGCCCGGGGAGTACGGCGCGGTCCTGTCCCGGGTGATCGCCGATGTGCTGCCCTACGCGGCCCGGACCGATCACCCCGGGTACCTCGCCTTCATCCCGAGCTTTACGACCTGGCCGGCGGCGCTGGCCGAGCTGACGGCCGCCGCGGCCAACCCGTACTGCGGAGCGTGGATGGAATCGGCCGGCGCCGCCCAGGTCGAGCTGGAGGTCATCGACTGGTTCCGCACCTGGCTCGGCCTGCCCGCAGGCACCGCTGGCGTGCTCGTGAGCGGCGGCTCAGCCGCCAACCTCACGGCGCTGCTGGTGGCACGCGAGGCCGCCGGAGGGCCGTCCGCAGACTCCGTGGTGTACGTGTCGGACCAGGCTCACTCGTCCCTCGCCCGGACCGCGCGGGCCATGGGGCTGCGTCCGCAGCAAGTGCGGGTCCTGCCGGCCGACGATCGCTGGCGTCTTTCGCCGGGCACGGTGGCCGCGGCCGTCCGGGCTGACCGCGGCGCCGGCCGTGTCCCCTTCGCCTTGTGCGCCAGCGCCGGATCGACCAACACCGGCGCCGTCGATCCCCTCGGAGATCTGGCCGACGTCTGCACCGCCGAAGGGCTGTGGCTGCATGTCGATGCGGCCTACGGCGGCTTCGCCGCCCTCACCCCGACGGGACGAGCGGTGCTGGCCGGCATCGACCGCGCCGACTCGGTGACGCTGGATCCCCACAAATGGCTCTACCAGCCCATGGAGTGCGGCTGCGTGCTGATCCGCGACGGTGCCCGGCTTGAAGGTACGTTCGCCATCCACCCCGACTACCTCGACAGCGACGCCGCGCAAGGTGGCGGTGAGGTCAACTTCGCCGACCGGGGCTTGCAGCTTTCCCGGGGCTTCCGGGCGCTCAAGGTGTGGGTAACTGTGCATACCTTCGGCCTGGCCGCGTTCCGCGCCGCCATCCAGCGCAACCTCGAGCTGGCGCAGTACGCAGAGGCCCTGGTCCGCAGCCATGCCGATCTCACCCTCATGGCCCCGGCGACGCTCGGGATCGTCTGCTTCCGCCGGGAATGGCCAGGCTGCGGCGAGGCCGAAACCGAACGCCGCGGCACGGCCCTCGCCGAAGACCTGGAACGCGGCGGTGCCGCGCTTGTCTCCACAACCCGCCTGGCCGGCCGCCACGCCATCCGGCTATGCATCCTCAACCCGACCAGCTCGGACCAGCACGTGCGCCGGGTCATCGAGCACTTCGCCGGCGCACCTGCCCCTCCGGCCAGGTCGCAAGGCGGCGGAGCCTACGCCGATGCCAGGGCCGACGTCATGGCGGACCCGGACAGCGACGTGCTGCGCACCGTCTCTGTGCTGTCTGGCGTTCCCGACTCCACCATTCAAGCTCTCCACGCCCGCGCCGCCTGTCTCGACGTGGCCGACGGGGAGGAGGTCATCCGCCGCTGGGATTCCGACCGGTTCTTCTATCTCGTCCTGTCCGGCCGCTACGACGTCTTCATCGATGCCCGGCTCATCCGCACCATGGGCCCCGGTGACCACTTCGGCGAGCTCGCCGCCCGCGACTGGGGAGGCGGCTACGGCTACGCCCGTCTCGCCACCATCAGGTGCGCCGAACCCGGCCGGCTCCTCAGATTGACCAGCGAGGACTTCCAGTGGCTCATCGACACCGAACCGGCCGTCAAAGCCAAGCTTGCCACGACCTTGGCCGAACGCCTCCAGCAGCGATAATCCGCAGTGCCACTGACGTGAGCCCGCCCCGCCCGGACGGGCAGGCTGACAGTGCGCCCGATGCTAAGGCCGGTCATCGGCGCCGGCCCGCGACATCGCTGCTGAGGCCTGGCCGACGGCGCACTCACCGCAGGCGGCAACGCTGACCGGCCCAGGGCCGCGGCCATCCTCGTCGCCCTCACCATGCCTGGCCGCATAATCACAATTCGGCGCGCGAAGCGCTGCCATCACGCCGACTGCGAAGGGCGATCATATCGGCGGCTCGGCGAGCGTTCTCCTGGCCTCTCCCCGTAACTCAGCGTGATGCTGTCAATCGATGCCGGCCGTCGGCTCGGCACGACGTGACTGGCCTGGCGGTCGCCGCTGGGCCGAGGTGCCCGTCGGTGATATGAGAGAACGTCCCTGCCGCCGGTGGCCTGATTCTGGCTGGCCCGCCGCGCGCCGTTTGCGGCAGAACCGAGCGTTCTCGGGGCAACCGGGCTCTGCGCTTCATTTCAGCACGGCGGTCTGGGATGGGCGGTTCCTGAGGGCAAGCTGCGCGGATACCGGTGCCTTACCCAGGCGAATCGTCCCGGTCCGCCGGCTAGCCGTGCCGAGTTCGAGCTGCTCGCCATCGTGTTCAGTTCACCGCCCGCCGCCTGCAAATGCCTCGCGATCGCCAGCGCTGGGCCTGTCACCCGGGTATCACGTTCGGGCCATGAGGACAGCGACGTCGTCGGCCGGGCTGGGGGCCAGCGCGGCCAGCAGGGTGTCGCAGGCCTCGGTGACGGGCAGCTGGCTGACGTTCGTGAAAGTTCGGGCCAGGCGCGCCATTGCGGTGCTCATATCGGCAGCGGGACTCTCGATGAGCCCGTCGGTGTACAGGACCAGGGTGCTGTGGCGAGGTACATGCAGGCGGGTGGCCTGGTAGTGCCCGCCGCCTGCGACGCCGATACCCAGGGGCAGGCCGGGGGGCAGGTCGCGGAAAACGGGGGCGCGGCCGGGGCGGGCCAGGGCCGGCGGGGGGTGCCCGGCCCGGGCGATGTCCCAGTCGGGCGGTGGCCGGGTCGTGGACGCCGTAGATGCAGGTGGCGCTGGTTTCCTCATCGGTCAGGTCGGCGGCGAGCTGATCCAGGCGGGTCAGAGTTTGTGAGGGCGTCAGGTCGAGGGTGGCGAAGGCGTGGGTGGCGGTGCGGAGCTGGCCCATCACGGCGGCAGCGTGCACGTCGTGGCCGGTCACGTCGCCGACGGTCAGGGCGGCGCGGCCGCGGGGCAGGGGGATGACGTCGAACCAGTCGCCGCCGACCTCGGCCGCGGTCTGCGCGGGGACGTAGCGGCAGGCCAGTTCGAGGCCAGGGACCTCGGGGATCTGGCGGGGCAGCAGGCCGGCCTGCAGCTCGAGCGCGGTGGCCCGCTCGCGGGTGTAGTGCCGGGCGTTGTCTACGGAGACCGCCGCGCGGGCGACCAGGTCACCGGCCAGTGCCAGGTCCGCGCTGGTAAACGGCCTGGAACCGGCGAGGCGGTACAAGACGACCATGCCCATGATCGCGCCCCGGGCGATCAGCGGGAGAGCCATCACCGAGTGGGCCCCGGCTCCGCGCGCGGCCAGCAGCCGGTCCAGGCCCGTGCCGGAGTCCATCTCCCCGAGCTGCTCGGGGGTCATGGCCCCGAGCGTCGGCAGGTAGACCGGCGCGCCGGCGACCAGGCTCTGGCGTACTGCCTCGCCGGGTCGAACTCGGCCCACACGTGCCGCAGGTATTCCGGGGGGGCCGGCCGGCTAGCCGGCCACCGCAGCGCGACCCGCTGCATCTTCTGGTCAAGGGCATGCGGTACGTGCTGGTCACCGTCGATGACGGTGGCCAGCAGGTCGACCGCGGCCACGTCGGCCAGGCGCGCGATGGCCACGTCGAGGAGCTCCTCGGCGGTCCGGGTGATATCGAGCGTGGTGCCGATCCGCGCGCTCGCCTCATCCACCAGCGCGAGCCGTCGCTGGTTGCGGGTGCGCTCGGTGACATCCAGGATCCCGCAGGCCACCCCGGCGGTCGCACCGTCCGGTCCGGCGATCCGGAACAGGGTGCAGCTCCAGAACCGCTCCCCGCCGGGCTCGCCGCCGCCGTGACTGCTCACCTCGAGCTCGAACACGGGCTCACCAGTGGCCAGTACCCGCCGCAGCGACCGCTCGACCAAGCCGGCGTCTATGCCGGGCAGCACCTCGCCCAGCCGTCGCCCGGCCCATCGCCTAGCCGGCGGGCTGCCGTGAAGGCCGGGGCGAGCTGGGAGCAGTTCGGCGCCGCCCGCGGCACCAGCGCCGACCACGCCCGCCACGACTACCGCGAATGGGCAGACGGCCAGCACTGGCTGTCCGGGCAGTACGAGGGCCGGTTCGGCATGAGCGATGCCGAGCACGCCGAGGCGGTCGCCCGCGCGGCCGACCCCGATCCAGGCGAGGGCGGCCTGGACGACGTCGAGCGCGCCGCGGCGGCGGTTCGGCCGTACCTGCAGGACGGGCCGCTCGCCCCGGACGCGGAGCCCTCGCCGGGGTTCGTGCACTCCATGATCGCCCGGGCTGCCGCGGCGGTGGCGCAGGCGAACGCGGCGATCCGGTGCCTGATCATCCTGGCGCACGTGATCAGCGCGGCCGAGACCCCCATCCGGGCTGGCCCCGGGCCGAAGACCCGCAAGCGCTACCTGCTGGTCGCCTGCACCAGCCTGCTCACCTATTACTTCCTGGGCGACCGGTCCATGGCGACCTTCACCGCGTTCGTCCTGCCCGACATGGGCGGGACGGTCCTGGTCCACGACCGGTACCAGAACTACGACGCCATCCCCGGCCTGCTCCACCAGCTCTGCACCCAGCACATCCTGCGCGACCTGGACGACGCCGCCCAGACCTACCCGCACGCGCACTGGCCCGCCGCGATCACCCGGGCGCTGCAAGGCCTGATCCACGCCGCGAACACCGCCCGCGCCCAGGGCCTTCCCGCCATCCCCGGCGACACCGCCGCGCCCCTGATCCACGCGTTCAAACACGGCGTCCTGGTCGGCCTATCCCAGATCCCCTGCGTCCCCGGCCGCAAGCAGGAACCCTGCCGCGACCTGCTCGAATGCCTGCGCGACCGACATGGACGAGGAGCTCCTTGCGGCGGCCAGGCAGGCGCAAGAACAGCTCATCGAGGCAGACCATGCCGCCGAGGTCGCCAAGGCTGAGTTTCACCGTGCCGTCCGCCGCCTGCATCTGAGCGGGGCATCCCTGCGTGAGCTCGCCGCGGCCTTGCACCTCAGCCACCAGCGGGTGCACCAGATCGTCGAGACCGCCGGCGGGGGGCGGCGATGGGGAAAGCGCGGCCGGCTCCCCCCAGACCTGGCCTGCTCGTTCTGCGGGCGGCCGCAGCGAAAGACCCGCAAGCTCGTGGCCGGGCCGGGCATCTACATCTGCGAGAAGTGCGTCGAGACGGCCGAGGCAGTCATCCGAACCGGACAGGCCACCGAAACCGCGCTCGGCCCGCTGCAGAGCGTCCCCGGCAACATGACCCAGCGGCGATGCGGCTTCTGCGGCAAGCACCGCCACCAGGTCACCGGACTCGCCGCCGGCGCCGGCAACCCGGCTGCTAAGCCTGCCGGCGACACGACCATCTGCGCCGAGTGCCTGTTCCTGTGCCGCGAGATCCACTCCGAGCAGCTGGCCTGACCTGCTCGCTCGCCCCATCACGGGAAGAAACCCACAACTCCGCCGAATCCCTGCACCCGCAGCGTCGCCACCGGAACGCCAATCATGCGCACGGGTGACGTGATGCGATGAAGGAGCGGAGCCTCCCGCTCCCTGGCGGATGCTGGAAGTTGCAAAGCATCCGTCTCCACCAGGCAAGGGAGGCCCCAGTGGAAG
>WNFJ01126664.1_pt1 | contig 15757 bp, 12 predicted proteins | sample 5400461 | NCBI WGS metagenome assembly WNFJ01 (sample SAMN13153349, study PRJNA577476) | soil metagenome | isolation source: 115 cm saprolite on Douglas fir-dominated hillslope | place: USA:California | collected 2013-09-17 | reverse complement strand
CCCCCTCCCCCTCCCGCTCACGCGGGTCCCTCCCTCTTCCCGCCGGGGAGAGGGTCGGGGTGAGGGGGCCTTCGTACCAGCGCTCGGCAAGAGGTAGGAGCGTGCCGATACCCGATGCGGCGAGGTCGCGGGCGATGCCGCGCACGCCCAGGCAGTCGGCGCGGTTGGGCGTTACCTTGATGTCGAGCACGGGATCGTCGAGGCCCACGGCCTGGGCAAAGGGCGCCCCGACCGGCGCGTTCTCCGGCAGCTCGATGATGCCTTCGTGATCCTCCGAGAGGCCGAGCTCGTAGCCCGAAACCAGCATGCCCCGGGATTCGACGCCGCGGATCGTGCTCTGCTTCAGCACGAGCCCGGTGCGCGGGATGGTCGCGCCGGGCGGAGCGAAGACGCCGAGCATGCCGGCGCGCGCGTTGGGCGCGCCGCACACCACATGAACCCGCTCCGTGCCGGTGTCGACGACGCAGACGCGCAGCTTGTCGGCGTTGGGATGCGGCTCCGCCGAGACGACGCGGGCGACGGTGAAGGCCGCCAGATCCTTGGCGCGGTTCTCGATCGCATCGACCTCGAGGCCGCGCATGACGAGCATGGCGACGATCTCGTCGAGCGTGGCGCCCGTCTCGAGATGCGTCTTGAGCCAGGCCAGCGTCGTCTTCATCGCGCCAGCCCGCCGGTCAGCGAGGGCACGTCGAGCGGCAGGAAGCCGTAGTGGCGCAGCCAGCGCAGGTCGCTCTCATAGAAGGTGCGCAGATCGGGAATGCCGTATTTGAGCATGGCGATGCGCTCGATCCCCATGCCGAAGGCGAAGCCCTGATACTCGGCGGGATCGATGCCGCAGATGGCGAGCACCTTGGGATGCACCATGCCGGAGCCCAAAATCTCCAGCCAATCGCCGCCGGCGCCGATGGTCAGTGCGCCGCCGGCGCGCGAGCAGCCGATATCGACTTCGGCCGAAGGCTCGGTGAAGGGGAAATAGCTCGGGCGGAAGCGCACCGGCAGGTCGTCGATGCCGAAGAAGGCGCGGCAGAACTCGATGAGGCAGCCCTTGAGGTGGCCCATATGCGTGCTCTTGTCGATCACCAAGCCCTCGACCTGATGGAACATCGGCGAATGGGTGGCGTCGTGGTCGCTGCGGAAGGTGCGGCCGGGGACGATGATGCGGATCGGCGGCTTCTGCGCTTTCATGGTGCGAACCTGCACCGGCGAAGTATGGGTGCGTAGCACCTGGCGGCTGCCGTCCGGCCGCTCGGGCAGGTAGAAGGTGTCCTGCTCCTGCCGCGCCGGATGCTCGGGCGGGATGTTGAGCGCGGTGAAATTGTGGAAATCGTCCTCGATGTCCGGGCCTTCCGCGACGGCGAAGCCCATCTCGCCGAAGATGGCGACGATCTCGTCGATGGTCTGGCTCAGCGGGTGGATGCGCCCCTCGGGCTCGGCACGCACCGGGAGCGTCACGTCGATGCGCTCCCGCGCGAGCTGCTGGCTCAGCGCCTCGTTCTCGAGCCGGCGCGTGGCGTGGCCGATCGCCGCCTCGACGTCGTCCTTGAGCAGATTGAGCGCGGCGCCGCGCTCGCGCCGCGCGTCGGGATCGAGGCTGGCCAGCCCCTTCAGCAGCGCCGTGACGCGGCCCCTCTTGCCGAGGACGGCGACGCGGACCTGCTCCAGCGCGTCGCGGCTCGTCGCCGCCTTGACCAGGTGGAGGATCTCATCGCGGATGTGATCGAGGCTTTCCATGCTGTGCAACGATCCTCAGAGCGCGAAAAAGGGGCCGAACACCGGGTCGGCCCCTCGATCTCGGCGGCGGGACGCGTGATCCGTCCCGATGACGCGCGCCTGCCGGCGGGGCCTAGCGACAGGTCCCGATGCTAAATCGCCGGGCGCGGCGCGCGGCCGTCATGCCGCGGCACCCGGCGGCAGCGCGGCCTGCGCCTGGGCGACGACGGCCTTGAAGGCCTCGGGCTCGCGCACGGCGAGGTCGGCCAGCACCTTGCGGTCGAGTTCGATGCCGGCGCGCTTCACGCCATTCATGAACTGCGAGTAGGTGAGCCCCTCGGCGCGCACGCCGGCATTGATGCGCTGGATCCACAGCGCGCGGAAATTCCGCTTCTTGGCGCGGCGGTCGCGATAGGCATAGCGCAGCCCCTTCTCGACCTTCTCGATGGCAACGCGGAAGGCGTTCTTGGCCCTGCCGCGATAGCCCTTGGCGAGGCCCAGCACCTTCTTGTGGCGGGCATGGGTCGTGACGCCCCGTTTGACGCGTGCCATGGCTTTAGCCCCGCAGATACGGCATGTAGGTCAGCACGAGGCGGGCGTCGCCCTTCTCGAGGGTGAAGGTGCCGCGCGCCTTGCGCTTCATCTTCTTGGGCTTGCTGATCAGGCGGTGGCGCTTGTGGGCGACGGCGGCCTTGATCTTGCCCGAGGCGGTGCGCTTGAAGCGCTTCTTCGCCCCGCTCTTGGTCTTCATCTTGGGCACTTTTGGTCCTTTCGCGACGGCTTTGTATAGCACTTGTATAGCGGCAGCGAGGCATGCCCGCTGGCGACTGTAGCGCGGCCGGCCGCCATCCTTCGGCCGCAAGCCCTTGGGGGATGCGCTCCGGAGAGGCGCGGTTTATACCGGGGCAGGCGTTGGAAGGCAAGGGCGGAGCGGCCCACCTGTAGCGGCGCGCTCGATCTGTTCCCCCTGGGTCGCGGGACGAAACCCGCGTTCAGCGCGCGCTCATTTCGGCGACATGACCATGGTCATCTGGCGGCCTTCCATGCGCGGGTGCTGCTCGATCTTGGCGATCTTGTCGAGATCGTCGCGCACGCGCATCAGCACGTTCATGCCGAGCTCCTGATGCGCCAGCTCGCGGCCGCGGAAGCGCATGGTCACCTTGACCTTGTCGCCTTCCTCGATGAATTTGAGCATGCTGCGCATCTTGACGTCGTAGTCGTGGTCGTCGATGCCGGGGCGCAGCTTGATCTCCTTGACCTCGATGACCTTCTGCTTCTTGCGCGCCTCGTTGCGGCGCTTCTGCTCCTCGTATTTGAACTTGCCGAAATCGAGGATCTTGACCACCGGCGGGTCGGCGTTGGCGGCGACCTCGACGAGATCGAGACCGGCCTCAAGGGCACGTTGCAGGGCCTCGCTCCGGGTCACGACACCGATCATTTCGCCGCGCTCATCGACAAGTCGGACGCGCGGTACGCTGATCTCCTGGTTGACGCGCGGCCCGTCGCGGGTCGGCGTCACGTTTTGGGGTAGCCTTGCGATGTAAGCCCTCCTTTCAAAATGCATATAGGACCGTCGGCACCGGCCCCACACAAGCCGGCACCGCCCAAGGTCCCGCGGCGGCGCCTCAAGACGAGGGCACTGCCGCTTCCTCCGTCAATCTAGCGATGGTCTCGCCTAGCGCAAGGACTTCCTGTTCCTTGCCGCCGAGGCGGCGGAGCGCGACGCTGCCCGTCTCCGCCTCGCGCTTGCCGACCACCAGCAGCGCCGGGATCTTGGCCAGGCTGTGCTCGCGGATTTTGTAATTGATCTTCTCGTTGCGCAGGTCGGCCTCCACGCGCAGGCCCGCCGCCGCACAGGCGGCCCGCACCTCCTCGGCATAGGCGTCGGCGTCGGAGGTGATGGTGGCCACCACCACCTGGATCGGCGCCAGCCACAACGGAAACCGGCCGGCATACTGCTCGATCAGGATGGCGATGAACCGCTCCATCGAGCCGAAAATGGCGCGGTGGAGCATGACGGGCCTGTGGCGCTGCCCGTCCTCGCCGATATAGCTGGCGTCGAGCCGCTCGGGCAGGACGAAATCGACCTGCAGCGTGCCGCACTGCCAGTCCCGGCCGATGGCGTCCCGCAGCGCGAATTCGAGCTTCGGCCCATAGAAGGCGCCCTCGCCGGGATTGAGCGTATAGGGGAGGCCCGTAGCGGCGACCGCGTCCTTGAGCCAAGCCTCGGCCTTGTCCCATACCTCATCCGAGCCTGCTCGCACCGGCGGACGGTCGGCGAGCTTGATCGCGACATCGATGAAGCCGAAGTTGCGGTAGACGGAGAGCAGCAAATTGCAGAAGGCGACGCTCTCCGCGGTGATCTGCTCCTCGGTGCAGAAGATATGCGCGTCATCCTGGGTGAAGGCGCGCACACGCATGATGCCGTGCAGCGCGCCTGAGGGCTCGTTGCGATGGCACGATCCGAACTCGGCGAGGCGCAGCGGCAGCTCGCGGTAGCTGTGCAGGTGCTGGCGGAAGATCTGCACATGGCCGGGGCAGCTCATCGGCTTGATGGCGAGGACGCGCTCGCGCCCCTCATCCTCGTCCCGCACCGTGAACATGGCGTGGCGAAACTTCTCCCAGTGCCCCGACCGCTCCCACAGCGAGCGGTCGATGAGCTGCGGCGTCTTCACTTCGAGATAACCGCTCTTGTCCAGGCGATTGCGCAGATAGCTCTCGATCGTGCGGTAGAGCGTCCAACCCTTGGGATGCCAGAACACGCTGCCCACCGCCTCTTCCTGCTGATGGAAGAGGTCGAGCTCACGCCCGAGGCGGCGGTGGTCGCGCTTTTCCGCCTCCTCGAGTTGGAAGAGATATTGCTTCAGCGCCGTCTCGTCCGGCCAGGCGGTGCCGTAGACGCGCTGCAGCTGCTGGTTCCGCGCATCGCCGCGCCAATAGGCGCCGGCCACCTTCATGAGCTTGAAGGCATGGCCGAGCCTGCCCGTCGACGGCAGATGCGGCCCGGTGCAGAGATCGACGAAACCGCCCTGGCGATAGAGGCTGATCGCCTCGTCGCGCGGGATCTCGTTGATCCACTCCGCCTTGTATTTCTCGCCGATCGAGTCGAAGAACGCGACGGCACGGTCGCGCTCCCATTCCTCGCGCGAGATCGGCTCGTCGCGGTCGACAATCTCATGCATGCGCTTCTCGATCTTCTCGAGGTCCTCCGGCGTGAAGGGCTGGTCGCGCGCGAAATCGTAGTAGAAGCCGGTCTCGGTGGCCGGCCCGAAGGTGACCTGCGTCTCCGGATAGAGCTCCTTGACCGCCTCAGCCATGACATGCGCCGCGTCGTGGCGCAGGATCTCCAGCGCCTCCGCCGAATCGCGGGTGACGATGGCCACGCGCGCGTCGCGCTCGACGCGGGCGGCGAGATCCTTCACCTCGTCATCCACCTTGACGGCGAGCGCCGCCCTGGCGAGCCCGGGACCGATCGCCGCCGCGATCTCGGCGCCCGTCACCGGCCCGGGAAAGCGGCGCACTTTGCCGTCCGGCAGCGTGATGGCGATGGGGAGCGAGCTGGGCGCCTTCATGCCGCGGGTTTAGCCGAAGGGCAGGGTTGCGGCAACCTCCTCGACGGCAAGTTCGGCGAGATCAGCGCGGCGCAGGACGGTGACGCGTGCGCCGCGCGGCGCGGTGAGGGCGGGGTCGGAGGCGGCCGAGTAGAGCACCGTCGCCGGGCAACCGGCGGCGACGATGAGATGCATCGGCCCAGTATCGTTGCCGACGGCGTGGAGCGCGCGCCGCCCCAGCGACACGATCTCGCCGAAGCTGGTCCGGCCGGTCAGGTCGCGCGCCGCGGCGCAGCGCTCGGTGATGACGGCGCCGAGGCTCTGCTCGGCCGCGCCGCCGATGATCACCGGCGTGACGCGGTGCCGCGCCGCGAGCACGGCGAGCGCGGCGAAATTGGCGATAGGCCAGCGTTTCTCCGGCCGGTGCGCAGAGCCGCCCGGCGCCACCAGCAGCAGCCGCGCGGGCAGCGCAAAATGGGCAATGTCGAGCGCTGCCCAGATGAGGTCAGGCGCGGGCACCTGCGCGATCCCCGCGATGCGCAGCTGCTCGGCCTGCCGATCGAGCGTGTGCATATTGTCGCGCCCGGGATTGGCGTGGCGCAGCGACGCGCCGCGGGCGATGCCCGACCAGGCCGGCCGCCCCATGAGGCGATGATAGAAGCTCGAGCGGTCGGAGGTCTGCAGGTCGTAGACGCGGTCGAAGCGGCCCGCGCGCAGGCGACGGCGCAGCCGCCATAGCCCGACGGGATCGAAGAACCCGGGCCGCTCGTCGATCCAGACCTCGTCGAAATAGGGCGCGGCGCGCGCGAGCGCGGCATAGGGCGCAGTGGTGAGCAGCGTGACGTGCGCATCGGCATGATGCGCGCGGATTGCCGCCGCCGGTCCCATCGCCTGCACGAAATCGCCGAGCGCACCGAGCTTGATGACGAGGATGCGCATGCCGCCACTCGCCAAGCCCGCTCAGGCCGCGACCGGTCCCCGCGGATCGACCGCCGCCACCTCGGGGAACAGGATTTCCTCGTAGACGGCGAGCGTACGGTCGGTCATCGCCTTGGTGGTGAAATGCGCGCGCATATGCGCGATGGCGCGCTCGGCCAGCGTCAAGCGCTTGGATTGCGGCAGATCGAGCGCATGGGCGATCGCATCGGCCAGCGCCTGGCTGTCGCCGGGCCGGACGAGCCAGCCGGTCTCGCCGTCGCGCAGGACCTCGCGCGCGGCGCCGTGATCGGTGGCGATGACCAGACGGCCCATCGCCTGGCCCTCGGCGATGACCCGGCCGAACCCTTCCGGCCGCGTCGAAGCGGAGACCACGACGTCGGCGAGCTTGTAGGCGGCGGGCATATCGCGGCAATCATCGGCGATCTGGAACACTTCGTTGAGCCCGCGGCGGGCGATCGTGTCGACAACCTGGCGCCGGTAGCGCCCGTCCCCCGAGCCGACGAGCACGCAGCGCAGCCCTTGCCGGCCGAGCTTGGCGATGGCGTCGACCAGCACGAGATGCCCCTTCCAGCGCGTCAGCCGGCCGGGCAGCATCACCACCGGCATCCCGTCGGGCAGCCGCCACTCGCGGGCGAGCTGGATGACGCGCTCGGCGCTGACGCGCTCGGGATCGAAGCGAGTGAAGTCGACGCCGCGCTCGATGATGCGCAGCCGCTCCGGTGGCACGCCGTAAACCGAAGCGGCGTGCTCGGCGACGAAGCGCGAGATGGCGATGACCCGCTCGCCACGCGCCATGACGCCGTTGTAGCGCTGCTTGAGCCAGGACTCGGTGCCGTAGGCGTTGTGGAAGGTGGTGACGAAATGGCGCCCGGTGCGCCGCGTCGCCGCGAGCGCGCTCCACGCCGGCGCACGGCTGCGTGCGTGGACGATGTCGATCTGCTCGCGCCGGATGAGCTCGGTCAGCCGCTCGACGTTGCGCCGCATCGCCACCGGGTTCTTCGACGCGAGCGGCAGCTCGACATGGATGGCGCCGGCGCGCTCGAGCTCGCGCACCATCGACCCGCCGGAGGAGGCGACCACCGCCTTCCATCCGGCCGCGGTGAGCGCTTGCGCGACTTCGACGGTGCCGCGCTCGACGCCGCCGGATTCAAGGCGCGGCAGCACCTGGAGCACGGCCGGGGGGCGGGTTCCCGCCGCCCCCGCCGCGGTGCTAGTTTCGGCGGTGGTGGTCATGAGTCGAAGACGAAGATGATGCGATGACCCTGATATCGACGCCCGATGCGGGGCAGCCCGATCGGCAAGGCCCTATCTTAGCACGCGAGGACGGCGCGACAATTGCCTACGATCGTCGCACCGGACGGAGTCCCGGCGTCGTCTTCCTCGGCGGCTTCATGTCGGACATGACCGGCACCAAGGCGCGCACGCTCGACGCCTTCTGCGCCGCGCGCGGCCAAGCCTTCCTGCGCTTCGACTATTTCGGCCACGGCGCCTCTTCCGGCAACTTCGCCGACGCTACGGTGGGGCGCTGGAAGGAGGATGCGTTGGCGGCGCTCGACCAGCTCACCGAAGGGCCGCAGGTGCTGGTCGGGTCGAGCCTCGGCGGCTGGCTCATGCTGCTGACGGCGCTGGCGCGGCCGCAGCGCGTCGCCGCGCTGGTCGGCATCGCCGCGGCGCCTGACGCCACCGAGGACCTGATGTGGCCGCGCTTTCCGCCGGCGGTACGCGACGAGATCATGCGGGCGGGCGCGGCACGGCTGCCGTCGGAATACAGCCCCGACGGCTATCTCTTCACGCGTCGGCTGATCGAGGACGGCCGGCAGCATCTGGTCATGCGCGGCCCCATTCCGGTCGGCTGCCCGGTGCGGCTGCTCCACGGCATGAAGGATCCGGACGTGCCCTGGCAAACCAGCCTCGCTCTGGCCGAGCGCCTCGCGAGCCGCGATGTGGAGGTGACGCTGGTGAAGGATGGCGATCACCGGCTCTCGACCGATCGCGACCTCGCGCTCCTCACCCGGACGGTCGCGACGCTGCTGGACCCAGCAGCGCCTTGAGTCCGTCCTTGTAGCTGGGATAGAGCAGCCGCACGCCGAGCTCTGCCTTGAGACGGCCGTTCGAGACACGCTTGTTGTCGTCATAGAAGCTGAGCGGCGGCGGCGCGACGCCGAGCAGCGTGCAGGCATAGGCGATGACCGCCTCGGGCGGCGCCGGATCGTCGTCGCAGACATTGTATGCGGCGCCCGGGTCAGGCCGCGCCATCGACGCGCGCAGCGTCGCCACGATATCCGCCACATGAATGCGCGAGAAGACCTGCCCCGGCTTGTCGACACGCCGCGCGCGGCCCTCGCGCACGGTTTCGAGCGCGCTGCGGCCGGGACCATAGATGCCGGCGAGGCGGAAGACATGCACCGGCAGCCGGTGACGCCGGTGGAGGTCGAGCCATTGCGCCTCTGCCGCGACGCGGCGTCGGCCGCGCTCACCGCTCGGCGTCAGCGCCGAGCTTTCGTCGACCCAGGCACCGCCGCGATCGCCATAGACGCCGGTGGTGGAGAGATAGCCCACCCATTCGAGCTGCGTCAGCGCGGCGATGTCGGCGCCATGCACACCGAGCACCGGGTCGCCCGCGGCGCCGGGCGGCACCGAGGTGAAGAGACGGGTCGCGCCGCGGAGCGTCGCTTCCGGCGCGGCGAGCGGACGGCCGGGCGCGAAGAGCTGCATGTCGAAGCCTTCCGCGCCAAGGCGCGCGCAGCTCGCCAGGTCGCGGCTCGTGCCGGCGATGCGCCACCCCTCGGCGGCCAGCGCGCGGGCGAGAAAGCCGGCGGTGTAGCCGAGCCCGAAGCAGAACAGCGCCGGCCGGGCGCCTGTGTCGTTGCCGCTCATTCGGCAGCGCCGCGGGCTTCGGCCTCGAGCGCGCGCTCCATCTCGTCCTGGCGCGACCGCGCCCAAGCCCAATAGGCGATGCACACCGCCGCGCCGGCGGCGACCGAGAGGCGCAGGCCGAACAGCGAGGACAGCCAACCCAGGATCAGCGCGTTGAAGGCGGGGCCGCCGCGGAACAGCATGCCGTAGAGCCCGAGGACGCGACCGCGCATCGCCGGGTCGACCGCGCTTTGGACGAGCGTCTGCGCGCTGATCCCGGTGGTGATCAGCGCGAAGCCGCAAACGAAAACACAGACGAGGGCCACCCAATAGTTCGCGGTCGCGGTGAAGCCGAGCACGGATACGGCGACAAGGAAGGTGTGGCCGATGATGAGCGCGGTGAGGCCCTGGATGCCCGTCCGGCGCACCATCCACAGGCCCCCCGTCACCGCGCCCAGCCCGAGCGTCGCGATGAGCCAGGAGAGACCGATGGGACCGGTGCCGAAGACCAGGTCGGCAAAGCCGGGAAAAAGCTCGATGAAGCCGCGGATGCTGAAAGAGGTGACGGCGAACAGCAGGATCATCCGGCCAATGCCGGGATGGCGCAGCGCATAAGCGTAGCCCGCGAGCGTGTCGGCGACGAATTCGGGCTGTCGCGCGTTTGCCGCGCGCTCGTCGGGTGCCAGCCTCAGCTGGGCGAGCGCGGCGATGAAGGCGAGATAGGTCACGCTGTTGAGCGCGAAGGCGAAGGCGACGCCGCCGTGATAGACGATCGGCCCGGTGATAGCGGGGCCGATGAAGCGCGCGCCGTTGAAGACCAGCGAGTTGATCGCCACGGCCGAGGGCAGGCTGGCGCGGTCGACGAGGTTCGGGATGAGCGCCAGCCGCGCCGGCTGGTTGGCGGCGTTGACCATGCCCAACGTCAGCGTGAGCAGGAACAGGCTCTCGATGGTGATGGCACCAGTATAGGTGAGCAGCGCCAGCAGCGCCGCCTGCCCCATCGCCAGGATCTGCGTCAACCAGATGAGGCGCACGCGGTCGAGCCGGTCGGCAAGCACGCCGGCGAGCGGGCTCAGCACCAGCGTCGGCATCAGGTCGGCGACGGCGACGATGCCGAGCCAGGTCGGCGAGCGGCTCAGCTCCCAGGCGAGCCAGCCGACCGAGAAGCGCTGCATCCACGTGCCGATGAGCGAGATCGAGTTGCCGGCGGTGTACACGCGGTAGTTGCGGATGCGGAACACGCGCACCGCGTTCTCAAACCCCGACAGCCGCGCGCCCGTCCCCTCGATCGCCACCGTTCCGCCTGCCTCCTTTGCGCGCGAAGATGTTACCAGAGCGTTGCAGAGGGCGATTTACAAATCGAGGCGGCCGCTAGCGGCTGACCCTCCGGAGCGACCGCTTCCGTCGACATCCGGAGCTGCCGTTCCCCCGCGGGGATAGTCCGAGGGCAGCGCGCTTATCGTAACATGCGGCATCGCCTATACTAGGGGCCATGCCTTGAGATGCCTGTGGTCGGGGCGATGGCAAAAAGCGGGGATTTTACGAAACGTGTCGTGATGGCTCTTGCCGTGCTGGCGCTGCTCGCCGGCGCCGGCATTGCCTATCACACACTCATCCTCGCCTCGGCCCAGTCCCAGACCTCCGCGCAACCGCGTGCCACCCCGGTCGTGCCCGTGGTTGTGGCTGCTGCCCGGCGCGAGGCGACGCCGGTGCGGCTCGACGCCGTCGGGACGGTGCAGGCCATCGCCAGCGTTGCCGTCAAATCCCGCATCGACGGGCTGATCGCCGAGGTGAAGGTCCGGGACGGCCAGTATGTGAAGGCCGGAGACACGCTGCTCCTGCTCGATGGGCGGGCAGCGGAGGCGCAAGTGCACCAGGTGGAAGCGCAGCTCATCCGCGACCAGGCGCAGCTGACCAACGCCAAGCGCGATGTCAACCGGTTCGCGCCGCTCGTCGCCAAGGACTTCGTCTCGCATCAGCAATACGACACCGCCGTGACCAATTCCCGGGCGCTCGAGGCGAACGCCAAGGCCGACGAAGCATCGCTCGAAAACGCCAAGGTGCTGCTCACCTACTACACGATCGCAGCGCCGATGGACGGTCGGATCGGCACGATCAGCCTCAAGGCCGGCAGCAACGTCAAGGCCAACGACGTGCCTATCCTTACGATCAACCAAACGAAGCCGATCTGGGTCGCCTTCTCGCTGGCGCAGAGCGATTTCCCGGCGGTGCGGCGAGCGATGGAGGCGGGCCAAGTCGAGGTCGACGTCGCGGCGCCCGGCGACAGCGAAGCGCCCGAGAAGGGCCGCGTCGAGTTCTTCGAGAACGCGATCGATGCGACAACCGGCACCATCGCCCTCAAGGCCAACTTCGACAATCCCCAGGAGCGACTGTGGCCCGGCGAGTTCGTGAACGTATCGGTCATGCTGAGCGTTGAGGAGGACGCGCTCGTAGTACCGCAGGCGGCCGTGCAGGTCGGCCAGAGCAACACCACCTATGTCTTCGTCGTCAAGCCGGACAACACCGCCGAGATGCGCCCAGTGCGGGTGACCCGCAACGTCGCCGGCAAGAGCGTGATTGCCAAAGGCACGGACGGCCAACTCCGCCTCAGCAACGGCAGCCGCGTCGAGATCCGCTCGGCCGAGCGCCCGGGCAAGCCCGGTAGTCCGTCATGACGCTGCCGGAGCTCTGCATCCGTCGTCCGGTGATGACGACGCTGCTGATGCTGGCCTTCGTCATCTTCGGCATGTTCAGCTATCGCCTCCTGCCGGTGGCGGCGATCCCGCGCGTCGACTTCCCCACCATCGTCGTTTCGGCGGTGCTGCCGGGCGCCAGCCCGGAATCGATGGCTTCCTCCGTCGCGACGCCGCTCGAGCGTCAGTTCGCGACCATCGCCGGCCTCGATTCGATGACCTCGACGAGCGGTCAGGGCGTGACCAGCATCACCATGCAGTTCAACCTGGACCGCAACATCGACGGCGCCGCGCTCGACGTCCAGGCGGCGATCACCACGGCGGCGCGCAAGCTGCCGATTGAGATGACGACGCCGCCGAGCTTCCAGAAGGTGAACCCGGCCGACCAGCCGGTGCTCTATATCTCGCTCAACTCGGAAACGCTGCCGCTTTCGGTGGTGGACGAGTATGCCGAGACGCTGATGGCGCAGCGCATCTCCATGCTGCTCGGCGTCGCGCAAGTGCAGGTGTTCGGCGCGCAGAAGTTCGCGGTGCGCGTCCAGGTCAGACCCGATGCGCTCGCCGCCAAAGGGATCAGCATCGACGAGGTGCGCAGCGCCGTCGCCGCCGCCAACTCCAACACGCCGGTAGGGCAACTCAGCGGACCCGACCAGAGCTTCACGCTCCAGGCCAACGCGCAGCTCGCCAACGCGGCACAGTTCCGCACGATACCGATTGCCTATCGGAACGGTGCGCCGGTGCGGCTCGGCGACATCGCCACCGTCGTCGACAGCGTCGAGAACGACAAGATCGCCAGCTGGTACAACGGCCGCCGCGGCGTCATCCTATCTGTGCTGCGCCAGCCCGACGCCAACACCGTCGACGTCGTCGACAGTGTCAAGACGCTCATCCCGATCTTCCGCGCGCAGGTCCCGCCATCGGTCAACATCGAGGTCCTGAGCGACCGCTCGATCTCCATCCGCCACGCCGTCGACGATGTGCAGGTCACGCTGATGATCACCGTCGGGCTGGTGATCCTGGTGATCTTCCTCTTTCTGAGGAATGTCACCGCGACGATCATTCCCGCCCTGGCGCTGCCGGTGTCGATCATCGGCACCTTCGCCGGCATGTATGTGCTGGGCTACTCGATCGACAACCTGTCGCTGCTGGCGCTGACGCTGTCGGTCGGGTTCGTCGTCGACGACGCGATCGTCATGCTCGAGAACATCGTCCGTCACATCGAGAACGGCAAGCGACCGATGGAGGCGGCATTCCAAGGCTCGCGCGAGGTCGCCTTTACGATTTTGTCGATGACGCTGTCGCTGGTGGCGGTGTTCATCCCCGTGCTGTTCATGAGCGGCGTCGTCGGCCGCGTCTTCCGCGAATTCGCCGTCACCATCAGCCTGACTATCCTGATCTCCGGCATCGTCTCGCTGACCTTGACGCCGATGCTGTCGTCGCGTCTCTTGAAGGCGCAGCACGGTCCGCAAAGTCGGTTCTACCAGGCATCGGAAGGCGTCTTTACCGCGATGCTCGACGGCTACGCGCGGGGGCTGCGCTGGGCCCTGCAATATAAGCCGGTCATGCTCATCGTGACGTTCCTGTCGCTCGGCGCGACCGCCCTCATCATGTTTCCGCCGCAATGGTGGCCCTTGGGCATATCCAAGGGATTCTTCCCGACCGAGGACACCGGGCTGCTCTTCGCCTTCACCGAGGCGGCGCAGGACATCTCCTTCGAGTCGATGGCGGCGCACCAGACCCGCATCGCCGAGATCATCAAGGCCAATCCGAACGTCAAGAACGTCACCGCGACGATCGGCGCCACCGGGTTCAGCCCGGCGCTCAACAACGGCCGCTACTTCATCGAGCTCGTGCCGCGCAATCAGCGTGCTCTCAACGCCAACGCGGTTATCCAGCAGCTGCGCCGCGAAGTGGCGCAGGAGCCGGGCATGAACGTGTTCTTCCAGAGCCTGCAGAACATCCAGCTTGGCGGCCGGCTGTCGAAGAGCACCTACCAGTACACGATCCAGGACGGCGACGTGGACGAGCTCTACCGCCTCGCGCCGCTGCTGCAGGAGCGGATCGGCCAACTCCCCGGCTTCCAGGACGTCAACTCCGATCTGCAGCTGCGCAACCGTCAAGCGATCGTCGATGTCGACCGCGACAAGGCGGCGCAGCTCGGCATCACGCTCGACCAGGTCAAGAACACGCTCTACAGCGCCTTTGGCACGCGCCAGATCTCGACCATCTACCAGCCGTCGAACGACTACCAGGTGATCCTCGAGGTCGACCCGCGGTTCCAGCGCGACCCGACCGACCTGTCGCGGCTCTATCTGCGCGCCGCCAATGGCATATCGGTGCCGCTGGGCGCCATCGCGACGCTGCATCCCGGCATCGGCCCTGTCACCGTCAATCACCAAGGACAGCTTCCCTCGGTGACGGTCTCCTTCAACCTGGCGAGCGACGTGTCGCTGGGCGACGCCGTCGTGGCAATCGGCCGCCTCGAGCGCCAGCTCAATCTGCCGGTGACGGTCGCCACCGGGTTCCAGGGAACGGCGCAGGTCTTTCAGGATTCGCTGAAGGGGCAGGGGTTGCTGCTCATTGCCGCCGTGCTCGTCATCTACATGGTGCTCGGCATTCTCTACGAGAGCTTCATCCACCCGATCACCATCCTCTCCGGCTTGCCCTCGGCCGGCCTGGGCGCGCTCATCACGCTCATGCTCTTCCGCATGGATCTGAGCGTCATCGCGATCATCGGCCTGGTCATGCTGATCGGCATCGTGAAGAAGAACGCGATCATGATGATCGACTTCGCGCTCGAGCGGCAACGCGCCGGCGACACGACGGCCGAAGCGGCGATCTACGAGGCGTGCCTGCTGCGCTTTCGGCCGATCATGATGACCACCATGGCGGCGATCATGGGCGGCCTGCCGATCGCCATCGGCTTCGGCGCCGGCTCCGAGCTGCGCCGCCCGTTGGGCCTCGCCGTGGTCGGCGGGCTCCTCGTGTCGCAGCTGCTGACGCTGTTCATCACCCCGGTGATCTATATCTATCTTGAGCGGGCCCGGCATTTCCTGACCGGCCGCGCGGCAGTGGCCGAGCCCGCAGCGCGCGTGCCCAGGCGCCGTGTCGTCCAGGCCGGCGAATAGGGCCGCCCGTCTGCTCCTTGCCGCGGCCGCGCTCTCGCCGTTGAGTACGGTGCCGGTCGCGGCGCAATGGCGCGACGAGGGCTCGGCGCGCCATGACCGCTGCCTCGCGCAGGTCCGCAGCGACCCGAAGGACGGCCTGGAGCGCGCCAAGCTGTGGCGCATCGAGGGCGGCGGCTGGGCGGCCGATCACTGCATCGCTATCGCGCTCTACGAGCTCAAGGATTTCCGAGGGGCCGCGCAGAACTTCGAGGCGCTGGCTGCGGCGATGGCGGACGCGCCGGCATCACAGCGCGCCGGAATCCTCGACCAGGCGGGTCAGTCCTGGCTCGCCGCCGACGAGCCGGCGCGCGCCAAGCCGGATTTCGACGCGGCGCTGGCCCTCCAGGCCGACGACCCCGATCTGCTGATCGACCGTGCCGAGGCCTTGGCCGCGCAACAGCAGTATGCGCCGGCGATCAAAGACCTCGACCGCGCCATAGCGCTCGCTCCCGACCGCGCCGACGCCTACATCTACCGCGGCTCGGCCTATCGCTCGCTGACGGCGCTCGACCGCGCGCTCGACGACGTCGAGCACGGGCTCAAGCTGCAACCGACATCGGTGCTGGGATTGCTGGAGCGCGGCAACATCCGCCGGCTCAAGGGCGACACGGCCGGCGCGCGCCAGGACTGGCGGCGCGTCGCCGAGCTGGCGCCGGACACCGCCGCGGCCGTGGCGGCGAAAGTCAATCTCGACCGCCTCAATACACCGGACGAGAAGCCCTAGAAGTCGAGGTCCGCGTAATGCGCGGGCGGCGGCGAGCCGGGGATGTGGTCGGCGAGGATCGGGCGGAAGCTCGGCCGCGACTTGACGCGCGCATACCATTCCTTGGCCGGCTCGTGC
>WNFJ01004063.1_pt5 | contig 15757 bp, 15 predicted proteins | sample 5400461 | NCBI WGS metagenome assembly WNFJ01 (sample SAMN13153349, study PRJNA577476) | soil metagenome | isolation source: 115 cm saprolite on Douglas fir-dominated hillslope | place: USA:California | collected 2013-09-17 | reverse complement strand
GAGGCGGTTCAGAAGGACCTGGGTCGGGTACCAAACATGTTTCTGGTTCTCTCCAACAGCCCGCTTGGGCTCAGAGGCTATCTCGACCTGCGCCGCGCTTTGACCAAGGGGACGCTGTCTGCTGCGACCCTCGAGCGTATCGCGCTCGCGCTCGCCGAGGTTGATGACTGCGACTATTGTCTGGCAGCAGGAGAGGCACCATACAGAAAACTCGACGACCGTTAGGTAGCAAGGGAATGTTAAGCATGTTATCCATTGGCCTGTGTCTGACATGTTTGTTGGGTGCGGCTGTGCCCTGCTGGTCGCAGCTGCTCCCCACAGAACCGCAGTCGCGCGGTTCATCGATTGACTGCGCGCAGGCGACGGAGGGGACAGCAAGCAGACCGGATTATCAGCTGGACCGCGGTGAGGAGGACTGGAGCAGTTGTGCAACCGGGCGATGCGCGGCGACGACCCTTGGGACCGAGTCAAGTACATTGCGCTCGGACGATCATCGTATGTCTCCTTTGGAGGAGAGCTTCGCGGGTCGTATGAGCGCTATCACAACTACAACTGGGCTAGCGGGCCCCAAGATCCTAACGGTTATTATTTGAACCGGCTGATCGGTAACGCGGATGTGCATCTTGGACCTCGTGTTCGGGTGTTTGCCGAGTTCCAGAGCGGTCTTGAGTTCGGTCGAAATGGCGGGCCCAGGGCCGTCATCGATGAGGACAAACTAGACGTCAGCCAACTGTTTCTTGAGCTGAAACCTTCGACTCACAAGCATAGACCGGCAATCAGCCTTCGACTAGGTCGTCAGGAGCTTAACTACGGAGAAGGCACTCTGGTTTCGAGGCGCGAGCTAAACGTGCGCAGACCTTTTGACGGCATCAAATTAGTCTTTCAACCTCCAAAATGGCGCATCGATGTCTTTGCTGCAAAGCCCGTAGCGACCCGGAATGGTTTCTTCGATGATGTTCCCGACCACAGCCAAACGTTTTGGGGAATATGGGCCACGAACACCAGCGGTCTGGCATTCGTCAGGAAGTTGGATCTCTATTACCTCGGCTTAGACCGTAATGACGCTGAATTTGACAAAGGCACAGCTCGGGAGCGGCGGAACACACTAGGATTCAACGCACATGAGGAGGCCGGTAGCGTTACATTTTTCCAAGAAGGAGATTTGCAGTTAGGGACCTTTGGATCAGGCCGATTGATTGCATGGAAGTTTGCGCAAGGAGTGTCTTACTCGCTTCCACGAATTCGATATCGGCCGATACTCGGGCTTCAGGGAGCAATTTCGAGCGGTGACGGAAGTCCGAGTAACACTAACCTTCAGACTTTTTACCCGTTGTTTCCGAAAGGCTTGTACTACGGATACATGCTCTTCACGAGCGGATCGCTTAACGCAATCGTGGTTCATCCAACCGCTAGCTTGCAGCTTTCGAGAATACTATCTATCAACCTCGACAGCTTCTTTTTCTGGCGACAGAGCACAAGCGACGGACTATATTCGCAATCCGGCATGTTCTTACGCACGGGACAGGCGTCACGGGCACAGCATGTTGGGGCGACTCAGGATCTGAGTATCGTATGGCGGGTGGATCGACACACTACTGTGCAGGGTTTAGCGGCATTTTACGAAGTGGGACCGTACCTTCGGGAAACTCAGCCTCCAGGAAAGAACGCAAGCTATTTTTCTGTCACAGCCAGTTACAGGTTCTGACGGACGACATCTCCCAATCGCAAAGGCCATGTGGTGAGTAGTGGTGCGCACGTGTGCGCAGGGGGCGTACGGATAAGCAGGCCGTTTGCTGGTAATGAGGGCTAGTTGATCCCGTGATCTTTACAAGTCATTCGATCAGAGGCAGTTGAATCATTCCCTCTGGCGATACAGACATGCCGGCTCTTGTGCAGCCGACGAGCAGAGGCGCCGTTCGTTTGGCGAGCAAAAACTTTCAGGATGCGGCCGTGATTGACGGCAATTATCTTGGTACGGACAACGACCTTGCTGCCATCGTGCGCGCCATTGAAGCCGCGCGCGCACTTGGGCTCGATTGTGGTCCAATGTCAGGTTTTGATAACGCGAAGGTGGATGAAGAATTTTTCGGTGCCGGCAAAGAATGCGAAGGCTGTGAACATGAGTTTTTCCCCTCAGGCCACGTCAAGTCGAATTTCTTATGCAATCTTGGCTATGGCGATGAGTCAAACAGGAAACGTGGAGAAGACGATTGCCGCGCCGGTCACGGCAATCATCGCCTACGATCATGATTGCACGTGGGGAGGTGGAGTTGGAGACGGAAATAGAAAGCGATTGCGCGCCTCTCAATTCGCTCGTGGCCGAGATGATCGACGAGGCTGCTCGCAATTCATCGTTAGAGGGAATACATTCTTTGCGAGATCCCACTCGTGGTGGGCTGGCAACAACGCTCAATGAAGTTGCCTCGAGTGCGGAAGTTTGCATTGAGATCGTCGAAGACCTGGTCCCAGTGCGAGAAGAAGTAAAGGGGGGCGTGCGAAATACTTGGCCTCGATCCACTCTACGTTGCGAATGAAGGCAAGCTGGTAGCAATTGTAACTCCGGAGTTGGCGGAAGTTCTGGTTGGACGAATGAAGCAGAACCGGTATGGCCATGATGCCTGTATCATAGGAGAGGTGAAAACGGAACCGGGAGGCATTGTCACGATGCGTACTGGCTTTGGCGGCACACGCATAGTGGACATGCTCGTAGGTGAGCAGTTACCAAGAATATGTTAGACGCTTCAGCATCGGCAGGCACATTCGCTGTACTTGGCATCGGCCTTCTTTTTGGGTTGAAGCACGCTACTGAAGTAGATCACATCGTAGCGGTGTCTACCATCGTCAGCCAGCACCGCAACCTGTTTCGCTCGATACTTGTTGGAGCGTTATGGGGCGCAGGGCATACAGCAGCACTCCTGGTTACCGGCATCATTGTCCTGTCATTGCGAATTGCCATTCCTCAGCAGGTAGGCAGTTGGTTGGAATTTGGTGTTGCACTCATGATCATCGGATTGGGAGCAAGCGTGCTGTGGCGAACATTACGGAAACCGGGACGAGTGCACGTGCACAAACACGATCACGACGGACTCTCGCACGTCCACCTACATTTTCACGAGGACAAAACGAAACATGGTCGTGAATCGCCACGCTCACATTCGCATGTTGTTTCCGGCATCGGCATTAAGCCGCTGCTTGTCGGCACGATGCATGGGCTTGCCGGATCTGCAGCGTTAACGTTACTGGTGTTAACACAAATTCCTTCCGCGGCGCTGGGGTTGCTCTATCTTGCTGTTTTTGGACTTGGCTCTATCGCGGGAATGCTATTGATGTCCGGAATTATCGGATTGCCCTTCGCACTTAGTTCGCGAAGACTCTCGGGTCTGCACCACTATCTGCAGACTGCCGCAGGAGGATTGAGCATCATTTTTGGACTGTGGTATGCATATAAAACCGGCTTGGCTTCGGGCCTCTTCTAGTGTGATCAGAAATCAACCCATGTCCCCGCCTTCCTCGCCTCCGCTTTCCTAAATAGATGCTCAGCGCACGCCAGATCTTCTATAGCCAAACCAAGCGACTTGAAGAGTGTGATCTCCTGAGGCGAAGTCCGGCCCTTCTTTTGACCTAGTAGTAACTCACCAATCTCAGCAACGATACTGTGAGGTCCGATAACACCTTCCTTTACGGCCAGTAGATAATCACCAGCTTCCTGAAAGGTCGACTCACGGCGGTCGACAAAAATGCGTGCTGCCGCCATCGTAGCGCCATCAATTTCCCGAGTCTCCGGGGAGTAGGTTCCGATCGCGTTAATGTGGGCACCGGGTGAAAGCCATTCCCTCTTGATTATCGGCTCGCGGGCACTGGTTGCCGTCACTATCAGGTCGGCGCCCTGCAGCGCGGCCTCAATGGTGTCGGCAGGTTCAATGATGAAAGAGTGGTTCTCCTGCATCTCGCTCGCCAGTTGGCGCGCATGATCCGGATTTTTACTGACTACGCGTGCGCGTTTAAGCGCACGGACGCAGGAGATGGCCGTCAGATGCGTGCGCGCCTGTACGCCCGATCCAATGATGGCTAATTCAGAAGCATCGTCCCGCGCCAACTCGCGAGTGGCAACCGCTGAAACGGCGGCCGTGCGCAAGGCAGTGATGGCCGACGCGTTCATGAGGGCGAGCATTTCTCCTGATTCTCCGGTGAAGAGCATTACGCTGCCCTGGTGAGCATCCTTCCCTCGAGCAGGATTTTCTGGAAAAACGCAGATTGTTTTCAAACCAAAGACTGGCTCGAGACTGTAGCGATATGCGGGCATGAGCGCCATTATTCCGGCGGCTCGCTGCGGTCTCAGCACGGTTCGGAGCGGTTGATGGACCTCTCCACGAGCAAGAGCCGATAGGGCTTCGGTCATGACTTCTATACAGTCCTGCATGGGCAGAAGTTGTTCGACCTCTGAGGCCGAGAGAACCAGGATTTGTTGATGACTCTGAATCATCTATCGGCGACCTAGTGGATTCTGACGGCGGAAGTCTGGCCACCTTGAAAATCAGGGCGGACATGCAGCAAGCGGGAATGTCCTGATTGGTTACTATCCCCAACGGCTACCGCTTCGCTTACCCCAAAAGGTAAATCTTATAAACCATCGCACACCTTATCGTCGAGCAGGCGTTTCCTGTCCCATGGTCACTGTGGTTGTTCCTGGCATAAACAACCGGAAATCAGTGAATAAATGACGCTGGGTGCGTTCTGGCATGCACCTTGCCAAACTCTGTCGCGGAGGGTGGAATGAAAAAATTTACGGTCAGTATTATTTGCCTGTTGGCTCTGAGTCTTGCAGCAATCCCCGTTTGGGCGCAGACGCGAGCACGCTACACCATAGTTATGACAGGCGTCCCGATCGGAGAGATAGTAATCGATACGACAGTCGAAACTATCGGAACCAGGGCTATAGCGCGGGTGCCTATGATAACTCCGGTTATCGCAACGATGTCTATAACAACTCTGCGTATCAAAACAACGCTTATCCTTACTCTGGCTATAGTAATGGCTCAGTCTGGCAGCAGCATCGCGACAAGATCACTACCGCGGGGGGCGCAGTGGCGGGAGCGTTGCTCGGTGGCCTTGCCGGCGGTAAGCGCGGAGCGATCATTGGAGCAGTTGCCGGCGGCGGAGCGGCAGCCTTGTATACCTACAAGATTCGAAACAGGTATCGCTACTAAGTTTGTTTTATAACAGTTCGGTCACGCATTGAAAGATGAGTGGCCTTGTGGGGGCCCGGATGTGAAGGGGAGAGCACATCCGGGCCCTAACATTTTGGTCGCCGAGCTACGGGGTTCTCGCTGGTACCGCTGACTAAAAAATGCATTACTGGTGAATTACTAGCGCGGAAGATCTGCACGAAAGCCTTCGCGAAATAGGGGCCGCCCCTACAAATTAGAACACCATCCGAAATAGCGCCAGCCGTCGGGTTCTGTTATAGATAGTCGCAACATTCGACGTCTATGCCGGAGAGGGTCATGCAATTTCAGGAAAATATTCTGGGTCTAATTGGTCATACACCTTTAGTAAAACTCAATCGCCTGGCGCGCGGAGTAAAAGCGCAAGTACTTGCGAAGATGGAGAATCTTAATCCGGGTTATTCAGTAAAAGATCGTATCGGCATCGCCATGATTGAAGCCGCGGAAAAGGAAGGCAGTCTCAAGCCTGGCGGAACCTTAATCGAAGCGACGTCGGGAAATACGGGCATCGGCCTGGCCTTGGCGGCGGCTGTGAAGGGTTACAAATGTATCTTTGTGATGACGGACAAGGCCTCGGTTGAAAAGTCCCGGTATCTTAAAGCTTTGGGAGCTGACGTGGTAATAACCCCAGTTTCTGCTAAACCCGGAACCCCGGATCACTATGTTTCCACGGCGCGAAGAATCGCAGCTGAAACCCCAAACTCTTTCTATCCTGATCAGTATTCCAATCCAGCTAATCCCGAGGCCCATTACCACACGACAGGGCCGGAGATCTGGGAACAGACCGACGGCAAGATCACCCACTTCGTTGCCGGTCTGGGAACGGGAGGGACGATATCCGGGACTGGAAGATTTCTCAAAGAGAGGAACCACCATATTCAGATCATCGGCGCTGACCCCTATGGCTCGATTTTTAAGACCTATAAAGAGACAGGGAAACTTGTGGAGGCGACTCCTTACCTGGTGGAAGGCATCGGACAGGAGATCGTACCACCGAACGTTCACATCAGATATGTCGATGAGGTAATCAACGTCACAGATCGTGAATCGTTTGAGATGTCGCGCCTCCTCGGTCGCACGGAAGGAATTTTTTGCGGCGGTTCCACCGGAACAAATCTGGCGGCAGCTCTTCGCATCGCCGGCAATCTGGATGAGGATGCGGTCATTGTTTTCATCGTTTGCGATACCGGAGAACACTACTTAAGTAAGCACCACTCGGATGAGTGGCTAAAAGAAAAGCGCTTGCTCGAGCCACAGAGAATTACAGCGGGACTAATCAGCGGCACGAAGAAACCGCAAGCGCCGAAAGCCCTTGTCTTCGTGAAGCCCACAGACACCGTTGCCGAGGCGCTCGAAAAAATGGATGAACTCGGGTTGACTCAGATTCCTGTGCTCGATGAAGGACGCGCAGTCGGTTCCCTGCGGGAGAATCGCGTACTGGCGAAAGTCGTTAGAAATCGGGATTTACTTTCGTCTCCAATCAGCGACGTAATGGAGTCGAGTTTTCCCACGGTCGACGTGGATGCCAGCTCAACGGAAGTTACCAGGCGGTTGCAAACGAGTCCCGCAGTACTGGTCGAGGAGTATGGACGGATCACGGGCATTATCACCAGGCATGACGTCCTGGATTTGAAGTTGACCAATAACGTTCAATAAGATAGCTGCCCCATTTTTTGTCGCTGCCGCGAGAGAAATAGTTCGTCCGGCATCGTTCGTCGAAACTGTCTGACATGGTGAAAGAAGAAAAAGTGTTGGCCGCGAATCGTGCTGCGTTTCACAACTATCACATTTCTGACAAGTACGAAGCCGGCGTTGCTCTGCTGGGAACAGAAGTGAAGAGCGTTTTGGATGGGCGCGTACAGCTAAAGGAAGCTTACATATCAGTGCGCGATGGTGAGGCTTGGTTGTTTAATGCCCACATTTCCCCTTATTCTCATGGGAATCGTGAGAACCACGATCCGTTGAGAACGCGCAAGTTGCTGCTTCACCGGCGAGAGATTGACAAACTTGATGAAGCCGCGGCCAAACAGGGCATGACGCTCGTTCCGACGCGCGTGTATTTTAAGAACGGCCGGATCAAGCTTGAAGTCGGCGTGGCGCGAGGCAAGAAGTTGTACGACAAGAGAGAAACTGAGTTACGCCGGACAGTCGAGAGGGAAACTCGAGCTCAGCTGAAAGAGCGCAATAGGTAACACGGTCAATCAACAAACTCACAGGAGAAAACACTCAGATGCAGCTCGAAGCCAGTAGTGGTCCAATTGAACAGCTTGATGTTCAAGCTGTCGCGGTTTCTGTTTTCAAGAACGAGAAACCTGATGAGGGTTTTCTTAAGAAGCTCGATGAACTTTCCGGAGGGTTCGTCAAATCAGCGATCGAATCCGATGAATTTACAGGAAAAGAGGGTGAAACGGTCTATCTCCACCTGGTAGGTAACAAAAAACTGAAGGCAGGGCGTCTGCTGCTGGTTGGCGTGGGTGAGACCTCCGAATATAAGACGGCTCAGGTATCGCAGATGGCCGGTACCGCAGTCCGTTATTTGCGGGGTAAGAACGCAAAAACAATCGCCGTAGTCCCTCGTGCGGGAATCGATCCGGATTCTGTAGCGACTGCGGCGCTTGAGGGTTCCTTTATTGCGTTATTTGATCCAGACAAGTACCGAACGATTGAAAAAGAACAAAAACAGATCGACCGTCTAATTGTTGTCGTCGAAGACAGCGATAAGGATTCCCTCGAACGAGCAGTTGAACGCGGAAGAATTATTGGTGAGTCGGTAAACTTTACCCGCGATCTCGCAAACGAACCTGGAGCCTACATGACTCCGTCGAACATGGCTGAACGCGCCCGCGAAATTGCGAACGAATTTGGGCTAAGTATCGATGTGTTGGACGAGGCCCGCATGGAGCAGGAAGGTATGGGGTCCCTGCTGAGCGTCTCCCGAGGTTCAGACGAACCAGCGAAACTCATAATCCTGAAATACATGCCCGTTAATTTCGACGAGGAAACCAAGGAACTCCTGGCATTCGTTGGCAAGGGAGTGACATTTGATTCCGGCGGCATCTCGCTCAAGCCTGGCGAGAATATGGAATTGATGAAGTATGACATGACGGGAGGAGCCACGGTGATGGGAGCAATGAGGGCCATCGCCCAGCTTAAACCTCCGATTCCCATTCTGGGAGTCGCTCCATGTACGGAAAATCTACCGTCGGGCAGGGCCACCAAACCCGGAGATGTTGTGCGCGCAATGACAGGAAAGACCATCGAAGTTATTAATACCGATGCCGAAGGCAGACTAATTCTCGCTGACGCAATTGCATATGCCAAAAAACTGGGGGCGACGAAGATCATCGATTTGGCGACATTAACCGGTGCTGTTTCCATAGCACTTGGTGATGTGAATGCCGCCGTGCTCGGAACCGACCAGGAATTGATCGATGAAATCATCGCCGAGGGTCGAGAGGTTGGCGAGAAGTTTTGGCAGTTGCCACTGGACAAGGAATATTCGAAACAGATCAAATCGGACATCGCCGACATAAAGAACGTTGGCGGTCGCAAAGCCGGGACCATTACGGCCGCCGCGTTTCTCAAAGAATTTGCCGATGGCGTATCGTGGGCGCATCTCGATATAGCGGGAACAGCATGGGCCGACGAGGCCAAACCCTACCGGGCCAAAGGGCCTACGGGAATTGCCGTTCGCACTTTGCTGAGGATCGTGGATCGGGCTTCTAACTCAAACGACCACAATCAAAGAAATAGTCCGCATCGAGACGCGAAAAACGCCAATTCCACAGTAGCCCGGCTAAGGTGAGTCTCCACCACCGCACAACACCATGGCATCAGTACCGGTTTTTACCTCTGCCGCCGGGCCTTGCCGTCTTCACCTTTTCCAAGGCTTTCACTGGACTCCGGTAATCCGCAGTGTGCTTAAACGTCGACACCTGGTGTCTTCGCCTGTGAACAATGTGGTCGGGCGCTGGCCGAGAACCCTTGAGTTTTCTGAGCCTTTTTGCTTAAAGGCGGGCTGGCACGCTGGTTGTTACGAGTCCCAATTCAAAAGCCAAAGGGTGCGAGCCTCCTTACCACCGTGTCCTCCCCCCTCGATTGCCGCTCGAGGTATTTTCCGGCCGGACCCTTTGGCACCCCTCCGTATTCCGGTTAGAATTCCTTCAGAGCCCTGCTCGTCCGCTGTTTACGAAATAGAGGATCCCGGTAACTTGCGTTGGGTGGTATAATTTTCCGGCGAGTGACCAGATATCCTCAGCTGTCCTGGCATTCATCGCTGTCTTTTAAGGAGTTACGTAAAGCGCGGTGATCGACTACTACAAAATTCTAGGGGTTAAACCAAGCGCATCCCAGGCTGAAATCAAGTCGGCCTACCGGAAACTTGCGCGACAAAGCCATCCCGACATCAATCGGGAGTCGGAACGGGCGGGGCGCGATTTTGCCGTTCTCTCCAAGGCCTACCACATACTTATCGACCCCGCGGAACGGGCTTACTACGACAAGCAGTTGCGCGTTCAGAGAGATCGTGGTTATTCCATACTCAATTCTGACAATCCGCACGCGAAACGTGCCCGAAATCTTGCGGTGCAGGCGAAATGGGATCGAGTAGTTGATGAAGTGTTGGAGCGGGATCGCCGCGACAACAGGGAGCGTCAGCGAGCGGTGTTCACTACAGTTTCACTCTTCCTCTCGACTTTTTTTGTAACGTTGATCCGGCCGCAACTATGGCAGGTCTCCAATCAACTGGGGCGCGCCATAGTTCTTACGCTTTTCGTGATTGGCGTTTGGCATCTTGCCACGCGCCTGCGGGAGTACTTCGCTCACTACACTTACATACCAAAACCCATTCAAGACTCTATTATTCGTGAATGTAAAACGCCGGAGCAGCCTTTTACTCGCTTTTCGGCTTACACATTTCTGCTCGTTGGATATTCGCTTAGTGTTGGCGTTGGCCTTTATATTGGTTGGCATACGCAAGATTTTTTCAATGATCTAACGATGCTCTTTCGGCCTCGCATTGACGTCGTCCAATCGGGTATGCTCGCCTACACGTCGACAGCCTTGCTTGTTCCGGATCTGGTTGTCTACCCGCCCATAGCCGTACTTATAGTTGATACTCTCCATAGTCTAACTTCTCGCATCGACTGATTCGGACTTTCCAAAAACGGGGCCGGCGAATCTTGCTTGAGGGCATTTTCCTCGTGTATATTGCTGGTCCCAATTCTGACTTTTGAGGGAACAAAACTCTGGAACTTATGTTGACTGAATGTCGCCCCGATTCTGAAGTGCAGACGGCCTACCCTTTCCAGGCATAGTCTAGTCGAAGACGTTTGACCAGGCCGTGGTCGTTGCAGCAAAGGAGCACGGAGATGGCCAGGACTTTGACCCAACGCCAGTTTCTCGCACTCAAACTGGACGTACTAACCGAATCTGAAGTGCAGGAAGTGTTGGACTACATTGCGATAATGGAGTCCATGCGCCGTTCCCGCACGCTGCCGTCCATTTGGGAAGATGAGGTGTTATCCGTGTTGGCTGATGCCAGGGAGAATCGTCGCGCTCAGCAAGCTTTCGAATGGGAAGCTGTCCGGCGCAAGGCTGAAAGAAGAGCGGCGGCAAAGGCGAACGCCCAAATCTAAATGCATTGTATCTCCAGGGAAGAAACCAGTTCGTGGTTGCTGTCTTCATTTGTTCTGCTGGTGTTGATTGTTTTCACGAGCAGCAGTGTTGCCCTTGCGTTTGAGACCCAGGCAACGGGCGTACTCACGTCCAGCCAATTCGAAATTGAAAAACAACACCAGCGTCTAGCGTCCCTTGATGAAGAAGAACGACGTGATGTTGTTATGCGTTTAGGGGCAATGCATCTGGCGGCGGCGGCGCGAGTGTGTATTCCGGCTCTAACGGATCCGTCCCCCAAGGTTAGAGCTGTTGCCGCGCATGCGATTCTCGGATTAGGGTCGGAGGAAAGTGCGTCGGCGCTGATCCCGATATTGAACGACAATGACGAATTTGTTAGACGTGAAGTAGCCTATGCCCTTGGGCTGACTCGTAGTAGAAGTGCAACCGTCCCACTGAGCGAACGGTTAATGAGTGATAAAGAAGGCGGTGTTCGTGGCGCTGCCGCTATCGCCCTCGGAGAGATTGCCGATGAAGCGGCGGTCGTAGTATTGGCAGGAGTGTTGTCGCCGGGAAAACGGAAAAGCAAGGATGAACAAAATCCTTTTGTGCTTCGTGCAATCGCTTCCGCTCTGGGACGAATCGGAAGTCGAGCTGGCGTACCGGCATTGCTCACTGCCTTAACAAATGAGAGGTTCCCGGACGACGTTCGCCGCGAAGCAGCTCACGCCCTGGGTGTCATTCGCGACCCAGCTGCGGTGCCTGCCTTACGAACCGCCTCAAGTGCTGCGGATCCTTACCTTGCTCGTACGGCCTACGACTCTCTACGGAAGCTAGCGCCCTAAGATAATCTGGCTACTGAAGGGAAATAATAAGAAGCGCCGACACACTCTGCAGTGGCCGGCGCTTGCTGATGCTTTGACAAGTTACGAAATTTAACTCTCGGACTTTTCCCCCCGGCTCTGACTTTTCTTTGCGGCCTTTGTTTGAGGGATCGGTACGCCCACGCCGCCAGATAATGATTCAGCCGTTTCTGCCGATTTGTCCTTGTCCTTCGGTAGCTCCTGAATGAGAGCGCCACCAGAACTCTTCGAGAAAATTAATCTCTTGCTGATATTGTCTACGTCGACGTGTACGAGATCACCCAAGAGATCACCCAACCCGATTTGACCCGTGGCCACCAGGTTAGAGAGCGGATAGACGAGAAAACGTTCAACTGCTCGTTTCAAATGGCGGGCGCCATACTTGAAATCCAGGCCTTCCTGCAAAAGCATATCTTTCGCAGTATCCGAGCACTGGAAAACGAACTTCGTGCCGGCCGATTGCATGATGCGGTCCTGGACTGCCTGCAATTCGAGATCGAGAATCAGGCGTAGGTGATGTTCCTTCAGCGAGCGGAACACTACAACTTTGTCGATTCGGTTCATAAACTCCGGCGAGAATTTGCGCCGGGCAGCTTCAACGGCCGTGCGGTAGATCTTTTGATCGACGTCTGAGTCGGGCGGGTTTTTGGCTCCCTTGCCAGGAGCGAAACCGATGCCTCCGGAAATGAGTTCTGACATCTCGCGCGCGCCAAGATTGGAAGTCATGATAACCATAGCATGCGAGAAATCCACGCGGCGGTTATCGCCCAACGTTAACGTGGCTTTATCCAAAATCCCGAGTAGCAACTGCCACAGACTGTCTGAAGCTTTTTCAATCTCGTCAAATAATACGAGCGAGACTTTCATATCGTCCGTGTGCATACGGTCGAGGTTCTCCTGGGTAAGCATCGGGGACGTCTCGCGATGTCCGAGATACCCTGGAGGGGAGCCAATAAGTTTGGCAATTTCGTGTGAATGCTGAAACTCAGCACAATCGATTTTCACTATTGCGTTTGGGTCGCCATAGAGGACCTCTGCCGCAGCTTCAATCACGCGAGTTTTGCCGGATCCGGTCGGTCCCAAAAACAACATAGTGCCGATCGGCCTGTTTGGCGGATTCATACCCGCAAGAAAAATCTGGTAAAGACCGCTCATGCGGCGGACGGCACGTTCTTGTCCCACAATGCGGGCGGAAAGCCGTTCCTCAAAGTCTTGAGCACGCGGGCTCTTTTGATCAGGATCCAGGAAGACTGTCCCCATATTATCCATGTCTTTTGGTTTCGTTATCTCCATTTCAGCTAACATGTGCGGCCTCCTTACTGAGTGCGATCCTGGGCGTTTGCCGTTCAAAGCCTTTGTCTGGACCACGCCAATTCACTCACTATGCAAGGAACGATCCGCTGCTTGAATTGATGCACTCATTTTGGGCTTAGTTCGCCAGCGACAATTTCCGGCTGCGACAAGCCTAATGAGGCTCAAAGCTATATATACAACTCTGCTGCAAATGTCATCACAAAATATTTAAGGAAATCCCGGATTCCAACAGAGTTAGGCCCTCAGGAGTGCAACATACTGACATTTCCCGTCAAGATTGTCTGACAATAAGTTGTAGGGTTGGGACGGCGGTCCGACTGTTATTGGGAAGATTGGTGCACCTTTTCATACACGACCTGACCAAAAAAGTCATTACAAGTCTGTAGGGATAAAGAACGAAATTTCAGTCATAATACTCGAGGCCGAGGTGCGTGATGAGATCCTCACCGCGCAGATGCCGCAGAGTATTCTTTAGCTTCATAAGTTGTATGAAGATATCGTGCTCAGGATATAGTCCCGGAGCTGTTTGAGGTGACTTGAAGTAGAAAGAAAGCCATTCCTGCACTCCCTTCATGCCCGCTCGCTGAGCTAGATCGAGGAATAAAGCCAGGTCGAGAACTATGGGCGCGGCAAGAATTGAGTCGCGACAGAGAAAGTCGATCTTGATCTGCATCGGATAGCCAAGCCATCCGAAGATGTCGATGTTATCCCAGCCTTCCTTATTGTCGCCGCGTGGCGGGTAGTAGTTGATGCGCACCACATGCGAGAAATCTTTGTATAGACTCGGATAGACTTCGGGCTGCAGTATATACTCGAGAACCGAGAGCTTCGATTCCTCCTTCGTCTTAAACGACTCAGGATCGTCGAGTACTTCACCATCGCGATTGCCGAGGATGTTTGTAGAATAACACCCGTGCAACCCAAGCATTCGTGCTTTAAGCCCGGGCGCAATGATGGTCTTCATCAGTGTCTGACCAGTCTTAAAGTCTTTACCACAAATCGCCAGCTTATTTTTGTCGGCCAGGGTCCTCAAAGCCGGAATATCTACCGTGAGATTAGGAGCACCGTTGGCGAAAGGAATACCCGACTTCAGCGCGGCATAGGCGTAGATCATTGACGGTGCGATCGCCTTGTGATTTTCGCGCATTGCCTTTTCAAACGATTCGAGCGTCTTATGGACTGGATGGACCTTGAGAAATATTTCAGTGGACGCAGCCCAGATCATCACCACCCGGGAGCACTTGTTCCTTTGTTTCCACTCGGCGATCTCCTCAATGAGTTGGTGGGCTAAGACAAACTTATTCTTGCCTGTCTTGACGTTGGTTCCACTCAAGCGCTTGACGTAGTTCTGATCGAAAACCGCCCTCATCGGGCGAATCTTCTGCAGTGGCCCTTTTAGCCGAGCCAGAAGTTCCTTTTCCAGCACTCCAGCATTCAGTGCCGCCTCATAAGCCGAATCCGGAAAGATATCCCATGCACCAAACACAAGATCGCTTAGCTGCGCGAGTGGGACGAAATCTTTGACCAGCGGAACGCGATTATCAGTACGTTTACCGAGCCGAATCGTTCCCATCTGCGTCAGACTGCCGATTGGTTCCGCGAAGCCCTTTTTGATCGCTGCCACGCCCGCAATGAAGGTCGTACTAACAGCCCCTAACCCGACGAGCAACACTCCTAGTTTTCCCTTGGGTGGAATGATCTCGGTTTGTTTCGTTAGGGTCCTTGTGGTTGGCTTGGCAGCTGGCATTCTTCGCGGTCTCCTTCCGAGTTGTGGAGGGATAATACTGTCAACCGGCCAGCAAATTGCGACGTATCTTGCGCAATAATGGCGAGGAATTGCGCATCAGAAGTACGAAGTCGAAGCAATTGGGAGGCAGCGCTTCAGCACTATCGAGTCACAAGGGCCTTCCGAAACTCCCGAGGTGTGGCGCCCGTAGCAAGGCGGAATGCTTTCGTAAAGTGGCTCGAACTCAAATAGCCCACCTTTGCCCCTATCTCCCTTATGGAAAAATCCGTCTCGGCCAGCAGCAACTGCGCTCGTGTTGTGCGGATTGCGGCAAGGTAGCTGTGAGGCGTGGCTCCTGTTAGTTTCTTAAAGAGACGCGCAAAATGAAATGGCGAAAGATAGGAGGCCGCTGCCAGATGTCTAAGAGAAAGATCCTGATCGAGTTGCGTGTGCATCAGTTCCACTGAGCGCCGTATACGCCTGTCGATCAATCCTACGCGTGAGAGCTCGAGTTCATCCGAACGTCGAATGATCGAATAATGTCTCAGAATCTGTACCAGGACTTGTCCGACTAGTGCACTCATGACTATTTCCTTGCCTGGGTTTTCAGTTCGAAACTCGGTTGAGAAGTCCGCGATTAAATCAGACAGCTTTCGATCACTCTCGATTCGGTCCAAAGAAAATGTGACGGTAGACTTTGGTGCGACCAGCTTCATCGTGAGTGCATGTTGAATCACAAGCGACGAAGAGAAAATAAGAAACAAGAACTCGACGTTCTGCCCCACTGCGACAGCACTGATATTCGGCCCCAGGATCAGAGACTGCAATGGTGATAACTCCCCATGTTTTTCGCTGACAACGTACTCAATCCGCCCTTTCAAAACGGTGAGAAGCGAATATCCGGAGACAGGCTGACTTTCCCAGCGAAGTTGTTTGACCCGTCGATAGTAGACCGAGTAGTCGCTGGAGACAAAAAATCGGTTTAGCTGGGGCAGGGAACGGGCCATCGAGTATTA
>WNFJ01548633.1_pt3 | contig 15758 bp, 14 predicted proteins | sample 5400461 | NCBI WGS metagenome assembly WNFJ01 (sample SAMN13153349, study PRJNA577476) | soil metagenome | isolation source: 115 cm saprolite on Douglas fir-dominated hillslope | place: USA:California | collected 2013-09-17 | reverse complement strand
TCGGTGCTTCGTGTATCTCGACAATTTTTCTGGCGGGCTGGACCTATCCCCTGTTTGCCCATTGGGTGTGGAGCGAAGGCTGGCTGTCGCAACTCGGTTCACTCTACGGGCTGGGACAAGGCTTTGTGGATGTTGGCGGCGCTGCGACGATTCAAGTGATGGGTGGCCTGAGTGCGCTGTCAATGGCTTGGATTTTAGGTCCACGCCGTGGAAAATATTCGTCCGATGGAGGGCCCTCCGCCATTCCCGCGCACAACGTTGTGCAGGTTCTGCTTGGTTGCCTGCTTGCCTGGGCGGGATGGCTCGGTTTGAATTCTGCAGGTGCGATTTTGTTCAACCACTGTGAGCCGTCAGCCGTGGTGTTGATTGCGGTAAACACTACGCTGTCGGCTGCCGCTTCCGTGTTGACGGCAGCAATCGTTACGAAACTACGGTTTGGCCGCCCGGATGCATCTTTAGCTGCCAACGGCTGGATGGCGGGGTTAGTCGCCAGCAGTTCGGCAGCCGCATTCTTGAAACCCCCGGCGGCGATTCTTGCCGGTGCTGTTGCGGGCGTCCTCGTGGTTTATGCCATCGACGTGCTTGAGTTCCGCCTGACCATCGATGACCCTGGCGGCGCAATCTCAGTGCATGCCATAGGGGGCCTGTGGGGCCTGCTTGCAGTTGCTCTTTTATCGGATGCCGGCGGAGGATCGCGGGGCCAATGGCTGGCGCAACTGATCGGAATCGCGACTCTGCTTGGTCTCATCCTGCCTCTGACGCACGGCTTGAATTGGTTGATCGATCGAGTCTACCCGCATCGCGTGGACGGGGATGGCGAGTGGCAAGGAATGGATCTCTACGAACTTGGCGCCGGAGCTTACCCTGAATTTGTCGTCCACAGCGACGAGTTCACTCAGCACTAGCCATCCTTCTAGCTGTGCCGTGCCACGTAAAGTAGCAGCGCAAAAATCACCACCGGCAGCAGCGCCAGCGCTACGTAGAACAGGATTTTTTTGCCCCAAGGCGTGCGACGATCTTTCCAGTTGTGCAGTTCCGCGCGTTCGGAGACTCCCACCTGATCTTGATGTTGAATATCCCTGGCAAAGTCACGAGCGGTGGCGTACCGGTTCCTGGGGTCGCGCTCCAGGGCGCGGTAGATTATTTCCTGCAATTGCGGAGTGATCGAGGGATCAATTTCCCGCGGCGGTGTCGGATTATTGAGCAGGCGATCATTCATGATAAGAAAGGCATTCTCGCCAGAGAACGGCACTTTCCCCGTCAACATCTCGTAGAGGATGACGCCAAGCGCATAGATATCGCTGCGAGCATCTCCGCGCTTGCCTTTGACCTGCTCAGGCGAAATGTAATCCGGCGTTCCCATGGTTTGGGAAAGCTTGGCGAAAGTAAGGCGCCGGGACTTGGCATTGGCGGCGATGCCGAAGTCAATCAGCTTGATGTTGTCGTCTTTGTCGACCATCACGTTTTCCGGCTTCAGATCGCGATGCACCACACCGCGCGAATGGATGTATTCCAGCGCGTCCAGAATGCGCAGCGCCAGATGCACCGCCCGCTCCGGCGGCAACTTGTGCTGCTCGTCGAGAATCTTTCGCAGCAGGAGCCCATCCACCCACTCCATTACCATGTAAACCCGGCTGCGATCCTCGTCAGCGAAGACCTTCATCACGCCGGGATGATCCAAAGTTTTGCCGATCGCTTCTTCGCGTTGGAACCGGTCGAACAGAGCAGGATCGCTCTCAACCTCTGGATGCGGGACCTTGATGGCGACCTGCCGGCCATTTCGCACATCAGTACCGCGAAATATGGAGGCCATGCCGCTACGGGCGACTAGAGCGTCAATCCGGTAATGATCGAGCTGATCGCCGGGATGGAGAGAGGTCATCGTAATCGAAGCCGCGAGAGTCGAAAAACTCAGCAGCTGCACTCTCTGGACGGAGAGATGACTCCATCATGCCAGAAAATGTGTAAGGAATTCATAAAAGAATCGCGGGGGTTCCTGAAATCCCCGCGGTCAGCGAAGCTTATAGGGCCGCCCGCGATACATACCCACGCGCTCAACACTGCGAACGCGAATCAATTGCACGCTGACGTTGTCGCTCCCGTCGTGCTGGTTCGCGTTGCTAACGAGTTCGCGGGCCGCGGCTTCGAGGTCCCGATGGCGGCCAACTGTAGAGGCAATTTCTTCGTCAGCGATGGCGCCGTGCAGCCCGTCGGAACAGAGTAAGAGAACATCATCCGGCAACAGCTGGACTTGGTCAATTTCGGCTTTTACGAAAAGTCCGGTTCCCAGTGACCGGCTCAAGACGTGGCGCGTGGGCACCGAGTTCGCTTCGTTCTTGGAAAGGATACCGAGTCGGAGCTGCTCGCTGGCAACGGTGTGATCGTGCGTGATTGCGCGGGCCTGCTGGTTGCGAAGCAGATAGCATCGCGAATCGCCCACATGAGCAATGGTGGCGCGATCGAAGCGCAAGGCGCAGACCACGACCGTGGACGACATGCCTGCGCCCGCAGGACCGGCGAGAGCCTCCGTTTCACAAATGCGTGCGTTTGCCGCCTGTACCAACCGGTTCAACAAAGTGCCATGGGATTCCATGGCTGGCGCGCGCCGAAAGCCCGCAAGCACTTCCTCCACCGCGGCACGGGAAGCCACTTCCCCCTGGCGTTGTCCGCCGACCCCATCCGCCAAGGCAAACAGCCAGCCGTGGGATCGGACCAGTGCGGGAGAGGACGGGAGAACATATCCGAGATAGTCCTCATTCCGCGGGCGAACCGTGCCCACATCCGAAAGTTGCGAGAACTCGACGTCAAGCATAGGACTGCTAAATTCTTGAGCAGTACCAAAATTTCACCACAAAGGACACAACGATGCACGAAGGGGAGCTCAGAATTCCACCTTCGTGCAACTTTGTGTCCTTCGTGGTTCCCGAACTAAGAACAGCTGCCCTCCGCTTCTTAGGCGGACGGCACGCGGCTTTCGACGAGCGTCGTTCGCCCCGCTGCCTTGCTTGCCCGCAGGAAATAAATCCCGCCGTAAATGCCCCATACCAGTGCGATCCCCAGGGCCAGCAAGGGTTCCATCTTGGTGCCGTAGCCCATAAAAGGGCCAACCACGTAAAAGAGCATACAGGCCAGGTTGGCGATCAGCCCGAACACGGGAATCACCAGATGGCGCATGAACTTGAACTGCGGGTGGTTGTGGAAGCAAACGATGCAAGTGACACAACTCAACATGTACAGCAAGAACGTACCGAAGTTCGAAGCCAACGTCATGGTCAGGAAGGAATTCGGCAGTGCCGCCATTTTGTCGTGAGTCAAGTATCCAAAACTGGACCAGAAGCCATGCGGCAATGCCTGAATCGCCGCATCCGCCGGAGCACCCCCGTCGCCGAAGTACATCACAACGGTGATGCATCCGACCACGGCCGAAATAATTGCCAGTGTCCATATGGCGCGATGCGGAGTTGCATTTCTCGCGTGCAACATTCCCATGGAATCCGGCAACTCCTTGTCTTTCCCCATGGCGTAGGTCACGCGGGCCCCCGTATTGATACAGGAAAGCGTGGTGCCGATCAGCGCCAGAAATACTGTCGCCGCCTCCGCCAGCATGAAGATTCGTCCTCGACCGGGCCCGAACAAGGTGTCGCCCACCAGAATGCCCGCCGCATTCGTCATCGTGTATCCATTATTGAGAACGTAGTTCGCCGCGAAATATTCGAACAGATAGCAGAAACAGCCCTGCACCAGCAGCGAAGTGATGACCGCAATGGGCACGTCGCGTCGAGCATTCTTTGCCTCACCTCCCATGGACGTCACCGACTCAAATCCCACCAGAATCAGGATCGCGATGGTGGCTTGAACAAACATCCAACCAAAGTTATGCATGCGCACTACGGAGGCGGGATTGGGATGGGAGACGAATGCACCGCTGGAGTCGCGCTCGGGATAGCTGATGTGAAAAGGAACGGGCTTGCCGGAAACGTCCAGCTTGGGCTGCGGCACGCCGTTCGCGTCACGCACCACAACATCGGTCGCCTGGCCGTTCACCACCTGTGAAGTCGTGGCGTACTCATAGCTGTAAGCAGCGCTGGTTTGAGGATCAAACTGGTAGCTGGTGCTGCCTGCCGGATGGCTCATGCGGTAGTTCAAGGCAACGACCGAGAACAAGAGCAGAGCGCTGATCTGGATGACGTTGATGGCGATGTTCACCGAAGTTGAGCCGTTGACGCCCCGATGAGCGATATAGGCCACGGCAAACGAGAACACAATGGCGATCAGCATCATGAACATCGGACCGGGATTGGTGGCGCTCATGAAATTCGGCCACAACGTTCCCACCAGATAACCGGAGATCACCCCGATGACGCCGACCATAACTCCGGGGTAGATCCAGTAGTAGAGGTGCGAACCCCAGCCAACGATGAACTTAGCCAGGCGCGCGTACGGCCACGCGGTTTCGTGATTGAGGAACGACTGCTCAGCGAAGTAGTAAGAGCTACCAGTCCCGGGATATAACTTGGCCATTTCGGCATAACAGACGGCGGTCGCAAGACACAACACCGTCGCAAACAAGATGCCGATCCACATAGCCGGAGCCGTTGCGCCAGCGGCCGCCTGCCCGGCAAACGTCAGCCAAAGAAAAGCACCGGGAGCGATAAGGGCCATGGCATTCATCGTCAAACCAGTCAGGCCCAAGGTTTTTTTCATTTCGGTGGTCTCTGCCATCGGTATTCTCCTGTGATTTGTTTCTATTTCACAAAATCGTTCCTCGTTGCTCGCTGTTGCATGAACCCAGCAAGCTGGCGGGGGGCGGCGAGGACGCTGACACCAGGGGTTAGTTGGGTTTGAGCCCAAGCCGCTGATCCCCACATCACGAGCAACCCCGGTTTTGGCTGCCCGAAAACAAATTTGCTTCCACGTCTCTGTCTCCGTTCGCTTACTTGGCGTCCGCGCTGCTAAAGGCGTATACCAATCCGAGCGCTACGGTATTCTGCCCCGCGACACCGATGTTCGCGGGTCCCCGTAAGAACGTCCGCGAGTCGCTCATATCCCGCCGAAACTCAAGTCGACTTATGAGCTTGCCGGAAAACGTACGTTGCAGAGTAGCGGTAAATTCGCTGAGTTCCTGTGCTGTCCCGGTAGACCAGCCCTGGTTGTCGTCGAAGTACTCGCCGCGCAGAGCAACCGCCCACTTGTCGTTGGGAGCATACTTGACGTAGCCGGCAAGGCCACTCCACTTGGCAAGCGTGAACAGACGCTGCTGGGCCGGACCTATATCCTCGTGGCCATAATCGTAGTTGGCCATCAACGAGAGCTTGGCAGTTGGACTGTAGGTGATCACCGTATCCAGCAGGTGCCTCCAATCCTTGTTGTCGTTAGGCTGCTCCGGTCCGCCAAGATAAGTCTCGATAATGCTGAACTTGGCATTCGGCGTCCAAGCCGCGCTGAAGCCCGAGGTCTTGCCGGTGTTATTGTCGATGCTGTTGTTCCAGCCGTTCATTACATACCCGGTAACCGCAAACTTGCTGTTGAAGGCGTACTTAGCATTGGCGCCAAAGTGGAAATACGGAATGGCCCAAGAGAAAAGCAGGCTTCGCGAATAGTTCCAGTTGTCTTTGGTCTCGATGACTTCCGCTCCAGCCGGAGTCACAAATTTCCCGACGTTGATTTGCAGGCCCTTGCCGACCGGCGCCATGTATTCCAGATAGCCTTCTTTAAGGTACTGGTCGAAGCCCAACTCGGTCGGACTTGCCGAGTTCACAATATTCATCGCCTGCCCAAATCCCAGCGCTACGTGGTACCCGACGCGGCTCGTGGCGTCGACGGATTTGTCAGCTACCAACTCGATCATGTTCAAACCGAATTGGTTGGTATTGACGTCAAAGTTGCGCAACCCGTTCTGCCGCGTGAACGGATGGTTCGGGTTGTAACCGTAGTAGGTGTCTACGAAGCCGCTAAGCGTGGTCGGGCCGAGTAGGCCGGCCAATCCGGTGGGAGCCGGAGCGGCGGCGGGCGTGCTGGTCGAGGCCACTACAGCCGCTGCTGGCGGAGTCGCCTCGGCCGGTGCAGGCGAAGTCGCCGCGGGTGCAGGTGCAGGTGCGCCCTTTAGCGCGGTAACTTCGGCGCGGAGCGCCTTGACCTCATTCTGCAGTTCTTGCATTTGGTGAAGGATCGCTTCGTTGGTAGGCGGAGTACCACTCGGCTCCTGCGCGCTACCGGCGGATACTAGCAAGAGACTTACAAAAACGATAGCTGCCCCTGTGTGGGAGCGATTCATCTTAGGTTACTCACTTTCCCCCTGGTGCATACAACGGATGCCGTGCGCCTCCGCTGCCAGCACGCAGACCTTAGCGATCTATGAAGAAGTAGTCCAACGCATACTTTTTCTGCGGCGCATCGAAAGTTTATTAACAGAAGCAGGATTTATGAGGGCGATAAAGCAGATTTATCGATGAATTCGCGCGGGGGGAGTTCCAGCTTCGCAGGAGGATGGCCGAGACCGATCTTGCGGAACAATAGAGGAAAGTTACCGCGCGCGACTCCGCCACCGATGTTTAGATCAGGCGTTAATTAAGAAGTCAGAAATCTTGTGATCGTGAGTGGCTCTGAAGTTCCAAGACATATCTCACGATTGAAGACCCGGAATCCTTCACAATCTTCTAGCTACCACATCGTCGATTCCCTGATGGGGTGTTGCCGGGACATTGTAAGGTGGCCGCATTTGGCAAACGGTTAATCCCAGACTTCTCAGGAAATCAAACACCTCGGCTGGATCTACGCCGAGAAAGGGATGGATGTCGAGAAGCAGGACAATATCTGGATTGTTTTTGATGGTTTCAACACTTCCTCTAAGCACTTGAAGCTCCGCCCCCTCCACGTCCATCTTGATCATTTGGACGGAAGGTGTTTTCCGTTCCTTTAGAAGACTATCCAGTGTGCGCGTTGTAACTTTCAGACAGCCCTGATTTCGTTCGGGCTGACCGCTCAGCAATGTGTGAAACCCACTCTTAGTTCCGAGGTAGAGCAAAGCCTCGGAATTATGATCGCTTAATGCAACACTACACAATTCGACATTCTCATACTTGTTCAGCTGGATACTTTGGCCAATCCATTTGCAGTTTGTGGGCTCCGGTTCAATGCAGAAGACCTTGCCCGATTCCCCGGTTATCTTCGCAGCCAGCAGCGCAAAATCGCCTTTGTTTCCTCCCACATCTATAAACGTGTCTCCCGATTTTAGTAGGGCCTGCACAGCTTTCACTTTTCGCAGTTCGTAGAGCCCAAGAGCTCGCGCCAGCATCATGGAGGATTCCTTAATGTTGAGGTAGATCCGTCCCCCAAGCCCGGGAAAAGCGAAATAGCGGTCAGGTATCAGCCAGCGGATTGTTTCATGATGATTGATCAATATCTGTTTCGCAAAACGAATGGGCGATTTCTTGAAAATCATAACTGTCGACACATTGCACTTCCATTCTGATATCCGCGAGGAAGCTGCAGTGCTGTTGAAACCAGCACTCGTGCCCCGCGCGTGAGGGCAAAGTTAGGGTGAATACCTAAAGAGAAGTTACGGGGCGCTCCAAGCTAGGCGCGGCACGGAGGAGCACGACAGGCAGATGTGCCAAGGTAAATTTTTTCAAGAAAATGACTGTTGCCGGCAACCGCCGTCTCCCACGATTGATATCCAGGCCTAAAGAAGGCCAGAACAACGGGATGAGCGGGCGACGTACCATCTCTGGGTTGCGTTCCAGATTTAATGCCTGGCGACCGTTTCACCGCGCAGTTGGATATGCTGACTTCTTCCGGGTCGGGCTGGAGCGCACGCAAATCGTCAGTAGCTGAGACTACGGGGAACAGCAGCACCAAGGCGCAGCCTAAGAACCCCAAGGAACGAATGCGGGCGAGCGAATCGCGAGCCGGGACCGAGCGTGTCCCCCAAATCCAGAAGGCGGGCAATGCCAGCGATAGCCAAAGCAGATTCAGAAGTAATTCCATTGCGTGGCCCGTCGGCTTTCTTGGACCGTAGTTCGCATCCATGTCCGCCGAAAATCAACTCGATCCAGATGGTTGTCAGAGCTCTCCTGCTCACATAATTCGGCGTGAAAGCTCAAATATTCTGGAAAACAATCGCAAACAACCATGACCCCGTTCACCTTAAGCCAGGCTTAAAGTTGTGACTAAATAGGTGCCGGCCCGCCGAAGGGTAATCACATTCCTCACGATAGAGCGGCAAAGATTCTTAGCCACCAATTCGATGAGAAACAGCGGAATCGGGTTGCATCACAAGCCGCGTGGGCGGAAGAGAAAGGCTTGTCATCAAGGGGAGGCTTTCGGAATATCGACTATTGCTCTCTCGCGGAAGCGCTGGGGCGAAACGGAGAAACATCGTGGGAAGTACGACGCGATCTTTCATTCCTACAATTGTGTCGAGTGACAGCCTACCCCGGAAGTGCTCCGCTTGCTCGAACGACGATCCAGGCAAATATTCGCTGGCGCAATATCCCGGCGATAATCGCGACGAGTCATCGTCCAAAAGCAAACGCCGCCGAGTCGGCGGCGCGCATAGCGAATCCGTCTACCGCGGAGCTTCCTCCAACAATCCCTGCTCGAGCTTTTCCTGACATTCGATGCAGTGGCGCGTCCACGGCACTGCCTCAAGGCGCTTGGCGTTGATTTCCTTGCCGCAGTGAATGCATTCGCCGAAGCTGCCTTCGCGGATGCGGACCAGCGCCCGATCCACCATCTGCAACAACTGCCGCTCGTTGTTGCTCTGGCTGAAGAGGAACTCTTTGGTGTAGGAGCTAGCCGCACGGTCGGCGATGTCCTGCGCGGTGTCCTCGTCGGCCGAGCGGCCATCCTGCTGGGTGCGCGTGACGGTACGGCGCAGTTCCTGCTGCCGAATCTCCAAACGCTTCTTGAAAGCTTCTAACTTCTTCTTATCCATATAGGTCACTTCAAATTCTAAGGACGCCCTCCTGAGGCGTCCTTGGTATTAAGGCCAAACGAGGATGATAAGCGCCGAAAATGAGATGCGTCAACAGCGGGCGGGGCTAGGGTACCCGGCCGCCGAGTCAATCACAAACTCTCGCAGCATGCGGAGAACTCCGCAGATGTTGACTGGCAACTGTGCGATGCGCGCACCCATCCTGCTAGCGCGGCAGGACGTCCTTCATGTTGGTCAGGGCATACCCCATCACGGCCATCGCGGCGGCGTTCTCGCGCAGTTCGCTGGGGACAATCTTGTCGAGCGTGTCCGCCGCCGTGTGATGGTAATTGAAATACGTGCGGCCGTCCTGCATGATACCGAGCGCAGGGACGCCCTTCTCTGACATGGCGGCGATGTCCGCTCCCGGCGGGTAATTGCTCTCCTGCAGCAGGTTCGCCCCAATGCTGCGCAACGTATCAAGCGCCGGTCGGAGCGTCTCTACCGCCTTCGGGCTCATCTTGGCGTCAAACCCCAGAGGGTGAGCCGCACCAGCGTCGCTTTCGATTGCGGCGACGTGGTTGGAAAACTCTGCCAAGTAATCCCTCGTGTAAGCCTGGCTGCCGGAGCCGCCGGTCTCCTCGTCCATCCAGGCGACGATACGGAGCGTGCGCTTGGGATGGAGATGCAGCTTTTGAAGCAGTTCCGCGGTCTCCATAGCGATGGCAATGCCCGCCGCGTCATCAATAGCGCCGGTGCCGAGGTCCCAGGAGTCGAGGTGTCCTGACACTACGACGACTTGCTCGGGATGTTCACTCCCCTTAATGTCGGCGATCACGTTGAAACCGGTCTCGTCAGGCAGCTTCTGCGGAGTTAGAGCAAGGTGCATTCGAACTTTACCCTGGGCGGCGAGATGCGCAATCAGTTCGGCATCTTCGGCAGTTACCGCACCCGCGGGAATTCCGGCGGGAAAACTCCAGCCCGTGTGCGGAAGGCGGTAATCTGCGTTACCAACGGAGCGCACCAGCGCCGCCGCCGCGCCCAGGTCCGCTGCCGCTTTCGGGCCAGTACCGCGATAACGGACAGCTTCTCCGTAGGCCATGAAGGCCATGCCCGCCGCAGCCTTCTGTTTGTCGAATAGCTCGTTGAAAAGCACGATCCTGCCGGCAACTCTCTCGCGGCCCAGAGCTTTCAGTTCGTCGAAGTTGTCGACCACGACAACGTCGGCCGAGATTCCCTCTATCGGCGTGGACGTACTTCCACCCAGCGCCGTAAGGACTATTTTCTGCGTCGTCCCACGGACCTGGCCGGCATACTCCACCAGCTCCGCCGCCTCTGCCCCGCGAACCCAGTGCGGCACCTTCACCTCTTCCAGCCGGACCTCCAGGCCGAGATGGCGCAGTTCGGCGGCAACATATTCTGAAGCCGCCTTCGCCTGTAGCGAACCGCTGGGCCGCGGACCGATGTTCTCAGTCAAGTGCGCGACTTGCCGGTAGGCGTAGTCATCCGCCAGTGCGGCGGACTTGATCGCAGCCAACTCGTCGAGCAACTGCGGTGGAAAATTTTGCTGTTCTGCTTGAGACGCAGGCGACGGAGCGGCATATCGGTTGGATTGCGGTTGGGGATGCTGTGGGTTCTGGGCGCCGGTGTAGGCCACGAAAGCAAAAGCGCAAAGGATAGTCAGAAAGAAGCAAAGGCCAGAGAATGTCTTGTGCATGGTAGTTGGTCAGTGTATCTGAACAGGGGTGCGGGCAAGAAAACAGTTCCATCGTCCGGAGGTGAACATCATTCTGCCGCAATCGAGGATCGGGTTCATCCCCGGGGGGCAACGCGTGCAAATTGAGGCAGAAACCTCTAGGTGACCTCCCCGCATCCAAGCAATCGCCTTGCGACGACCAGCATGGGAGGCAGTCGATGAACACTGTCAGAAAAACGTTTCTCTCAATAGTCATTCTTCTGGTGGTTCTGCTTTGTGCTGCAGTGCCGCGCCTTCAGGCAGAAGACCTCGACCGATGTCAGCGCCGAGTAGCTCACGCAGAACATGAACTCCACGAAGCAATCGAGAAGCACGGACGCAACAGCAGGCAAGCAAATCACGAGCGTCGTGAATTGCACGACGCGCGGGAGCGTTGCTGGCGTGAACGGCATCAATGGTGGGATGAACACGAGCACCGCTGGCACACGGACCGCGATTAGAACGAGCACGACCACGACTAGGGAAGGCTCTCCAAGGCACAACACGGGGTTGGCTTAACCGAGGATTGACACGTGAGGCGTCTGCCTGGGCGCACTTCGTCTGGTATGATTCGATCCGAACCCGAAGTGCCTTGATGCTTCAGAGTGTTCCACTGGATTGGACTTGCGGAGACCTGTCGGAAGGCTTGCGCTGCTTCCATTCCGGCGCGTTTTTCGAGGCCCACGAACACTGGGAAATGGTGTGGCTGGCGGCGCAAGAGCCGGAGAAAACTTTTCTGCAGGGACTGATCCAGGTCACTGCTTCATTCCACCATTTCCAGCGCGGCAACTGCGTGGGAACCATTTCCCTGCTGCGATCGGCTCTGCGGCGTCTTGACAAGTATCCAGAGGTCTTTGCAGGCATTGTGGTCGCACCGCTCCGCGTAGCAATCCGTTCATGGCTCGAAGCCCTCGAAACAACTCCACAATCTTCTCCGCCGCCTTTTCCCCAACTACAACTGACGGGCCGCGGGTCAGTCTTCTCGAACCGGTCGTGACCGGAAGGGCGATCTTTCACCGAGAACCTCTCCACAATACCGTGAACTAGATGCGCCTTTGACAGTTCCATCTTCGCTGTCATAGATTGGGCCTGCCATTAAGAACTTGCAGGGTACGTCAGCCTGTAACGGTAAGTAAGTGACTTAGAATTGTGCTGCATGACGCCAGACTCATGTCCTTACTCGAAATCCGCAATCTCACGAAGATTTATCCCCCAGGCGAATCACTGTTCGGGGGAAACGCCGGTCGAGTGGTCCGAGCCGTTGATGATGTCTCGCTCGACATCCATTCGGGCGAAACCCTCGGGCTGGTGGGGGAGTCCGGTTCGGGCAAGAGCACGCTGGGACGACTCGTTCTTCGGCTCATCGAGCCGACCTCGGGCAGCATCCGCCTCAATGGAAGAAATGCGGCGCCTGCGCCGCGACCTGCAGATAATTTTTCAGGATCCGGTCGCCTCGCTCGATCCCCGCTTCCGCGTCGAAGACATCATTGCCGAGCCGCTGTTGATTCATGAACGTCAGAGCATGACGAGCTCCGCACGCCGCGCCCGCGTCGCCGAACTGCTGCGGGCCGTCGGTCTCGACGAATCCGCTCGGCAGCGGTTCCCACACGAATTCAGCGGAGGACAGCGTCAGCGCATCGGCATTGCCCGCGCCCTGGCGCTGCGTCCGAAGTTCATCGTCGCCGACGAGCCCGTTTCCGCGCTCGACGTTAGCGTTGGGGCACAGATCGTTAACCTGCTCGCCCAACTCCAGCGTGAATTCGGCCTGACGTATCTCTTCATTTCACACTCGATGCCGGTGGTCCGCTATCTCGCGACGCGCGTCGCAGTAATGTACCGTGGGAAGATCGTTGAAGTGGGAGCGACCGAGCAGATAACGCAACTCCCCGCGCACCCCTATACTCGCAGCTTGCTCGAGGCCACGCCGGAGGTGGAGGCAGTGTGAGGCAATTTGAGTATTAAGGCTGGCGTATTCCGGCGCAGTACTTCGCGTGCTGCTCCAGGATGAAATGGTCCGTCATTCCGGCAATGTAGTCGCAGATTATGCGCGGTAAAGACTCTTCCTCGGCCTTCTCCTGATAGTAGTTCGGCAGCGTGGCAGAGTTTTTCATCCAAAAGGAGAACAGATCGCTGACCACGCGCTCAGCCTCGTCTTTCTCGCTGGCTAGCGCTGGACTGAAGTAGAGACTCTGATACAGAAAGTCTTTGGCCTGCTTCCGTTCCATTTCAACCTCGAGAGTGAACGCGGCCAGGCGCTCGGCGTGGTCGCGCACTTCGTCCACAGTGTGAATGCCAGCCTGCTTCACTCGCATTTGCGTATTCGTGATCAGGTCGCTGACAAAGCGATCGAGCACACGCTTCAGAGCCTCGTTAAATTTCAGTTTGTCAGGCGCGTCGGGATATGTATTCTCCACTTCGGAGAGGAAGCGTCCAAACACGGGTACGCCCTCGCGGATTTCCTCCAGCGACAGCAGACGGGCTTCATATCCGTCGTCCAGATCGGCGGTGTTGTAGGCAATTTCGTCGGTCGGTCGAGAAGATATTCGGCCAGTTCCGGATACTCGCGGGCATTGTAATCGTGCGAGTGTTTGATGATGCCCTCGCGCACTTCGAACGTCAGGTTCAGGCCCCGAAACGCGGCATAACGCTGCTCAAAGTCCTCGACAATTCGCAGGGCATGCAGGTTGTGGTCGAAGAACAGGCCGTGCTCGCGCATGGCGGCGTCGAGAGCCTTTTCGCCGGAGTGTCCGAACGGCGGGTGACCGATGTCGTGTACCAGCGCCAGAGCCTCCACCAGATCGACATTGAGCCCGAGGGCGCCGGCAATGGTGCGCGAAATCTGCGCCACTTCGATGGTATGGGTCAACCGGTTGCGGAAGTGATCGGAATAGCGGCGGGTGAAGACCTGCGTCTTGGCTTCCAACCGGCGAAAGGCGCGCGAATGGATGACACGATCCCGGTCCCTCTGAAAGTCGTTGCGGTAGGCGTGTGAAGGCTCAGGAAAACGGCGCCCGCGGGAATTCTCCACGTGCACCGCGTAGCCGGCCAGCATAATCGGAGTCTAACAGAGTGCGGAAGTGAGTACCGAGGGCTGATACCCGACGTTAGCAAGTGGTGCCGCGTCCTCGATACTCCCGGGGGTGGTGTCCCAAATTCATCAACGACCAAGGACACGAAGTCCCACAAAGGTATGAATTACTGATACGGGCTAACGCTTCTCTGACTCTTCCTTAGCGATGCGGACTTTGGCAGCGTCCAGTTTCTGCTGCACCTTGGCTACAGCCTCGCTGTCCACCTCGGGAGCCACGGTCTTGCTCCACTCTTCGATGGCTCGCTCCCAGTGCGCTGCGGCCAGCTTCAATCGGCCGGTTTTCTGATATAGATCGCCCAAATGCTCCTGCACGGTGGGGTCTTTGCCCATGTGCGACGAAGCTCTGGTCAGATTCTCTTCCGCCAAATCGTACTTGCCCAACCGGAAGTAGGCCCAGCCCAGCGAATCCAGGTACGCGCCGTTCGCGGGATCGAGATTCACGGCCTGCTTGATGTAATTGAGCGATTCGTCGAGCCGCACGCCACGGTCCGCATTCATGTAACCCAGGTAGTTCAATACAACGGCGCTCTGCGGATGTATGGAAAGAACCTTCTTGAATTCCGCTTCAGCCTCGTCATACTTCTTCTCGCGTTCGTAGGTTGAACCGCGCAGGAAGTAGACGTATTCCTTATCTTCGGCAGTGGTGGACAAAGATTCGGCTCTGTTGAGTGCCTCCTCCGCATCACTCCAGCGCTTGAGACGGGTATTCATCTGCGCCAGCGTAATGTAGATTTCCCGGTCCTCCGGTTTGCCGTTCAGCATGGAGCGGACGTCAGCCAGCGCTTTGTCGGCTTCTCCCGTATCTGCGAGTTGAGCGTCGAGCACCATGCGCACTTCGCGGTCGTTCGGCAGCTTCTGCACCGCTTCGCGCGCTGTCGCTGTCGCCTGCGCCCATTGCTTGGATTCGCGGTAGGTGTCGATGATGTCCTGGTAGCCGCGCTTGGCATTCTCATCGCCGAGCGTCAGCATCTTTCGGAAGGTTTCCACCGCGGCGGGATAATTTTCCTGGTCGCGGTAAACCATTCCCAGGCGCTCGACGAAAATGGCGCGATTATTTCGGTCCGCTTGGCTGTAGCTGGTGTCGGGCTTTTCCGTCTTCTTCACCAGATCCTGCAAAAGCTTCAGCGCTTCGTCATAGCGGCCCTGCGCCTGGTACACCGCCGCCATGTTATACGGGACTTCCAGCGAGTCCGGGACCATGGTGTCGGCTTTTTTCAGGCTCTCGAGCGCCTGATCGTATTTCCCCTGGCGACGATAAATTTCTCCGATGCGCAGATAGGTCTGCGCGTCTTCCGGATTCGCGTCGGCAATTACCTTGTATTGCTCGAGTGCAGCGTCCGTCTGGCCATCGTTCATCAGGTTTTCGGCCAGGCCCCGGATGGCATCGAGGTTGTCGCGATCCAGTTGAATCGCCTTCTTGAACGCGTCAATCGCTTTCTTGTATTCCTTGCGCTGTTCGTAGGTCGAGCCCAGCGCCGAATAAAGTTTCGCGGAACGTCCCGCATCCGGGACGGAACTGAGCACCTGCAACGCATGGGCGGTATCGCCTTCGTCGGTATACAAGATCGCGAGAGTAGTGACCGCCTCTTCCGAGCTGGGGTCGAGGTTCACGGCAGTCTTCAGCTCACTCTCCGATTTCTGCAGATCGTTGTTCAGGCGGTACAGACGACCGAGGAGAAGGTGGTTGTCGACGCTATTGGGCTCAATTTTTACGATCTGCTCATATTGCTCGATGGCGAGCTTGAGCACATTGTCTGAGCCATTGCCGCCCGGCATGTCGCCCAGGGAGCGCAGGTAGATCCGGCCCAGCAGCTTGTGCGCTTCAAGATTGTTGGGATCGCGTTTGATGATGTCCTGCGCTTCCATCACGGCATCGCGGATTCGTCCGGTCTTCACATACAGTTCGGCCAAGCCGGACGTCAGAAACTCCGAAGACGGGTCAGCCTCAATGGCCAGCCGGTATTCCTCGATGGCTTTATTTGCCAGCTCGCTGCGGCCATATACCGTAACCTGCTCCT
>WNFJ01019066.1_pt2 | contig 15758 bp, 14 predicted proteins | sample 5400461 | NCBI WGS metagenome assembly WNFJ01 (sample SAMN13153349, study PRJNA577476) | soil metagenome | isolation source: 115 cm saprolite on Douglas fir-dominated hillslope | place: USA:California | collected 2013-09-17 | reverse complement strand
AGCGGCGCCGTGCACGGCTCAGCCGCTGGTGCAGTGATCGGAGGTCTATTAGGCTATGCTTACGATAGATTGGTCGGGCCATCCTCGCCCACTGCTCTCCCGGTCCCGACGACTGGCACTCCGCCTTCGCAGCAATCACAACCTCTGCCGCCGCCCGCACCCATTCAGGCTAGGAAACAGGTGTTTAAGAATTTTCCAACTAGGAAGGCGGCTATGGACGCGAGACCTAAACCGCAGCCAGCAAAGCCAGGGGAGCCACGCGTCACTAGGCAAACTAAGAACAAGGCGGGAATGGGTACTAAGAGCGAGATACATAAGCAGGGCGGACGACACGTTCACGATGATCGTCACAAAAATAAGAAGAAACCTAACCGTCATTACGGATTTCCTGACTGAACTAAAAGGGATTGATTGATGTTGCCTGCTCTGGAGTCATCCAACTGCCGCGTTTCTAATGCTGAGGGCTAAAATGTTTATTGCCAGCGTCGAAGTTAAACGTTTACCTGGATCCAAAATGGGCAAAGGCGAGCAGGGTGCTTTGGTGTATTGTCTAATTCCAGCGGAATCCAAAAATACAGCGAAACAGCGACTTCGAACAGCATTGGAGGAAGATAGTTACCGCCTAATTAGAATTGAGTTGCTGGAGGACTATGAATCCTTCCGATGGGAAAACGCTCAAGATCAAGTTCAATATGATGCACTGGCTAAACGCGCTGCTCTTAATGATGACGTTGTATATGGACCCTTTTACACTTGGAAGGAGTCTGCTTAGTGAATGCTGTTTGTAAGTACTTGGTGATGAGCAAACGGCATCATCTTCAAAGGATCAGTGTTCAAAGATGCGCGTATATTCAGTCCTGCTCGAAGGCATCGAAGAGTCTCATGGCTATTTCATGAATATTGAGGTGGCCAGCGACGTGCCAGAGCAAGCTTTGAAATTGGCGCGGCAGAAGGCACGGGAGTTGGGGTTAGAAATTTAGGGAGTTGGGAACTCTAAGGTTACGCCATGTTGTTCGGCCCAGTCAGCCAGGGCCAAAGCGATGAACTCCGGACCATTGTCTGTTCTGAGCGCACCACCCGCTCGGCGGTCAGGCTGAAGTCCACAGCGATCGCCAGCGCTTCACGATTGGAGTCGTGTACGACATTGAACGTGCGAAAGCGACGACCGTCCCACAACGTATCGCTCATGAAGTCGGCTGACCAGCATTCGTTCATTGTTTGTGTCACCGCAAGCGGCGCCGGATTACGCGTCGACAACCTCCGCTTGCCCTTGCGTCGTTTGTTCAGTTTCAGCCCACAATACACGCGATACACTCGCTTGTGGTTCCAACGCTGACCCAACCGTCGGGTAGTGTCCTATCTATGAAGCAGGTGACGGTTGTCAATTAGAAAAAGGGCGGACTCTCCCGGAGCGCCCGCCAGCGCTTCAAAGTTCATTTAGCATTAACGAGCTTAAGAACAACACAAAATAGTTAGTGCCAGTTCCTCAAGGTCGGCCGCATTCGTGCTGCGCTCAATTATCTATCCGAGCACAAAGGCCCATGAGGCAATGCGCGCTCAGAGCAGCAACCCTTAACTCAGCTGCCGCTCTGAGGCTAGTCGCTCAATCAATTTGCCAGGCACTTGAGGCCTATAGGACACTCGAGCCGACTGAACTGCGACACCACGACGGACAAACTCCGCATAATCAATCTCATCGCGCAGCATAATGTAAGTTCGCACCAGCAGATGCCGGGCTACGGCCACTTTGGCCTTCGCTTTTTCGCGACGGTGCAACACCCGATGATAGAGTTGCTTCAACTGCGCATCCTGATTGATGGCTTTGTGACCGGCCTCCACCAACAACAACCGCAGCAAACGAGAGCCGGCTTTGCTGATGCCCCCAAACTGTTGTCGCTCTCCGCTGGAATACTCACGCGGTTCGAGGCCCACGTAAGCTGCGACTTTGGCTATTGGCGAAGCGACTTACCGGTGAAAGGGTATGGACTAAGGCCAGCCCGGTGAGTAACCCTATTCCGGGATGAGTGCGCACCAATTGCACCCGTTCATCGGCTGCAGCCAGCAACTCCAACTCTTTCTCCACTCGTTCAATGTAGCTATTGAGCTGAACTATCAAAGCCAGCCATTCTTCGCGCTGTTGGTGGTGACTGGGGCTGACCGTTAACCCCAACAATCGCTCTTTGCCTTTGCGGGTATGTAGTTTGGCTTTCAGCGAAACTCCAGCTCCCAGCGCGATCGCTTGCAACGAGTTGTAGCTCCTGGTCCGTTGCTGCACCAGCCGATGGCGATAACGCAACTGTCGTAACACTTCTCGGCTTTCGGTACTCACTCGGTGAATCCGCGGAAACTCATTCTGCAACAACAAATCCAGGATCAGTTCCGCATCTCGTCGGTCCGTCTTCTGTCGTGACCGAGCTCGCCGACGAATCTCTGTTGCATGCCCAATCCATACCTGAAGGCCAAGTTCCTCCAGCATCGCTTCAAACCATGAGCTGTAACCGCTGGTCTCGAATCCCACGATTACTTCTCCGCAGAACTGAGCATAGAACTCTCGTACTTCATCGATCGCCTGGTGCCACAGTTGCTTTTCATGGATCTCACCATCATCCGTGTTACACCACTTGACCAACTGTTGCCTTGCATCAAAATCAACGCCACAATATGTAGCCATGGTGACTCCTTTCTTGTTCTTAAGCTCACCGCGAGTCTAATCAACCCGGCGGCAAGGGAGTCACCTGCTTCATTACATCAATTTGAAATTTAGAATCGGGCCAATGGTACACTAATTGTCCTGTTAACTATTCCCAATAGAGCGTGTTAAAAGGTTGCCGCTCTCACGTAATCCTTCGTGTTCAGAGGATTTTCCGATGAGTCAATCTCAACAGGATAACAAAACAGCCCCCAAGGAAACCTCGGGGTGCGAAACAGCGGGAGGTTACTGCTTTGTAATTATCACCGTGGGTGCTTTGTACGCGATTGGCCTTCTTCTGCCGGGGCCAGTCGGTGGCCTTCTTCTTGTACTTGCCACCGGCTTGCTCTCAACCTTAATTTGGAAGTTGGTAGCGTCACTGATACGGCGGTTACAAAAATCCGAGGATAGAACGCGATCATGACCTGCACTTTCGGACGTTGCGACCTTTCGCGGCGCTAGGGCTTCGACGCTTCTTAGCTCGGAAGCTTCAATTTATCATCGATCGGAAAATCTCTCCTTTGTGGAAAAGCACGAAGGCGGCGGGGTTCTTAGCCTCGCCGCTTCAGTTTTCGGTGTCGGTATCGTCAGATAGGATCGTGGCTTCGATCACTGTGAGACTGTGATCGATTTGTTTTCTCAGCAGGTCTAATTCCTTCTGCGTAAGCGATGCGGGAACATAGAGAATGGCCTTCTGCGTCTTAGACAGATACAGAGGGAACGGAAGCTGACCTGTCAGGGGCGGTGTAGGCGCGCCACTGCTCACATCATGCTTCCTCATAAACGGACGCGCGCTGGGGATTTGTTTGCGTGCAGGGAGCTGTGACTTGAACCATAAGTTTGCCGCAACGGCAGGCTTATGCTTCCAATTCACGAACGGCAAACTTATGGTTCAAGTCACAGCCACCACCTCCACCCACGACTACTACTACTCCTACTACTACTACACACCCCCCATGACGACCTCCTCGCGACGACACACCTGTGACTTGAAGCAAGTGTTTGCCGCGATGGGAAGCAAGCGATTGCCGCGAGAACTGGGAAAGCGCCTTCTTTTTGACGCCTCAAATTCCCCGCATGGTGAAATTGGAAGCATGTGTTTGCCGGAAGTGCAAATTGGAAGCAACGGCTTGGCGAGAGTGCAAAGTTCAGTCTTAGTGGTTTTCACAGATTCGGAGGAGTCTCGGCAAAAACTTTCGCCTGTATTTGCTACAAACGATTTTCATGACGCCGGAATAGTTGAAGTACCGGTGTGTCCTGCTTCAGAGATTCGTTGTTCCTGGGGGGTCAATTCTTGAGGCGCGCTAGGGCGTCATTTCTAAATGAGAATTGACAGACAGTCATGTGCGCTAACGATAGGTGGGCCTTGAGTTCTGCAGAGCGGCCGGAAGTTCGCTCTGACAGGGTTAACGGTTCCGGGTAGGACGTAATCCAAGGTTCTACCAACGACCGCCCGTAATGGTCATTCCTTCTGGTTTCCATTCCAACACAACGTGAGAGTTCATCAAAGCTGCTATACGTCTTGACACTGCCACTGGCAAATTCCTCGAAAAGATCTTAGAGTTTGTGCGCGATATCAGCTTGTTAGGGGGAGCCAGTGACAGAGAGAAGCAGTCTGATGGCTTGTCGCTTACGATTGTCATTGACGCGTTGCGTAAACGCGATTCTGTTCGCCAGCTTCATCATTCTCAGCAGCTTCACCGTGGCGCACTCGGCCACCAGCCCGCCCCCCGTGCTGCTTAGTAATTCTACTTCGACGCGGGCCATCGCAGTCGAATCCGGACGCTGAAGCCCGAGCCTTTTGCACTTACTTCATCCGTAGCTTTTAGTGCTCGCATTGCGATGAATTTCGATTTGCTAAGCGGGCAGGGTGCGAACGCGCTGAGCGCTGATGCCGAGGATGCAGCCATGGCTTTTCCTCGGGCAGTATGTCGGGGCTATTTCACCGAGTAATGACAGACGATGAGGATGTCTTCGATCGCATCCGAGTTCAAGCGATGATGCGTATCCCCCTCTGCTGTAACTTTGCGTTGCAATCCCGCCGCAATAATCGTGATGTCTTCGTCGCTCGCCGTGAGAACAAAGGTGACTGGCACGGTCTTCTTAACGGGTACCGCTATGTGGAGTATTCCACCCGCCTTGCTTTCAAGCAATCCGCTACCCGTAGGCGCGCCAGGCGGGGTGAGAGAAATCTTCAAGGGAGTGCCACCCTCATACTCGTCGAAATAAGTCTTCCCGGTTCCCGAAGTGGGATCCTTCTCGTCCTTGAGTTTCAGGAACAATTCTACTCCGGTAATCTCGATGGATTTGCCCCGGAACTGAAATGGGAACTGCTCTGGTGTTAGGCTAGTCTGAAGCGTTTGGTCATTGTCTACGTCTTTCGGGTGCAAGAATTTGTGCCACTCGCTTGAAAAATCGTGTCTTGCGCTGAAGAGATGCAAAATGTCTTCGGCTTTCGGCCTGGCGCTGATGGCGGCATCTTTCAATGCCGTTCCTCCATCCCTAGCCGTATAACGTAGGTGGAAAATGACATCAGAGATGGTGTTGAAGTCGAACTGATTGCAGTTCTTGGGCATCTCGACGCGCCACCGACTGATCGCGCCCGCGCCCTCAAACGGCAGGTAGCGCTCGTCACGAAAGTTTAGTTCAAACACTCCGCTATCGTTTTGCGCGCCGCTTGTGGCAATGGATTGAAAAGGTGCAAAGTTGGCGACGAAACGGTCATCGGCTTCGCCTTCGGGATATGGATCGACCGGATTGCTCTTTATCCGGATTCTGTTGGAAAGCAGCGTGAGCGTACAGTTGATGCTGGTGTAAGGCCCGACCACACATGGAATGGTAAGGCTCACGCTCTTGAGACGACGCATAAAGTGGCCCGGGTAATCAGCATCAAACAGCAACTCAGGCAGATTAAACTCGCACTGCCCCTTTTCCTTGAGCGCGATGAGCGCGAGCGGGTCGTGCAGCACGAGCGAGATGTGCCGGGTTATCTCGTACTCGCGCTTGTTCTGGTCGAGATGTTTCATCTCAAGCGTCTTGAGGGCGAGGTGGAGACGTTCTCCAGACATCAGACCTTGTCTTAGGCTGTCCCAGTAACCAAACTGGATAATGTTTGAGTCAGTAACTCCAAGCTCGAACCGATGCGCTTGTTCTGCGCGCTTTGCCAGCCCATAGGCCAGCTGGTAGCTTTGAAAGAAGACCGCGGACACCTGCGACACCATCCAGTCGTATAGTTCCCGGTTGGTGTATTTGTCGCGGAGAAACTGTTCGATCCCCTTCGCGTTTTCGATCTGCTTGTTGTGATTATTGATCTCCTGCCCTGCAATCGCCTCTCGAATCTCTGCCGCCGCAATTTGCTTGTCGATCTGGGTCAGTTCCTTAGCCGCCAGATCGCGTTGGAACGTCCATTCCTCAGACCGTCTTGCATATTGCCCCATTGTGGAGGATCGAGTTCCACGGTAGGTGAGATCGCTTACGTCCTCCGTAATAGATTTCGCACGTGCACTTAAGGCCGCACCAAAGTTGGAACCGCCCAAACTGAAACTATACCCGGGCGGTATATTAAAATTTGGCAGCGCGTGCGCAATTTGTGCCAGCAGTTCTGTCGTCTTAACGCTTTGCTGCCTTTCATTCGCCTCCTGAAAACGACTCAAGGATTCCGTTTCGTGCTCAAGCATTTGTTTATTGATGTCGGAACCGTCGACCTCGGAAACAGATTGGCCTGGAGCCGGACAAGCGGGACTATCCACACCAAGTAGCTTGCTGTAATGGACAAAGCGGGTGCAGGTTACCTCGCGGCTCTTGAGCAGCCCTTCCCTGGCCGTTTTCGCCTCGGTGAGCTGCTGTTTCTTTATCTCCCCAAGCAGCTCGAGTATGTTCGTTTCATGTCTGGCACGGATGGTGGCAAGTTCTTCGGCATCCTTCTTTTCGAGAGCGGAAAGCACGGCAGCTCCCAGCGATTTGAGATCAGCACATAGCTCGAGAGCTTTCTGCAAAATATAGGAGAATCGGTAGTAGGGCGTCGGTGCGTAAAGATCGTTCAGCGCGCTGTTCAAGTCCACACCCAGGGCGGTTGCCCGCACCAGGAGGGCAGGGTCAATGGGTGGCTCGAACAGGGGCAGTTGGCGCACGACACCTTCGATATTCATACAATGACGTATCTTAAATAAGCGGTCCTCTACCGTATCCCAGTAGCCCAGCAGCTTATCGTTTTGCGGGATACAGAAGTAAAACGTTAGTCCTAATCCCAACCCGCTGCTAAGGCCGGAGCTACTCGCGCCAAGTGAGGTGGTCGAGCTGCTGGATGGAAAGCGGTCCTCCAGAGACACTAGAGCATTGGAAAACTTGTCGAGAGAGTCTTTCAGGTCGGCATAGGTTTGGTCCTTCGCCGTTCCTCGTGAACGAATGCGTTCCGGCCGCCGCCCGAGCAGGTCATAGGCCAGGATATACACCTGGGTTGCCTCGTTGATCGACTCGATCGTGTCACGGTTGAACAACTGGTCGCCCCAGGCGATCAGGTTGTCGATGTATTTCATTACGACCGTCTTCTGGTACGCAATGAGGCGCAAGCGTGCAATCAGATGCGGATTGAACGGATGGGCCGTCCATTCTCTGATCTGTTCCTCCGCGACCCTCCTGTCAGGGTCAGCCACATCGGCATGCAGGGCAGCGAGGAGGGCTTGGATCTGGCCTTTCTGAGGGTCATTGTTGTAGAAGGGCAACACCTTCCAGTAGCACTTGGGCCGCGCGTCATTCGAGTTGTCGGTAGGATTGAAGATGTAGTGAAACCATCGTTGCGCCTCTTCAAACCGTTGATCTTTGCTGAGCCGCGTGGCGATGCTAAAAGGCACCTGAAAAAACAGTTCCCAGTTATATACGGAGTACGCCTGGTCGAGCCCAAATTCCACATCCTCATTCGGATATGGCGTGGCCACGCCATCCTTGGGGTCGTATTCAAAATCAAAAACCGTCTTCGTCTTGCTGACGCTTCCGTCTAGTGAAAAAAGGATTATTTCATTTCGAAGTTGTTGATTGCCCAAGGTAAGCAAGCCGGGGATACCGTGCCGGTTGAGCGCTCTCACGTAATTGCAGACGAACCTATGATAGAAGTTCGCGAACTGAAGCTTGAGCGTCTTGCGGATAAACGCGGACGACGAAGGTCCTTTTATAACGGACATCTCGCTTGCTGTGAGTGGTCCATCCGCACCAAGGATGCTACCTCCACTCGCAAGCGGTGAGGGAGTGACTGCAAGCTCTGCTCCGGATACTGCAACCGACTTCTTTCCTATCACAAGGGCCGAGCGAGAGATCGGCAGCGCTTTGGCCGGCTTTGACAGCGCTTTTCCATCGCCAAAGATCCATTGCGGGGTGACGAAGTAGGCTCTCTGCTCGTCCTGATAGAAGAAAGGAGCTTGTAAGACGAATTGAGGAAATTGATGGGGGTAGAGCAAGCGATAGTGCATCTCGGCGTTACCAAGCGCGGGAACTGGCGCGCCCTTGGTTTTCGTTTTGTAGTCTAGATTCAGGCGATCGCCGAAATCACCTGTGACAAAGGTGAGTAATGCTTCTAATGACTTAGTCTTAGGGGGATCTTGCTCGATGAGCATCCCGCTAAGCGTACTATTATCGGGAGTGGCAAGCCTCCACCAATTTTCCTCAAGTCCCCAATATGCGGCGTTGGCATCTGCGGTGCTCTTAACGGTGAGTTCCCCACGGCAGGACGTTAAACGAAATTCGCCATGGTATAGATAAGTGCCTTTGGCTGACATGAAAGACTTGAGTTCAATAGAAGGCGAGGAGAGCCCAAATGAGCTCGTCGTCGCACCTATTTTGACCTTTATGAAACCCTTCCAGTCCTCTAACACACGTATGACCATCTGATCGTTTTCGAGCTGCGCTTTGAGGATGTGCGAACGCTGTAACGGAAGAGACTCGTTATCGCTGGCGCTGAACCCAGGCCTTTTGTTCACTAAAGCTTCCTTATCGGAGGAAACGTGCTTGGGTGACCACTTGCTCTGTTTGTATTCGCTCCAGGCTAAATTAATCTGGAGGTATGTCCCTTCTCGCTCGTCGGTTTTGGTGGCAAAAATTGGCCAGAACAGATAGAGGCGTCTGTTGTAGATCACCGGTACCAGGTGATCTCCTTCGATATCTACATCCACTTTCTCCCAGGGCGACCAGGTGTTCCGGTTGACGAGGCGGCGGTAGTAATAAATACGGGGTTGGGAGAAGGTCCGGCCAAAGACGTGAAGAACGTCGATGTTATCGCCTTTGCCTGGTTGACTCTCCTCTTCCTGCTGCCAGTACATGCCGCAGAGGTCGAGACGGGCCACCTCATCCAGTTTCTGCAGGTAGTGACCGAAGGCAGTTTCAATCGTATTGACGGTAAGTTCGTTCTGGAGTAATTCGGATTCGAGTTCCTTGAAGAATGGAGTTTTGTCATCCCGCAGCTCCGGCTCGATCCAATTCTCCGGATAGAGAAAGACTTTACGGTTGGCCTCCCAAACGCGGTAGTGCTTCATCCACTGCCATCGATCCGTGTCGATGGCTGACGGGTTAACACTCGACTCCGTTTCGATGGCCGACGGGCTGCCACTAGACGCCGGATCAACATCGCCTTGTTCCAGGTTCATCAGGCATCTCTGCACGAAGAGCTGGACGGACGAGATAGCCTGCTTGATGCGGGAGGTCTGCATGCAGGCGCTCATGTCGACGTCAATCAAGAAGTGCTGGTAGAGATGACTAGAAGTCGTTATCTTCCGATTCACTATCTCTTTAAGTGTGAGCACGTACGCGATTAGCACGGCTTTCTGTCTCTCTCGCAGACGGTCGTTGATCGTCTTACCGACCGTCTTCCACTGCTCGTCGTCGTACTTAGCTTTCACCGTGTTCTTGATCTCTGCGGCGACCTGCGGCCCCATCCCCGAACTCATGTCCGCCGTTGCCCAGTCCGAAAGCTGCTTGGCCGACACCCCCAGGCGGTTTGCCAGCAGAACGCGAGCGTTGAGAGCGAGCGGCTTTGTCTCATTCTTGAAGTCGTCCGACGTGAACGAAGAGCCTTCCGCAAGGTTCAGCTCTTCAAGAATCTTTCGGTCCCACCCAGTCGCTGCGGCGAGAGCGTCCAGAGCCTTCACGACCGTCGCTCCCGTCTTCTGAGCCGCCTCGAATATGTCCACCAGCGTCGTATCTGATTGGGGCAAGGTGTCTCGAAGTGCGAACAGGTTCGCCAGGCGCTCCCACGATGTGAAGAGATCAGTCTTGAAGCCCGTCGGCTCCAGGGGCAAGCCGTTGAGATCGAACTTGCCGAAGTCCGTGCCGTGCACCACCACGTACGCTAATTCCTGGGTTGTCATTCCGAAGCCGTTAATGATGATGGAAGATTTGTGAAGACGTTCGTAAGACTGGCGCGCCGCATTAAGGGAAATGTCCGTCGCCACTGGGCTCTTCCCTAACGCCAGAAAGTCGTCGATCGAATGCCGAGTAGGGTCGGTCGCAGTATCCTGTGCCTGGAGGGCTTCCGTGAGCAGAAACTCAGTCGCGGCGCTTTCCAAATGAAGTGCATCGCTGAGGGTTTGCGTCACTAAGCTTCGACCGCTCAGGTAGGTCAGAAGCGGCGAAAGTATGTAAGCGATCCTGTCTTCAGGCTGGCTCAAGGCGGACGAACCAACGAGGTTCTTCTTAGCGTCCGCTGGATCCACGAACGGCTTGAAGTGGAGATCGATGAATTTCTCCTGGTCCTTTTTGGTCGCGGAAGATCTCCCCTCAACCAAACTCACGGCCGTATCCATTAACTTCGGATCTTTAGGATTCAGAATGGAGGCGAGGGCGCTTCGTAGAAGAGCCACGTCTGGATTTGGCACTACGGCATTCTCGCGAGCGATCTTTTGCAGGCTGTCCCCAAGGGTTTTGATTAGAAGGTCGACACTCTTCGGTATCGGCGACATGCCCCCGGTCGGGGGCGACACATGTCGGTAGACGTAGTTCAGCTGCATGATCGAAAAGCCCGATCTCTGTACGCGGCGAACTCGGTCTACGAACGAAATGGTCTGTTCAGGTGCGCTGAACGGATCAATCCCCGTGAGCGTTTTAAGCGAGAGGAGCTCCGGTAAGGTGACTTGCAAGGTCGTCGCCAGAACCTTGTGGCGATACAAGATTGACAGGTTGCTCAGACTGAGGAAACTCTTATCGCCGAGCAAGCCGGTTGCGGCACGCAACGTCGCTAGATCGTTTTCGCGGATGCGCAGTGCGGCCAGTAGGGAGGAAGCATGTTCGCCGAGCGGCTGTTTGGCGTCCTTCAACTCGGTGCGCTTGTCATTGAGGTCAAAGGCGCGGTCCGCCGTGTTGAGCCTGGCTTTGTTCTGAAACAGCCGGTCATAGAGCGAATCATGGTTTTCCACCTCATACAGATATGTGTCTATATTCGCCCACAAGCCGAGTAGCTGGACCAGCCCAACTCCCAACACATCCTGAGCCTGTTTCACCTGCGAAAGCTTCTGAAGCAAGGTGGCGTCAATGTTCGTTGCTCCCAGTGCACTAATCGCCGTGTCTAGTTCGCGGATCGACCAGCCCAGTTTGCGCCACAGGCGGATAAAACGGTGCATCTTTGCCAAAGCGGGGTTACTGAGGTTTTTGATCCTGGTCTTTGATAAGTCGCAGCCTGCGTCCGCAGGTGCTTCAAGAGTAAGCGCCTTCGAGAGGTCTGTCTTGTCCGGGTTTAGGAACCGAGTCTTAAGCAGCTCGGTGAGGTCGAGGTAGGTGACACCGGTGCGCCGTAGGAACTCCGGAACCTTCTCCAGAGGCGAGGCAAAGCTGGTCGCGTCGGGCTCAAATCCGTAGTACTCGGGTTCCTTCCGGGTCGAAGGGATACCAGAGAAATCCCTTCCGGTCAGGATAGTATGCTCTTCAGCTGAGATCTTCACGTACTCAGCGGCCAAAGCGAGGTCGGGCGCGTCTCCGTTCTTGCGGAACGCCTTCATCACTTCGTACCGGCTGCTGCCCATATGCTCCAGGTAGGCGCGAGCGATGTCGAGCGATCGGTCAAACGGCAGGATGAACGGATAAACCGCCTCTCGCAATTTCTTGTAGGCGTCTTCGTTTGTCCACTGTGGGTTGACGCTCAGTTCCTCCTCGGAGAAGCCTTCGGTGTTATTAGCGATCGGTTTGCCTAGAGCAATGTAGTTTTCCAAAACCTCGTTCACCAGATCCGCGTAAGGAAGCGCGGTGTTGGTGTTCTCGCAGTTGAGCTTGATGTGTTCGAGGTCGGGCCTTCGCTCCAACAGCACCTTCAGCGGCGTCTTGCCCGCCTTGTTCGGAAGGGAGGTGTCGAGGAAGTGGAGGATATCGACGAGATAGGCAGCGGGGCTGTAGACCGACTGGCAGTGTCCGCAGTCGCACAGATTCAGGGACCCGAAGAGAGTGGTCAGATCCGACGGAATTTCTTTGAGGCTATCGGGTGCGTTACCGATCGCTGCCGGAAGAACGTCGCGCATGACCTGGTATGCGCTGGCGGAGATGTTCAGCATCCTCGCGTGGATCTGGTGCGCGCTGGTGTGGATTCTTCTGGCGTTCCCTTCGCCCCCGAATTTGGCGCTGTACGCTTCGACGAATGTCCGTTCGGGAATGTTGGCGATGCGGTAAGCTGAGTCGAGACCCTCCGTCAGCAGGACGCGCGTGTCATCGTAGCGTGGGGAGAGCGGGAAGACCCGCTGCATGGCTTCGAGACTCCGGGTCAGCGCGGGCCGGTCCTCCACTCCGCGCAGCGAGACCTCCGCGCTTTCCGCCAGGTGGTCGGCGATGCTCGTTTCGCCCAACTCAAAATCCGGCTGGTTAGCGAAGAACCGGACCAAATCCTTTTTCCCGAGGAAGTCATCCTTAGCAACTCGATCAGCGATGACTGCCGTGGGAAAGGCTTTCTCGATCAGTTGCACGAGTGCAGTGGCGTAGTTGGCCGTCCTCTCTGCGTCGTCTTTACCTGGAGTGTCTTTAGGAACACCGACCGCGCCTCCGGCGATTCTCTTGTTGATCAGTTGGGTCCATGCGTTCGTGTCTAATTTCACCAGGTCGCGCGTCGACATCAGGTCTCCCTGCCGACGCATTTGCTGGAGCTCCTGGACCAGCGGCAGATGATTCTGCGTCAGCGTTCCCAGCTGCAGCGTGAACTGTAGGTCTTCGATCAAGCCATCGGCGTTGAACTCCGGGTTCTGGCGCAGGCCGCTCCAGAAGTCTTCGACCGGCCCTTCGTGGCGAGCGAATAGATTCAAAAACTTCTGTCGCTTTTGTCTATCGAGATTAGCCAGCGAGGTATCCAACAGCGCCGTGATCGGCGGCTGGCCCTCTTCATCCGGTTCATCAAAAGAACGTTGTTCGCTCAGTTGTTGCAAGCGTTCAAGGATGACATCCAGGTTGTTGCGCAGGCTCGACGGGATGATGTTCTTACGAAGGGCAGCTTCCAGCGCCGCCCGTAATTCCTGCGACGAGCGAGTGAGCAGAGGCGTGGCGCCTGTAAGCAGACCCTCACGAGCGAATCCGTAGAACGCCTCTGCCGGGAGATCGGTTTTCAGCCCGATCCTGGTTGCCAGGACAAGGTAGAGGATATATTGCGTGTTTTCTTCGGTCTCGCCTGCCAGAAAACCAACATGCTCTTCCTTCAGTTCGGCAAGCGCGAGGCCGTCCAGGAGCGGGGTCACCTGGGCCAACAGCCGCTCGTATTCCGAAGGCCCGATGTGCGCCTGCCCATTTCCCCCGGCCAGATCGATGGTCGCCTCGGGTGGCGCGTTGAACAAGATAGGCGAGGCGACCAGCAGATTTCCTGCTGAATCCTGGGCCCGCACGATCAGATCGGCGCTGCCTTTCTCGGCCCTGCTGAACTGAGCGGCTGTGTAAGAGATCTGGTAGTGACCGTGCTGGTCAGTCGTCGCCTCTCCCAGCCGCTCTTCGCTGTTCAGGTCTTTATCGACTGCGACAACTACGATGTTGCTGACGGGGTGACCATCCTGACGAACCTGTCCCCGGACAACGAACGGCTTCGGCTCAACGTTAGGGGTCAATACTATTTCTATTTCGAACCGGCCGCCTTCATTGTCACGCGGCACTGCTTTTTGTGTTGTATTGATAAGAGTATCGCCATCAAAGACATTGAACGTAAATACGACGTCGGGCGTGTTGCCCGTGAACAGATTGGGGTGTCGCGAGTCATCGAAGGCAATGGCGAAGGCGCCTTGCTCATCGGTGTGTCCGCTCGCTTTGGCGTAGCCGCTTTGCGCTTCGACCCGCAAGCCTGCAATGCAGTGAAGGTTCGCGCGATCAAGTACGCGACCAAATATGTTGAGAATGCGCTGTGACATATCCTTGCCTCGCTTGTGTTCTATTGGTCAAAGTCTGGCTTCCGTTCTGAAAGCGTAATATCGAAACTCCCGTAAGGGTGCACGCGTGCATCCGCTGGCACTCGAACTCAGAAGAGTGCGGGATTTAATACGAATTTGGTCAGGCCGATTTGGTTCCCAAGTAAACCAAGCTTTGTGCTCTTGTTTAATCGTTGATTCTCAGAACTGCCAGCGATCGGTAAAAATGTGGAGGTTAACCGGTTTTCCTACTTCCAAACCGGCCTCCTTCGCATTAGCCCCTCGTGGGATCGCAGGCACCCCACTATTTACCTTCGGTATCAGCTCGCGCTGTCCGGGCGTATAGCCCGCCTTGGGACCAAGCTTAACTTCCGTGCCGAACAACCCACCCTGAGGGCCGATCCAAAGCAAGTCGATCCTTATTCTCTTTCCTAGTATCTCTAACGTCACTTGTCGGCCGATAATAATCCCTCCCTCAAGGTCTACCTTAACGACGCTTCTCTCATCTCCAATGACACCCTTCAAGTTTGGCGTGGCAGCTGCAGTGCTACCCGGCGGATGAGCCGTAGTTCCTGATGGTGCCGCTAGTGCTGACTTCGGTGGTGCTGCAGTTTTCGGTGGTAGTGCCCCCGGCGCTGACTCCGGCGGCGCCGCTCCTGCTGTCGTTGTCGGTGATGGTGTCGCCGGTATTGATTTGGGAACTGGGGCTGCTGCTGGTGCTGGCTTCGGCGCTTGGGTTGCCGCCAGCTTTGGCGCTGCCGTCGGCGCTGGGGCTGCCACTGGCTTTGTCGCTTCGGCTGCCGCCGGCTCTGGCGCTGGGATGGTTCGCTCTGATGATCCCTTTCCAGAGCTGCCTCCCGCGTACATTGAAACACCACCGACTACAACATCCATCCAATTTGCTCCCGCCTCCTCATACTTTCCGACACTTGCCGCTTTGCCACCCTGATAGACTCCGGTTCCTACCGCAACCGCATCGCCAACAATCGGAAGCGCTCTTACGCCGGCCATAGCGGCTCCAGCTGCACCGCCCTGTTTGTAACCCTCCGCAATGTTGGCAACAGTCCTTCTGGCGGGACTCAGCGTATTGAGTGCTTCGACCGATGCACCCTCGAATCCACTCTGGTCGTACGCTTTGTACAGCCTGAAGCCGGGAATCTTATCCGCGACCGTGTCCGCGGCTCTATCAATAGCTCCGTGCACAAATCTCATGAACTCCCCCTCCTGTCCCGACGATATTGATAGGATTGCAGCCAGCATATTTATAAATATTTAATCCATCTACTAAGCCGGATGGATCTGGGCTCGCCCACCGCCCCAACCACGGTGCGTAATAGCGTGCGCCGTGGTAATAAAACCCGCTCTCCTCATCCCGCTCCTTTCCCGTATAACGATACCGCTTAGCGCTCACTTCGACGCCGCTGCGCACGGATTGATATGAGGTGCTGCCGTATGGGTAATACTCTTCGTAGGAGATGATTGCTCCCAAACCATCAAGCTCCAGGCAGGCGCAGCCCAGATGATTATCCATTTGGTAGCGGATCAAATTAGTCGGTGAGCTGACTCGCGTGCCCTCGCTAACGGTCTTGGTCTCCACCAACGCGATGCGCCGTTTGTCGTCCATCACGTGCAGTGTTTCGCGCTCCAGCTTCAGGATGCTGCCATTGCGACGCCGGAAGACTTCGTAGCCGCCGCCCAGGTAGATGCGCTCCTCAATCAGCCCCGCCGAC
>WNFJ01502368.1_pt3 | contig 15760 bp, 13 predicted proteins | sample 5400461 | NCBI WGS metagenome assembly WNFJ01 (sample SAMN13153349, study PRJNA577476) | soil metagenome | isolation source: 115 cm saprolite on Douglas fir-dominated hillslope | place: USA:California | collected 2013-09-17 | reverse complement strand
GCGGTCAGGCCGAAGACCCTGGGATTGAACGCGGTCGAGTCCTGGAACTGCCCGACGAGGAAGAGCAGAACGAGGATCTTCACGAGATATGTGATCATCGCGGTCACCATCATGACCTGGGGACTGACCCGCGCCGCGCGGCCCACGGCGATCACGCTGATGCCAAAGAAGAGGGCGACGATACCCCCCCCGCTCACGGCGCCGATCAGGCCTTTGCTACCGCCGAGTCCGGCACCGAGCGCTACCATGACCACCGCGGCGACGGATGCCACCGCAGCCGATCGCCGGACGACTTGGGCGTAATTCGCCACCATCTACAAGGCTCCGGGAGAACTCGGCCGAAAGGTCCTGACCCCCGCGGACGCATCGGTGCCCCGTTGGCACCGTGCCGCGGTACCGCGGCGGCGGCGCGGCTGCGCCGCCGGGTGAGCGAAACCTATCACGTACCCCTCACTCATCCTCGAGTGGCTGCTCGTGAAAGATATCACAAGCTCCTTGAAGCACGCTTTACCAGGTCACCTCGTGCGCTGAAGGTAGCCAAATGTTCACGAACGCGCACGTACGGGGGCATGATCGTGACAGACCGGCCCGAGCCCCGTAAGAGGTCAGTGCGGCGCGGTGCCTGCGGACGGCAGTGCACCGCCCGGCCCGGCACCCGCCGACGGCACTGAACCCCCCGGCACCGCTCCCGCGGGCGGCACTGACCCCCCCGGCACTCCCCGCAGGGGTGCCGACGGAAACGGCGCCGATGGGGACGGCCCGGGAGCCGGTGGGCCCTGGGCCGCCGGACCCCGATACATCGCACCCTGAGTTACCTGGCCGTTGACCGCCTGGCCGTGGACTGCCTGGCTGTGGATTGCCTGGCCCTGTACCGGCCCGGACCGCTGGGGTGTGATCACCCGGGAGCCCGCTACCCGCGCGGCACCGCGCCTGGCCCACGGCCGCAGCCTCGGCATCGAGGCCAGCAGCAGGGCCAGGACACCGGCCACGGTGACCGCGGCCAGCACGGGCAGCCGGGTCCGCATGATCGACAGCAGCACGACGGTGCCCGAGAACAGCGCCGCCCACAGGTACACGATCATGACGCTGGCGCGCTGCGAGTACCCGGTGTCGAGCAGTCGATGGTGCAGGTGCTTCTTATCCGCCGCGAACGGCGACTGCCCCGCGCGCATCCTGCGGATCACGGCGAGCACGAGGTCCGCGTAGGGGATCAGCAGGACCGCCGCGGGCAGCAGCAGCGGCAGGATCTCGGGGAACCGGTTGACGGTGCCCGAACCGTAGGCCGCCGGGCTGGCCACGCTGTTCGGGTCGAGTGAAGCGCTGCTGGAGATGGGCGCATAGGCGAGCAGCAGCCCGAGCAGCATCGCCCCGGTGTCGCCCATGAAGATTCTCGCCGGGTAGAAGTTGTGCGGCAGGAATCCGAGGCACACCCCGGCCAGGACGGCCGACGCCAGCGCCGTGCCGGTCAACTGGTCCAGTCCCAGCCGCTTGGTGAGCTCGTAGTAGTAGAGGAAAAATGCCGCCGCGCCGATCCCGACGACGCCGGTCGCCAGGCCGTCCAGGCCGTCGATGAAGTTGACCGCGTTGATGGTGACCACGACGACCAGCACGGTCAGGGCGGTCTGCTCGTCTGCGCTCAGCACCAGCGTGCCGCCCCCCGGCAGCGGCAGCCAGGCCACCACGGCGCCGCTCCAGACGAGGATCACCCCGGCGGCCGCCTGGGCGGCGAGCTTGCTGAGCGCGCCCATCCCCCACCGGTCGTCCACGAAGCCGACGACCACGATCAGGCCGCCCGCCAGCAGCAGCCCGCTGGCCACTCGGGTCCCGGCGAAAACCGTACCGAGGTGCGTCAGCTGAGAGGCGACCAGCAGCCCGGCGGCCAGGCCGCCGTACATGGCCAGCCCGCCGAGCAGCGGGGTCGGCTCGACATGAACGTCCCGGGCGCGGGCCGCATGCGAGGCACCCACCGCGATGGCGAAGCGGCGGACCAGGGGGGTCAGCAGGTAGGTGACGGCAGCCGCAATCAGCAGCGTGAGGCCATACTCACGCATACTGGGTCACCAGGCCCGCGTGGGCGACGCGTGTGATACCTGCATTACTTGTCAACTGTAGAACACCTGCCTGACGAAAGTGCTGCAGGTGGCTTGCCGGCGCCGTCACCCGCTGGACGCCTCCTCATCGGCGGTTGGCACTCCCCCGCCTTCGGCGGCCTCGGCGCCGGCCGCCCCGTTCGCAGCGGGCGGGCGCATGTCCATCTCGGACGCCGGCGTGTCCGCGATGAGCGGGCGCGTGTCTGCGCCGGACGCCGGCGTGTCCGCGCCGGACGCGTTCTCATCCGCCACATCCGCCACGGCCAGCGCGATCACCTCACGGAGCCGCTCGATGGGCACCACCCCGGCCCGGAGCAGGCGCGGCACCGTCCCGGTCAGGTCGACGATCGTGGACACCGCATTGGCCGGGCATGCTCCGTCGTCGAGGTAGACCGCGACCGCATCGCCGAGTTGCGCCTCCGCTTCTGCCGCCGTGGTGGCCGACGGCTCGCCGGAACGGTTCGCGCTGCTCACCGCCAGCGGACCGGTCCGCCTGAGCAGGTCGAGGGCGACCGGGTGCAGTGGCATCCGGATCGCGACCGTGCCCTTGGTGTCGCCCAGATCCCAGACCAGGGACCGGGCGGCCCGGCAGACCAGGGTGAGCCCGCCCGGCCAGAACTGGTCGATCAGGTCCTCGCCGACGGATCCGAAATCTTCCACCAGCGCGGCGGCGGCACGGACGGTCCCGACGAGCACCGGGGGCGGTGCCTGCCTGCCCCGTCCCTTGGCCGCCAGCAGGCACGTCACGGCGGCCGGGTTGAAGGCGTCCGCGGCCACCCCGTACACCGTGTCGGTCGGCAGCACGACAAGCTCGCCCCGGCGCAGCGCCGCCGCCGCCTCCTCGAGGCCGAGGGCGAGGTCCGCCGCGTCCGAACAGTCAAACCGTGCACTCATGAGCGTTTATCTTCCACTAGTCGGCCGGACCGCCGGGCCAGGTCGCGGTAACGAAGCGGTCCCGGCCGGCCAGGTCGCGGTGATTGCGGGTGTCCCGCCAGCCGCGTTCCTCCGCGAACACCCAGTACACGGATGTCCCCTGGGGGGCACCGTGCTCCACCGCGACCAGGCCGCCGGGGCGCAGCAGTCGCCGGGCCACCCGCTCCACCACCCTGATCGCGTCCAGGCCGTCCTGGCCGCCCCACAGCGCGGTCGCTGGGTCGTACTCGCCGACCTCGGGCGGCACCGAGGCGCCGACCGGGATGTACGGGGGATTGCTGATCACCAGGTCCACCGACCGGGCCAGGGTTTCCAGGGCGCGGGCGAAATCGTCGCCGTGCAGGGTCACCCGGCCGGCCATGTGGGGGGCGGAGGTTGAGGAACTGGCGATGTTTCGTTCTGCCCATGTTCGTGCGAGCGGGTCCAGTTCCACCGCATGCACCTGGGCCCGGGGCACCTCCTGGGCGATGGCCAGTGCGATCGCGGCGGACCCGGTGCCCAGGTCGGCCACCACCGGCTCGGCGACGTCCATCTCGGTGAGCCGGGTGATCGCCCAGCCAGTCATCACCTCGGTTTCCGGGCGGGGCACGAAGACACCGGGGCCCACCTCGAGGTCCAGGTAGCGGAAGTAGGCGTGCCCGGTGATGTGCTGGAGCGGCTCACGGGCCTCGCGGCGGGCGACCTCGTCCCAGAACCGCGGATCGAAGTCGGCGTCGGGCACCCGGTGCAGCTCGCCGCGGCCCACGCCGTGCACGTGCGCGGCGATCAGCTCCGCGTCGGCCCGCGGCGAGTCCACGCCCACCTCGGCGAGCCGGGCGGCGGCGACGGCGATCTCATCGAGCAGAAGGCTCATCGGCCGCCGCTGCTCTCCCGGACCGGTCCGCCTCCACCAGGGCGGTGATCACAGCGTCCAGGTCCCCGTCGATCACTTGATCCAGGTTGTAGGCCTTGAAGCCGACCCGGTGATCGGAGATGCGGTTCTCGGGGAAGTTGTAGGTCCGGACCCGCTGCGAGCGGTCCACGGTGGCGACCTGGCTGCGTCGCTCGGCGGCGGCCTGCGCGTCCGCGTCCGCCTGGGCCTGGGCGAGCAGCCTGGCCCGCAGGATGCGCAGCGCCTGCTCCTTGTTCTGAAGCTGGCTCTTCTCGTTCTGGCAGGACACCACGATCCCGGTGGGCAGATGGGTGATCCGCACCGCCGAGTCGGTAGTGTTCACGCTCTGCCCGCCGGGGCCCGATGAGCGGAACACGTCCACCCGCAGGTCGCCGGGTTCGATGTGCACCTCCACCGGGTCGGCCTCCGGCATGACCAGCACGCCCGCGGCCGACGTGTGGATGCGGCCCTGCGACTCGGTGACCGGCACGCGCTGCACGCGGTGCACGCCGCCCTCGTACTTCAGCCGCGACCAGACGCCGTCGGTCGGCGCGGCCCGCCCAGCGGACTTGACCGCGACCGTCACATCTTTGTAGCCGCCGAGGCCGGTCATGGTCGAGTCGATGATTTCGGTCTTCCAGCCCTGGCGTTCCGCGTACCGCAGGTACATACGCAGCAGGTCACCGGCGAACAGTGCGGACTCCTCGCCACCCTCCCCGGCCTTCACCTGGAGGATGACGTCCTTGCCGTCGCTGCGGTCACGCGGTACCAGGAGCGCGTGAAGCTGGTTCTCCAGTTCCGTCCGGCGGCGGCCAAGCTGCTCGGCCTCCGTGGTGAACGACGGGTCCTCCGTGGCCAGCTCGCGGGCGGTCTCCTCGTCGGCGACCGTCTGCTGCCACTGGTGATAGGCATCCACGGCATGGCTCAGCTCGCCGTAGCGCCGGGACAGCGCCCGGGCGCGGTCCGGGTCGGAGTGCACGGCGGCATCGGCGAGGACACGCTCCAGTTCGGCGTGTTCCTGCGCCAGCTCACCGAGCCGGTCGAACACCGTTACCCTCCCTTGCTACTTTGGCCGTCGACGTCAAGATCACCGTGTCCGTGGCCGCGTGTGAGCCACGCCACCCTGACACGGTGATCTTGAGAAACTACTTGGTGCCCGCCGCCTTCTCGGTGGCGCCGGCTGCCTTCTCATTGGTGCCGGCCAACCTGGCGACGCGGCCGCCCGTGTCGAGGATCTTCTGCTTGCCCGTGTAGAACGGGTGGCAGTCCGAGCAGATATCGGCGTGGATGACGCCGCTTTTCGCCGTACTGCGTGTGGTGAAGGTGTTCCCGCACGTGCAGGTCACCGTGGTCACCACGTAGTCCGGGTGAATTCCAGGCTTCACGTGAATACTCCTGCCTCTGGCGGTCGCCGGGTCGCCGCGGGCGGGCAAATGCCGCCCGGGCGTGAACCGGTACCGCGCTGTTTCGGCTTACCAGTGTGCCAGACCCTGAAACGTACTCCAGGGCCTGGAGATTCCCCCGCATCCCACAGCGCCACCCCAGCGGGATAACGACGTGTGATGCGTTTACCGTTGTTCCAACGACAGTAAAACGCTTCAGCTGTCGTTGGGACGCTGACCGGCTACGAGCTGACCGTGGTCTTCTGGACCTGGAGCAGGAACTCGGCGTTGCTCTTGGTCTTCTGCATCCGCTCCATGAGGACTTCGAGGGCCTGCTGCGGCTCCAGGGCATGCAGCACGCGGCGGAGCTGCCAGACGATCTTCAGCTCCTCCGGGGTCATCAGGATCTCCTCCTTGCGGGTACCGGAGGCATCCACGTCGATGGCCGGGAAGATCCGCTTGTCCGCGAGTTCGCGGCGGAGCCGGAGTTCCATGTTGCCGGTGCCCTTGAACTCCTCGAAGATGACCTCGTCCGCCCGCGATCCGGTCTCGATGAGGGCCGTCGCCAGGATGGTCAGCGAGCCACCGTGCTCGATGTTGCGGGCCGCGCCGAAGAACCGCTTCGGCGGGTACAGGGCGGTGGAGTCCACGCCGCCGGACATGATCCGGCCGCTGGCCGGCGCGGCCAGGTTGTACGCGCGCCCCAGGCGGGTGATCGAGTCGAGCAGCACGACCACGTCGTGGCCCATCTCCACCAGGCGCTTCGCCCGCTCGATGGCCAGTTCCGCGACCGTGGTGTGGTCCTCGGCGGGCCGGTCGAAGGTGGAGTGGATGACCTCGCCCTTGACCGAACGCTGCATGTCGGTGACCTCCTCAGGCCGCTCGTCCACGAGGACGACCATGAGGTGGCACTCCGGGTTGTTCTTGGTGATCGCGTTCGCGATGGCCTGCAGGATCATCGTCTTGCCCGCCTTCGGCGGCGACACGATGAGACCGCGCTGGCCCTTGCCGATCGGGCTCACCAGGTCCATGATCCGGGTGGTCATCACCGCGGCATCGGTCTCCAGGCGGAGCCGGTCCTGCGGGTAGAGCGGCACCAGCTTGGAGAAGTCGGGCCGCCCACGGGACTGCTCGGGGTCCAGGCCGTTGATCTTGTCGAGGCGGACCAGCGCGTTGAACTTCTCCCGGCGCTCGCCGTCCCGTGGCTGGCGCACCGCGCCCTCGATCACGTCCCCCTTGCGCAGGCCGTACCTGCGGACCTGGGAGAGCGACACGTACACGTCGTTGGATCCGGGCAGGTACCCGGTGGTGCGGATGAACCCGTAGTTGTCCAGGACATCCAGGATGCCGGCGATCGGGATGAGCACGTCATCCTCGGCCATCACGGGCTCGGGCTCCCCTGCCGTGCCCCGCTCGCGGCGTCCCCGGTTGCGGTTGCGGAACCTGTCCCGGTTCCTGCGGCGCCCAGAGTCGTCGTCATCGCCGCCGCGGTCGGGTCCCTGCCCGCCGCCGTCGCGCTGGCCGCGATCACGCTGGCCGGCCGAATCACGCTGCCCGCCACCATCGCGCCCGCCGTCGCGCCCGCCACCGTCGCGCTGCCCGCCGTCGCGCTGCCCGCCGTCACGCTGGTCGTGGCGCTGCTCGCCAGCATCGCCCCCACGGGGCTGGTTGTCCCGCCTGCCATTGCGGCTTCGCTGCTCGCGGCGCTGGCCCTCGCCACCCTGCTGGCCCTCGCCACCGGGCGCGTTCGCGCCGCCGGCGCTCTCGCCCGCCGAGGCCCCGTTCGACCCGATCTCCGTGCCGACGGCCGGCCGGTCAAAACTGAGCTGGCCCCCCTGGCCACTGCCGGCACCCTGGCCGGACTCACCTGTCTGCGCTGCGACGCGAGGCTCGCCCCGCTGTGCTTCCTGGGTGTCGGCCGCGTGTCCGCCGCCCAGGCCGGGCTGTGGTGATGTGTCTGATTCCATGGCGTCCTGCTCACGGTGGCGGAGCGCGCCTGCTCCCGCGGACGTGCCCCGCTGGACTGACTTACCGAATGCCGAGCCCCCCTCGCCGGCGGGCGCACCGCCGCTCCCGCCGCCCTGCCTCTCCTGGATCGCCGCGATCAGCTGACCTTTGCGCATCCGGCCGGAGCCGGTGATGCCCATCGACTGTGCGAGCCGCTGCAACTCGGGCAGCAGCAGTCCAGAGAGTCCCGGGCCGCCGCGTCGGGCAGCCTGGCTGGTCACCGTCTCACCGGCGGAAGCGCCTCGTGTCGGAGGCGCCCCGCCAGCCGGGGCCGCGGCCACGCCGGCCGCGTCCGCAGTGGGGCGCAGCTCAGCCGCGCCGGACTGGCCGGGGGATGCCTCAGGAACGCCCGAGGAGCCGGTGAAGAGTTCGGTGGTATCGCTCACGAGGGGTCCTTCCCAGGGAGCGGGCGGCGGCCGCTGTGGCGGCCGGTCGACCCGGTGTCACGACCCGGCGAATCGGCCGGGCCAGGTACTGCGTGTCCTGCTATCTCCCCACCGCCATGACACGCGCCCGTGCGCATCCCCCGTCCCGAGGCTTGGTCCGCGGCTCGCCACCGCAGGTTCAAGGCGGACCGGGCGAACGGGTAAGTGCCGGAACGAGACCAGACGGCTGGGGAGGCCCGCCCTGGTCCCCGGCCATCTCCCGGCTCACTTAGCCCTCCCCGCGTCATATGTGCGCGGGGGAGGCAGTGATCTGAGATTTGGCTGAGCGTCATTGGCCATGCCCGGCGGTGAGGCCGACCTCGCGGCAAATGACGGGCGAGCACCTGGCCCCATGATGGGGTATCTGGTGCAGCACCCACCTTAACACTAAGAGAGCTCACGACATTCCCTCAGAGTTGCCCGTGTGTCACGGAAGATGCTGTCCGGTCCTGCGGGGACCGGCCCGCGGGACCACGCGCGGCTGCTGTGCTTCTTTCCGGGGGACGATTTACCGCGCGTTGAACTCACGGACGTACGCCTGGCACGGCGGTCTGGAGGGTAGCACCTTGCCTGTCGACGTCCAAGGGGCTTATACGCCATGCGATACCCGTTTCCTGCGCGATTGAATCCACCAGGTCAGGTGCGGAATTCGGGCCCGGGCCGGCCAGCACGAGGAGGGCCGGCCCGGCTCCGGAAACCACGGCGGCCAGGCCGGCCGCCCGCAGCCGGTGCAGCAAGTCAGCGGTCGCCGGCATGACGGTGGCCCGGTATCGCTGATGCAGGAAATCCTCGGTGGCATCGAAGAGCACCTCCGGCGCGCCGGTGAGCCCGGCGATCAGCAGGGCGCTGCGGCCCGCGTTGGCCGCGGCGTCGGCGTGCGGGACCGTCTCCGGCAGCACGCGCCGGGCCGTCTCGGTGGAAAGAACATCCTGCGGAACGCAAATCACCGGGCTAATCCCGTCCAGCACGGCGAGCTTGGCCAGCTTGGGAACGGCCGGTGACCCCGGCCCCCGCTGGTCAGTCCACGCGATCGTGAGCCCGCCCGCCAGGCACGCCGCCACGTTGTCAGGATGGCCCTCCAGGTCCACCGCGAGCCGGAACACGGCCTCGTCCGAAAGCCGGGTGGCACCCTCGCTGACCAGGCCGCGGGCGGCCAGCACGCCGGTGACGATCGCCGCGGCCGACGAGCCGAGGCCCCGGCCGTGCGGGATCGCGTTGATGCAGCGCAGCCCGATCCCCGGCGGCTGACCGCCGAGCACGCCGAACACGGCGCGCATGGCGCGGACGACGAGATGGCCCTCCCCCGCCCCAGCGGTTTCCGCGCCCTCGCCCAACACCTCTATGGCCAGCCCGCCGCCGGTGACCCGCGCCTCCACCTCGTCGTACAACGCCAGCGCCAAGCCGAGGGCGTCGAAGCCCGGGCCGAGGTTGGCGCTGGTGGCCGGGGCGCGCACCACGACGGGCCGGTCGACCCAGCGCGGTACCGTGCTCACGCTCTGCTCCCCGCTCGCCTGCGGGGCGCTTTAAGGCCCTCCGGCTCGCTGCTCGCTGCGCTCACCCGAGTCCTAGCGCCGCCGCGGCGGCGGCCGGGTCCGCGGCGATCGTCACCGGCGCGGGCGCGCCCGACACCGCCCAGTCCGGGTCCTTGAGCCCGTTGCCGGTGATCGTGCAGACGACCCGGGAGCCCGCGGCGACCTGCCCGTTCTGGCACGCCTGCAACAGCCCGGCCACGCCGGCCGCGGAGGCGAGCTCGCCGAAAACCGCTTCCTGCTGGGCCAGCAGCCGGTAGGCGGCCAGGATCTGCCGGTCGGTAACCGAGTCGATCAGGCCGCCGGACTCGTCCCGCGCCTGCTCGGCGAGGTGCCAGGAGGCCGGATTGCCGATCCGGATCGCGGTCGCGATGGTCTGCGGGGCCAGCACCGGTTCGCCGCGGACGATGGGCGCCGCCCCGCTCGCCTGGAAGCCGAGCATCCGGGGCGTGCGGGTCGCCAGGCCGGCGTTCGCGTACTCGGTGTATCCCATCCAGTACGCGGCGATATTGCCGGCGTTGCCGACCGGCAGGCAATGCACGTCGGGCGCGTCACCGAGCGCCTCCACGATCTCGAAGGCAGCGGTCTTCTGGCCTTCCAGCCGGTCCGGGTTCACGGAGTTGACCAGGGCGACCGGGTAGTCGTTGGCCAGCTTGCGGGCGACTTCCAGGCAGTCGTCGAAGTTGCCGTTCACCTGGATCAGCCGTGCGCCGTGCACCAGTGCCTGGGCCAGCTTGCCGAGCGCGATCTTGCCGCGCGGCACGAGCACCGCGCAGGTCATGCCCGCCCGGGCCGCATAGGCGGCGGCGCTCGCGCTGGTGTTGCCGGTGGACGCGCAGATCACCGCGGTGGCGCCGCGGCTGGCGGCCATGCTCACCGCGACCGTCATGCCACGGTCCTTGAACGACCCGGTCGGGTTCGCCCCCTCGACCTTCAGGTACACCTCACAGCCGGTGCGCGCGGACAGCACCGGCGCGGGCAGCAGCGGGGTCGCTCCCTCGGCCAGCGTGATCACGGGCGCTCCGTCGGGCACCGGGAGCCGGTGGCGGTACTGGGCAATCACGCCCGGCCACGGCACGAACGAGGCGGCGGCGTCCGCTGCGGGCTTCACCCTGGCATTCACTCGTCCCTCTCCCCCTCGACGCGCATCACGCTCGCGACCGCGCGCACCACGCTCAGCGCTCCGAGGTCCTCCACACAGCTCGCCAGCGCCGCGTCCCGCGCGGCGTGCGTGACGATCACCAGCTGGGCGTCATCGCCCCTGGCCTCCTGGCGGGCCGCCCTGATCGACACGTCGTGCCGGGCGAAGGTCTCGGCGACCCGGGCGAGCACCCCCGGACGATCCGCGACATCGAGCGCGACGTGGTAGCGGGTCAGCGCGTCGCCCATGGGCAGCACAGGGAGCTCGGCGTAGGTGGACGCGTCCGGGCCACGGGTACCGGCCAGCCGGTTGCGGGCCACGGCCACGATGTCGCCGAGCACCGCGCTGGCCGTGGGCACGCCCCCGGCGCCCGCGCCGTAGAACATCAGCCTGCCCGCCGACTCCGCCTCTACGAAGACCGCGTTATAGGCCTCGCGCACCCCCGCCAGGGGGTGCTCGCGCGGGATCATCGCCGGGTGGACGCGGACGGAGACGCCGCCGTCCCGGCGCTCGCAGATGGCGAGCAGCTTGACCACATGGCCGAGGGCGCGCGCGCTGGCGATGTCCGCGGATGTCACGGCGGTGATGCCCTCACGGTGCACGTCAGCGGCGGTCACCCCGGTGTGGAAGGCCAGCCCGGCCAAGATCGCCGCCTTGGCGGCGGCGTCGAAGCCCTCGATGTCCGCGGTCGGGTCCGGTTCGGCGTAGCCGAGCGCCTGCGCCTCCTCCAGTGCGTCGGAGAACCCGGCCCCGGAGGTGTCCATCCGGTCGAGGATGTAGTTGGTGGTGCCGTTGACGATGCCGAGCACCCGGCGCACGGCGTCGCCGGCCAGCGATTCGCGCAGCGGCCGCAGCAGCGGGATGGCGCCGGCCACGGCCGCCTCGTAGTACAGGTCGGCGCCGTTTTCGCGGGCGGCCTGGTGCAGCGTCGCGCCGTCCTCGGCCAGTAGCGCCTTGTTGGCGGAGACCACCGATTTGCCGTTCTTCATCGCGGCCAGCAGCAGCGAGCGCACCGGCTCGATGCCGCCGATCACCTCGACCACGATGTCGGTGTCCGGGCGGGTCACCAGGTCCATGGCGTCGGTGGTGAGCAACTCGGGCGGGACTGCCACGCCGCGGGCCCGGCCGGGCCGGCGCACCGCTACCCCGATCACCTCGAGCGGCGCCCCAATGCGTGCCTCGAGGTCATCTGCCTGCCGCTCGAGCAGCCGGAACACTTCCGAGCCCACTCCGCCACAACCCAGCAGTGCCACACGCAACGTCCGCACGCCAGAAGCTCCCCTCTGTGTCACCGGGCCCTCGGTCACCCGGCCCTGCGCCACCGGGTCCGGTGTCACCCGGCCCTGTGTCACCCGGCATCCAGCCGGAGCAGGTCCTCGGCGGTCTCCCGGCGGAGGAGGACCCGGGCCGCACCATCGCGGACCGCGACCACGGGCGGCCGCGGCACGTGGTTGTAGTTGCTCGCCATCGACCGGCAATAGGCGCCGGTGGCCGCCACCGCGATCAGGTCTCCGGGGGCCAGGTCCGAAGGCAGGTAGGTGTCGCGGACCACGATGTCCCCACTCTCGCAGTGCCTGCCGACAATTCGCGACAGCATGGGCGGCGCGGCGGACTCGCGCGAGGCCAGCACGCAGGTGTACTCGGCGTCATACAGCGCGGTGCGGATGTTGTCGCTCATCCCGCCGTCCACGCTGACGTAGCTGCGCAGCCCGTCCACGTCCTTGATCGTCCCGACTTCATACAGCGTAACGGTGCCCGGCCCGGCGATCGACCGGCCCGGTTCCACAGTCAGCCGCGGGACGGCCAGGCCTGCGGCCGCGGTTTGGCTGCGGACGATCTCGTTCAGGTTCTGGGCGATGAGTTTGACGTCGGCGGGGTCGTCGTCGGTCGTGTACGCGATGCCCCACCCGCCGCCGAGGTCGAGTTCGGCGATCTCGATGCCATGCTCGTCGCGGATCCGCACGGCCAGGTCCAGCACGCGGTGGGCGGCCACCTCGAATCCGGCCGTGTCGAAGATCTGCGACCCGATGTGGGAGTGCAGGCCCGCCAGTTCGAGCGTGGGGCAGGCGAGGATCCGGCGCACCGCCTCGTCAGCCGCGCCTGAGGAGAGTGAGAAGCCGAATTTCTGGTCGTCATGAGCGGTCGCCACGAACTCGTGTGTGTGCGCCTCCACGCCCGTGGTCACCCGGACCAGCACTCGCTGGCGGCGTGAGGCGGGTGTCGCGCCCGTCGCTGCTGCCGCGCCCGTCGCGCCCGTCGCTCCTGCCGCGCCCGTCGCTCCTGGCGGGCCAACCGCTGGCTCGGTGAGGTAGGCGAGGCGCGCGATCTCCTCGAACGAGTCCACCACGATGTGCCCGACGCCTGTTTCCAAGGCGCGGGCCAACTCGCCGGGGAGCTTGTTGCTGCCGTGCAGGGCGATCATCGCGGGGTCCACCCCGGCCTGGAGCGCGACTTCCAGTTCGCCGCCGGTGCACACGTCCACGCCGAGGCCTTCCTCGCTGGCCCAGCGCAGCACCCCGCGGCAGCAGAACGCCTTCGCGGCATAGAACACCGCCGCGCCGTCGCCGAACGCCTCCCGGAACTCGCGGCAGCGCCGCCGGAAATCCTCCTCGTCGCAGGCGAACAGCGGAGTGCCGAACTCGCCCGCGAGATCGCGCACGTCCATGCCGCCGATGGTGAGCACACCATCGACGCGGCGCGCGGTGTACGGCCAGATCTGCGAGTGCAGCGCGTTCAGGTCCACTGGAGGTATCGGCGGGTGCTCGGGCGGCAGCACGTCAGCGTGACGCGGTCCTGCCGGGTGAGCGACACGGCTCATGAAAATTCCCTGCTGATCGGTGCTAGGACGCTGCTGAAGTCCTTATTTCAGTGCCGTCCTAGTCAGTCGGTGCGGTGCTCGTTAGGTCGGTCCGGTGCTGGTCAGGTCGGTCCGTGGTCCTCGCGGTCGGTGCGGTGCTCGTCAGAGCCGGTCGGGCGCCGCCACGCCGAGCAGCCCCAGGCCTGCGCCCAGCGCCGTCCGCGCCGCGGCCGCCAGCCACAGCCGGGCCCTGGTAACGGGGCGGCCCGGTGGCTCGTCCGGCAGCCCCGGCGGCACCGCCGGGCAGCATTCCTGGCCGTCGAAATATGCTGCCGCCAGGTCTTCGAGGTAGGCGGCAAGCACATCCGGCCGCCCGCGGCGCGCCGCCCCGCCCACCCGTTCAGGCAGCCAGGACATCGCGTCGAGCAGCGCCCGCTCCCGAGGGTGCGCGAGCAGGCGCAACTGGGCGTGTGCCGCGTCCCCCTTGTCCAGGCCGAGGTCCGCGGCCTGACGCAGAGCGGAAGCGGCATGAGCGTGCGCGTACCGAACAGCATAGGCGGGATTGCCCAGATGCTGCGTGGCCCGGGTCCAGGGGGTGGCCCGGGTCCAGGGGGTGGCCCGGGTCCAGGGGGTGGCCCGGGTCCAGGGGGTGGCCCGGGTCCAGGGGGTGGCCCGGGTCCAGGGGGTGGAGCCGGCACAGCGCGTACCTGATGGCATCGGCGCCCGCGAAGCTGATCGAGTCCGCGACCAGGCCGCTGGTTCTGGGTGGTGAGTCCGAGGGGTTCAAACGTTCGGCTGGATCTTTCTTTTCCCAGAGCACTTGGGCCCCGGCCGCCGCCGCGAGGCGGCCTCCCACTTCACTGACCAGCAATTGATACGCCTCGTCCCAGGTACGGGCGGTCGTCAGGTCGATGTGGCGAGGCGCGGTGAGTGTGAGGCCGCGGAGTGCGTCGCTGCGGGCGCAGCCGGGGCCGGCCTCGGTGATGCGGACGGCGAGCGCGGCCAGAGTGTCGGGGGTGACGGTTATCGTGAGGTAGCCGCCGCCGGTGACTGTCACATCGCTGATCTCGGGCCGTGCGCGGAGGCTGGCCGCCAGCGTGCTGGCTACGTCCTGGGGGGTCGTGGCATGCGGGGGCACATTCGCGGGTCCGGCCGGGTGGCGTGGCAGGTCGCGCGAACGGGTGCGGGCGGCTCTGCGCTGCGCCTTCGGCGCTTTTACGCGCTGAGCCGGCCACACCCGCCCGCGCTGGGCTAGCAGGAACGCGATCGTGGTGGAGTAGGTGCCCGGGCCGCCACCGGCCCCGGCCGGCGCGGGACGCCAGGTACCCGCCGTGCTGGGGATGCCTGTGGTGGGCGTGCCTGTGGTGGGCGTGCCTGTGGTGGGCGTGCCTGTGGTGGGCGTGCCTGTGCAGGAGGTGCCGTCGCGGGGGCTCGGCGCGGGAGCTGCGGGCAGGTAGCCGGTGGTGCGGGCGGCCCTGATGGCGTCCGCGAGCGCCATGTCCAGGTCCCCGGTTATCACGCCGTGCAGGCTATCCCGGACCCGGGCAGAGAGGCCGCGGATCGATCCCGGGTCCTGCCGCGGGCCGGAGCCCAGTCCCGGGCTGACTCAGGCGGGACCCAGGCCTGGGGCGGGCGCTCCCCCGAGCTGGCCTTCTGCCCGCCGTCCGGCCAGTTCGCGGACGACGCGGATCATCTCCGCCGGGTCGAAGGGCTTCGTGAGGTAGGCGTCCACCCCGATCTCGCGGCCCCGGGCCTTGTCGTCTTCCTGTGCTCGCGCAGTGATCAGCACCACCTTGATATTGCTGGTCTCCGGGTTGCGCCGCAGTTGGCCAGCAGTCACCCAGCCATCCAGCCGCGGCATCATCACGTCCAGGGTGATGACGTCAGGGTCGATCGCGGTGACCTTGTCCAGGCAATCCTGCCCGTCCACGGCCGTTGCCACGTCGAACCCTTCCAGGGTCAGGTTGACGGCGATGAGTTGTCTGATCCCCTCATCGTCGTCCACCACGAGCACACGTCCGAGAGCCTGGGCCACGGGCGCGAGAGTAGCGTGTCCGGGCGACTTCGCGCGCCAACATTGAGCTAGCTCTCAGCCGCCGCACAGCAGTCGGCCTGCGCGCTCCCCGTGGCTGATAACCTTGCTGCGTCCTGAAGCCCCCGTAGCTCAGGGGATAGAGCAACGGCCTCCGGAGCCGTGTGCGCACGTTCGAATCGTGTCGGGGGCGCCCAGCTTTCAGCAGCGAAAAGCTGCATCTACCAGGCACGACAGGTTCCAGGCTGTCGGCTTGGCTCCGCCACTGCCCGCCATGGCGAGCCGCCGTCCGCCGGATTCCGCCCCCGTATGGCCCCCGGGCGGACCGTGTCCCCGGGGCTGCCGTGGCGCCGCGGCCGGCCAGGCACGGGCCACGGTCCCGGAAAAGGCGGCGCAATATAAGCCTGGACATAAGCCTGAACGCCGACGCCTGCACGGGCTGGGCAGGCGGGCTGAGCCGACGCGTGATTACGCCGGGAATCGCCGCCCATTGGCAACTCCCGGAAGGAATTCCCGGTGAGCGTTGAGGCGATTTCGTGGGCTCTTAATCTCG
>WNFJ01250417.1_pt1 | contig 15762 bp, 17 predicted proteins | sample 5400461 | NCBI WGS metagenome assembly WNFJ01 (sample SAMN13153349, study PRJNA577476) | soil metagenome | isolation source: 115 cm saprolite on Douglas fir-dominated hillslope | place: USA:California | collected 2013-09-17 | reverse complement strand
GAAAGTAGCGCACGTCTCCGCTGTTCACCAGTTGCACCTTGCCACGCCATTCAATCTGACCATTGCTCACCTCTTCCTTCCACACACGCACTGTAAACAATTGAGAACGAGGGCTCTTTGAGGGTCTGTCCATGCTCATGTACTCCTCTTCAAGTTGAAAGATGTGCGATGAAGAGGTTCTTCATCTTGGGAGGAGTGTAGTGTATGCATGGTTCCTGAATCGTTCCCTGCAACGTTCCTTTTGTGGGCTCTCCCTCTCTTCAGCGGGAACTCAGTCGGCTGCTCAGGCGTCTACTTCTATGGACTGACTTTCTCACGAACCAGCCCAGGAAAGAGGAAAACGATGAAAATAAAACAATTGGGATTGGTGCTCTTGTTGGGACTCCTGCTCGTTGCCTGTGCTGGAACGCCTCAACAACCTGAACAACCTACAGCGCTGCATGTGCTTCGCCCTGCCAGTCAATCTCCCATCTTTGGCCAGCCGCTCCCTCGCTTGGAGCGTACCATCACTAACGCAAACGCTGTCCAACATCTGTACGTCGCTGCGCTGGCCCTTCCGGTCGTTGATCAGGGGAAAACCTATAACTGCCCTGTTGACCTCGGCGTGGTCTACCAACTGGACTTTTTGGCCGGGAGCAGCATGCTCCAACATATGGATGTACAAGCCAGTGGCTGTGGGTGGGTGCATTTGAGTGCAACTGATGCCCGTTGGACCACTGCTGCATTTACCCGCTTGCTGGCAAACACGATTGGGATCCCCTCTTTGTTTCCGGCCCCGCCTCAACTGACGCAACAGTATGAATTCACGGAACAAGATAGTGGAAGAACGGTCACATATACCGTCACTTCTCGCTTTGGGATTAGTTTAAACCAACAGAAGTACCCCAAAAAGAATATGCAGATTTCCTGTACCCCTCCAGGAACGCTTGGAAGCGTCTCAAACCTGCCGTACGTCGCGCCACCGCTTTATGCTGTACGGTATGAAGCCGTACAACCAGGCCTCTGTACCATCAAGAATGGAACCTTTCTCCTCACGGTGAGGATCATTTCATTGAATGAGTGATAGAGGGAGATTACCGGGGTGTCATATGGTCACGATGTTGTCTATGGTCATCTGCGCTTGCGGGCTGCTTCGCGGGTGGTTTGCAGGTTGAGCAGTTCCGCTACTTCGTAGCTTGTGACAGGGCCAGGCTTAGGACGTAGGCGTATGAGCGATGGGAAGTGGCCGATGCGCCCGTGGAGTTCGGCGAGTAGGACGAAGGCTGCGGGTGCGTAGCCTGGTGGGTTGATGAGTAGAGGGCGGGTTTGCCATTCTTCGGAGGAGAGGCCAGTGGCGTCTACGATGGCTGTGATTTGTGGTTCGAGTGGTTCGGCTTGGTTGATTTGGACGGGGAGGGTGCGAACTTCTTCAATAGAAGTACGAGCGAGCGCTTCGATTTGCGCTCGCTGTTCGGATGTGAGTGGGTGGGTGAAGTTGATGATCAACATGCTATTCTTGTTACCTCTTTCTGCCTATTTGCCGCGCAAAGGCCCTATTGGTACTTTGAATAGTCGGAAATCTCCCTCGTGCACTTTGTATGCGCGCAAAAATAGCTTATCGTTCTTTTCTTTTGGCTTTAAGCGACCAAACTCTTCTGCACTCATTTCAAACTCTACCTGTCGATCTAACTCCTTGTTGGCAATGAGCGTATGATAGACTTCACTCAATTGTGTTCGTTGTGCGGCAAAAAGGGCTAAGGCGGCCATTCCCTTGCGCCCGCCAGAAAGTGCCAGATCTATACGCCAGTCGGGGTGCTGCTGGAGATATGTTGCTTGCACTTCTTTGATCGTATTTTCAAGTGTCTCCTGGTATCGTTTGCAGTCTTCTCGCGATGCAACATCGGTTAGCTCCGGTACTGGTTCCTCCTTACAGAAAATGCCCTCGCGTTCAAAAGCATCCATCGCGGTCTGGACGCTGTTACATACCTCGTCGGCGTATTCCGGGTACAGGAGAATAACCTGCTGAATATTGCGTCTCTCTCTGTTTGTTAAGAGCGTGTAGAGTTGCGTTGCCACCATTGGCTGTGTTCCCATCGGCACGATAAGCACACTTGGTATCGGCTGATCGCTATTGAGTACCTCTTCTAAAGTATAGAGCTTGTCTCTGCTCCATTTGGTTTCTAGCAACTTTTCTACTGGCGGCTCGTACAACTTTTCAGTAACATGCCAAGCTAATCGTTCAACAATGACCGTATCAACCCGATCTTCAGGGTAGGCAGCAATATCCCCTGGTTCGGTGTGAAAGAACGGGCGTTCCTTCGTACCCTCTTTTTTATGCGGAACTTGTCTTTTATAGACGTAGCACTGATAGGGCTTTTTCCCCTTTGGATCAGGAAGTGGGCCATGCTTCTTGTTGGCAAGAATTTTGGGAAAGCGCATATAGTTGAAGCATAAGGCGAAATCTCGTGCTAGATTTACATCTTGTTTCCTCAGACGTTCATACTCCTCTTTCGCCTGCTCTGTCAGGAAGACCTGGAGAATAGGATCGACAACATTGGGCTTCACAATAGAGAGCATGAATTGCTGTTTATCCGCCTCGTCCGGGTCTTTCTCCCACATTTCCTGAAGTTGCTCAGGAGTAATGCTCAAAAGTTTTTGCAGATAGGATGTGGGAACGCGAAGAGCATTTTCGAGCGGAATAGGAACGAGCTGCAAATCATTGAGATCAGGATGCATAGCCTTTGCGAGTTGTGTTTTATCATCAGAATGATAGAGGCGTACGAGTTCTTGTATCGATTTAAAGTTTTTTCTATCTGTGTATTCGCTCTTATCTATCACATGATAGAGACCTTTGACGCAATCATAAAAGGGTGCCACCAGAGCCGTGAGGGCTGACATATTTTTGCGGCCTCCGGCTAACGAGAGATACAGAGTGTCACCCTGCTTTTGACATTTGTGGAGGATTGCAAAGAGTTTGTGGAGAAATACAAAACAGGAGTTTTCAGTGTATGTATCTTCAAAAGGAAGCTCACAAGACTCGACTACACATAGCCCTTTGAGCATCTCGTCGATCAGAATATAACCGTAGCTGCGATTCTCCCCTTCTGGGTGCAAAAGGATCACTCGATCTACGGCAAGCCGTTCTTGCTCTGTAAGCAGATAAAACATGCTGGTAACGACAATAGGAGAATCTCCAAGCGTAGCGACAAGTGCTTGTGACATGATTTTCTCCTCTTCTTGCTACAGCAGTATACACAGTTAGTTCCCAAGGAACAGGTCTACCGTATCGGAAATACGCGCCTTTGAATGATCTTTGAACCATCTTTGGCTCGGATAACAATAGACGACAGAGTTGGCGGCAGGCCAATGCCAGATACGATGTAGATGCTGAAGCGATGAACGTGAGCGAAAACCGCGCAATGCCTGGCTTACCTGTGCATCAAAAGAAACCATCTGTTCACCAAGTAAGGCGGACAGGTCTTTAAAATCGTAATCTGATATACCACGTCCAGAGCGGAACGCGCTGTAACGAGTCGTGTAGTCAATCAACTGCAAGTTGGTAGGAATGATTTGGACACTGCCCAGACCAATCGGCTTGCCATATCCAATCTTATGGCGCATATCCGGCTGCAGCGTAATCGCTAGTAGAAGAGCCGCGAATTCATCAGCCTCAAGATTAGAGAAGTCTATACGAGCAGAAAATTCTGTATCTTTTTTGAGTGGCTCAATATGCTGATTGCGGTACTCGCCTGGCCTATTACGTATCGGTATCAGTCGGTTCTCAGTACGTATTGAGCCATCATGGTGAAAATAATATTTTCTTCCCGCTATAAAGCGTCCTTGCGCATCCAGATAAAAGGCACGATGGCGCGGTTTAGGTGTATCCAGGACGGCTGTATAGATTGGATCATAAAAGGCGAGGCTGTCCTCATAGACATACGCGTCACCAATATTGACCTTGCCGAGAAAAACATCTGCATTGCGTTGCGCTGCTTGCATCATGCCAAAGATACGGCAGGTAATACAAAGCGACGTGTTGTTCGTGCAACGTGAGAAGCCATTTGGTATAGGATGTTCAGGATAGTCGTCGGGGTTGCGAAAAACTGTAAAGCAGCCTCCACAGAGTGTCTCAACCACACTGCGTAACATCCCTTTGAGAGAGGTGCCTGGAATAATGTATTCACCTTGCTTATTCTGAATATGTGTCCCTGGATAGTCTGGATCTTGCACAGACGAATTTGAGTCGCGTATGAAAAGAGGTGTCTCTGCCTTAATATAGGCATACAGATTGCCGGAATAGAGTTTCTGGGTACCAGCATGCATTAGGGTATGATGCCATACAGGTGGACGACGGTCTGGTTGATGTTCTGTGTCGATAGGGATAAAATCATAAGGATTCATAGTGTTATTTAGCTCCTACCAGCTCTGCGAAACGAAAGGCTACGTTGACTCCTGTTCCTCGATCAATATATTCGTACACGACCAGATGCACTCGTTCAGCTCCTTGTGGAGCGGGGCTATAGTGTAACAAACGCGGAATACGCACCTCTGCGAAATCATCTGCTCTTGCTGGCGGGCCGATACGCTTCAGTTGCTCCGTATCGAGCCTTTTGCCAAACAGAAAATATCGCCTGGTCACGAGATCACACGTATCTAGCGCCATCGTTTGCCTGATATCTAGCTCAGGTTTATACTGTTCATTCCCTGTGTAGACGATCTGTACAGAAGAGGGCTGTTTTTCCCAGCGTAGTTCGCCTTGTTTGTGAAAGATACGTCCCGATGAATAGCGAGTAAAATCGGTAACTCGATCAAAATAGTCGAATCGAAGCAACTCTTGTCGCTCACCTGGCTCGACAATATAGTCGGGTTGTATCTCAAGCAACATCAGTGCGTTAGCATCAGGAGGAATGCGATACTTTTTGATGAGTGCTGCAATATCCTTTACTCTGCCTGCAAGGAGGAGTTCTTGTGTCATTGCTCATCTCCTTTGCGCTGCACCCAGCACAGCCTCTTCCGGCGAGTCTGGCCATTGTTGGATTCGTGCCACAAAGTAATCGATACTCAACTCCCTTAGCTTATTCAATGCGTCACCTTTGAAGACACGAATATTCCGCACTCCATGCGGAGTGCCTGCGACAGATTGAGATAACTGCAGCAGATCATCACGTCTGGTATCATACACTGTTTCATCCTCCAGCCAGCGTCCCAGCCCCCACACTTCACGATCTGGCTCCTCTTGCTTACTCTTGCGTATGGCACTTAGCACTATACCGCCAGGGTGAGAACCTTCCTCCTGTTCACTGATGGTAGCTTTTATTTTGCCTAGTCCGCGCGAGCGACCAGAGCCAATGCGAATCAGTTCATCTTCCATATCCTGTATGATGACAAAGAGCATGCCAAGTTGCCAGATTTCAAAATTGCGTAGGTGAATGTTTGTACCAAATGTCGTTCCTAGCGTCACTACTTCCAGATCAAACTTCGCGCCGCCACTTGCTCCACCTGTTAGCCTGTCGATAGCGACACCATCTCGATGTTCTATGAGTGCTTCTCTACCACTTGAGCCGCTGGGCAAATAGGCGTCTTCGATGGCGATACGTCCGATGAACGAGGTTGAGCCAAAGAGACGACAGATAGGACATGAGCCAGCATAGGCCTCATGAGAAGGAAGCCTTTCGAGGCGCCTTCCACAGGAGGAACGGTAGAGCCGTTGGGCCGCTTCTCTTCTTGCATCTGCACCAGGATTGTTTGCACCTCCTGACTGGGAAAGTGGATTACAGGCAACACGTGGTTTAATACTGTTGACCACCTTTTCAATATGGCTACGGAAAACGCCTTTTAGAGAGCTGCCCGGGAGATACACCTCTTGTTGCCCGTTACGATAGGTGAGAACAGGAGCCATATCAGCTCCGATCACCGTGGCATAACCGGACTTGATAAGCAACGGGCCAAGCGTTGTGATGTTCAGCCGCAAATGTGCTTCGTTTACTAGTGTTTTTAACATCGTATATGCTCCTCTAGGAGTTGGGTAACGATTCTTCAAACAGATTATTGATATGCTGCTCGAAAAAGCTCTGCGTGTCAACTAGGTCGAGTTCCTTATATAGAAGATATCGCTGCAGGCGCTGCATTCGCTTCTCACCGGTGAGATCCAGGTAATTGATTTTCAAATCTTTGAGTGCACATGCACCGAGACCTCGCGAGCGTAGACCGCCCACACCACCAAAGCCGTTCACAAACTCGCTTAACCCGATACTGATAAGCTGTAAATCCTGGTCTGTAGCGTTTTCTAGCACCAGGTACATCGCAAATACCGTCGTAGCAGGCACTACCTCAAAATCGTATTTCGCCCGATCTTTTGCGGTCTCGCTATCGCGGTCAATGGCTACCCCATCGCGTATCTGAGTTGCACCGCTCCACTCATCATTACTGAGGTAGAGGTCGTTGAGTGTAATACGAGCTGCGGCAAAGGGAGAGCCAAAGAGCTGGCATGTATGGCAAAGTTGCTTGCGAGCATCCGCTAGAATCTTTTCACTGTTCTCAGGGTTAGCTGCGCGACGGAGCTGAGCGATCTGCTTCTGACGTGCCGTTGGACAAGGCTCATTCGTATTCTCTTCTGTTGGTAGACCACAGGAGCGCAGGCCCAGACTCTCAGGGAGACTCGATACCAGTTTCTCTATTGTGCTACGCAACGTTCCCTTGAAACTCGACCCAGGAATAAATGGATTTCCTTCTGTTGTAAGCACGACAGGACTATCAGTGTGGCTAAGCGTCGCTTTTCCACCGCCGACATGAAGCCCCGTCTGCATGACTAATTCTCCTTCAAACACATAGCGATTGCGTAGTTCATAGCGCATAACAGGCGTATCCTGTGTCATTGTCGTCTCTCCTGTCTTGTTGATGGGCCTCTGTTGGCGCCTTGAGGCCTTTCCTGATTTCTGTTATCAAAGGTTCTCTGAAATTCCATGTAGGCATTTTCGGCGAGAAGATGCTGAATAAATTCGCGTGCGAGCAGCATTTTTATTGCTTGTTCATCCTCGCGTGTGAGCTTTTCCTGCCTGTAGCGCGTAACGGATGGTACATACGCTTCTATACTTTTCAGTTTTTGAACCAGTCTAAAGTAGAAATCTTTCACGTGCTGTGCTTCACGAGGCCATGATGTCCGTTGGTATTGACGCTGCACAAATTCTTGTAACTGCTCGTAGGTGTTGGCGAGTGACACATTAAGCAGTCCATTGATCTGTGTTGGCGGAAGCTTTTTGCCAATGCTATGCATAAATGCCACCGCTTGTTCGTATAGTTCAGTGTCGCTTAGCAGTCGTATCTGCTCAGACTCTCTTTCAGTGGTCATGACGGGGTCTTTCTAACTGTTGACTGATATGATACTCATACTGGACAACGACCTGGCGAATAAGCTGGCGAATGAGCTGTAAGTAGATATACTGCCGTTGCCGCTTGTCCTCATCTGTCTCGTCTCCAATACCGACACTTGCACAAACGCTTGTCACATCTCTCCTAAGATTATTCTCAATGTAGGTTTTCAGGCTCTCTCCGAAGCGCTTGCCATCGTACTCCTTTCTCCATCCTTCTTGACGCGCAATCTGTTTCTTAATATAGTCCAGCACATCTGTCGCTTTCAGAGTTGTCTCAGCGATATTCTCCAGACCTGTCATTTGCGCTCTGTGCCTTTGACGATCCCGTTCTTCAAAGAAGGACCGAGCGGCAAGCGTCCCCAGTTCCTTCGACTTGTCATAGAATCGTTCTGCCTGCTCATTAACTCGTAGGATAATCATCGTGCGCTTGTTCAAGACTGTTCTCCTTCCAGGTGAAAGGGATCCGAGATGTATATCCGACCAAACCCTTCCGAACGTCGGCGGCCAATACCTTCTTCCTCAACCCTGTAGAGGGCTTGTGTGAGCGTATCATCTGATATGAGCGTATCATCTGGCTTGAAAGAACAAGCAAATAGGAAGGTAGAACCAACCTCTATCGCATAATCATTCGTTCTCGGCGTTCCCCAAACTTCATTCCAGCCAGTAATGCGCTGTACACCCGTAGATTGGTAGACTCTACTAAACGTGATTGTTGAAGAATTTAACAGTTCACCGAGTACGGCACCATCTATCGTTCTACGATAGCGCAGAAAAGGATCACAAAGAATACTTGCCGAGCGAAGCGTAATGGCGAAGTAAAAGGGGGCAAGATTAGTCACCTTTGCCTCCTGGGCTCGCTTTCTCATGGCTTTATCGAAGCTGATTAATCTATTTTTGAAACTTTCTATATTTCTTGCTCTTCCTCCTACAACTTCCATAGTTTCTCGTGCGACTTGTATGTTTACTCGGCCCATGCCGCGAGTTCGTCCGGTTCCCATGCGGATAATATCTTCTGCATCGGCTTCCTCGACAAACTCCTTGAACGTCGTGGCAAGGTCATCGGGAAGAATTACCTCGCCCCAGAAAGGCATACCCTGCTCAAACACCTCGCGGTTGTATAAAATGCCTTCCTCGACAATACCCCAATCCCGATTGATACCTGTATGTGTTCGCAATAGCGTATTTACTTGTGCCTTCATCCTCTGACGGGGATCAGACCTTGCACGTCTATAATAGCCATTTATAGAATCCATAGGTCGTTTACACTGTGTACAGAACGCATGACCGCTTAGAGGGACGAGCAGCTTTGAGGTTGAGGATTGCTCTTTATCCAATAACGAGAATACCGCCCAATCCAGCAAGCTATCTCGAATGCCATGCCGTTCCTCGTCAGTGTCTTCGCCTGGCACGGGAAGAAAGCCGGGAAAGCGTTTGCAAGTTTGAGCGGTTTTAGGTAGAGGCAAGACAGGCAGATTCGATGTATCGATGCCGCTGCTCTTGCTCTTATTGAAAGAAGCAGGATACAGGTGAGAAAAATACATCCGTTCATTCAGAAAGAGCTGGGCGAACTCGTCCTTTTGCTCTGCTCGAAGCAGTCGGTGGGCAGAGGCAAGACTTCCGAGTACTGTCGTACCCGTAATATATTGAATAGTTTTTGCGCCACCTTCGGCATGATCGGAGCGTATCGCTAAAGGTGAATTCGCTCGTACCGATACATAGAAATGCCTCACGACTGCCTCCTCGCCTGGGAAGATGAGTATGTTGTCAACACATCCAGGTGCTCTAGCCAGGAACGCCACTGTTCCTCTTTGCATCGAAGTTTACCGATGGTTACTGCCGTGATGCTACAGGTGCATTGGCCTTTTCCTGTCGATTTATTTCCACCGAGGCGCTCAAGCATTAGAAGACCGGCAAGCAGTAGCAACAATGAGTAGGTTGGCGTTCCTGTATAGATCGTCTCGTCCTGTCCTGTTACCGTTAGTGTCTCGATGGAAGTACATTCGAGCCATCCATCGATAGCCCCCTTAAAGACAAGATCACGGATGCCAAATTCGCTGGTGTAGAGCGCCTCACTCACTGCTGTGCGTGTAAGTCGATCTAACCGCACCTGCGTTGAAATACTTGTTTGTACTCCTTTATACTTTCCCTTCTCCTGTCTCTCATTTTCAGTATCTCTACCTTCGTAGAGGAAACGGGCGTCTTGTGTCTGTTCCGCATCATTAAAGTGCAGCCTGCCTGGATAGATGGGCGAGCCAAAAATACGGCTGATCAGGGTGGGCGTTCCGCTAAAGCCAGTAAGAGCTGCATATCCATCGTGAGGACTCGTGGCCTGCTCACTCGGCAGATAGAAGTGGCAGAGTTGCTCGCAGTGGTCACGGAGCACTCCTTTGATGGTTGATGCTGGCACATAGAGATAGCCCTCAGCGTCACGGATGACAGTACGATCAATTAACCCTGCTCTAATACCTGTTCCAAGATGAAATGGTGATGCAAAGGTAATCGTATAGCGTATCTGAATACGGTCATTGCGTGTCATAACTGCTTCTACCTCTTCCTCAGAATGATACAAAGTCGTAGAGTTCAATGAAATCGAGTAGAGGGGTACGATATGTATCTGTACCCTCGAGATACCAGGGAAATAGTGTTCCTGTTCGCCTCTTTTCCGGAATCGGACGTGTATCAAAGCTATCGACGAGTTGTTTGATGAATGCCCGTTCTTGTTCCTTCCAGTTTCTCAAGACTGAGAGGGCTTCCAATATGGTTGTTGTGCGATTCAATTTAAGAATTGCCTCGCGCAGTTGATGGAGCTTCGTGCGTCCCAGCCGCTTCTCGTTGCCTTCCTCAAGGTTTTTGAGCAGATCCTTGAGTTGTTCAAGCGTACAAGGGCGTAGTGTTGCGTAAAACTCCTCTCCATTAAACTCCGTCTTCTTACGGTGCAATTGTTGATGGATTTTCTGATAGTTGAGACTCGTGCTGCCAGTGACAACGACAAAGTCGATACGCGTCTGCTCCTGTTCGCTTGCGCCACCTGCTGAACCGGCCTTCTTCGCGGCTTTTAAAATATCATCGACCAGTGCTTTTTGCAGACTAAAGGGAAACTTGACTGGCGCAAGTACGATACCTACAGAAAGGGTATATTTCTTCTGTGTAAGCTCATAGAATCGTTCTGCTATGGTGGTGGCAACCGGGAGAGCCTTTACTGCTGGTGTCACCATAACAATGTCATCGCCGCCTACCAATAGAATGTCAAAAGGAAATAACTTGTTTTCCACAGGCAGGTGTTTACTAATGGCGTATCCCATTGCCTCAAAAACAGCGTTATCAACTTCATTTGCGAACTTCTCTTCCTCTTGTAGAGTGTTCAGCTTTCCAAGAGCTTTCCCCATACCATTTACATCAGCATAGATCAGGCCGAGGTAATCTTTCCCTCCCGTAAAGTTACGAAAGATATTAAAGTCTGATGGGCGGTCTGGAGTAGAGGAGAGATTATAACGTGGTTTGCCGGAGGCACCCGGCTGGCTTAATGACTCTAAAATGCGCCCCCAGAGCGTCTCATCTGAAAATCGTCCTTCGCGAGTTGCCCGTATCATGCCCGGAATATTGGTCTTGATGGTGATATCCTCATCACGCTTTCTAAGACAAACACTACAATAGCGACCCTCCGGCTCGTCGGGATCATCCTGATCTCTCCGCGTTTCTTCTGCGTAAGCGATGCCACAAGAATTGCATGTGCAAAGCAATGCGTGTGATGGCTGGGCAATACTGGTCAATGAGCTGTCATCCTCGCGCAGATTGTTCTTTGCTTCACGCAGACGCCAACGTAATAGCTCCAGCTCCTGTGGCATCTCGAAGGACATAATGTCTTGCGTGCCGTAAGGGGGAATTGACTGTATTGCATAGGTAATAGATGCTCCACCTGCTGTCTTTTCAAGGTAGAGTCTTTGAACGGTTTTTCCTAACTGATCTGCTTTATCAGAATCGACAACAAAGCATGCTGAACCACCATTAGAATAAATCGTTCTGGCTCCGAATTTAGTTGCCTCTTTGACCGTCTCAACACGGTTGAGATGATCAAGAATAGAGCTTGCTCCCCGAATCTCCTTGAGTTTACTCGTACCGAAGACATAGCCTTTAATATGATCGGTATCAAATGCTACCAATGATTGTGACACCACTATTTTCCTTCCTCGCTATATCTTACGTTTCTATAATTTAGGTAGATACTTCAGCGCGGCCCGATAATCCCTTCCTGAGGAAAGTATCGATGGCGTGGCTTGTTCTAAACTGCTCTATTGACCAGAGCAGGCAGTCTTTTCCTGGGTAATTTTCCTTTCTATGAAATGCCTTCGTTGTATGCTGGCATCCTTATAATCCCTTCTTGTACATCTGATGAATCTCTTGCAGCAAATAGCGTAGCATCTCTTTGGGAAAAACACATCAGAAATGCTACTGAAAAAACTCAGAACTGCTTCTGATGTTCTTTCTTCTCTAAGGAGATATACTTTACTCGTCGCTGTCAAAGTAGTTGGCGAAAGCCTTCTGCAAGAAATGGTAGTCGAGGGACTCGTTGGGTTCCTTATTCCAGGCATTGCGGCATAGCCCGAGTAGGACTGTCTTGTGAGTATCGACGGTCTTGATGGAGAGGCATAGATGATTGGCCACTTCCTGGGGACTCAACTCTTTGGCGAAGGCGCGTAGCACGTCCAACTGGCGCTCGGTTGCCTGATGTACTACCTGGTCGCAACGTGCCTGTTCCAGGGTATCCATTTTTCTTTTCTGGGAGTGGATTGCTTCTTGAGCAGTGCTGATGATGGTCTGAGAGAGGTCAGAGAAGTAGGTGCCCCAGGGGACGAAGTGCCGCTCGATAAGGTGGACACCATCCTGGGGAGAAATATGCATGAGGGTTCCTTCGTTGACCTGCCTCTGCACTGCTTCGGGGGTGTAAATGTGCCAGATATGGTCGGAGTGGGTGAAGTTCAGCAGCGCGGCTTCGGTGGCAATGGAGGACATCAAGCGTCTACCACCTGTGATGGAGAGATGGATGCAGCGATGCTGGCGTTTCAGGCTGCGAATGAGATGATGGATGGTGTTGAGCGCGCCGTCTGCGCTTACCTCGTCTACGATGTCATCGAGAGGCTCATCATCGAGCTGCAGGACATGCGAGCGCAGATGGATGGTCTGCCCGCTCACTTGATAACGGTCGCCGACGAACTCGGCATTGAGACAGTCTACGGAGTGTTGCAGGCGTGGGTATGATGCTTCGGGGTGAACGAGAATGACCTCGCTGATGGGGAAACCGCGCTGGAGCAGGAGATCGAGCGTAAACGTCACGACCTGGGGTTGGCCGCCCAGGGTTGCCAGTAACGTGTGTATATATTTTAACATAACGGCCTCTCCTTATATTTGACCAGGCGACAATTGACAGGAGCATACCAGAGATGAATCTCTTACCCGCTATATTGTTTGGTGGGCCACCCCACGCAGGGAAATCGGTGCTGTTCTACAACCTGGCAAAGGTACTGCGTGAACGCGGTATACCTCATTACGCTATTCGTGCCTGTCCCGATGGCGAAGGCAACTGGTTCTACGAGCTTGACCAGGATAAGGTACGGCTGATCCGCGTGAAAGGTGAGTGGACGAGTGACTTTGTCAAACGCATGTGTCTTGACCTGGAGCGGCGTCACCTCCCACTCCTGGTTGATATTGGCGGGCGTCCCACAGAGAGAGAAACGTGCTTGTTTCGCAACTGTACGCACTCCTTGCTGCTCCTGCGTGCCGACCAGGAGGACAATGCCGACTCCTGGCGTCACCTGGTGAAGGCGAATGGCCTGTTGCCGCTGGCCGAATTGTATTCCGCACGGAGTGGTGTATCCACCATTGGCTCTGACGGGCCAGTGATCAAAGGAACCTTTGCCGGGCTGGAACGTGGTTCCCTCGTCTATGGCCCGCTCTTTGACGCGCTTGTCGAGCGTATCGTGCTCCTGTTCACCTCCTACACGCCTGAAGAACTGGAAAAAACGAAGCTGGACATGGCTCCGGTAGAGCTGGTTGCAAACCTGGATACATTCCTGCATGCCTGGGCACCACAAACAAAACGATGGAAACGTGAGATGATCCCGCGCTTGCTAGCCGAATTGCCAGCCAATACGCCACTTGCTTTGTATGGTCCTGGACCAAACTGGATCTACGGAGCATTGGTTGCCCATGCCGGCCAGCAACCATTTTACCAGTTCGATCCGCGTATCGGGTGGATAGCTCCGCCTCCTCTCCAGATCAGCACAAACACAACGCCAGAGGTTCAGGTAGAACTGCACATGTATGAACAGGTAACAGTGCTCTCCATGCGCATCGCTCACGATCACCTTGACTACTTGCAGGCGGATCACCTGCCATTCCCACCAGTATCCATAGAATGTGGATTGATCCTCGATGGCCGGTTTCCGCACTGGCTGCTGACGGCGGTAGTGCGCCTGTACAAAAATGCAGGTGTTGCCTGGATTGCCTGTCGCCAGATACAACTGGAAGGGGCCGTGGTTGTGACCTCGCGCACAGCAGGCATTGTTCCTGGTGATCTCGTCTCTCTACCTGTTTCTTAGGGTTACCTCATCTGATTATAACACATAGATAGAGGAAATTGCAGCAATATTGAGTAGGAATTTTAGTAGAATGGCCGAGCATGATGAGATGAAAGGAAGCGTTTCATGATAGAGATACCATTTCCTGCTACAGCGCCGACCAGGCTCTATGCTCTCCTGTTGAAGCTGCGCCCGCTGCAGCAGGGAACGCTGATGGCCTTTTCGGGCGAGTTTGTGAATGCCGCATTGTTGAACTGGTTGAGGTCTACTGCTCCTGATGTAGCGACATGGCTGCATGAGGGTAACAAGCGGCGACTCTTCACGTGCTCCAGCCTGCAATTTCCATTTTCTGAGGCGAGAATGCGTGAGGCAGAGCGCAAGAATGTGCATCTGCCGCTGGACCCGGAAAAGACCTACACGATACGTGTAACGTTGCTGCTCGGTGAGTTGTTTCCACTGTTTTACAATGCGCTGATGCGTTTCAATGCGACCGCGTCTGGGGAACAAAGGCCGCCGTTCATGCAGCTTGGCAAGCAGGTGTTCCTGCTGGAGGAGGTGATCGCAGAGCCCGGTGATGCTTCAGGTTGGGCGGACTGCACATCGTTCGGTAAGCTGGTGGATTGGGCAAAGACGCTGAGGTTGGGTAAAACTGAGACGCTGGAACTGGAGTTTGCCTCGCTGACGACATTTAACCGGGCCAATAAGAGGAGCCAGGTATATGGAGGGCATCATGCGCTGCTACCGTTGCCACAGTACATGTTCCCAGGGTTAGCGAGACGCTGGCAGGAGCTGGCACCACCTGAGTTGGAAGGTATGGTGCAGAGTGAACTGGTGGAGCAATATATTGAGAACGATGGGATGGTGATCAGTGATTATGCTCTGCAACCACACCAGGTCTGCTTTGCTCATCATGCGCAGCGCGGGTTTGTGGGGAGGTGCAAATATGATGTACGCGGGCCTGATGAGAAGGTAACGGGGGAAGCCGCGTTGACGGTGCGGCAGCAGATTTTGATGCTGGCGCGGTTGGCGTTTTATTGCGGGATTGGGTACAAGACGGCGATGGGGATGGGGCAGATGCGTTTAGTATAGGGCGCGATGGCACTGGCAGATCGGCAGAGATTGAGACATCAAAAAGGCGTGGTGCCAGTGTATTTCCAATGCGGTTTGTATCACTTGTATCGTTTGTATCAGTTGTATCCTTGTGTTACCTGGTGCAGAAAACGGGGAGGTTTTCAGGGCAACACTCCCCATTTCCCGAATTGGTCTTTTGCCCTGGCTAAAGCATGTACATTCATAAGGTAGAAACGGTCGGAGGACCACCGCCAGCCGATGCGGTGCTGTTTGTCGTGTAAGCTGAGCAGAGCTCCGAGAGTCGCAGTGATTGCATGTCTGAGCAGAGACTCTCGGAGCACTCTAGAGGCCACATGGGCGAGGAAAAAGGACAGATTATGACCGCATTGTTTCCGACGAGGAGTCCCCAAAAAGAGAGATGCTCGGAACGTATTGCTTTTTTTGGCTTGCCATGCTATTCTACGAGCATAGCAGGCGAAACAGCCTGGGCGGCCCGGTCGGGATTGAAACTGGTCACTCCGAGACTGGTATTGGGCATGATGCCCTGGCGAAACAGCCTGGGCGGCCCGGTCGGGATTGAAACATGGAGCAAGACTGTTTCTGTCTTTGTAAATTGAAAGGCGAAACAGCCTGGGCGGCCCGGTCGGGATTGAAACAATTCATTCCCGGCAGGATCATGTTTATGATCCCATGGCGAAACAGCCTGGGCGGCCCGGTCGGGATTGAAACTTTTCCTTTCAGTTACACTTCAAGCACTAAGACGTTGG
>WNFJ01580437.1_pt2 | contig 15767 bp, 22 predicted proteins | sample 5400461 | NCBI WGS metagenome assembly WNFJ01 (sample SAMN13153349, study PRJNA577476) | soil metagenome | isolation source: 115 cm saprolite on Douglas fir-dominated hillslope | place: USA:California | collected 2013-09-17 | reverse complement strand
GAAAGTCAATTGGGGCAACCCCCACACGTTGGTTCTCTTTGACGTAAAGGATGACAAGGGCAACGTCGTACATTGGGTAGTGGAAGGCGGCGCGGCCTCTGCGGTGAGCACATCGGGCTGGACCAAGAACGCCATTCAACCCGGGGACAAGATTACCGTCTACTTGTATCAAGTGAAGAACGGCGCACCGATCGGACGTACGGGCAAGGTGGTGCTGGCTGACGGCACGGTATTTGGCAGTGGGGAACTGGAAGGGGATCGGCCGTCGCAGTGTGACAAGGAATTCGGCCCCGGCGGAGATGAATCGGCAGCCTGCCGTCCCGACGGACGTAAGACAAGACCACGAACAAGGAGTAGGAGCCGCAATAGGAGTGCTGAAATGAAACTTCTTTCCAAGTACTCGATGGCTGGTCTGCTCGCATTCTTGGCGGTTTGGTCTGCGGTTGCAGCGGCCCAGGAGCCTGTGAATCAAAACCACCCTCCCCAACCAGGCGAAGCAACTGGGGGCCCGGCCCCTGTTCACGATCTGAGCGGCACTTGGCTTGGGCCCGGAGAGCCGAATCTGAATAACCGTGTTCCGGCGATGACGCCGGAGGGACAGTCCAAGTTAAAGCTCAACATTCCGGACCCCTTCAGCGCGACCTCCAACGATCCCTGGAAGACGTGTGATCCATTCGGGATGCCCCGGATCGTCAACAACGAAATCAGAGAAATTGGATTCGCAACGATGCCGAACCGCATCGTGATTCTGGAAAACTACGCGAAGGTCTGGCGGGAAGTTTGGATGGATGGCCGGCCGGTGCCCACGAACATCGGCCACAAGGGCGGACCCTCCACGATGTATTTTGGATATTCGGTGGGTCATTGGGAGAACAACACGCTGGTTGTGGATACCGTCGGAATGGACGACAAAACTTGGGTCGATCGCCGCGGCTATCCACACAGCATTGATGCGCACGTGACCGAGCGCTATGCCCGAACCGATCATAACCACTTGACCGTGACCGAAACGTTGGAGGATCCGGCCTACTACACCGCGCCCTTTGTGATCGCCAAAGCCGATTACAGATGGATTGCCGGTCAGGACGACGCGAAAGTGGCGATTCCCTTTTCTAACGAATACATGTGCATCCCGTCCGAGGCGATCGAGTACATGAAGCTCGTCGGCGCCCCCGCTGATGAGGACACAGCGACCGGCGTTAAGAAATAAGAACGACTTGGCAGTGGCTTACCGGCCGTTGCCGGCGTGTCTTGGGGTAGGTACCGGGTCAGGCATCAGGTCCGAGCGAATGGCCAAGAGGTGACGATCTCTGGATCACGAAATAGTTCCACGTTTCAAAAGTCGTCTGGCATAAGGGACAGGAATCCCCCTCCGAGACGTAGAAGGGCACAACAGGTATGCTGCTCCCAGGATCCAGGAGCAGCTGCAAGATAAATCCGACCTTGCAGCTCGAGCAACGCCTGCAGAAGTATGCGAACACCAATCCTCTCCGTGTACAAAAAGCCGAACCTCGTGAATCATTTGAAGAGGAAGCCCTTATCTGGTTCCGTCCGGACTTCACCCGGGCTTCGACTGATCTTCCACACGGCCGTCATCTAGCACCAGGGCCGGAATCTGATCGCCCGCGGGCACCACTGCGTTGCAGCCTGGGAGCCTCGTTAATTGTCAGGCTGCGGCCGGCGAGCTCTCTGCCGTTGAGATCGGCGATGGCGTTCCTGGCTTCGATATCGTCCGCCATCTCCACGAACGCGAAACCGCGCGGCAGCCCGGTGCCGTGATCACTGACGACGTGAACGCGGGCAACTTCCCCGAAAGGCTCGAATAGAGCTCGAAGATCTCCCTCTGTCGTCTGGGAATTCATGTTACCGACAAAAACGCTCTTCATTTACTTCTCTCCAGATGGCTAACTTTTCGCTTCGTCCGAAGCAGATTTGCCACCGGATTTTTTCGATGCGAGCCGGGCATAGACCTTGTCGCCATGTTTCGCGCGTACGCGCGGCGGAGGAGTCAGGTCGGAGAGTTCCACGACCATCAAAGTGGTGACGAATCTTTTCAGGCCGTGGAGATCGAAATCAATGGAAGTTTGCCTGGTATCGGATTCGGTGACCACGCCCATGCCGTAGCGATAGTGCTTAACGTACTGACCTTCCGGGATTACCTTCATAGGAAGCCTCCTTTGTTATCCGGCCACGAAAAAGATCGCTTGTGTATGAACAAGACTCAAAGCGGGTAGACAAATTGAACGGTGCAATGAGATTCCGCGAGCTGTTTCTCCAGTTCGTCCTTGATTTTCAACGCTGCGCGGAGCGCGAGGGCAGTGGTGCGAATGCGGTCCAAACTCGCATGGGCGCGCAGCAATTTTCTGGCGGCGCCCTTAAGATGGGTCAGCGTCTCTTCGACCACCCATCGTTCGCGGACCAGGCAATCGACACGCCTATCGTGTCTCTCCGCTGGGTTCATGGGGTGCCTCTTTCTTTGCTTCTACCGTCTTCTGATAAGAGGCTCGGCGACGCCAATTGTGGCCTTGCTCTTTTGGGTCCACAGACACAAAAAGGGCCTACGAGTGGTGTGAACTCGCAGCCCCTTTTAACCGACCAAAAGGTTTTTACAAGAGCAACAAACGCAATGTTATTATAGCACGGTAACCGATGGCACTGATGTGAAATGTGACGGCAAGCCGCACGTCTAATCCTGCCAACGCATTACGTGGAGGAGGTCGCAATAATCGTCGGTCCAAGGAATGGGCCGAGTCTCCCCGGGAAACGGTTCCCCCTGTTCCATGATCTCCTTGCCGGACAGCGAAGCGGGATCGCGCGAAAACAAGATCCAGTCCGATTGAGAGAAGGGACCCGTGGCAAAAGACGGATAGACGCGCAGGGCATGAAAGCCGAACTCGCGGCCAATCCCTGCCAGCACGGGACGGAGGTCGAGGGTCTGGTTGCTGATGTGTACCGCAATCACCGACGCCGGTCCACGAAGATGCTCTTGATAGATGGAAAATGCCTCGCGTGTGAGGAGGTGCATGGGAATCGCGTCGCTCGAGAATGCATCCAGCACCAGAACGTCAAACTTCTGGAGGTCGCCACGGTCGGCTTCCCGTTCGAGCGAGAGCCGCGCGTCGCCCAGGACAACCTCAATTCGGCCGGGCGAATCTCGCAAGAAAGTGAAGTAGGGATGTTTCAAGCTCGACAATTTGTTGATGTCCGGATTGATTTCGTAGAAGCGGAAAACGTCACCCGAGCGCGCTAATGCAGCCAGCGTACCCACTCCCATTCCGACGAGTCCGACGCGCATTGGATGCCGGGGCCAATTGCGAATGACGATGTTGGCTCCGCTTCCTGGGCTGTAGTAGCCGGTCGCCAAACGGGCGCGCTGCGGGTCTTGATACTGGAATCCATGAAGAGTGTTGCCATACCGAAGTGCGAGATAGTTCTCCTGATCGACGCGGATGACCGACAAAACACCATAGAAATTTCTGGACGAGGCGATAACGTGGTATAGCGCGGCCTTCTGCGGAATTACCAAACCGGCAGTCAGCAGTGCCAGAGCAATTCTCGATGCGCCACGGACTAGAAATGGCGCCGACGCCGTCATTAAAGTGCGACGCTCTATGGCGTACGTGAAAATCGCTGCGCCGGTCAGAACCGCGGCCGTCCAAGGGCCAAGCGACGGCGGTAACCGTGCCGCCGTTCGCCAGACTGGAGCAAGTATGGTTGGCGCCAGTAACACGACGCCGGCGAGAACCAGGAGAGCCAGGGAAGGTCGGCCGGTGTACCACCAGGAGGAATATTCCCTCGCGGAAACAGACAACAGCAATGCCATGCACCCAAGGACGGCAAGCGGATACTCCCAATAGTTGGGGAACATCCAAGGGGCGATTAAGCACACAACGACTCCGCCCAAAGCGCCACCCGTCGCGATTGAGAAGTAAAATACGGTCAGCGATTCCGCGCTCGGGCGCGTCCGCGCAGCCTCACCATGACACACGATGCATCCCGCGAAGAGCACTGCGGAGTAGGCCGCGAGCTGCATGAGGAACGAATATCGAGCGTTCGGGAGTGACACGACGATCACCAGCCCAATCGTCAAGGCGAACAGGGGATGAAAAATCTCTCGCCGGTACCAGCGGTCGCTTTCGAAACACACAATGAACGAGATCAGATATAGGCTCAGTTGCAGAACCCACAGGAATGGGCTCACCGCAATGTCCTGGCAGACCAAGTTCGTCGTCGCCAGCAACAGCACGGAAGCACACGCAGCCACACCGACCCAGAACATTCGAAGCGGCCATCCCACAGGCGCTCCGCGTGGGCGTGAATCCGACGAGGCCCGGCTCAGCGCAGCAGAAAGCGTCCGGCGCGCCGCGCTGCGACCAATGAAATAGTAGAAAATCAGAAACAGACCATAGCCCGCGGCCCAAGCCCACCCTTGTGTGCCCAACCCTAAATGCGGTTCGACCAAAAATGGGTACGACAGCAACCCCAAAAGGGATCCCACGTTGGAAAGCGCATAGAGACGATAGGGCGACCTCTTTGCCGCCGATTGCGCAAGCCAGTGCTGCATCAAGGGGCTCGTGGCCGATAGCAGAAAGAAAGGCAGGCCAATCCCCCAGATAAGAAATTCCGTGATTGTCCATGTGGGGTTTGCCCCCGGCTCCGGGCGCCAATGCGCGCCGGGACCGATGGCCGTCGACCGTGCATGTCCGAGAACGACCAGGAATACCGCGGAAACGGCCAGAAGAGCGCCGTGAATGATCACTTGCCTGCGAACGGGAAGCCACTGGGCAAGCCCGTGCGCGTAGCCGTAGCCCGCGAGAAACAGCAATTGGAAGACAAGCACACATACTGTCCATACAGCTGGTGCACCACCAAAAAGTGGAAGCAGTTCCTTTCCGAGAATCAATTGAACTTGAAAAAGTAAAAAAGCACTGAGGAAGATCGCCATGGCAAACGGGAACTGTGTACCCCTGTTTCCGTGTGCTCCTACCTCCGATGCACCAGGAACAACGGTCGCGCCCTGTTGCTGGGCCATGGCGGGAGTTTCCACCGTAACATTCATCGATAGTGAGTTTAGGCGGGGGTTCCAGAGAAGGACCCGTGGCATTCATATCGCTGTGCTTAAAGCACCATGCGCAGCGTGAGTCACTTACGAAACCGGCAGGCAGAATTCGGTGCGTGCCAGAGCCAATTCTATGAGATGATAAGAGTGCGTTTGTTGCTCTTGTAAAACCTTTAGATTCGTTTAGAGGGGCTGCAAGTCCACACTTGCAGCCCTTTTTGTGTTCTTACGGCTGGAGGCGGAAGGAGCCACCAAATAGCTCAAATAAGAAGAGGGATTCTGTGAAAGAACAAGGAACCGTAAAGTGGTTCAATGCCAGCAAGGGTTTTGGCTTCATCCAGCGCCAGTCCGGTGAGGACGTTTTTGTGCACCACACGGCCATTCAGGCGGAGGGTTACCGCAGCCTGAACGAGGGCCAAGCCGTGGAGTTTGAGGTTCGCAAAGGGCCCAAGGGCTTGCAAGCTGAGAACGTAGTGAGCCTCTAATTTCTAGAAGGGCGGGCCGGATCTTTCGGCTCGCCCCTTGTTTGGTCATGCGGTTGCGACTGTGAAGACTGGGAAAGCACCAAATGCCTGATCAAATCATCCTACAGTATATCGGCTTCACATCCGGAACTCTCGTTCGCGAATACAGTTTTGTTGTCCGGAACGAATCCGGGCCCCGGGAGTACACTGTGACCATCGCGAACGAAGCTTTCGTATCTCACCGGGCGCGGTATCAGGATGGGCCGAATATCTGTTCCATGAGACTGCGTCGCGAACTCGCCACCGATGCAACGGATCCTTCCATAACCCAGTTTTGCATAACCGACTCAGAACTAGCCGACTACACCAAGAGCAGCCCCAAGCCGGTAAGGTACCTTAATAAGAGAGAGCAAGACTAAGGTCAAAGTAGACCTTAGGCGGAATGGAGACCCTTGTCGCAGGCCATTGAAGAGAAGGATGACCAGGTGCGGCAGCTCATCACGCTGGGCAAGGAGCGGGGTTACCTGCTCTTTGACGAAGTGAATGAGGTCTTGCCGCCTGAAGTCGACTCGCATGAAGAAATTAACGATCTGCTCACTGCGCTCGAGCGCCACGGCATAAACATCTACGAAGATGTTTCCGCCGCAAAGGCTGCGGCCTCCACGACAGAGACCTCCACGCCGGAAATGGGCGAACCACTGAAAGTGGAGGCAAAAGAGGAGGACGCCGGTGGGCATGAGGTAGAGTTAGAGCTGACTCCTGGGATTCTCGATAAAACGAACGATCCCGTTCGCATCTATCTTCGCGAGATGGGTTCTGTTCCCTTGCTGACACGCGAAGGCGAAGTCGCACTCGCGAAGCGCATCGAACGCGGCCGGCTTCTGGTTCTTAAGACGATTACGCGTTCGCCCATCGTCATCAAAGAGCTTTTGGAAATTTCGAAAGACCTGCGCGAGGGTTCCCGCTCGATCAAAGAGATTGTAGTGTTCGATGACGAGGAGTTGAAGGAAGACAAGATCGAGAAGAAGGCGCGGCAGGTGGTCAAGACTCTGGAGGAGATCGCCAGTCTTCGTGAAGCCGCGTTCAAGGAAGCAGCGCGGCTGGCGCGTACTCCGAAGTCGAAGAAGCGTTCTCATTTGCGTGCTCGGTATGCCATATCTCGGACGCGCATTCAGATGTCTCGATTGGCGCGCTCTATTGAGTTCAACCCGCGTGAGTGGAACCGGCTCATCGCCAAGCTCAGACAGACTGTAGAGCGGCTCCAATTGCTGGAACGGGAAGTAGGCAAACTCGAACGCCGAGCCGATTTATCCACGGGTGCGGGGGCCCGACGTGAACTGGGTATGCGGCGCGCGGACCTGGCCGAGATTTCCGAGACGAGCGAGGTTGCACTGCCAGAGCTCAAACGAGCTTTGCAAAGGATCCGGCGCGGAGAGGCTGCCGCCCAACAGGCAAAAAAGGAGCTCACCCAAGCAAACCTGCGCTTGGTTGTGTCCATCGCCAAGAAGTACACTTATCACGGATTGCAGTTTCTCGATTTGATCCAAGAGGGAAATATTGGCTTGATGAGGGGGGCGGAGAAGTTCGAGTGGCGCCGCGGTTACAAGTTTTCGACCTATGCCACGTGGTGGATTCGCCAGGCAATTACCCGCGCCATCTCTGATCAGGCGCGCACCATACGCGTGCCAGTTCACATGGTGGAGCACATCAACAAAATGATACGCGCCAGCCGCGAAATGGTGCAGGAACTGGGCCGCGAGCCGACGATCGAGGAACTCGCCGATCGTTTGGAGATTCCCGTCGACAAGCTGCGTAAGGTAAAGAAGATCGCGCAGCAGCCGATCTCGTTGGAAACCCCCATCGGTGAGGAGGAGAGTTCCCATCTGGGAGACTTCATTGAGGATAAAGGGCTGGCATCGCCGTCAGACGCGGCCATTAAACTCAATCTGAAGGAGCAGACGGCGTCATTGTTGAAGACGCTGACCCCGCGCGAGGAACGCATCATCAAGATGCGGTTTGGCATAGAGGACGGCTCCGAGCACACTCTGGAAGAGGTGGGGAATACCTTTTCGGTTACCCGCGAGCGCATCCGCCAAATTGAGGCGAAAGCGCTGCGGAAACTACGTCACCCGTCACGATCAGGAAAGCTTCGCGTGTTCCTGGAAGGCTGATCCGGCCGTAGTTTGCCAAGGAGAAAACGATGAAGAACGTGTTTGTCGGCAACATGAGTTTTCAGACCACGGAAAGCGACCTTCGCACACTATTTGAGCCATTCGGGGAGATCACACGTATTCACATCGTACGTGACCGTGAGACGGGGCAGCCTCGAGGGTTTGCTTTTGTGGAAATTACCGATGATGCTGAAGCAGCCAAGGCAATGTCCGCATTAAATGGAAAAGAAGTTGCCGGGCGCGCGTTGAAGGTGAATGAAGCGACACCCCGACCCGACCGGGACAGCCCGCGCGGCGGCGGATTTCGGGACAGGGGTAGAAGCGGACGCGGATTTTGAACCAGCGAAGCGAATGGGTCTGAGGGCCAAGCGAACTTGGCCGTTAGCCGCCGGGCGTTAGGCGATCCTTGTTGACTTTTTCTTCCCGTCCTTTCGCAGCTCTGCCCGCAGAATTCAATCGCAGATCACAGGAGATGGTAATGAGCAGGATTACCTTTCAGAAGCGTCAAAAGGAAATGAAGCGGCAGGAGAAGCAGCGTCTGAAGGCCGAGCGCCGCGCACAGAAAAAATTAGCCAAGAACGCCGAAAACGAGGGACAGACGGAGACCATATCGGTTCCCGCCAACCCAGACCCTCAGTAAAACTCGGCAAAATCGTGGTTAACAAAATCGTGGTTAACACAGAGGATATTTGGAGGCGCGGGTGGGATTCGAACCCCTTCCCGGTATTGAGAGCACGCAACTTACTGATTTTGCGTGTCGCTCTTGTCGCTGGAATCGCTCTAACCGCCGTAGTCGGGTACAGTTTCGGTACAGATCGGTCAGGGGATTCTTGACGCGCCATCAATAAAGTGCTCAATGCTTCATTTAGCGCCGGACGGTAATTCGCTACGGATGGAAAACACAAGCGGAGTTCCCCTATCGTGCGGCTGCTTCCGAGTCGGCTCGACGGAACTCCTAATCAGGAAGCTGCAAAATCCGCCGAGTGAACCTCGTCCGACCACGCCTAACGAGCCACCCATGCTCACATCCTTTTCGCGGATAACTCAGTCGGAGTTCTGACTGATCGCGGCCAGTCTGCGGACCAAATAATCCTTTAAGGAAAATCGCAAGCCGTTTAGTCATTGGCTTCTCCTTTATTTCTGTTCGCGCTCCACTTGTTTTCTCGCTGTTCTCAGCGAGGAATTGGGTCTCGTGACCGCCGAAGACTGGGGAAAGCAACAGGTAAGCGGATACTCAGAGGCGGCTGAACAGTTCAGACAGACTCTTTTTCACGTCAATTGGCAGTTTCAATTGGCCGTGAAACGGTCGGAGAATGCATGTTCCACGTGAAGGACGCGAATCATTTCATTCTTGTAAATGATGAGTGCCGTGGTTGGTGTAATCGCGATAGCCGTCCCCATTCGCATTAGGCTGACCTGCAAGGCACCCCTCACCGAAAAAATCGCCCGGTCCGAGCATCGCCACGACCGCCTCGTTGCAGGCCTCACTGAGGACGCAAAGCCTTACGTCACCTTGTTGAATGTACAGGACACTTCCCTTTCGCCTGCGATCCCGGGTGCCGAAATGTGTTGTTTACCTTGGAATGTTCACCCCGCTTATTAGCGTACTGACGCACGCAAAACCGGAAACCAGGAACGTCAAAATCGCCAGAATCTTGACGCCTACCGCAGCTCTTGTGCTGGTGTAGCTCGAATTGGGTTTTGCGGTAACTTCCAGCATTCGGAATCCGATATAAGCGCCGACCATTAATGCCATTTGCGGAATCATGTTGCCTCCGGTGCGGGGGTTGCCCGCTGTCTGCAATCGACTCTATCTGACACGAGAGCCGGGTCCAATGCGTCGCCTGCTTGCCTTCCTTGATCCATTGCTCGGCTGTGCCCCGCTTATTGTAGAACCGCACTACTGCCCGGCTCGGCAGGCTCAGATTCGTGACGATAAAGCCGACTCGCGGGAATAGTCATCAACGAAGTCAACGCTTTGGTGAACAGCGCCCGGCTGACCACCGCGGACGCCGCACCGCTCATTTCCGCTGCGGAGGGCATCATCGCCGAACTCTAACAACTCCGAGACGGCAAATCTCGGCTTTCTTGTATCGGGCGGGCCATTGGGAAATGGCACGGCGGGTGGTGGCGAAGGTGGAGTTCCGCCATGGCCGTCACGCCGGTGAGACCGCTTACTGTTCCAGGCGTGCCGATTCCATATGGAGAGGTCGTCGTGTACGTACCGTTTCCCAATTCCCCGTCGTTGTTGTACCCCCAGGCCAAGACCGAGCCTTGAGCCCGTGCCGACTGGCACAAGCAAAATAGTGCAATGATGGAACACGCGATAATCCGAAGACGTTGCATCATGATTCCTCTCTTTTTATCCGGCCAATTCACTTGGCGAAGTCAACTCGTTGCTCAGTCTCTTCGAGTTTGCTCGCGACAAAGAAGGCCCGGTGAATATTCGTATCGCGTCCACAAATGCCCAGAGTCTTACTCCGATCACGATGGGGAGCCCGATGAGGATAAAAGCCGGTCGCCATGTAAACCCTCCTTGTTCGAGCTTTGCAATTTCTATTACTTGAAGATGTCTCGCAGTCGGATACCTGAAGGCGCTATTACATCTATGACGCTGGGCGGAGCGGTGAGCCCTCCAAAGTCAGCGCTGTATTCGCGGACGGTGTGGATCTGCTGGCTGGCCAACACCTCCAACTGTGCGATGGACAAATCGAGACTGAAGGTCGCGCCAATCGGATCTCTCGGATTATTGAGGACACGATCCCGTGCCAATACGAAACTTGCGTTACCGGAAGCGTTGGGACCCAGGACGAACTGCGGGTCCGCTTGATCACCCTTAACCGTCCCAATTCCCCTGGCACCAGCATTAAGGACAGCGGGCAGAGGATAATGATCCTCGTAGCGCTTGCCGTTGTTATCGGTGACCACGCCCGATCCGGCGACGTAAGCAAGAATGATCGGCTTGCTCATGAGATTTCGGAAACGAACATTTACTTGCAGCACGTGAACGCTTGGGTTAACGCTGGTTATCTGCGAGGACTTAACACCCGTGACTTCCATTACGAAGGGGCCAGCGCTGTAACAGCGCGGTTTCCCGCTACACGCGTCCACCTGCGGTGCAGCGGCGACTTGGGACACGGGACCCTCTCCTAAAACAGGCGGCTGTGCGGTTGCCGATGTCGCGGGCGAGGACCCCGCCTGAACCACGGTGTTGCCAAGGTCAGTGAAACCAACGCTGTACTCCCGAAGGGGGCGAATCTGTTGACTGGGCAACACCTCCAACTGCGCGATGGTCATGTCGAAGCTGAACGTCGCGCCAATCGGATCTCTCGGATCATTGGGGTTATGAAACCGTGCCAACACGAAACTGGCGTTACTGGAAGCGTTGGGGCCCAGGACGAACTGCGCGTCCGCTTGATCACCCTTCACCGTCCCGATTCCCTTGGCACCAGTAGTGCCGCCGCTGCTTTCGTCGTAGCGTTTCCCGTTGTTATCGGTGACCACGCCCGATCCGGCGACGTAAGCAAGAATGATCGGCTGGCTCATGAGATTTCGGAAACGAACATTTGCTTGCTGCACGTGAAAGCCGCCAGTCGTCTGCGAGGGCGTCATCCCTATGATTTCTGCCATGAAGGGACCAGCGCTGTAGCAACGCGGCCTTCCGCCACACGCTTCCACTTGTGGTGTTGCCGCAACCGCAGGCGCGTCAGCGGAAACGGGTGGCTGTACGGGCGCCGCCGTGACAGGAGGCGCCGCAGGAGCTGCAGTTCCCGCGCGATTGCCGAGGCCGCTAAAATGAAGCGCATGCTCCCGCCCGAGCCTCATCTGGTTGCCCGGGAGCGGGTCAATCTCGCGAATCGCAAGATCCATCTGGAATGCCAGGCCGAAAATCTCCTGCCCGGAGGTGTTCCAGACGAACTCAAAGCGGGCGTCGCTCGACTCCCCGGGCTGCAAAATAAACTTGGCGTCCGCGGACGTACCTTGGACCAGACCGATCCCTTGGACAGCCCGCTGGCCGGCTGGGACGTAGCGATTACCCCGGTCATCGGTGGCAACGCCGGAACCACTCACGTATCCAAGAATGAGCGGACGATTGAGTTTGTTCCGCAAGCTCATTCTTACCGTCAAAGTCTTGTTATTCGTGTTCTGGAGGATCGCCTGAAAATCGGAAATCGTCGCCGCAAAGCTCAACGTTTCGGTGCAGAGCGGTTGGTTCCCGCAGACGGGAGGGCCGCTCAGTGTCAAAGGAGCAGCCTGACGCTGAACTTCCGCCGTCTGTGGACGTTGTTGTGTGGTTTGACTTGCCAGAGCCGCCGCGACGGGCTTGATCCTGTCAAAAGCACGTTGCGCGAATACGGCTCCGGGAATCGATCCCAACGCGATGGAAATGAAAAGAAGTCCCTTGGCTGTCTGCCCGGTCTTGATCGACACAGCGCGCCTCCTTGAGGCAACGAGTTCGGTACGCGGGCACGCAGCGGTAGGTCTCTATCAATGCCAGCGCCTGCGGCATTCGCCACGTCTAGCAACACGGCGAACTTGAACTCTGAGGGCTCGCAGGTTTTCGCGCTCCGCCAGCGCGAATTGTGTTCTCTTCACTTTCCCAGGGTGATGTTTCTATTGCGGGAGGCCTACTTGCTTCTATTAGGAGGGCCGAAGTTCGCTAAGCACGCGGAGCATGTTCCCCCCCTGTAACGCTGTCAAGGAATATATTTCACTGGAAGCATCCGTCGCTGAGCGTTGTTGGCTCCAAGAATACCCGGAATCCAAAACTGAAGACGCTGGGCCGCTCTTAAGCCCATCCCGAGAAGGCGGTTTCGCTTCCGGCTGCGGCGCTGCTCAGTTTTCTCAAGGAGACGCGGGCAATCACAAACGGGACACTCCATGACATGGCTAAGTCTCTTAAGATTAGTCTGGCCGCTGCGAAGCAGGCGGTTGCGATTTTGGAAATGCAGGGTTACGTGAAGCCAACCGGTTCAACCGGTTCGAAAGGCGAATGGACGACGACGCCACAGGGCGAGACCGTCTCCGGTTCCAAGTTTCCCCGGAACGGTCGAGAAAGCATCCAACCATCCGGAAGGCACGTCGTTCTACTGAAGGCATCGAAAGTTTAATCTGGTTGTCGAAAGGAGGAGATATCGTCACCCGTTCCTCCCCTCGATCTCATTAGAAAAGTCTGGCGCCCCTGAGGCTGCCTGAGTACCGAGCGCATCTCTCAGTGCTGAGCTGTGGGACAGCCGCAGCTTTTATCCATGGCTGATAGAGCGCTGTACTGAGAGGTACAGGCGTCCCTTGGTTGTATACTTATAAGTAATTAATGGAGGCGCGGGTGGGATTCGAACCCACGAATGGAGGTTTTGCAGACCTCTCCCTTGGGCCTCTTGGGTACCGCGCCCAATGTCCGCCAGTATATCGAAAAGCAGCGGAGTATGTCAGTCAGGCGAGCCTGAGTATTAAAAAGCGAACCGCACAAATTTAGATTTCACGCCGCGGAATCTACGCTGCGGACGTAGCGGCGATCTGAGCCTCGCGAAGAAAACGCGCTGATTCTTCGGGCGGGGTGGGACAGATGTAAAAACCGGTTCCCCATTCGAAGCCTGCCACTTTAGTCAGCTTGGGCATGATCTCGAAGTGCCAATGATAGTGGTCGTTGATTTCCTCACCAACGGGAGACGTGTGCAGCATAAAATTATATGCGGGATGATCGAGCACGGTATCTAGCCGAGCCAGGGTATCTTTAAGCATTCGCGCCAGGCTCGAGTAAACCGAACTCTGATTGTTTTCAAACGCCGAACTATGCTGCTTCGGCAGCAGCCACAACTCGAACGGGAAACGCGGCGCGTAAGGCGCTATGGAAATAAACTGATCGTTTTCGCCCACCACGCGAACGTTGGATTCCATTTCCTGGCGGATCATGTCGCAGAAGATACAGCGCTCTTTATCTCGGTAATAATGCTTCGAGGCATCGAGTTCCTCGCGAACCCGCTTCGGCACGATGGGCAACGCAATCAATTGCGAATGCGAATGCTCCAGAGACGCTCCGGCGGCATCGCCGTGATTCTTGAAGATCAGCGCGTAACGAAAGCGCTTGTCGTTCTTCAGGTCCAGCACCCGGTCGCGGTAAGCCCACAATACGTCTTCGATAGCGCGCACCGGCAAGGTGGCCAAAGTGCTCTGGTGATCGGGGGTCTCCACGATTACCTCGTGCGCTCCCACTCCATTCATGCGATCGAACAAGCCGTCGCCTTGGCGGTCGAGATCGCCCTCGATGCCGAGTGCGGGGAATTTATTAGGAACCACGCGGACGGTCCAACCCGGTGTATTAGGCCCTCCGCCGTTGCGTCCATACGCCAGGACTTCTGGCGGCGTTTTCGTCTCGTTTCCCAGGCAAAAGGGACAAAAGCCTTTGCCCTCAATGCGAACGCTCTCCCGCACAAAATCGTTCGGCCGCTTCGCGCGATCGGTCGAGATAATGACCCAGCGGCCTGTAATGGGGTCCTTCCTTAATTCCGGCAACGCACCCTCCTGAGCTACGGCAGCCTGAAAACCCGCAGCCCTTCCCTGCAATTCTTAATTGTATCCTGAGCAAAACACTTTAGCTCGACGGCGGGAACCCTGCAAAGCCCTGGCTGACCTGCTTGCGACCTATCGGTCAGTAAACGCCCCTTTGTGCAGGCGCACAATCGGGCGAATGCCGGACGGGGACTCGATTGCCAAGACGTCATAGCGCCAGTTCACGCCATTTAGCCTGCGCTCAACCAAGAACTGCCGCGCCATTCGTCCCAGGAAGCGCCGCTTATCCATGGTGACGGCATCTTCCGGCAAGCGCGCAGGAACGGGCTTGCTCGTTCTCGTTTTCACTTCGACAAAGGCCAATATCGGTCCGTCGAAGCCGACAAGGTCAATCTCGCCCTTTATGCCCGGAGCGCGGAAATTGCGGCACACCATAACATAGCCATGCCTCCGCAGGTACCAATAGGCAAAGGTCTCGCCACGTACGCCCATCAAATGGCGGGATTGCCGGCGTTCCTCACCATCTTGAGCCGGGGTAGCCAAGCCTTTCCTCGCCGCCCAATCGACCATCCCGAAAATCAAGCTGGAGACGATACGCACTTGTTTTGCTCTCGCGAATCCCGGTGGGAGCTTGCGCCTATTTTGAGCCGCTTCTTAAACGATCGATTCTGTCTCCTGGATGCACGCCTCGAGCGTATTGATCGCGAAGTCGGCTTGTTCCTTTTCGATTAAGAGCGGAGGAGCAAGCCTGATCGTATTTGCGCCTGCGCCCAACACCAAGACTCCCTTGCCGAATGCCAGATTCTCAATGGAATCGCGAAGCTCTGGCGCAGGCTCCTTCGTTTGCCGATCCTTTACGACCTCGATGCCAATCATCAAGCCCTTACCCCGCACGTCTCCTACAATCCGGAACTTCTCGGGCCACGCCGAGAGGCGGCCGAAAATATATTCTCCCATACGGCGCGCATTCTCCATGTATTTGTCCTGGACCAGCCGAAGTGTAACCAACGCTGCCGCGACGGAAACAGGGTTGGCGCCGAAAGTTGACGCGTGTGCTCCTTGCTTCCAGTCCATGATGCTCGACGGAGCGATGGTCGCGGAGAGCGGAAGCCCCGAGGCGATCCCTTTGGCGACACATAAAATATCAGGCTCGATGCCGGCATGATCTCCCGCCCACCATTTGCCCGTCCGTCCCATGCCGCTCTGCACCTCATCGCTTATGAGGAGGATTCCATGCTGACGGCAGATGCGCTGCAAATCTTGCAGGAACTCCGCGGGTGCCGGAAGATATCCTCCCTCACCCTGAATCGGCTCCACAATGATTGCCGCCACCTCTTGGGGGTCCACAATCTTCTTGAAAAGCACGCGCTCAATGAAAGGAGCGCAATCCGTGCAGCAATCCTGTGACAGGTGTCCGTAAGGGCAGCGGTAAGGATTGGGATAAGGAACGTGGAAAACACCGGAAAGCAGGCTTCCGAATCCCGTCCGTTGCACGGCTTTGGAAGCCGTCAAGGAAAGCGAACCCAAAGTCCGCCCGTGAAAAGCGCCATAAAAGGCGATGAT
>WNFJ01431416.1_pt2 | contig 15769 bp, 14 predicted proteins | sample 5400461 | NCBI WGS metagenome assembly WNFJ01 (sample SAMN13153349, study PRJNA577476) | soil metagenome | isolation source: 115 cm saprolite on Douglas fir-dominated hillslope | place: USA:California | collected 2013-09-17 | reverse complement strand
GTTCGACCGCCAGTAGCGCGTCCAAGCCGATGCAAGCTGAAACCGCGTCTTGCCAACAGGCACTCGGGTGAGACCCTTGAACCGGTCCAGCGCGGGCAAGTACGCTACGAGCGTCAGAATGTGGTCGAGAAAAGCAAGCGAGATTACGGGATCCCCCCAGGCCTTTTCTTCAGGGGCGCCCAAGGCTTATTCTTCAGTGGCGCCACTGGCTGCTCGGGGAGAGCGTGCTCCGCAATGTTGTAAAGCGTAATAACCTCGATTGCCGTCTTACCCCAGTCCGTCAGATTTGCGCTTGCCGCGCTAGGACTGAATCCCGCGATCGCGAGCACCAAACTTGCTAGCACCCCACCGACTTGTACTGCCCGCCCACGTGATTTCGTCCGGTTCTCACGTATCCTTATCTGATGACCAATACGGTCAGAGAGCCCACAAACTTGCTGCTTTAGTGTGTCGACCCTGAAATTCGCAACTTCAAAAAGGTCGTGGCGCGACATGTGAGGATATCGACGAGCGGTAGCCTGCACAGCAGCGAGAGCATCATCTACATCCGAAGCGGAGACAGTCATTCCGCATTGGCGTGCAGCCCGGAGATAAGCATCTTTTAGCATCGGACCGAGGAAATCCTCAAAATGTGAACGAGAAGGAACGAATTCCGCAATCGGACTACGGCGGCTACCTCTTGAAGGCCTCATCATGTCCCACCACGAACTTCTTAGCCAGTCTGCCAACAAGGCACATGCCTCGGCGCAGCTCTCGCCAAGTACCCTAGACTGTTCTATCTCGGGCAACGTGCTGTGTTCGGAGGTCCGATTTACAGCCGTCGCTAGGCTGACTTGTACTCCCTGAATCCTCTGAAGGGTTACGGTAGCCACCCATCTCTCCTAATGCCGATCGGATTCGAAATGTAAACACAGGGATCTCGTCAAGTAGACGCTGTTCCACCTCCCGCCTGGGACCATCCGGCTCCCGCAACCCCGCCCAGCGCGGACTCGGCTGCCGTGGAGGTAGATGGGTCGCGCAACTCACCGAAGCACAAACGGCCGACGCCGTCAATGGAAAGCACCCTACTGATCTATCAAGTTACGAACTCTTGCGCGCGAATAGCCGCCGAACTGCAAGTATCCTTATCGCGTCTCTCCGCCTCAGCGGGAACACTGCTCGAACTACGCCTGAAGCCGATACATGCCATGTACGCCTCCAGGGACCCAGCAAGCTAGGGCGTCGACCGTTACTCGATAGCGACGCCACAGGATCGCGGGCGAGCTTCGGAAGGAAGTAAGGAAGTAAGGAAGTAAGGAAGTAAGGAAGTAAGGGGGTCCTCCGGCCTGCCGACAGCTCCCGACCCGGCAAGTCACAGTCTCGACTTGATCAAGTTGCCGAGGTCGGACGGGTCAGAAGTGCAGCGGGAAACGTGCAGCAATCAGTCCGCTTAAGCCTGACCCTCATCGACCGGATCTGACTGATTCAAGCTGGCAACATTGTGCTCTTAAGTTGCCGCGACTTAGAGTTTGGCCAGCATCGGCCTTTTAGTTCTTCGACAATCGCCTACCGTCAATAGCCCAGGCGTGGCGACACCCGTGGGTCCGGAACGCGGTGCAGCCGAGGAAGTAGCCATGAATAGGGCTGTACGCCTTATAGACGGTTCCACGTCCGCAGGGGCACGGGTCGCCCGGGTGCTTCCTGCCGTTCATGCCACGGCCCAGCCTGATGCGGAAGGTCCGGCGGATGGCGTCGCCACCGAAGTTCCGGGTGCTCTCTGGTGTCTGCCATGACCCGATTACCGTGCGCCGGTACAGATCTCGAAGGATGCTCATGTATGCCTCCAGCCGCCCGCAGCGAGAGTACGTCGCGGTACTGACATTTCGTCATTAGCTGGTGGCTGGTGACATCCTGCGGGGGGCACGCTCTAGGCGATGGCGTTCCTGATCTCCAGGTCGGCGCGGAACTGGGATCCTGGCTTCTCGAAGAAAATGCCAGACGGTTCTCTATTGACTCATCGCGGCCTTGAACTTGACCATCAGGTCAGCGGGCACTCGTCCGCGGTCTTTGACTTCGATTCCCTGCGACTTGGCCCACTCGCGAACCGTGGTGGGGTCGGGCCCGCCGACGCCGGCAGCCTTACGCGCGTTTCGGGTTGGGCGCCGGGTCGCTGAGCCTGATGCTCGGCGTGCGGCGTCGAGGTATGGTGCCAGCGCCTTTCGCAGTGCTTCGGCGTGCTTGGCGTTTAGGTCGATCTCGTAGTGTGTGCCGTCGAGCCCGAAGCGTACGGTGCTCTCGGCCTCGCCGCCGTCGAGGTCATCGATCAGCAGGGTCTGCACTTTCTGTGCCATCGTCCGCGGTTCCTCTCCGTGAATTGAAGCACAGCGTAGACGATCAGCTCTCCAGTAACTCGTAGCCGCACCGCGCTCGTGCCGTTCCGCCAAATTCCGGTGACGCAATCCGCAGACGACGAGGCCGATCAGGAACGATCCAAGTTAAGGAGCCCGTCACGGAGCCGACGCAGAATATCTGGATCGTTCATAACGACTGCCGACCGAACCTGAACTGGGCCCGGTTTCCGCCGTGGCAGGCGCGGCTGCGCGGCAGGTCCGTCAATCTCGGGTGAGGATTCCAGCCGTGCCGTGTCGAGCTCACACCAGACGACCTTGCCCGTGGGCTGCATAGAATCGCAATCCCAGCGGTCACTGAGCACTGTCACCAGGTACAGCCCGCGGCCGCCTTCGGCTTCGACGTCGGGTATTCCGTTGGCTGCAGGGTCTATAGGAGCGGGTAGCCGCGGGTCGGCATCCCAGACTTCGATCCGGATTCGTGTGCTATCGCTCCGTCTCGTCCGGCCATAGCGTGTACTGCATTAGTCGTCAGTTCCGAGACCAATAGCTCAATTGTCTCGGTCATGCTGGTCAATCCCCATTCCCATGCGAGTTGCTTGGCGTGCAGCCGGGCGCACGGGACCGCCGTCGGCAGGGCACCAAGCTCAAGGGTGCTGCTGACGGGCCAAGGAGTCCGTGGGATGGCTGCTCGCTGATATGAAGGCAGGGTCGGCGCCGGAACCGGGCTCATGGTTGCCCGTCGCCCGGGATGATCCTGGCCACGCCGCTAAGGAACCGCAATGGTGCGGACGGAGATAGGCGCAGGCTGCGCCAGGCGCCGACCTCCACGAGGCCGGGCTCGACCAGGTCCAGGCCACCGAAGAACGCCTCGATTTCTTGTCTGGTCCGGAACACAGCGGGAGCACTGGCCTCGGCGTAGACGTCCTGGATGGTGGACTGGACCTCCGGTGGTGTGCCATCGGAGGAGATGTGCGAAACCGCGAGCATGCTGCCGCCAGCCAGCCGCCATCGGAACGCCGCTACCTGCTCCCCTGGTTGATCGTCATCGGTGAGGAAGTGCAGCACTGCCACGAAAAGCAGGCCTACTGGCTGGGTGAAGTCGATCAGCGTGCGGGTGACCGGATCATTCAGGATCGCTTGCGGCGCCCGGATGTCGCCTTGGATGGCCGCGACGCCATCGTTCGTGGCGAGCAGGGCTTGGGCGTGAGCGCAGACCATGGGGTCGTTGTCCACGTACAGCACCTGCGCTCCCGGATGAACCGACCGGGCCACCTCGTGGACGTTCGGCCAGGTCGGCAGCCCGGTGCCGAGGTCGATGAACTGGCTGATCCCGTCGCGGGCCATGACCGTGACCGCACGTGCCAGGAACTGACGGTTGGCACGGGCAATCTCCCGGCCGAACGGCACGACCGACAGCGCCTGCTCGGCTGCTTCGCGATCGGAAGGGAAATTATCCTTGCCGCCGAGGTAGTAGTCATACATGCGGGCCGGGTTAGGCACCGAAGGATCAAAGCCAGGCACGGTGCCGGAATCCGGTTTGAGCTCGTCGCCGATCAAGGCCTGAGCAGCCAAGGCGTCTCCGGCTGCCGGGGTGTTCATGTGCGCCTCTTCACACTCGTTAGCGCCGTTGCGCGGTTCCAGGTGTCCATTTCGCCAAATCCGCAACTCGAGAAATATTTGTAATAGGCTGGCTTTAACACTCGTGCGCCTCGGCTCTGGGTTCGGAAATAGTGTCGAGATGAATGGGTGCCCGGTTGCCGAGGCACACGCGAGCGCCGTACGCTCTAGAAGACAATCGGCTTTCGCGGGTGATTGACAGAGCAGGAGTTACGCAAAACCGCTGCAGAAATGTCGCACGCGCGCCTCTGACTTGCGCAGACACCCATGGGAGCAAGGAGGCGTCCGAGATCGGAGGTCCCCCTATGTCCGCAAGGCGTCAGCGCTTGGCGGCTCGGCGCAAGGCGGTCGGTTTCAGCCAGGAACAGCTGGCGGAACGGCTACGCATTGACCGCTCCACGGTGGCGCGGTGGGAAAGCGGAGAGACCGCGCCCCAGCCCTGGATACGTCCGCGGCTCGCCCGTGCCCTGGACCTCTCGCTCGACCAGCTCGGCCAGTTGCTCGCCGGAAGCGACCCAACCGGAACCGAAGCCGCAGAGCGCGTGAGCCACGCGCTCACTCATCCAGGCAGTGCCGACATCGTGACCGTCGCTCACCTGCGAAACCAAGTCCAGCATCTCGATGAGCAATACGTTCACGTCCCGTCTTCATCGCTCCTAGCCCACGCCGGCCAATGTCTTGGGCAAGTACGCTTTCTTTCCGCTCATGCGGCCAGCAGCCGAGTACGACGAGAGCTGTACGCGGTCGAAGCTGAAGCGGCCATCTTGATGGGCCAGCTCGTCTGGGATGCTTCCCAGCGACGTGACCACGCATCGGCCCGGATGTACCTCGACCAGGCCATTGATGCTGCGCGTCAGGTTCGTGATCCGGCCGCCGAAGGCCTCGCGTTGCTGCGCAAGGCGATGATCGCTCTGTACGGGGAGCGTGACCCGCAGGAAGGACTGGCGCTAGCTGAGCTGACAGCGGACACGACCAGCAAGGTCAGTGATGTTCTGACCGGGCTAGCTATCCTGCACGCCGCTGAGGCGCACGCCATGCTCGGCCAATTGGCCTCGTGTGAGGAGGCGCTGGCGGCCGCGGATTCCAGGTTTGGCCGCGTCGGCGAGCTGGATGCTGCGATCGAGCTGTACTCGGCCACGCAGTTCGGGCGGATGGCCGGATCGTGCTACCTCTCCCTGGAGGACACTAGGCGTGCGCAAGGTCTGCTCGAAACGACAGCCGCCGCTCTCAGTGATCAGTCGAAGTCCCAGGCCATCGTGCTGGGCAATCTGGCGCTCGCGCTGATCCGTCAGGGCAATTTGGATGAGGCGGCTGGGAGACTCCATGAGGCGATCGATGTCATCGAGCTGAACCGCGGCGGCGGCGGATTGAACATCGTCTTCACTGCCGGACGTGAAATGCGTCCCTGGAGGACCGTAGCCGCTGTTCAGGATGTTCACGACCGGCTGCTCAACCTCATGGCCGGCTGAGCGAACATGGAGGCATGACTGCCGCCAAGCAGGCCGTCCGAGAACGGGTCTGGTCACAGCTGGAAGAGTCTGGCGTAGTCGAGCCCGGAGTGCTCGGCTACATACCTGCTTTCCAGGGAGCAGATCGGGCCGCGGAACGGCTTGCAGGTCTCACCGTCTGGCAGCAGGCCCAGGTGCTCCAGATCGCACCCGATCGAGCGCAGCTTCCGGTTCGCAGCCGAGCCCTGCACGACGGGAAGCTCGTCTACATGGCGGCGCCAAAGCTAGCGACGCCTGAGCCGTTCTATCTGCTCGACCCGCGTAACCTCCCCGTGCCAGTAGTCGAGCGCGTCGCGGCGAGCATAAGTATCAGCGAGATGAGGGCGATTGATCTGTTCATCTGCGGGAGCGTCGCGGTCAACGATCGCGGAGCCAGGCTGGGAAAGGGCGCGGGGTACTCAGATATCGAGGTCGCGCTGCTGGCAGAGGCGGGATTGATCGGCGAGCGGACGGTGATCGCGACGACGGTCCATGACCTGCAGGTGGTCGACGAGGACCTGCCTGAGCAGGAGCATGATTTCCGCGTCGACCTGATCGTGACTCCTGAGCGCATCGTCTGGCCCGGAACTCCCAAACGACCAGTAGGACTCGACGTGAGCAGTCTGAGTTCTGAGCAGATCGCGACGATACCGGTGTTGGCGCAGCGGCTAGGCCGCTGACAAAACGCGGGGTGGTGCGGGTCACCGTCAATCGGCGGCCTCCCGGTCGAGGTCGCGGTCGGCGGCGCGTTCGAGGACCTGAAGCGACGGCCGGATTTCTGGCTTGGGCGGCTGCAAGATCGCGTCTCTCGAGGACCTGGGCCACGGCGGGAATGCCTGGCCCAAGTCGCCGTACCGGGGGTCTTTGACGGTCGGCGATCCGCTCGGTGAACGTGCGGTGCGCGGCGGCCAGGTCTTTGATCCACTGTCCCATCTGGCCCGGCGCTTCGGCCGCGCTCAGGGTGAGCTCGGCCCGCTGGGTGTCGGTGGCGAGTTCGGGTTCCGCCGAACGGAGCGCAGGGTAGTGCTGATCGGGGTGACGGCGGCGGAGTTCGGCGTCGGCGGCGACGGCTAGGAGGCCACTGAATAATGGGCGGCTGTGGGGAGGCTGCCGACGGGGTGTCTGGTCTTTGGGGGATGATCGGTGCATGCAGGGCAGGGAGCAGGCGAGCCGGCAGGTGCTGGACGCCGGGGCGCTGGTGGGTCACCTGGTGCCGGCGGGGAGCGTGTTCGCGTTCTTGGCGGCGCACCGGCATGAGCTGTTCACCGATGAGGATTTCGCGGACCTGTTCCCCTCAGGGAGGGGCCGGCCGTCGGTCCCGGCGAGCGTGATGGCCTCGGTGATGGTGCTGCAGGTGCTGCATGATTACTCCGACGCGGAGGCCGCGGAGGCGGCCCGGTGTGACCTGCGATGGAAGGTGGCGTGCGGGTTCCCGCTGGAGCATGAGGGCTTTGATCCCTCCACGCTGGTGTACTGGCGGCGGCGGCTGGCGAAGTCAGGGCGCCCGCACCGTATCAGCGACGCGGTCAGGGCGGTGATCCAGGAGACCGGAGTGCTGGCGGGGCGCCGGCGCCGGGCGGTGGACTCTACGGTCCTGGCCGATGCGGTGGCCACCCAGGACACCATCACCCAGCTGGTCGCTGCGGTCCGCCGGGTGGGGCGGGTGGTGCCGGGGGCGGCGGAGCTGATCGCCTCGGTGTGCACCGGCCACGATTACCGCCAGCCGGGCAAGCCGCGGATCGACTGGGATGACCAGGCCGCCAGGGACGCGCTGGTGTCGGCGCTGGTGAACGACGCGAGCGCGCTGGTGGCTGAGTTCGGTGACGCTGAGCTGGAGGAGCCGGCTGCCTCAGCGGTGGCGCTGCTGGCCCTGGTCGCCGGGCAGGACGTGGAGCCCGCCGAGGGCAGCGACGGGACCGACGGGCGGTGGCGGATCGCCCGCAAGGTCGCCGAAGACCGGGTGATCTCGGTTCATGACCCTGAGGCACGGCACACCCGCAAATCGCCCGAGGCCCGCCGCGACGGCTACCGGGCCCGCGTATACGCCGAGCCCGGCACCGGGCTGATCACCGATGAGCAGCTGACCAGGGCAGCCGGGCCAGAGAACAGCGACGCGGCAGCCGCCGTGCAGATGATCGCCCGGGAAGGGCAGGCGGCGGAGCTGTATGGCGATTCCGCGTATGGCACCGGCGACCTGCGCGCCGCGCTGGCCGGAGCCGGGCATCAGGTGATCATCAAGCCGCCCCCGCTCAGGCCCGCCGTGGCGGGCGGGTTCACCCTGGATGACTTCACCGTCGATGAGATCGCCGGCCTGGTCACCTGCCCGGCCGGCATCACCCGCCCCATCAGCGCCCGCCGTAACGTGACCTTCGGCGCTGCCTGCCGTGGCTGTCCGCTGCGCGCTCGCTGTACCGCCAGCAAGCACGGCCGCGCCTTGATCCTGCACCCGCACGACGTGCTGCTGCGCGCGGCGCGGGCAGACTGGGCCAGCCGGCCGGACCTGCGCGAGAACTACCGCAAGCACCGGCCCGGCATCGAGCGCGTCATCTCGCAGATCGCCAGCCGCGGCGGGCGGCGCCTCAAGCTCCGCTACCGGGGAACGGCCAGGAACAACGCCTGGCTCAAGCGCCGGACCGCTGCCCTTAACCTGCGTAATCTCATCAGCCGGGGTCTAGGCCGCGAGCATGGCTCCTGGGTCCTGGCCTGATCCTGGCAACTCAAACAGCCCGCTTGCGGCCGCCAGGGGTCCCCGCCAGGCTGGCACCAGGGGGAAGAACGACCACGCTGCCGGACCGAAAGGGATCCGGCCCACTGCCGCACAGACGGCCTTGTCGGCGCTCTTCCCGCCCAGATCGGCCCTTTATTCAGTGGCCTCCTAGGTGGCGTTGGGCGCGGGTAGCAGCATTCCAGTCAGCCCGGTCAGCCATGACCATGGCGAACACGATCTCGCGCTGACGATAGGCCTCGTGAAGAGCGTGATAGCTGGCCGCGAGTCCCTGCTGGCAGGTAGCGATGTCATGGTCACCGCGGTGGCTGGCGGCAGCGGCTTCGGCACTGGCACGCAGCCCAGCTAGGCGGGCTTCGCGGGCGGAGGCGCGGACCTGGCGGAGCTCGTCCCCGACGTATCGAGGGGCCCAGGCGGTCTCGATCGGGTAGGTGTCGCGTAGATGCAGCAGCGTGCCGTCGGGCATGCCGTGCACATCGGGTCCGTCTGCGGGGCCGAGGGCGGCCAGAGCCTCGTGCCAGGCCGCGCGGATGTCCGGCGTGGCCGCGACCGGTTCAGGGCCGATCGGGTCGGCAGGGTCGCGGTGGCCGGATAGTTCGCGGTAGGCGCCAATGGAGGCGGCGCGTTGCTGCCACTCGAGCCGCTTTAGCGGGTGGTCGGGGACCGGGCCCAGGGTGTTGGCCGCCCATTCCGGGGCGTGTTCGGCGTGTTCGCCGATGCGGTCCTTGCGTCCGTTCATGAGCGCGGCGATCTCGGTCAGGTAGGCGTGACGTGCGGGGTCCGCGATGGCGGGAACTTGAGCTGACCACGGGACCGCCGGGGCCGGGACGAGGGTTCTGGTCCGGTACCGGAGCCGGGCGTCGATGACGGCGGCCAGGTCGCGTGCCCCCGCTAGATCCCGTTCGCCGATCGCCGCGGACAAGACATCCCCGGCGTCCAGGCCGGCCAGTTCGGCCGCGCGGAGGGTGCGCCACAGCCAGCGGGCTTGGTGGGTGAGCTCTGGTCGGTGTTCGGCTGGCAGGTGGTTCATGAGGAGGTCGCGGTAGCACTGTTCGCGGGCCGGGGTGGTCTCGGCGGTCCAAATGGCATTCAAAATGGCCAGGTGGTCGGCGTCGGCCAGGGCCTGCTGCCAGGTCTTGGACGCGGACTGCTGCTGGCCATCTCGCGCCAGCACTCCGGCCAGCACTCCCAGCGCGTCCCTGGTCTCGGTCGGTGCGGCGGAGGCGGGTAGGCCCGTCCTTTCGGCGGTGAGCCGGTCGTAGCGCGCCAGCTCCGGAGCCGGGAGCGGGCCCGGTGCCGAGTCGGCGAGCTTTGGGGACACGGTGAACACGTACGCCATGTTGGCGTCGGTGCCGCGGCTGAGCGCGACGTAGGCATGCTGCCGATCCTCGCTCCCGGTGATTACGGCCAAGCCGGTGTGCACGGTGCGGCCCTGGGCGACGTGGTCGGTGACCGCGTAGCCGAGCTCGGCGTCCTGGTAATCGGCGTAGAGGAACTGCTGGCTGGTCCACCGCCGCTGTCCGGTGGCCGGGTCGGCGTCCAATGCCCGGCGGACGATCAGCCCTGCTGGAGTCACTGCCTCGATACGGAGGAGGTCGCCGTTGGCCAGCGTGCTGCCGGACTCACCGGCCTCGACCGCATGGTCATTGCGGGTACAGATGATCAGGTCTCCGGCACTGGCGGCGGCGCCGTAGGCGATGCCCACCGTAGGCCCCGGACTGACGGTACCCAGGCGGATCAGGTCATCGCGGATGCGGCGGGACAGTTCCCGACGCAGGGCGTGATCGGCGGCCATGTCCAGGGTGAGCGCGAGGTAGTCGGCCGCGGCGGCGTCCATCATCTGCTCGGGCTCCCCGCCCTTGATCCGGGCGTGTTGGTCGTACTCGGCCAGCACGGCGATATCGCCATCGCGGAGCCGCAGGCCGGCCGCTTGTTCCCATGTGGCGCTGAACCGGACCGGCTCGGCCAACTGCGCGAAACCGAGCGCCTCGGCAAGCAGGGAAAGGCCGCCGCCGTTTTCCACCGCCTGCAGCTGCTGGGTATCACCGGCCAGGATCACTTTGGCGCCGCTGTCGGCGGCCTGGGCGATGACGTCGGCCAGGTCCGGGTTGGCGACCATGGACGCCTCGTCCATCATGACCACGTCGCCCGGCTGCAGCTCGACGGGACCGCGGGCGCCGCGCCGTCCGGGCAGGTGACCGAGGAACTGGGCGGCGTTATAGGACTCGGGAACCCCGGCGGCCAGGGTGTTGCGGGCCGACTGAGACGGCGTGATCCCGATGACACGCCCGAGCCCGGCAGCGGCCCACGCCCTGCCCGCCGCGGCCAGCACCCACGTCTTGCCCGATCCGGCCGGCGCGTTGATCACCGACACGCGCCGACCGTCGGTCAGCACCGACAGCGCGGCAGCTGCCTGATCCACCCGCAGGCCCGTCTGGGTGCGCGGGCCATACGCGTCATCTTGTGCGCGCCCATCCAACGCGCGCTCGAGTTGCGCCAGGTCCGCGCCGAGCGCCCGCGCAGCCTCTGCGCGGTCCATGCGCGGCGCGCCGCTGGCGCGCGCGAGGGCGACCATGCGCTGCTCCATGCTCAGTTGCGCGTGCGTGGCGAACCGCACGCCGCCGTGCCGCTGATAGACGCTGCGCCCGTCGGCGCGTAGCAAGTTGCGCGGCACCTTGGCGAGTTCCGGTGCCTCCAGGCAGGCCACCGGCTCGAACTCGGACCGTAGCGCCCGGTCCGCGACCTGTTCCAGCAGCGCGGCGGCCGCGGCCGGGTCCATCCCCGTGCGGGGTAGTACCCGGCCGAGGTGCTTGATCAGGTCCGCGCGGGTCCAGGTGCTCTTGTCCTTCTGGGCGAGCGCGACGGCCTTTTGCGCGGCCCGGCTCACTTCCAGCTCGCTAGGTGCCGGGCCGGGATCACCCGGGCCGCGCGGGCGCGTGCTGGCGTGTGTGCCGCCGTCGTGCCACACCGACGGCGCGACCGACGCTAGGCTCACGCCGAGCGCGTGCGCGAGCGTGCCGGCCCAGCCCGCGTGGGCCTGCTCGAGGTCCAGCGTGGCGTGCTTGGCGTCGCGTGTCTTGAAGTTGGAGGCCTGCGCGAGTCGCGCCACCTCGCGCTGGGATGGTGCGCGGCCGTACTGCTGCTCGAACCGCGCCGCGCGGGCGCGCAAGTCGGCGGTGATGGACTGGCGGCGGGAGGAGAACAGCCGCATCATTTCCCCGCTGATTCCCCGGATCTCGAAGCCATGGCCGTCGTCGCGGGCCTCCCATGCCAGGCCGAACCGGGCAGTAAGAGCTTCTTCCAGATGCTGGGACGCGATCGCGGCCACCGCCCCGATGTGCTCGTTGTAGCCCAGAGAATCCGGCGCCCGCCACTTCCCGTCGGTCGCTGTTTTGGCGACGTGGGCGATCTGGGAGTGGACGTGCAGCTGCATGTCGCCGTCCCGGGAGGTGTGCTGCAGCCAGTGCGCGACGGCCAGGTCGGCTTCGTGCCATTGGCCGGTTTCGCGGCCGTGGACGCGGGTGTTGTGGGAGCCGGTTCTTGTGTAGCCGGCTTCGCGCTGGAAGTAGGCGAACCCGGCGTGCACGGCCTGCCAGATCATGTCATCGACTTCGGTGACCAGAGCGGACCAGTACTGGTCGCCTTGCTGGTCGCCGGACTGGCGGGCTAGNGTGGAAGATCGAGATCGACTTGGACAGCGACAGGGTTAGGTCGAAGAAGAGAGGGCTCTGGCGGGCCTGTTTGGTGGCTTCGATGCGCAGCTCGCGGCGGCGCTCGGCGGTGGCGTACGGCTCGGCGGTCAGTAGGCGGGCATAGAGGTCGGCCGCTTTGCGGCCACCGTTGGAAGACTTGCCCAGCAGGGTGCCGTCGGGGGCTTTGCGCTGGCCAAACAGCAGCTCGTAAGGTTCGCGCTCGACCGTCTGGCCATGCTCGAAGCCGAGCGCTATGGCGCCAGGGCCCCACCAGCGGCCGGGCGGCTCTCCTCCGGTCTCGCTGGCCTGGATGTAGTAGCCGACCGCGTCCTTCGCCGGGCCGCGGTCGACGTTCTTCCAGATGTAGTCAAGGTCGTAGCCCTTGCTCAGTGTCGCGACTACCGCCACCGGCTAATCGCCCGCCAGCCGGTGCGGGACTTCCCATGATCATCAGATGGTGCATGGGTGTGGAGCCCGAAACGATCACAAATCAAGGGTGGCAAAACGGCCGATCAAGATCAGAAACGAGAAACGCACTGTAGGTTCTCGTCGAGGGCGTCCTATTCGCAGAAAAGATGTCCGCGGCTTGTCCTTTCGGACATTCCGGTGAGAAGAAGCCGGCCCGGCGTGGTGCCCGGTTTGGGGCGTTCTGGGGTGACATGATCACCGGGTGGCCCTTCATGCCGGGAAGGGTGCTGGTGGCATCCGGGTGACCTACCGGGCCGGAAGCGGTGCCGTGGTGGATACGACGTTGGATCGCCTGTGCGCGGATGAGGTGATCGCGGGGCTGCCGGTGCGCGAATTCCGCTGGTATAAGGGCCGGCGTCATTATTCGGGCTGGTACTGGTGCGCGACCGGGCGGCGCCTGGTTGTTTATGAGAGCCGTCTGGAGCTGGCCCTTAACCGAACATTACATAGTGTAATCAATCGACAACTGTTCACGTTTGGTGCTCACGCAGCGTGTCGATGGTGGAATCTTGAATTCATCGGCGCTCGGGCGCGTCGCGAGAGCCGACGGCGGGCTGGGTCGTAGCACGGGGGCGCTCTTTGGTGAACGAGCGGGGAGGTGCACGTCGGTGTTCAGCTTGGCTGGGGGTGCTGCTGTCTACTCAGCGGCGGAGGCTCTTGATGCTGTCGGGGAGTACGCGTTCGGCACCGTGCCGATCGATCCAGATCCACGGTTCCCGGGCGCGTTCGCGCCGCACACGGTGCCGCGCTACGCCTACCGCACATACGACTGCGTACTGGCGTCGGACGGCCCAGGGTTCAGCGATCTGGACCTGCTTGTTACAGCTGGGCTGAATGCCCGCGTCGACATGACCACGTTTGCCCGGCTGCGCAGCTTCGCCGACCGAGCTGCGGGTCACCTTGATGCAGCGCACCAGATGCAGCCGGACTTCCTGCGACTGCGCCGCGACGAGGTCGGCGACGATCCCGCGAAGGGAAGCACGGGGTGGTATCTGTCCCAGGCGTGGCGACAGGGAATGGCCACGCCAGGACTGGGTATCGCCCGGGTCCATAAGATGTTGCACCACAAGCGTCCGCGGCTGGTGCCGCTGCTGGACAACGAGACGGTGAAGCCGATCCGGGCGGCCGCCGATGGCAAGGCATGCGGATCGTGGCAGCTGATCCACGACGAGATCCACGCTCACGCTGAGCACTTCCAGACCCTCGCCGACGAGTTCGGCGAGCTGGCGACCGGCATCGATGACGTCTCCCTTTCCTGGCTGAGGCTGCACGACATCCTGGTGTGGATGAAGGTCACGCAGCTGGCGCGCTGAGGGGCTCAGCCGGGGGCACTGGCTCGTCCGGCGCTGCCGCGGAAGTCAGGCATCCCGAGGTGGGTCACAGCGTGTCGGCTGGCGAGCTGGTGCATGGTGCGGAGCTTCTGCCGGGCCGCCTCAAGGGTTGCTTCGAGGCCGGCGATCTCGCCGAGCCAGCCCTCGCGGCGGGCCTCGGCGATGCGGGCTTGGAGGTTGTCGCGGATCTCCAGCAGCCTGGGTTCCTGGGCTGGGTCAGGGCGTAGCTGCGGGCACCTGACACAGCTGTGCTCGTGCGCGCATGGCGTGCCGAAGTCCCGGGTGCATACTCCCAGGGCGACCTTGCGGAGCTCGAAGTGGCCGAGGAACTGGTCCCACTCTTCGGGCGTGAGGTCACGGTATTCTTCGCCGGGGCGCAGGGCGCGGCGGCGGGCGATGAAGGCCCGGTGGTGGGAGACGACGTCCTCGGGGTAGATCGCGGCGTAGCCCATGGTGGTGCCGAGATCGGCATGGCCGAGGATCTTGGCGGCGATGTGCGGCGGAAGCCCGGAGCGGAGGGCATCGGTCGCGAAGAGCCTCCGGAAATCGTGGGGGGTGAACATGAGCGGGTTGTTGGCGGTGTCGGTCAGGCCGGACGCGACGAGCAGGTTGTTGAGGTAGCGGCGGATGACGGCCCGGGACAGGACATGATGCTCGGGGCCGCGCTGGCGCTGGATCAGGTACGGCATCGGAGCACCCCAGCTCCGCTCGTACGGATCGTAAGCGGACACCAAGGGCAGCGTCTGCCGCCCGTTCCGGACCCGGTAGATGATCTCGGCGAGGACCTCGCCGAGCTCAGGTGAGACGAGCAGGAGCCGCTCGGTGTCGGTCTTGGACGGGGCGATCTGTAGCATCGGCACGACCTCGCCGGTGCTGGGCAAGGTGTAGGCGACGAAGCTGTGGTGGGTCAGTTCCGCCATCTCTTCGACGCGGCACCCGGTGTGACGCAGGATTTCCACGATGGCCCAGGCCCAGAAGGCGCGCTCCTCCTCATAGGTCAGATCGCGGCGCGTGCCGGTGGCCAGGTCGGTGGCGTAGACGCGGCCGGCCTGCGCGGGCCGCCGCACGAGAGTGGCCCCATGGACATCGACAGGCTCACCGGGTGCCGTGGCCAGGACCGCCTGGAGACGCCCGCGTGCGACCTGGCGTTCTGTCTCGGCGGTGCGCACCAGCGTGGGCAGCACGGGCAGGCGGGCCCGGGTGCGCTGGTCCATGGCGGCCTTGCGCTGCTTGGTCTCCTTGAACAGGGAGCATTCGCTGGCCTTGATGGGGCAGGGCGCCACCCATGGCCCCCAGCGGCTGGGGTCCTCGGCTGCCCAGCGGGCAATGTCCTGGTAGAACGCTCTGACGGTCAGTAGTTTGCTGCGCGGGCTGGCGCGCTTGCCGATCGGGTTGCCGTCCTTGTCGTGCAGCAGCTTGAGCCGTTCCTTCCAGGCCACGGCGACCTCGGGTTCCACGTGCAGCGAGTCGATGCCCGGGTGGTGGCGTTCCAGGTCCTGCCAGAACAGGCCGCACAGCGTGGTGGCCAGCTGAATCAGCGTCACGTAGTCGACTTCCGCGGCCCGTTCAGCCAGGTAGGCCCGACGGCGACTGGATCGGATGCTTGTCCACGAGCTGGGCCGGGCTGAGCTGGCCGGCCATCCGTAGCGCCTTGAGCCTGGGCGGCGAATCGGACGGCAGCACGCCGGTCTCGCGCAGCAGCGTGTAGTACAGCGGTTTGTCGACGGCACTCTTGCACTGGTGCTCGCGCAAGGCCGTGTCCAGTTCCACGCAGTCGCCGATGGTGATGTCGCGGATCTGGCCGCCTTTGTTCAGCAGGATCCACGCGATGCGATTCAGCGCGCTCTTGCAGTCGACCGGGTTGCTGCGCCCGGTGGCCTGACAGTGGGCGCGCAGCCGCGCGAAGCCCGCGGGGTCCAGCAACTGGCGGGCTTCCTCCAGCAAGACGCTGGGGCGGTAGCGCAGCAGCCACGGATAGCCGGGGCGGATGACCTGACCGACCAGGAGCATGCGCACGCCGGTGACCAGGTCGGTGCGCACGCGTGTGGTCAGCCGTCCGCCGGGGTCGGCCAGGTGCCGGGCGGGCAAGTTGACCCAGTCGCGGCCGGCGCGGCCGACG
>WNFJ01296885.1_pt1 | contig 15769 bp, 13 predicted proteins | sample 5400461 | NCBI WGS metagenome assembly WNFJ01 (sample SAMN13153349, study PRJNA577476) | soil metagenome | isolation source: 115 cm saprolite on Douglas fir-dominated hillslope | place: USA:California | collected 2013-09-17 | reverse complement strand
GGAGAAATGGGTGGTTACCGCTGGGGAATCGAACGCAAGAAGTCCCTGCTGGAATTGGAAGCCAGCAAGACATAATTCACCAGAGAGACACAAAAAGACGAGTCTTGCAGTTCTCTTCGGCTTTGTGTCTCTGGGGTGAAACCGCTCTTGCTTTCTCTTCTCCGATTTGGCCCTCATTGTTTTTTGTTTTTTACCCCCTTTGACAATTCTTTACGCCTCCGTCTCCAAACCGCATGATTCAATTGATAATAGACAGTCATGAAATATTTGGATGGAAAGCTGAGCGTCACGCGGATGGTCGTCGCCGCCGTGTTGACGGTTTGCGCGGCATCGGCACAGACGCCGGCCGTCAAAGCAGTCGGCACCGTCAAATCTGTAAGCGACAATTCGGTCGTGTTGACTACCGATAGCGGCGAACAATCCGTAACTTTCGCCGATTCCGCCCGCATCGTGCGTGCGGTTCCGGGACAGACTGATCTGAAGATCGCCACCCCAATTGCCGTCTCTGACATCCAGGTCGGGGACCGGGTATTGGCTCGTGGCCAGGCTGGAGAAGGCAATGCCGTAGTCGCCTCCTCGGCGATTGTGATGAAGCAGAGCGACATTGCCGATAAACAACAGCGTGAGCGTGACGAATGGCGAAAGGGTGTCGGCGGCATTGTGAAGGAAGTCGATGCCTCAGCCAGTACCATCAGCATTGCCAATGCCATGATCGCGTCCGGAAAGCCGATCGTCATCCACGTGTCTCCGGAGACATCGATTCGCCGCTATGCTCCCGATTCGGTCAAGTTCGATGATGCGAAACCAGGAACTTTCGACCAGATCAAGCCCGGCGACCAGGTGCGCGCCCGTGGAACCACGGGCGCCGACGGAACCGAATTTACGGCTCAAGCCATTATCTCCGGCGCGTTTCGGGACATAGCGGGCACGGTGGTGTCTACCGACGCCGCCAACAGTACCGTCACCATTACCGACCTAGCGACCAAGAAGCCCTTAGTGGTGAAAGTCAGCGCAGATTCGCAACTTCGCAAACTGCCTCCAATGGTGGCTATGGGAATCGCCATGCGATTGAAAAGTGGAGCGCCAGGAGCGGCAGGCCCAGGTGTGCCGGGTCAGAGCCGAGGTCAGGGCAGCGGAAATTGGAACGGCGGTCAGGGCAATTGGCACGGCGCAGGGAACGCCGACAGCAGTTCTGCTGCCGCAGGTGGACCTGCTGGGAGCGGAGCTGGCGCGAGCGGCACCCGTGGCGGCGCTCCGGGCACGTCAACCGGCCAAAGTGGCGGTTCAGGGGGTCAGGGAGCACCCGGCGGCAATTGGCGTGGAGGTGGCGGCGGCGCTCCCGATTTTCAGCAGATGTTGAGTCGCATGCCCGCCGTTACGGTAAGTGATCTAAACAAAGGCGACGCGGTCATGCTGGTTGCTACAGAAGGAAGCTCGGCTTCGGGGCCGACAGCAATCACGTTACTGGCCGGAGTCGAGCCGATCCTGACCGCAGCTCCTGTGGGAACCAGCGCTTCGACCATCCTCTCGCCCTGGAACCTGGGTACTCCCGCAGGTGCAGGCGGCGATTAAGCAATGTAACCGTCAGGCCAAGAGGTTTGCCGCAGATTATTGCCAAGGAAAAATGAGAAGAAGCGTTCCAACCTTTACCTTGATCTTATTATTATTTTCGCTGTGCGCCAACACCTTCGCGCAGTCGCCGTCGGCCACGCTCAGCGGTAAGGTCATCGACCAGACTGGCGCGGTCATTCCGCAAGCCACCATCACGGTGACGGGACCCAACGGAAAACCAATCAGTGCGACTACCGATCAGGCAGGAGCTTTCGCCATCCACGGGTTGCCGCCGGGAACCTATGCCGTCATCGCCACCGCCCAGGGCTTTGCCCCACTTAAAAAGGACGCAGTGACGCTCTCGGCAGGGCAGACTCAATCGCTCAACCTGGCCCTGGAGATTCAAACTCAAGAAGAGAAAGTTGAGGTCCAGTCCGAGCCCGGCACTCAGCTCGACGTCAGTTCCTCATCCAGCGCAGGGTCATTGACGATCAAAGGTAAAGATCTGGAAGCGCTCTCCGATGATCCTGACGAACTGCAATCCGAGTTGCAAGCGCTGGCGGGACCGTCGGCCGGGCCCAACGGCGGCCAGATTTACATTGACGGCTTCACCGGCGGGCAGCTTCCGCCGAAGTCGGCCATTCGCGAAATCCGTGTCAACCAGAATCCATTTTCCGCGCAGTACGACAAGCTGGGTTACGGGCGGATTGAGATTTTCACCAAGCCGGGTAGCGATAAATACCACGGTCAGTTCATGTTCAACGATAACAACGCCGTCCTGAATTCGCGGAATCCCTATGTCCCGACCAAGCCAGACTACAACTCCGAAATCTTCGACGGAAACTTTGGCGGGCCGCTGGGGAAAAAAGCGTCTTTCTTTCTCGACGCGCAGCGTCGCAACATGAATGAGTTTTCCGCCATTAACGCGACCATTCTCGATTCCAGCTTCAATCCCGTCCAGGTGCAGGAATCCATTGCTAATCCGCGGACGCGCACCAACTTCAGTCCGCGCCTGGATTATCAGATCAGCGCCAGCAACACCCTGACCGCGCGTTACCAGATAACTCATGAAACCAGTCAGAACGGAGGACTGGGCCAGTTCTCACTTCCTTCGCAGGCTTATAACCTGAGCGAGACAGAACAGAGCGTGCAGGTCAGTGATTCGCAGGTGCTGAGTCCGAAGGTGGTCAACGAAACCCGCTTTCAGTTTCAGCGTGAGAAAACCCACCAGTTGCCGTTCAGCACGGCAACCTCGGTTCAGGTGCAAGGAGCGTTCACTGGCGGCGGCAGCGCTCAGGGAGACGTACGCGCCCTACAGAACAACTACGAACTACAGAACTATACTTCCGTCGCCCATGGAAATCACTTCATCAAATTTGGCGGAAGGTTTCGCGGGTTGAACACTTCCAATTCCGCGGACCCCAACTTCAACGGAACTTTTGTTTTCTCGCCGGTACTCGACAGCCAGGGGATCCTTCAGAGCGCGCTTTCGGTGTATGAGAACGCTCAGGCTTTAGGCTGCCCTGCAACAGCTGGATCCCCTCCGCCGCCTCCATCCTGCCCTACTCAGTTTTCCATCATCACCGGCACGCCTCTGGTGACCGTGAACTGGTTCGACGCCGGTCTCTACGCTGAGGACGAGTGGCGGGTGCGTCCGAACTTGTCCGTTACTTACGGCCTTCGCTTCGAGTCGCAGAATGATATCCACGATCACGCCGACTTTGCCCCCCGGCTGGGGATTGCGTGGGGTCTCGGCAGCGATGGCAAATCCGCTCCCAAGACCGTGTTGCGTGGAGGTTTCGGAATTTTCTACGACCGTTTTGGCTACAACCTGGTGCAACAGTCGGAACGGCTGAATGGGGTAACGCAGCAAAGCATTGTGGTGCAGAACCCGCAGTTCTATCCAACAATTCCGTTGTTCAGCGCACTGCAGGCCATGTCCACGGCCTCCCCCACGATCTACCAGATTAGTCCAAACCTGCGCGCGCCTTACACCATGCAGGGCGCGGCCAGCATCGAGCGCCAGGTGACGAAGGCCGCGACGCTGTCCTTGACCTATCTGAATTCACGCGGCGAACACGCGCTTTACATTCGCAATATCAATGCGCCTTTGAATGGCGTGTACCCGCTGCAGTCGCTATACAGCCACGACAACGTTTATCAGTATGACTCCGAAGGAGTCTTCCGGCAGAACCAGTTGATTGCCAACGTGAGGGTCGCTGCGGGCAAGAAAGTCTCGCTGTTCGGCTTTTACACATTGGGATACGCCCACGGGAACGTCAGCGCTGGCGGTGGCGGCGGAGGCTTCGGCAGTGGACTCACCAGTTCCGCCAGCTTTCTGTCTAACCAATATGATCCCATGGCCGATTACGGCCGCGCCTCGTTTGACGTTCGTCACCGTGCTTTCATCGGCGGGTCCATCGAAGTTCCCCACAGTTTTCGTTTGAGTCCGTTCATCATTATCAACTCCGGTCAGCCTTACAACATCACGACCGGCACCGATCTGAACGGAGATTCCATCTTCAACGATCGCCCAGTCTTGGTTTCAACTGCTAGTTGTGGGACCGTTGCTGTGAGTGGCAGCCTCTATTGCACGCCTCTGGGCACTTTCAGCGCAGCGCTTCCGGGCAGCGGACAGACGGTTCTACCGATGAACTACGGATCCGGCCCCGGCAATGCGACATTCAATCTTCGCCTAAGCAAGGCCTTCGGCCTCGGCAGGGAAACAAAGGGTGCTTCGGGCGGCGGTGGTGGCGGAGGACCGCGCGGAGGTTTCCCGGGCGGAGGTCTGGGCGGACGCGGCCTTAGCGGCGGCAGTGGTGGAAATCTCTTCGGCGGCGGGGCTACGACCAACCGCCGCTACAATCTCACCTTCAGCGTCTCCGGGCGCAATATCTTTAACTCCGTCAGTCCCGGGCAGCCTGTAGGAAATCTGAGTTCGCCCTTCTTTGGACAATCTATCGCGCTGGGTGGGCCATTCTCTTCCGCGTCATCAAACCGGCGCGTAGATCTGCAGGTGATGTTCTCGTTTTAGCCGTCAGCCCTCAGCCGTCGGAGCGCCGCCTGAGCATTTAAGGCCTTGCCAGATGGCTGACAGCTGAGAGCTTACAGCTCATTCGCAATTCACGCCCTGCGGCGGCGAGAGCGCAGTCAACACGTTCTGATTGGGATAGCTGTAGGCCCCGCCCAGCGCCGACGAGGGCGATTGGAATTCAAACCAGGGCAGCAGCGCCTCATTCTGCGGATGGTAGGTCCTGCCGTTTGTCCGAATCGCAATCGTCGCGTCGGGCAGGCCTTCAATGACATCTCCCACTTCTAGATCGTTCTGGCAGTTTCCGTTTTGCGAAAGCCACCACGGGGTGATGCCGTGAACTCCATCGCTGCCCACAAACGGATCATTCAGGCTCTCGGTGACCTCGTGGCTGAGCGCGGTAATGTCTTCAAAGCCAGGAGCGAACAGGCCGGAACTGATCCAGCTCGAGAAGTTCAGCACGTAGCGTCTCTCGCGGAAATTGTTGCTGGCATCGCCTGGTTCGGCATCGTAGGCGTGGAAACCAAGCACGCAGCAATGGTTTGGATTTCCGTTCAAATAAAGATAGGTATTGGGGAAGAGGAATGTGGAAATGTCAGCGGTCGTGATGTCTCCTGCGTGTTCCGCCGCGCCCACTGGAGTGGTGACATCATTCGCGGTGGCTGGAAACAGAAGCGTCGAAAAAACCTTGAGGTCAACCAGAACAAAAGCACAGCAAGAGTCATCAGGGTTCAATGCGAAATAGTATGCGCCGCGCGGGATGCGTAGCGACCGCTCAGCCTTGATCGAAGGTTTGAGCAGTGTGTGCCAGTCTGCCTGCATTTGGTTGTAAAACTCGGCCCGCTGCACCGCGTCTGCAAACTGCGTTGGCCGGTCGCTGCTGCTGTAATCCGCCTTGTGAAATACCGGAGAGTTGACGACCGCACTGACGAAAGGCTGCGCCGTGTAGTGAAGGCGGTGTCCATCCACCACCCGCACCGCGCCATCGCGGTCGAGCAGATCCAGTGAGACCGGCACGATGGGAGCGTTGAAGCTGGTCGTCCCTCCCGCATCAGGGTGGCCGCCGGCCATGGCGAAGAACCACCTGCGCTGCGGATTTCCCACAGCATCGAGTCCGGAGACTTGGAACTCTCCAGTGAAAGTTCGGATGGAATCAATACCTGCCGAGGGCACAAGGGCCGAACGGTCGCGGGGGGAGACGGCGAGTCCCTGCCCTCGGGGGACTACGGTTGTGAATCCACGGCGAGCGCTCGAAAGCGTTGGAGCAATCTGGTCCCCGCTCTGCGCGAATGCCGCGCCGACGCCAAATAGAAATGAGCACAGCACCAGAGAGAGCGTCTTACCCGCGTACAAGCCGCCACCGCCTCACATAAAACTACTTGGATACGCGGCGACTTGCAAACTGTGTCCGGTCAATATTTCGTCAATTTTGTCGTTGTCGGATATTCGGATATTAGGGAATGGGTTGACAATAGTTGACAATACGTCTCCCTTACCCGTTTGGACGTGCTCAGGTAGGCGTACCAAACTACCGAATATGTGAGCTGCCAAACGACAACTCGCGCCAAGTCCACTCTCACCGCAGCAAGCGCGAGGATGATGTGTAGAGGAATCACCAAAGTTGGCGAGACCCACAAGTAGGCCTTGGCAACTGACACGGCTCGGGGTTCTTCAAGCCAAAGCAATAGACCAGCGCAAAAACTAAAAATCGTGAGGCCAGCGTAAATTGCGCCTACCGATGCCAATCTCAGCATAGTTCCATTCGTAGTCAGAGACGTGGTCGCCAAGTTTCTGAGCGCAGTCCACGCGATCCTTCCCTGAACAAATGGGACAAAGAGCGTCAACCACAACACCTCGTGGAGGTTTCGCCGGAGCCAGCGAAAAAAGGCTCGGAGGGGGCTTCATTTCGGCGTCCCAGTTCTTGTCAACTACGGCTTCGGGCGCCACTGCGACGCTTCCACATTTCGGACAAGTGTTGTTGACCTCCGCCGTACCCCATCTCTGGCAGTACATGCCGCTTCCAGCGCAATGCGAGCATCCGAAAACTTACTTCGGCCGGGTGATCGCCCCTTCCGACGCCGATGAAACCAGCGCGCAGTATTTCCCGAAAACTCCGGTTGCATAGCGCGGCTTTGGCGCTCTCCATTGCGCCATCCTGCGATGAATCTCTGCGTCGGCTATCTCGACTTCAAGCAGTCGTTTGCTGACATCAATGCGCACCAGGTCTCCGTCGTGGACGGCGGCAATCGGCCCGCCCAGCGCCGCTTCCGGAGAAACATGCCCCATCATCAAGCCGTGAGTAGCGCCGCTGAAACGGCCATCGGTGAGCAAGGCGACGGAGTCCCCAAGTCCTTCACCCACGATTGCCCCGGTTACGCTGAGCATTTCGCGCATTCCTGGCCCGCCACGCGGACCTTCGTAGCGGATGACGACGACGTCCCCCGCCTTAATGCGCTTGCTGGTCACAGCCGTCATTGCGTCTTCTTCGGACTCGAACACTCGCGCTGGCCCGCGATGACTGAGCCGCTCATGTCCGCTGATTTTTGCCACACATCCTTCCGGAGCCAGATTGCCGCGCAGGATTACTAGTCCGCCTGTCGCCTTCAGCGGCTTATCGAGCGGCGCGATCACTTTCTGGTCGGGCGTCTCAACCGCTTCCGCTGCTTCTTCGCCGATGGTCTTCCCGCTGACTGTCATCGCATTCTGGTGCAGTTTTTTCCCGTGCAGCAGGCGATTCGCCAGGAGACGAATTCCCCCCGCGCGGTGCATGTCGGCCGCAACGTATTTTCCGGAGGGCTTCAAGTCGCACAGCAACGGCGTGCGTTCGCTCACTTTTTGGAAATCGTCAATCTCGAGCGTAACTCCCGCCTCGCGTGCAAGGGCCAGCAAGTGCAGCACCGAGTTGGTTGAGCCACCAGTGGCCGCAACTGATGCGATCGCATTTTCGAACGCTTGCCGCGTGAGGATGTCCTTCACGTTGGTCCCGCTCTTCAGCAGGTTCAGCACAACCTCGCCGCAGCGAAACGCGATTTCATCTTTCTGCGGGTCCATGGCCGGGACGCTGTTGAACCCCATCGGTGAGAGGCCGATCATCTCCATCACCGTGGACATGGTGTTCGCTGTGTACTGCCCGCCGCACGCGCCCGCGCCAGGGCACGCCACGTTTTCAATTTCGAGCAGATCGGCGTCGCTTATTTTCCCGGCAGCGTTGGCGCCCACTGCCTCGAACACATCCTGAATGGTCACGTCCTTCCCGCGATAATTCCCAGCTGCGATAGTGCCTCCGTAAAGCACCATCCCCGGCAGATCGAGGCGCGCCATGGCCATCGCCGCCGCAGGAATCGTCTTATCGCAGCCGACGACGCATACAACAGCGTCGAACAACTGGCCGCGGCAAACCAGTTCGATGGAATCAGCGATCACCTCGCGGCTGACCAGCGACGCCCGCATTCCTTCGGTGCCCATGGTCTCGCCGTCGCTGATCGCGATAGTGTTGAACTCCATGGGCGTTCCCCCGGCCGCGCGAATGCCTTCCTTCACCTTTGCCGCGAGACGGCGCAGGTGAAAGTTGCACGGCATGGTTTCAATCCACGTATTAGCGACGCCGATCAGCGGCTTGCTGAGGTCTTCGCCGGTAAAGCCGATGGCCTTGAACATGGCGCGTGACGGCGCCCGGTCACGCCCATCAGTGATTAGACGGCTGCGGTGTTTCAGGTCCATAGGATTAGAAGACTACGACAGAGGAGCACGAAAGCGAAAGCGCGGCTCAAAGATGTTCATTAGGGAGACACAGAGAAAACCAAAGTCAAAAAAGTTCTTCTAACGATTCCTACGCCATGGCGGCGCTTGCCGAACTTCCAATCGCGCCCGCCGAGGCGGGCGGATGCGGCGCGGCGAATCCAGCGGCAGCCTCTAGCATTTCAGGCGTAGGCGATCCTACGCGCACATCGGTGACATCCACAATCGCGTGCCAGTCGCGGCAGAGCTGCCCAATCTGCTTGGCATTGACTTCCAGCAACAGGTCGGCGCGATGACCGTGGCCGCCCGAACTAGCGTGCACGTAATGGATCTCGAGGCCGCGGCGCGAGACCGCAGTCAGGATTCGCATCAGCGTGCCTTGCGTGTTGCGATAGTGAATGTGAAACGCGTGCATATTTGTCTCTCCCTCGTATCAGGTCCGTGGAGCGACGGGGGCGTCCTCGCTCGTCCACCTCTAGCTTGACGGGCGAGACGCCTGCCGCTCCATCAACCTCTACTCATCATCGAACAGCATCTCCGAAAGCGCCGCGCCTGCCGGTACCATTGGATAAACATTCGCTTCTGGAGCACAATCAAACACCAATAACTCCGGCTCGGAGGATTTCAAGAAACGCTCCAGCGCGTCGCTGGTCTCGGCGCTCACCGGATATTCGGCCATCGCGTCTTCATTCAATCTCTCGGCATTGATGCGATACGCTTTCGCAATCTCGACAAAATCCGGGTTGTCGCTCAAATCGGTCTCGGCATAGTTGCGTTGATAAAAAAGCTGCTGCCACTGCCGCACCATGCCCAGATATTTGTTGTCCACAATGACCAGCTTGATCGGCAGATTCAGGCGGCGCACCGTGGCCAGCTCCTGAATGTTCATCTGGAAGCCGCCATCGCCGGACACGCAAAGAACGGTCGTATCGGGTTTCGAAAGTTGAACTCCTACCGCGGCTGGCAGCGCGAACCCCATCGAGCCTAGTCCGCCCGAGGTAATAAATCCTCGTGGCGATGCGGAACGATAACGCTGCGCCGCCCACATCTGGTGCTGGCCTACGTCGGCGATGACCACGCTGTTTTCCGGCAGCCGGCTAAACAGTTCATCCAAAAAGCGAACCGTCAGTTGCGAAAGCCCGCGCGGATCGAGTTCTGCGCGGTCCGGCCCGCAAGCCAGCGCACGCCACTCGGTCCAATCAGGCAGCTTCGCGCCTTGAAGGTTCTTGTAAAACGCGGGAATCGTCTGCGCCAGGTCGCCGACCACCGGCAACTCACAAGCCCGCACCCGGTCAAGCTGCGCGGGATCAATTTCGAAATGCACGATCTTTGCATTGGGAGCAAAGCGAGTGGGATCGCCGGTGACGCGGTCATCCAGCCGCGCGCCAAACACTAGCAGCAGATCGTTTTCATGGAGCGCCATGTTCGCTGCACGCGTACCATGCATGCCGACCATTCCCAAGTAATACGGCGCGGAGGGCACCACTGCTCCCAATCCGTGTACCGTCGCAAACGCCGGAATATTCAAGTAGTCGAGAAGTTGCCGCAGCTCCGTAATTGCGCCGGAGAGTTTTGCTCCCGCTCCGATCAGCGCTACCGGCTTCTTCGCCTGTTGCAGCAGCGTTATCAGCGCATCGCCAAACGCGGCTTCAGACTGAGCATCTGACGGCCGCGGCTTAGGCGTGAACTTCACCGGTCCTGCGAACTCCATCTTCGCTTTAAGAAAATCTGTGGGGATATCGATCACAACGGGCCCCGGGCGGCCCTCGCGCGCCCAGTAGAATCCCTCCGCAATCGCCGATGGGATTTCTTCGATAGACTTCACCAGCCGGCTCCACTTGGTGAGCGAGAGCGTCAATCCAAATACGTCGGTTTCCTGGAATGCGTCAGTCCCGATCAAAGCGCTACGCACTTGTCCAGTAATGCAGACCAGCGGCACCGAATCCATTTTCGCGTCCGCGATTCCAGTCACAAGGTTTGTTGCGCCCGGGCCACTAGTGGCAATCGCGACGCCCACTTGTCCCGTAGCCCGCGCATGACCTTCGGCGGCAAACACCGCCCCCTGCTCATGACGCGTCAGAATGTGGCGAATGCCGCTGCCCTCGAGCGCGTCATATAGAGGCATGATTGCCCCGCCCGGGTAGCCGAACACCAGGTCGACTCCCTCCGCGCGCAAGCACTGCAAAAAGATTTCAGCTCCTCTAAGCATTCACGACCTTTTTTTCGTGGGCGGGCTCGGCCTTAGTGGTCTGCTTGCCGGAATCTTTCTGCAACCACGACATCATTCCCCGCAGGTTCGCGCCCACGGCTTCTACCTGATGATTTTTTTCCGCCTCGCGCAGAGCCGCGAAATTCTTTCCGCCGGTCTTGTTTTCGTTGATCCATTCCCGCGCAAAGGTGCCGGCTTGAATATCAGCAAGAATCTTTTTCATCGCCGCCCGAGTCTCCTCGCCAACAACTTTCGGACCGCGGGTGAGGTCGCCATACTCTGCAGTGTTTGAGATCGAGTAGCGCATGCGGTCCAGGCCGCCCTCATAAATGAGATCGACAATCAACTTCATTTCGTGAATGCATTCAAAGTACGCAATCTCCGGCTGATAACCGGCTTCAATCAATGTCTCAAAGCCTTTCTTCATCAGCGAGGTCAGCCCGCCGCACAGCACTGCTTGCTCACCGAACAGATCGCTTTCGGTTTCTTCTTTAAACGTCGTCTGCAACACTCCGGCGCGGGTTGAGCCGATGCCATACGCGTAGGCCAAAGCCAGTTCATGCGCTCGTCCGCTGGCATCCTGCTGAATCGCAATCAGCGACGGCACTCCTCGCCCTTCCGCATAAACCCGGCGCAACAGATGACCAGGGCTCTTGGGCGCGATCATGACCACGTCCACGTCCGACGGAGGAACGATGGCTTTGAAATGAATGCTGAATCCGTGCGAGAAGCCAAGGATCTTTCCCTTGGTCAGCCCCGGCTTGATTGCCGACTCGTAGAAGTCCGCTTGCGTCTCGTCAGGAGTCAGAATCTGAATCCAGTCCGCCTTCTTGGCGGCCTCGGCCGGTGCGAGCACGGTAAAGCCGTCGGCCTTCGCCTGCTTGGCGCTGCCGCGAGCTGGATCCAGCCCGATGATTACGTTGTAACCGCTGTCGCGAAGGTTCTGCGCTTGGGCGTGTCCCTGGCTGCCGTAGCCGAACACGGCGATGGTTTTGCCCTTCAGGGCTGCTGGATTGGCGTCGCGCTCGTAGAAGATGGTGGCCATGAATCATGCTCCTGTCATAAATGCTGCGTACCGACCGGTCGGTCGGTATTGGAATGTTAGCCACCGCCCTCGTCCTTGTCAATAGTTTCGTGATTGCCTGTCGTGATTGCCTGTTCGTGATTGCCAGCCTTCCAATATGACGCGCTGGTAGGCCGTGCTGTATATTGATCGCCGATGGCTCGCGAATCTGTCCTCGATCCCCGCCAGGAGATCCTCCGTACCGCCGCCCGCCTGTTCCAGCAGCAGGGCTATGACGGCACCTCTATGAACGACGTGGCGGCAGCTCTAAAGCTAAGTAAAGGCGGGCTTTACCACCACTTCCAGAGCAAGGACGAAATCCTCTTCAACCTCATGAACCATGCCATGGACATCACCGAGGAGCAGGTCATCGCCCCAGTCAAGTCCATCGCAAATCCCGAAGACCGCCTGCGCGCCCTCATCCGCCGCCACATCGGCGTGGTGCTAAGCGAACGTGATCGCGAAATCACCGTCATGCTGCATGAGAACCATCCCCTCACCCCCGCCCTGCGCAAGCGCATCAACGCCCGTAAGAAGGATTACGTTCATTTTGTCGAAAACCTGATTGCGGAAGTGCAGAGCAACGCCCAAGACGCGCGCCGTGGCTCGCCGAAGAAAACCGTCACTCCCCGCGCCGCTGCCTTCGCTCTTTTGGGAATGATCAACTGGATCTACCAGTGGTATCGCCCCGAAGGCAGCCTGCAGGAGGAAAGCCTGGTCCAGCAGTACACGGAGATATTTTTCCAGGGAGCATTCGGGTGAGTATTCGTCGGGCGAGCATCCAGAAGACCGAAGTTTTTGCGCTCGATCAACTGCTGGCGAAACGCCTTCAGGCCGGACGCTCCTACCTCGAATTCCTCCGCGTTCCCGTCATGAGCGCCGGAGTCTATGTCCTCCCCGCCGGAGCCCCCGATCCGCAACAGCCGCACCACCAGGACGAAATCTATTACGTGGTCCGTGGCAAAGCGAAAATGCGGATAGGAGCCGAGGAGCGCTCCGTCGGCGAGGGCAGTGTAATTTTCGTGGAAGCGGGGCTGGAACATCGCTTCTTTGACGTGGAAGAGGAATTGGTGGTGCTGGTGGTGTTCGCGCCGGAGGAGAGTGGTTAGAAGTTGTCGAGATCCCACCCTTTGAAAACCCCGCAAGGGTGGGGCAGCCGAGGTGGGTATAGCTGCAAAACACCAAAGGTTCTTCTTCGGTGCCAGGGTCTCATTCACAGGGTCTCATTCAACGGAAGCGACCGCTGGGAGCTCTTTCAACTCCTCCAACTCCCGCTCCGTCTTCTCCCACGACTTGCGATTTGTCTTGGTATGAAACGGAGCATTCAGGTCAGAAAAAAAAGCCAGAATGTTGTTCCGCAGCTCAGGGGTAGCGTTTGCGAAGTCATCCTCGCCCAGGTCGTCGAGCAGGCGGGCATAGGTTTTGTCGGCGAGTGAGTATTCGGCCGCGCCGGTTTGCCGTCCGGTGTCGCAATCTGTGTCTGGCAGGTTGAGGTTGCCGTCGCGTACCTGGTGAAGCAACCGGCGGTAGTCGTCGAAGGTCTCGTCCACGCTCTTGATGTACATATCTTCTGTCTGCGTGCTGGGGATTTTGAAAGCCAGTGCGCTAGCGGGGCCGACCTTGGGAATAATTCGCAGAAAAAATGCAAGCACCCGAATACCGAAACTGGGCCGGCGATATCCTTTGCCCCAATCTTTCTCGTACTTGGTGCGCGACAGACGATAGAGGAACTGTTTCTCGTTGAAATTCGGAGTGTCGCGCACCAGTTCATCATGCCGGTTGAGCAATGCGGCGCGCGTCATCTTAGGGATGAACACGCTGACAGCCCGGCGGAAACTTTCGATAGCTTCGTCTTCGTCGTTGAGAACCTCATCGAGTTTCAGTCCGTAAGTTTTCAAAAAAGCCTGTTCTAGCAGGTGTTGCGAAACATTGAAGCCGATGAAGTCGTGATAGCGGTCGGAGGTATAACGGTTCTTCGCCACTTGCACCATGTCAAATCCGAATTCCGTGCGAATGTGGGCTTTGGGATCGTCGGCATAAGTGACTGCATTGCCGTGTTTGGCCCTTAACTTGGGGAATTCAATCGCCACGATCTTGTTGACGGTGGGATGGCCAATGTTGTCGGACGAGTAGTGCGCCAGCGCCCCCAGCGCGAAGGCGTACTGATTGATGTCGGTGGACTCCTCGATTAGGGCGGTGACAAACTCTCCGCTGCGCACGTAATGCAGCAGGTCGCTGAAATATTTACTGCCGGAGGGGTAGTAGCCCATGTCCTGGATCAGGCTTCCGCCATAGGCGTAGCCATGCGCCTGCTTCAGGTCGTCCGCTGTGGCCTGCGGAAACCGCTTCAAGAGCATCGGCCGAATCTGATCTTCCCACGCCAGGTCGATGACTTGTTCGTGAGTGAGAACCGAGTAGGCCCGAGCCGGCAGAGAACTGACAGTAACGGCAAGCAGCGCAATGCCAGCGAGAATGATCGTGCGCACAGTTCTCATGCTGGACCATTGGATGCTGAAATTGACGCGGCCGCCATTACTTGCCCACCACCAGCACCACAAAAGAATCGGGCAATATCGAAGGCCGGGGATGCGGTTGCTGCTCGGTCGCTGCCGGCGGCGGACCAAATTTTGCTGTGACCAGGAAAATCTGGTGCGTCTTTGGGTCTAAGGCCATGGTTCGCGCGCCCCGCTGCGTAGGCACATTCTCCACGACGCTGAAGGTGTCCGGAGAATCCTCATGCGCGACCGTCAGCATGCCCTCGCCACAGGATGCGAAGGCGAATCCGGTTTCTGGATCAAACCCGTTCGCATCCACGCCGTCCCCGATAGGCACGGTGGTAATGACTTTTCCGGAGGCCGCGTTTACCACGGCCATCATTTTGTTATCGCAGCCGGCGAACAAGCGGCGGTTCTTGACGTCAATTGCCAATCCGCTCGGTTCCTGACAGGGAGTCAACGGCCAAATGGATTTTATTTTTAAGTTCTTGGGGTCGAGCGCCAGGATCTCGCTCTTGTCTTCCAGGTTGACGAACAGTTCTCCTGCGCCAGTGGTGACGCCGAATTCCGGTTTCCCGTCGAGCGGAATCTTACCTACAACTTCGCCCGTGGCGGCGTCAATCGCGGTCGAATCGTGGCTTCGTCCGTTGAAGGTGAATACCCGATTGGTCGCCGGATCGAAAAGAATTGCATCTGGATTCTCGCCCACTTGAACTTTCTTTATGGTCTTCAGTGTACTGAGGTCGAAAATACTTACCGTACCATCGCGCCCATTGCTGGTAAACCCGCGGCCCAGATCGGGAGCGAGCGCAATGCCGTGAACCCCGGGCGTATCGGCGATGTCGCCAACCGATTTGCCGGAGTCGGCGTCCATCACCATCACATGCGTCGCGCGGGAGATATAGAGGCGTCGCGAATCCGGATCCAGCTTGAGATAGTCCCAACCGCCTTCGCCGCCTAGAGTGTAGGTCTTGACTACATGCAGTCCAGGGTCGGCAGCGAACAGTAACTGGGAGGTTAATACGAAGACAATTAGACCAAGGAATCGTTTCATGGCTGGCCTCGCTTTCAAGATTCATCAAGACTGCAAGCGGCGAGATAGAATTCTACCGCGCGCAACGTAGCTTGTGCGAGGCTTTGGTAAAGGGTGGTTAAAAGACGATGAAACTCTATCTGGCGGGACCGCTGTTCACCACTGCTGAACAAGAGTTCAATCGCCAGCTCAGAGATCGTCTCGAGAGCGTTGGCCACGAAGTCTGGCTGCCGCAGGAACATGAGCCGCGCGAGCGCAGCGCGCAGGTTATCTTCGAGGCCGATGTTGCCGGACTCGAAGGGGCCGAAGTAGTTGTGGCAAATATGGACGGCTCCGATCCAGACTCCGGTACTTGCTGGGAATGCGGCTACGCTTACACGAAAAAGCCCATCATTCTCTTTCGTACCGATTTCCGCGAGGCCGGAGATGTGCCCGGTTCTCCGTTCAACCTGATGCTCTCAGCCTCGGCGGTGAAGGTGATTCTTGCCCCGCTGGCATCGGTCGAGGAGCTCGCCCGACGCATCGCGTCCGCGCTGGCGGAGCTGCCGGTGGGCTAGCCTGCATCTGCAATCTGAAATCTAAAATGTGAAATCTAGCGTCCTCAATCCGCAATCTTCGCGATGTGCAGATCGAAACCCGTTTTTGGCAG
>WNFJ01570153.1_pt1 | contig 15772 bp, 14 predicted proteins | sample 5400461 | NCBI WGS metagenome assembly WNFJ01 (sample SAMN13153349, study PRJNA577476) | soil metagenome | isolation source: 115 cm saprolite on Douglas fir-dominated hillslope | place: USA:California | collected 2013-09-17 | reverse complement strand
CTCCAACAGCAATCAGGATTGGCGGGATCAATCCTTCCGCCCCTGTTCAAGTCGCACCGGTAGTAATTCTTGCGGCACGCCTGGGCGTTGGCCGTGCTCATGTCCCCCGCCACCGTGATCATTCCTGCCGCCAACGCGGCCAGCAGCGCGAAGATTCCAAAGCGCATGATGTATCTCCATAACTGCCCCGTTGCTGGTTATCGTATGGATGGCCGCCCTCTCGGGGTTCGAGGGGCACGCCAGCGACATTGGACACACAGGAACAATACGGCAAATTCCATCTTTTTCTCGATCCCGGACGGAGACAATTTCGACTAAAATGGATTTTCAGAGGCGCAGGTAGCCAATTATTTCAAGCCGGCCGCCTTGAGGATTGCGTCGGTGTCGGTCAGCCAGACCGCGTCGTCCGTCTTGAGGCGCAGGAGTACGCGCCGCAGGGCGGCCGCCCCGTCGGGCGTGCCGACTACAAAGGGGTGGATTCCGATGACCACCGTCGTGGCCTCTCGCGAAGGGTCGGCGCGGGCCTCGCTGGCCAGCTCCAACACGTAATCCAGCCAGAGAGTCTCGATCTCTGCAGGCGACTTCATCCGCGCCAGCTGCTGGCCCATGTCGACCGTGACGACGGGATAGGGCAGTAGAACCACCGACCCGTCTGGCGCCTTCAGGCGCGAAATAATGTCGGAATCCATCTGGTCGAGGGTGTAGGTGATGCCTTCGGCGGCTATTGCCTGCATCGTGTCGCCGTTGGAGTAGACGCTCGGTGACGGCCAGCCGGTGGGCCTCACGCCGGTCGTGCCGGCGATCAGGTCGAGCGTCCGGTGGATGTAGGCTTTCTGCTCGGCGAGGCCACGGCCGAGCTGCAGCATGTGGCTGGTGTTGTTCATGCCATGGGCGACGATCGGCGCGTTCGGCTGCGCCGCGCGGAACTCCTTCCACACCGACTTGTAGTTGCCAGGAAATTCTGCGTTCAACGCGATGCTGAGCGGAACACCCAATTCCTTGAACAGCCGGCCGACGCGCACGATGCCCCAGTCGATCCCGTATTGACGGAAGGCTTCGTTCACGAGGTCCGGGTTGCGGGTCGCCAGGTCCGGGCGGAAGACCGGGCCCTGGCCGAAGCCGAACTCCTCGACGAAGAGTGCGAAGCTGACCGCGACCTTTCTGCCGGCAGGCCAGGCGGCGACGTGGACCGGTTCGCGCGCGAAGCCGGTAACCCTGTCGGTTCCATCCTGCGCCAAGGTTGCGGAGGGAAGGTGAACGGCGAGCAGCAGCGTCATTCCGGCGATGAAGCCGACCCCCCGGGCCGCCGCGCCGCTAAACAGTGTGATGAAATCGCGCCGACGCATTCGCCATCCTAACGCTTTGCTGTAACTTAAGCCTAGCACTTTGCGGCCGGGCGGCGAGTGGGAAATGGGACCAATCGATCTTAACCCAGGCCGCCAGAGACTCATTTGACGCGGAAGCCGGGTATCAGCAGCCGCACGCGCTCGATGGCCGGCTGCTCCGGGGTATCGCACTGGCGTGCCGTTGTGCCGACAAACCAGCTAGCTCAGGCGGCGATTGATCGGTCGGCCGCAAGGACCGCCAACCGTTCCGGTTGAACTCTTGAGAGAGCGACGAGACTTTGCGCCGGCAATTTTTCAAGAGCTACTACCGGTACAACAACCGGTTCGGATTGATCCGTAATCCCCCTCCCGCCCGCAAGCCAGATGCTCATGAGCATCGCGCCGGTTGATGAAAGCGCTGATGCAGTTACGGTCGTCGCATCGAGCCCCGCGGTAAACAGTTTGCGAATCAGCAGGTCGCGCTCGACACAAGGCGGGAGATCGAAATGGGCGGCCAGAAATCGCCCGGTCTGTCGAAGCACGGTTACCGGGACAAATCCTACTTCGGCAATAAAGACGCGAGCCGTCTCCCCGGATTTAGTCGCGAGAAAAAGATTTTCGTCGGCGACGATGGCAACCCCCGTGAGCGATATATCCTTGATGCGGCCGGTCGACAGAGCACCGTTGGCTGCGAAGATCCAGATCGGTTCATCAAGCTTGAACCGCTCTTCGCCGCGACGTACCGGCGCCTGCAGCGACATCATGCATACGAGGAACAGCACCACGATATTGATGACGGCCCAGCATGCAACGACCGGGATCAAGCCCGTCTGCCCGATGATCCGCCATTCGGAATGAGCGTTGATAACCAGGCCGAGAAGGGTCAACACCATCAAGCTCCCAGATGTCCAAAAAATTGCCCGGTCGTAATCGGATTTCCTGGCAAGGACGCCCTTGGGAGTCACCTTGAAGGCGTGCCCGAACGGCTTTGCCATCGTCAGCAGAACGGTTGGCAAGATCTTAAAGCTTTGCAAAGTTCCCTGCACCTGAGCGGCAAACGGAAAATACTGGTGCGGCGCATATACAAAAAGGCCGCCGGCGAGCGCCAGCATCATTGGAAGATGATAATACAGCACTGCTTCGGAAGTCACATTGACGAGCGGAAGCACGCCAGTCCACAGGAACACCAAAGGCGCGATGATGGCCAACAACAATGTAAGACTTTGGGTAAGCCAATGCGTCGGCAGAAACAATAACCGCTGCATAAAGGAGAGATTGCGGCCCAGCGGGCCAGCGGCGAGAAACAAGACTTGCATCCCTCCTCGCGCCCAGCGTTGGCGTTGGATGAAAAGCGCCTCCAGGCCTTCCGGCGCCAGGCCGAAGGCCAATCTCTCGCAAAGATATCTCGTGATGTAACCATTGCGCAGCAGCGAAATGCTCAGAAGTATGTCCTCTGTGATCGAATCGGTGGGAAGCGCATCGCCGATACTGCGGAGCGCCTCGCGTCGTGTCACTGAATTTGAACCGCACGAGAACGCTGCGTTCCACCCGTCCCGGCTCGGCATGATCGCTTCGAAGAAGAAACGCTGATCATCCGGCAGCGCCTTCTGCAACCCCAGACTCGATTGGGTCGGATCGTAGTTGTAGAAGGTCTGCGGAACCTGCACGATTCCGATGGCGGGATCGGCAAAAAAGCCGATCGTCCGGATGAGGAAGTTGCGCTGCGGGATGAAGTCGGCATCGAAAATCGCGACGAAGTCGGCATTCGTTTTGGTCAGGGCGTGATTAATATTGCCAGCCTTGGCGTGCGCGTTGTCGCCTCTCGTCAGATAGCCAACCCCCTTTATGTTGCAGAATTCCTTGAGCCACGGCCGCCGTCCATCGTCCAGCAACCAGACCTTGAAATTCGGATAATCCAGGGAGATTGCTCCGGTGATGGTCTTTTCCAGAATTTCCAGTGGTTCATCGTAGGTCGGAATATAGACGTCCACCCAAGGCAGGTCTTCCTGCGGCAAGGCGCGAAGTCTTGCCTCATGACAGTCGGCCTCAGCGTGACGGTCACTGATCCGCAAGAAAACGATGTAAAGAATAAGCACATCGCAGAGCGCGAGTGCCTCGATGACAAAACAAGTCCACACCCATCCGACCTGGTACCATTCGCCGGTCACGGGCATGACGGTCGTGAAGAGCCGCCAGTTCAGGTAGCGGGCGATGACAAGCCATACTATCGCGAACACCAATATTCGCGCCCACGGACGGGACAGCGGTAACATCGGGCCCAACACGTAGATTGCGCCAATAACGAAGATCAGCGGTCCCAGAAGTTCAAAAGCGGGAAGCGATTCGGCGTTCATGTTATCGGGCAATAACGCCACGGATTTCGGCCTGTCGGCCGTCGCGGAATGTCATCCCGGCCAGGGCGTTGAACAGCCGCCCTGCGAAGCCAAAACCCGTGCGCTGGAATCGGACCTCGGCCATGCGGCCGATGTTGCAGAAACTATTACGCTCCGCGTCAGAGTCGTCCTGGAGTAGTTCGACCTCGACGGCAATGCTGCTCGATACCGGACGGACGATCTGCGCGGCGAGGAGCCGGTCGTCGGTACGGGCCGCCGACCCCAGCACCTGTCGGATCTTGCCTTGTTTCCAATCGTCACTTCCGATCAGTCGCACGGCGGCAGTATCGCCTGCCTTGATCTGTTCGAATTCCCGCTCCGAAAGGTCCACCACGACAAATCGATGTGCGCAGTCTGCGAGATCAAGGATGCTCTGGCCCTCCGTCACCGTTGACCCCGGACTCGCCGAGACCGACCAAACCACGTGGTCGGCGTGGAGTAAGACGTCGGAGTGACCGGTTTGATCGAGTCGATTACGCTCTTCCACAACTTGGGCGACAATTTGCGCCTGCCGCGACAGCTGTTGCAGCATCTCCGTCTCGAGTTCTTGACGGCGTAAAACGAGCCGATCCCGTTGCTGCTGCGAGTACGGCACGTCGTTCGCGCCATCGCGAAGGAATACGCCGGTCTGCGCAGAATTCCGCTCGATTTTGAACCGTTCAATTTTCGCATTGGCCATTTCACATCGCGTCACATTCGCCTCCTGCGTTGCGAATGCTTCCGCAGTGCGAATTTTCGAAGCGTAGCCAGAGTTAACCAATTGCTCCATGCGCGAGCCCACGTCACGGCGCTGATTAACTTCGGCGAGGCAACCGGTCTTTTCGGCCTCGGCCTCGGCGATCTCTTGGCCGATGCGCTCCATCATCCCGGATCGATATGAATTCGTCCGGCTCTCAAGTTCGCCATCGAGTTTCGCGACTTCAGCGAGTTGCCGCTTTGCCAGACCGGCGCGTTCCCTTGCGACCGTACTCTGCTGCTCAAGGTCGAGAAAATGCCGGCGATCTGGAGTGAGGGTTTCGGTGAGATTCACGGTGATCGTGCGTTCGATCATATCGCCCTTGCGAGGAAGGTCTCTGGAGAGACGTCCGGCCATCGGTGCGGTAACGCGAACGAGTTCCGCATTGACGAACGCAGCCGGCGCAACACGGTAGGCGACGTAGGGGAAAAAGGCCCACGCGCTGATTCCGATCAGTGAAATTGCAAGTAGAAGTCGAGCACGCCGGCTGCGAGCAAGACGTTCGACCGTGGTGGGAAACGACGCCATGACGAAATCCGATGTTGCCGGGCACGAAGTCCAACGAATGGACGAATTGATCGATGCACTCCGTCGCAGGCGATGCTTACGAAGCAGTCAGCGCGATCAAGACAATCAAGCGCTATATCGATACGTTAATGAAAGCGCGAGATCCGCCCGACAGTCAGGTTAGGGCCTCACAGCGCGCCAACAATCTGTCGCCGCTGACTCTTTGATGCGCTTACGAATAACGCTCTCGATGCTACTGAATGTTTAATTTTGCTCCCCGTGGAACTACGGTCATGGAACCGAAAAGCCGTCGTGCGCCGCATATCGCAATTTCGAAGGTCTATTCCTCGCCGTCGCGCAGCCGCCGCCACACCGCGCCGAGCACGTTGGAATAATCGTCGGTCCAGACACGCTGGTTCTCGTCGGCTTCCTCCAGCGCCCAGTCTTCTGACGACGCCAGCTTGCCGACGTCGGCCTCCTCGCGCGCGCAAACCACGACCGACGTCGAGAAAATGTATTCGTCGTCGCGCCCCGAATCCTCGCTGTAGGCCCAGCTTTTGAGATCATTTGCATCGGCGATGCCGACCACGACGCTGGACAATTCCAGATGCCGGTTCGAGACGTGCATCACAACCGCGCCCTGCGGCGCGAGCTTGTCCTTGTAGATCGCCATTGCCTGTTCGGTGGCGAGATGGATCGGGATCGCGTCCGACGAATAGGCAAGATCGTAGACGCCATCCGGCTCTTTGGCGAAAGTCAGCCGCGCGTCGCCGATCACGGGCTTCAGGTCCGGCTCGCAGTTCTGGATGTAGGTGAAATATTTCGGGTCGCGCGCGGTATCGACCATCGATTGATCGATCTCGAAGAACTTCCAGGTCTCGCCCGGCTCGGATGCGCAAGTCAGCGTCCCGGAGCCGAGGCCGATCACTGCGACGCGCAACGGTCCGCCCTTGCGCTCGCGCACGGCCGCGATCGCCTGACCGATGCCGCCGTCCATGTGGTAGTAGGTTATCGGCTCGGGCCGTCCGGTCACCGGCGTGCCGTCGTCGTTCAGAAATTTTTGGGCGCCGTGAATCGTGGTGCCGTGCATCAGCACATGATACTGGCCGTGCGGCGTCACCACGATCTTGTGGACGCCGAAAAAGCTGCGCACGGTTTCGACGCGCCCATCATCCGCCGGATAGGCCCGGATCAGCACCAGCGCGACCGCGACGGTCGCGAAACTCTTCCAGCGGTTGGCGTTCAATCCGAGCGCCAGCAAAGCCGAGAGCACGCCGACGGCGCCGATCACCCAGACCCGATGTCCATCGAGCCAAGTGGCGATCCTGCCCTCCGACCAGGACGGCGCGATCAACGCCAGCGCGAGCACGGCAAGAAACGGCCAGTACCAGCCGCTCCAGCGGGGAAAGCGCTCCTTGCCGCCGGGCGGCCGGCACAACGCCGCCAATGCCAGCAGGATCGGGTATTCCGCGATCCATGAAAACGCGAACGGCGCGATCAGGCCTGCGAACAAGCCGCCGGTCATGCCGCCGAACGACAGCGCGACATAGAAGCCGGTGAGATATTTCGCGGCCGGGCGGGTGCGCGCCAACTCGCCATGACAGGCCATCGCGATGACAAAGAAACAAAGCTGGTGGCCTCCGAGCGTCAGCAGCAGGTTCTGTTCGCCGCCGAACACGAGCAGCACGATCACCCCCGTGATCGCCAGCGGCTGGGCCATCAGCAACCATCTGTGCGGCAGCAGCGGGCGCGACTGGAACACCAGCACCCAGGTCAGGAGATAAAGCGACAGCGGCAGCACCCACAGCAGCGGTGCCGCGGCGACGTCGGTGGAGATATGCGCGGTCACCGCGATCAGGAGACCCGACGGCACCGCGGCGAGAAAGATCCAGCGCGCGCGCAATATCCAGGCCGGCGGCGGCGCGGCGGTCTCTTCGGCAGGTGCATCGGCCGCTGCGGTTACCGGAGAGCGCAGCAACAGCACGCCGCAGGCGGCGATCAAGACGATCAGCAGGCCATAGCCGCCGGTCCAGATCAGGTTTTGCGTGCGCAGCGTGAACATCGGCTCCAGCAGCACCGGATAGGACAACAGTGCCAGGAAACTGCCGATATTCGAGGAGGCATAGAGGAAGTAAGGGTCGGGACCGCTCGGATGGCCTGATCGAACGAACCAGGCCTGCAGCAGCGGATTGTTGGCCGCCAGCGCGAAGAACGGCAGCCCGATCGAGACCGCGAACAGTCCGAGCAGCCAGAACGCATAGCCTGATGTCGGCGGCTCGCCCCACCCGCTCGCGATCGACAGCGGCAGCGTCAGCAGCGCGATCACCAGCAGCACGAAATGTACCACCACCGGAACCATGCGGTTGCGGATTTGCATCAAATAGTGCGCATAGGCATAGCCGGCGAGCAGCAGCGACTGGAAAAACACCATCGCCACCGACCACACCGCGGGCGAACCGCCAAGCCGCGGCAGCACCATCTTGGTGAACAAGGGTTGCACCGAGAACAATAGCAGCGCGCTGACGAAGATGGCTGACGTGTAGACGATCAGCACCAGCCGGTTTCGGCTCGCGGAAGGCTGGTCCGCGACCGCGGACGGATCAGGTGACGACATGCAAACTCCGGCTTGGACGCGGCGGGCGCCGGCGGCGGGATTCCGGCAAAGCGCGCGCCGGAACGGGCAATGGAGCATATGGCAACGCGGCGAGCAATGCGGGGCGCGGAACCGAAACGTATGTTGACACTGTGCTGGCATCGGCGTCTTCGATACGAATTGAAAACGTCATTCCGGGGCGACGCGCTAGCGTCGAACCCGGAATCCCGAGATTCCGGGTCTGGGCCTAACGGCCCATCCCGGAATGACGACACCCAACGATCAACACTTCTTGAAGCAGCCATGACAGAAACGGACGTTGTCATTATCGGTGCGGGGCATAACGGCCTCACTTGCGCGGCCTATCTGGCGATGGCCGGCCTGCGCGTGAAGGTGGTCGAGCGCCGCAAGGTGGTGGGCGGCGCGGCGGTGACGGAGGAATTCCATCCGGGGTTTCGCAATTCGGTCGCGGCCTACACCGTCAGCCTGCTGAATCCGCAGATCATTTCGGACCTGAAATTGCGTGACCATGGCCTGCGGATCGTCGAGCGCCGCGCGCAGAACTTCCTTCCCTCCCCCGACGGCAGCTATCTGCTGACCGGCGAGGGCCGCACCCAGCAATCGGTAGCAAAACTCAGCGAACGCGACGCTGACAGGCTCGATGCGTTCACGCGCGAACTTGAAACCATTGCCGACGTGCTGCGCCAGTTCGTATTGCGCGCGCCGCCGAATCTGGTGGAGGGGTTCGGCGCCGGCGCGATCCGCGAAGCCCTCAACGCCCTCGGCACCGCGAACATCCTGCGCCGGCTCACGCTGGAACAGCAGCGCAGCCTGCTTGATCTGTTCACGCGTTCGGCCGGCGAGATGCTGGACGAGGCGTTCGAGAGCGATCTGGTCAAGGCGCTCTACGGGTTCGACGCCATCGTCGGCAATTACGCGAGCCCCTACGCCGCCGGCTCGGCCTATGTGATGCTGCATCATGCCTTCGGCGAGGTGAACGGCAAGAAGGGCGTCTGGGGCCACGCCATCGGCGGCATGGGCGCGATCACGCAAGCGATGGCGCGCGCCGCCCGCGGCCATGGCGCCGAGATCGATCTGGATGCCGGCGTGCGCGAGGTGATCGTCGAACGCGGCCGCGCGGTCGGCGTCATTCTCGACAACGGCGAAACCATCAGGGCCAAGTACGTCGCCTCGAGCGTCAACCCCAAACTGCTGTACACGCGCCTGATGCCGGCGGACGCGCTGCCGCCGGCCTTTCTCGATCGCATCAGGAACTGGCGCAACGGCTCCGGCACCTTCCGGATGAATGTCGCATTGAACGCCCTCCCCTCCTTCACCGCGCTGCCGGGCGAAGGCGATCATCTCACCGCCGGCATCATCATCGGGCCGAGCCTCGGCTACATGGATCGCGCCTGGCAGGACGCCCGAACGTACGGCTGGAGCCGCGAGCCAGTGGTGGAGGTTCTGATCCCCTCGACGCTGGACGACACGCTGTGCCCGCCGGGCCAGCATGTCGCCAGCCTGTTCTGCCAGCATGTCGCGCCGCAACTGCCCGATGGGAGGTCGTGGGACGACCATCGCGAAGAAGTCGCCGATCTCATGATCGCGACGGTGGATCGCTACGCGCCGGGCTTCGCGGCAAGCGTGATGGGACGGCAGATTTTGTCTCCGCTCGATCTGGAGCGTCAGTTCGGCCTGCTCGGCGGCGATATTTTTCACGGCGCATTGACGCTGAACCAATTGTTCTCGGCGCGGCCGATGCTCGGCCACGCCGACTATCGCGGGCCGTTGAAGGGTCTCTATCATTGCGGAAGCGGCGCGCATCCCGGCGGCGGCGTCACCGGCGCGCCCGGCCACAACGCCGCGCGCGTGATCCTTGGGGATCACCGGGGGCTGTTTGGCTGAGCGGAACCGCATCGTCACTCCCCGCCAACGACCAGCGCGAACGCGCGCCCGATGACAGGCTCCGCGAAGCAATCCAGATTTTCCTCGCGACAGCGAAACTGGATTGTTTGGTCGGTTTGCTCCTCGCAATGACAAATCAGCCAGTTGACAACTCAGTGGACAGGCTGTGGAAAACCGGTTGACGACATGGTGATAACCCGGTGGCGTTGTACCGATCCGCGGAATTCGTGACCGGATCGTCGGCTTGCTGCTGCGTCACAGCAAGGCGTGAGGCCGCGTCAGCTGCGGCCGGCGCGGAGGCTAGCGGGACAGGTTATCTGCCTGGGCGATGTGGTTTTCCGAGAGCAGTCCCAACAAGCGTTCGGCGACCAGTCTGTGGCCGCCCGGCGTCCAATGGGCGCCATGGAGACTGGAATAAGTTTCGGCTCCATCGAAAGCGACGAAAGGAATTTGTTCGATCCGCAGATGCTGCATCAGTTTTTCGTCGCCAGATTGGAGACCGACGATCAGCCTGGCGCCATGGGCTTCGACGAATTCACGCACCTTGCTGACGATCCGCTCCGTCGGATCGGGCACGTACACCTGCGGATGCCGGATTTCGACGTAAGCGAATGCGGCCACGCGAGCCAGCCACAAATGACGTACCAGCCAATCCTGCTTGATGTATAACTGACGCGATTTGGGAACGGGCTGTCCACGAAGCTCCAGCGTGCCATCCGTGGCGGTGGCGAAGTAAGGCTTCTGATAGCCATCGTAGCGAATGTTGGTGCCGTTATCCAACCGGTCGTTAGCCGTGCAAAATATCAGCACGACGACCGCGGGCCGGATCGTCGCCCATAGTCGCTGAAGCAGGAGATATTCCTGATCCGTGCCGTAGCCTGAGACGCCTGCATTGACGATTGTATGGCTGGAAAGGCGGCTTCTCAGCAAGTCGGTGAAGCGTTCATTGGCTTCGGCATCGACGCCCCAGACAAACGAATCTCCTATGAACAACATCGTCGGTCGGGTATCGCGCTCGAACTCAATATCCCGGAAGCCCAGGCTGTTGTGCTGCGCATGGATTGTCCGGGCCGTCGTCACGATTGAGCTTGAATTGGGGACGGGCGCCCAACCCAGTTCCGCTTCATAGCGATAGGTAAGCGAGCGCTCGCTGGTACCTTCCCGCAATACCCGCAAGTCGACGACGCGAAGGATGATCTCAATCGCGGCCAACGTCGCGAGCGTTGTGAACAACACGATGCAGGCCGACCGCAGCGCCTGGGGGAGCCGTTCACGCGTGATGGGATGCTTCATTCCATACCTGCACCGCGGGCGCCGGACGCACCTGGTTTCTATGGGCCTTTATTGCCCAGTCGTTCCCGCATTCACGCCGCCGTTGAAAAGCTGACCGCTCTGCCCAATTTCTCCTCTGTCTCTCCCGTCGCGGTCCGCATGACATGGACTGCGTTGCCGATCACGTCGGCGGGGCGCTTCTCGCCTTTAGGGCCTCCGGGCATCATTATCACCGAATCGGAACTAGATGAACGCGATCAATCGTTCCGCCACTCGCAGCAAAGCTCTTCATTGCGGCATCAATCAAGGCGTCAACCTTGGCAACATCAAAAGCGGGATCGGCAGCATTCAGTTCAAGATCGGTTTCCACTATCAGGACTGTCTCCACACCATCTTTGTCTACTTCAATCGTCGTCCAGATGCTTTTTACATTGGGATTCTCAACCATCATGGCCTCCACTCCCTGCTTTCCGCCAAGCATACCACAGCTTGCGGCAGGAGTACGACCCGGCTTAAGAGGAGGTGCGGGTCTCGCCGGTGGCTTGCGGGATTGGCGCTTGCGCAGGAATCGGGTCGGGGCCTGACTGGACCATGCCGTCACCCCTGACGAATAGTTCGGAATGCGGATCCACAGCGAGCCGCTCGAACAGCGCTTGCAGTTCGGGCCGAAGCCCGTCGCCGCACAAGGCGGCGATAGAATGGAACTTGCGGAAGGCTGGCATGTCCTGAAACTCTTGACGGTGTGTTGAGACACCAAAGGGAGGCAGCTATGTTGCGCCACCCGATTACCGGGTAATTGATGTGGCAAGGGACCACGCATTGTCCGCCAGCATCATTTTTCCGGATCATCAATGACCTCCACAATCACACCGAGCACCAGCCGCGCGAGTTTCGCCATCGGCAGCGAACAGACCGCGCGGCGCGTCGTCGATCTCCTGACCGAGAGTTTTTTTGAGGGCCAGGCCGCGATCGCCGCGTTCGAACGATCAGACGGGCGCTGGTATATCACCGTGCATTTTGCCGAGCCGCCCGATCACGCACAGGTCCGCGAACTCATCGGCATCGCTGCCGGCGGCGATGTTGCAGGGGACATTACGTTCGACGCAATGGAGGCGAAGGATTGGGTCAGGGCTACGCTCGAAGAACTGGTTCCGGTGCATGCGGGACGTTTCATCGTGCACGGCCACCACGACCGCGCAAAGATACCGTCCAACAAGCTCGGCATCGAGATCGAGGCGGCGCTGGCGTTCGGCACCGGCCACCATGGCACCACCCGCGGCTGCCTGTTGCTGCTCGATCATGTGCTGAAGGCTCACCGTCCGAGACGCGTACTCGACCTGGGAACAGGCACCGGCGTGCTGGCCATCGCGGCGGCGAAGGCGCTGCGGATCAAGGTGCTGGCGAGCGATATCGATCCGCTCTCGGTCCGGGTGGCCGGGGATAATGCCCGGCTCAACGGTGCCGGAAATTGGATGCAGACGATCCGGGCGACCGGGTTTTCGGCGCCGCAATTCGCTCACCATGGACCGTTCGATCTGGTGCTGGCGAATATTCTTGCCAATCCCTTAAGGCAAATGGCGACGCCGATGGCGCGGCACCTGGCACCTTTGGCGCTGGTAATCTTGTCGGGCTTGCTGCCGCCTCAGGCTCAAGGCGTGATCGCCGCCTACCGCGCGCGCGGGCTTGTTCTAGAGCGGCATCTCCAGATTGAAGGCTGGAGCAGCCTGCTGATGCGCCACTTGGAGTGAGGAAAAAAATCATACCGGTCACTCCCGATCGGGAGTTTGACCTTGGCGTGGTACGTCCGGATGAGCGGATCGTGCGAGAAATCGAGGGAACGCAGGTCGTGAACGTCACCGTGGTGAAAGCGTCCGACCTGGAAGCCTAATCCGGCGGCTTCTGCTGGCGGCGGGCGACGACGCCCTTTTCCTCGCGCAATGTGCGCTTCACACGCGCCTCGACGAAGCGATCCAGGATTTGAACGATGACACCGCGCTGTTTTTTGGCGATAGGAGGAATCGGGCCGCGCCGGACCGGCGGCGAAATCTTCTCAAACGTAAAAGCAGGCATTGTGTATCCCCTCGTCAATGAGTTGAAACACCCTTGGATTTCCCCCGGACCGCGTTGGCTGACTGCCTGTGACAGCAAGTCGCTCCATCTCGTCTAACGCAGGTGCAGCAATTCAAGCATAACTGATGCCAAATTGAAAGGAATTGTGACGCATTGCGGTGTTCTCCCCACAATCCTAGGATATTGCGCGATGTTCGAAGCCCATTTCCAGACATTTGAAGAGCCCGAAAGCGGCGTTGCGCTGACCGCGCGGCTATCGGCATTTCGCGAGGAATTGGCGCGGCGGAGGCTGACCGGATTCGTGATTCCCCGCGCCGATCAACAACAAAACGAATATGTCGCGCCGTCGGAAGAGCGCCTGGCCTGGCTGACCGGCTTTACCGGATCCGCTGGCCTGGCGATCGTGTTGACGCAAGCGGCCGCGGTGTTCGTCGACGGCCGCTATACGCTGCAGGCCGGAAAGCAGGTCGATCGCAAGGCCTGGAGCGTCGAGCCGCTGATCGACCCCTCCCCGGAAAGCTGGCTGGCGAAGCATCTTGGGGCCGGCGACCGCCTGGGATTTGATCCATGGCTGCACACTTCTGCGGCAGCCGAACGGCTGGCCGCGGTCTGTGCCAAGGCCGGCGCGGAATTGATCGCGGTCGACAGCAATCCCCTGGATTCGGTGTGGAGCGAGCGCCCCGCCCCGCCGCTTGCGCCCGTCGCCATTCACGGCCCGCAATTTTCGGGCGAAGCGGAGCCGGACAAGCTGCGGCGCATCCGGCTCGAAATCGCGAAACTCGGCGTCGATGCGCTGGTGCTGTCGGATTCGCACGCGGTGGCGTGGACCTTCAACATCCGCGGCGCCGACGTCTCGCATACACCGCTGCCGCTGTCCTATGCGCTGGTGCCGAAGGACGGCCGCCCCACGGTTTTCGTCGATCACCGCAAACTTTCGAACAGCGCCCGCGACCATCTCGAACAGACCGCCGATGTCGAGGAGCCGGACGCGCTGACGCCGCGGCGCATCGATTGCGCTCGACAGCGCGACCGCCGCCGACGCGCTGAGCCGCCTGATCGTTACCGCGGGCGGCAAGCCGGTGCGCGGCAACGATCCGGTGAGCCTGCTCAAGGCCGTCAAGAACGCGACCGAGATCGAAGGCACCCGCACGGCGCATTGGCGCGATGCGGTGGCGCTCACGCGATTCCTCGCCTGGATCGACCGCGAGGCGCCGACCGGCGCGCTGACGGAGATCGACACCGTCGAGGCGCTGGAGACGTTCCGCCGCGACACTGGCGCGCTGAAGGACGTCTCGTTCCCGACCATCGCCGGCACCGGACCGAACGGCGCCATCGTGCACTACCGCGTTACCCGCAAGACCAACCGGCGGATTTCGCCAGGCGATCTGCTGCTGATCGATTCCGGCGCGCAATATGAAGACGGCACCACCGACGTCACCCGCACCATCGCGATCGGCGAACCGACCGGCGAAATGCGCGATCGATTTACCCGCGTGCTGCGCGGCCATATCGCGATCGCGCGCGCGGTATTTCCCGACGGCACCACCGGCGCGCAGATCGACACGCTGGCGCGGCAACCGGCCACGGCGTCGGCAGCTATCTCTCGGTGCATGAAGGCCCGGCGCGGATTTCCAAGCTCGGCACCACGGCGCTCCGACGCGGCATGATCCTCTCCAACGAGCCCGGCTATTACAAGACCGATGGTTTCGGAATCCGGATCGAGAATCTGGAACTGGTGATCGCAGCCGACGTCGCCGGCGCCGAAAGGCCGCTGAATGCGTTCGAAACGCTGACCCTGGCGCCGATCGACCGCCGTTTGATCGACCTCAACATGCTGAGCGGCGAAGAGCTGAGCTGGCTCAACGACTATCATGCCCGGGTGCGCCACGCGGTCGGCGCGCATGTCGATGCCGCGACCAAGGTGTGGCTCGACGCCGCGACGGCGCCGCTGTCGCTTTAACTGGCCGCGTCCCGAAAACGGAATAGCCGCATTCCGAAACGGCGATGTCGCCGTTGAAGGATAGGCTTACAGTGCGGCTCAACGTACTTGAATCGAGCCCGCACCGGAAAGCATGCACGGAGTAACTGGCAAGCCGCCTGGAGCGGCGAAAGACAACGCCGCCCTCGCGACATCCCGGATGATGCTGTTGCTGCTGGTCGCGATGACGGGCGTCGCGCCGATTTCACTGTATCTGCTGGTACCGGCGCTGCCGGTGCTGGCCACCACGTTCGGGCGCGATATCTCGATCGCGCAGATGACCGTGTCGCTCTACATGGTCGGCATCGCCTGTTCGCAAATCATCATGGGACCGCTGTCGGATCGCTTCGGACGCCGTCCGGTGCTGCTCGCAGGTCTCGGTCTGATGGTGGCGGCGAGCGCCGGCGGCATCTTTGCCGAGACCTTGCCGCAATTGATCGCGGCGCGCTTTCTTCAAGCATTGGGCGGCGCCACCGGCATGGTGGTGAGCCGCGCCATCATCCGCGATCTCTACAGCCGCGAGCGCATCAGCGCGATGATCAGCCTGGTGATCGCCGTCATGATGATCGCGCAGATGCTGAGCCCGCTGACCGGCGGCCTGCTGGAGACCGCGTTCGGCTGGCGCTCGATCTTCTACGTCATCACGGCCGCGTCGCTTGCGATCGCCGTCGCCATCGCCCTGGCGCTGCCGGAAACGCGCCGCGACCGCGCCGAGGGCAGCGGCGGATTTCGCGGCGATGTCGGCAGTCTCTTCACCAGCCGCGCCTTTATCGGCTACGTCCTGTGTCAGGTCTTGGCCTCGCAGATCATCTTCGCCTTCGCCGGCGGCGGACCCTATATCGTGGTCACGCAGATGGGCCGCTCCAGCGCCGAATACGGCGCGTGGTTTGCGACGACGGGCTTCGCCTATTTGATCGGCAACCTGTTCTGCGTGCGCTTCGCGCCGCGCCATTCGCTGGAGAAACTGATCTGGTTCGGGCTGGCGCTGCAATT
>WNFJ01448963.1_pt1 | contig 15776 bp, 12 predicted proteins | sample 5400461 | NCBI WGS metagenome assembly WNFJ01 (sample SAMN13153349, study PRJNA577476) | soil metagenome | isolation source: 115 cm saprolite on Douglas fir-dominated hillslope | place: USA:California | collected 2013-09-17 | reverse complement strand
CCACCCCGAACACCTTGAAAGCCATCCAAAATCAGAATGTGGGCCTGCGTCTGACGCACCTGTGCTGCCATCTCCTGGACTGTGGGGAGGGTTCCCTGGGTGAGAAACTGCTGCAAACTGAACATCTGAACAGCATTCCCAATTAAATCGGGTGCAAAGAAGTGATACGACTTGAGATGGCTGAGCAATTTGGTTGTCGACTCTGAATGTACCGTCAAAAACAAAGCGTTGCGCCCGCGCTTGGCTTGCGCAAAAGCGATCTGGCTGGCAAGTGTAGTCTTGCCACTCCCAGGTGGGCCAATAATGATGACCAGTGCTCCCTGTGCAATCCCACCTGCCAGCAGCAGGTCCAGTTGAGGGATTCCCGTAGGCTCAAGCGATCCCGGGGGGAAGAGCATCGGGGTGCCCTCCGGTGGTAATGTACTCATACCTTGCTTCCTCGTTTCCATGTATTGGTAGGCAGAACATGCTCTATCGGATGACTCTCTCCTCCCGAATGATTGGTTTGAGAGCGTCAATGCTTTTCCTCCTGGCATACGTCACCTCGACGCGACAGGTATCGGCTTCTTCTGTGCATGCAGACACGTATCAAGAGGACCTGCCCAGTGCCTTGGGCTTCTTCTGTATTCATGTATCAGGTCTGCATTGGGATGGACAGGGTGAACGCTGCACCTCCCTCTGGTGGAGAATCAACGGACAGGTATCCTCGATGAATCTCCGCAATACGCGAAGCCAGATAGAGGCCCAACCCTAATCCTTTTGACGTTGAGCCGGCCACAAACGGTTCAAAGAGCTGGGCGCGCATTTCGGACGGAATGCCTGGTCCCTGGTTTTTCACTATCACCTGAACCCAGTTTCTGTCCTGGTGTTCCTCGGTTCGGATCGTTACCGAAACGGCAGTCTGTTCGGGTGCATGTGTGATGGCATTGCTGAGCAGGTTCTCGATCACTTGCTGCAGACGATCGGGATCGGCAGAGACCATCGCCACCTGTGCCTGGGTCTGGACATGTATTTGGATCTCTTGTGTTTGAAACGCAGGGACTGTTTCTCGTATCAGATCCACCAGATTGAGTGGTTGATGCCTGATGGAGAAAATGCCTTGCTTAAGGCGCGTCGTATCCAGCAAATCGGAGATCAGCCGATTGAAGCGGTCGAGAGAGGAGAGCGCTATTCTCAGATCGTGCACATCCTGTTCCCGGTCTTCTCGGTGTGCTCTCCGCTTCACTAGCTCCAGACGAGTCTTAAGCGGGGTAAGGTAATTGCGCAGGTCGTGAGCCAGAATCGTCAGCAATTCTTCGGCAGCCACTCGTTGGGCCTGCTTTGCCATCACCTGGGAGTGTTGGGAAATCAACTCTGCTCGATGAAACAGCAGGCTCACCCAACGAGCAATTTCCTCTAAGTAGTGAAGATCGGGCTTGGAGAAAAAATCGGACTTCTTGCAGGCAGCGATGAGGACCCCTCGGCGTTCTCCGCTCACCTCAATGGGTGCAATGATTGCCGATCTGATCCCTGGTTCTTCCAGGCTAGTCGTGTCTCTCCGTTCTTCTGCGTCCAAGTCCGCTCGTCCTGTGATATAAGAACCACCTTCCAGAAAGGTGAGGACGATACGTCCCCGATTAGCGAGTGGCAATTGATGAAGTTCATGTGCCTGTTCACCCTCGACTATTGAGAGATCGCTCGTGCCTAGAGCTACGAGGGTGTGACTCTCCCTATCATGGATGAACACTTCAACCTTTTCAGCTGATAGGGTCTCAGCAATCGACTGTGCTGCTTGATTAAGCACAGCCGAAACCTCAATGTCATCAATACTGAGTAGCCACTCAAGGGTTTTCAGAAGTTGCTGCGCCTTCTGGCCCCAGAAACTTCCATTTGGAACAGAACTCATGCATATTCTCTCTCTCTCGTGTTCTCTTAGCAACACGCTTCTCGCTATTCATTTGTGCCGTTTCTCAGAATATTTTTCGCCATTCTCAGGAAAAATTTCGCAGCATTGCTGTGGATTCAACTTGGGTATGGCTCTTCCGCGATTTTGATACCACTGGCGAATCCCTGAGAACGTGAGATTGCCTCGGTTTGGTAGAGTCGGAGAAGGGAAATGTGGGAAACGCTGCAGAGGAAGATATCATAGCAAAAACCAAATTAGGCTTATATCAAGAAATTCTAGTGAAAGATATGGAATCTATACAAGCCAGCAATAAGAGCATATTTGGAATTGATCGGTTCGGTACTTTCTCAATGGGGAGAGATCATGCAAAAACGCTTCTTGGCTCTGTGTAGCTGGAATGATGATCGCGGAACCGATATAATTTTCTGCAAGCAAGATGGGATGCCCATGTGAGTTTGCTTCAATGCAGCTTCGTTTGGATCAAGGTTGTATGAGCTGACCATTTATCGTCATACCTCCCTGAGGAGCTACAGTCACCAGCTTGTTCGAGAGAATGCAAGAAGCGGAGATTCTACTTATACTGCAAAGAATATCACAATAAAAAGCCTATTTGTAGAATTTACTACAAATAGGCGATGCGGAACCGACGGGATTCGAACCATCGGTCGCACCTATGCCTTATACCTTTGGAAGCTCTATTTAGTGGGATAAATGAACTCTATCTGGTCTACTATGCAGACCCCAGTAGCGATCCATCAGCAAATCCATTTGAAGCAGCCCTTACCAACCCCCAAGTTGTCCCAGGAAAGCCACGCAGACAACCAGCCAATGATCCAACCAATACCCAATGGAAAATTCCCCCATCCGATTGGGGTATTGTGCTAAGACGAGCAGAGCATGAGTCATTGCGTCAGATCGCCCGAGACTATAGCGTGTCCTATGAGGCTGTCCGACGCGTTGTTCGAGTGGCTCGTAAGCAGATCAGCAGCCATGAGCATTTGAGTTAGGAATGGCTGACCAGTGAACTGCTATGCTTTTTGCAACAAGGGGGTGGAAGTCAAACCAGTTAGTCGGGGATTGAATCAAAGCTCACCACAAACCTTTGCCCAGACCGTTGGATAGCCTATCGTTCTCTGAAAACCTAGCTTCCCGGCTGAAAAATTGCAGCAAATCATCGTTCTCTAGCCATGCAACTTTGTCAGGTGTCAACCGCAAAATGCTGTGAGCTTGTGCTTGCCATGCCGATAGATCTGCGCAATTCGCACTCAGCGCCTCCAACGTTTTCAGTCGGTTCACAAGGGATGGCATAGTACTCCCGCTGGTTATCAACCAATCATTGCCTTCGCTGCGCGGGAGCCAGCGCACTACTTCCGGCCATCTCAGGCATAAGAGCAGCCAACGCATTAGTTGGTCGATGGTGGGGACTTCCTGTCCTCTGCTTTTTCGCCACCACCACAGGAAAAAGTAGAAGCGGAAGCAGTTGATAAAGCGCTTGAGATCACGCGGGTTGCCTGCCAAGTACGCAGTAGCCGCATCAATCTGCTTGCGAATTTCAGGATTGTTGTCGTTGAACGTGGCAATCCCCTCGTCCAGGATGCGTTGGTCATAGAGTGCTGCCAGGGCAAACGCATCTCAATAATAACGTTTTAATGTAAAATATACCATAGGATATTTTCGTATATTTTACTAGAAATAGTGTATGTATCACTGATTTTCGCCAGCGCAGGATGGTACTTTTTTCCCAACAAATGTGAATAGCACGAGATGAAACCAAAAACCATGTCTAAAATGAAGCAAAGGTGTGACAGCATCCTGGCAGGTGTCCATGCCTTCTGAATTAGTGCTTTTGCAGATCTTCGAGATAAACATACAAATTTAGCATTTCTTAATAAGAGGGATACGCAATGAAAACGAAGCAAGTCCTTTCACTAGAGGAAAGTTTTGCACATATTCATGATCCACGGGTGAATCGAACAAAACTATATAAATTGCAATAAAATCTCGTTATAGCTATCTGTGCAGTCATTTGTGGTGCCGAAACCTGGGTCGACATTGAGCAATTTGGGAAAGAAAAGCAATAGTGTTTAAAGGGTATTCTTGAGCTATCTAATGGTATTACACCTCATGATATCTTCTGTCTTGTATTTGCACATATTAACTCACAATAATTTAAACAGGGCTTTTTTGATTGGTTGAGCAGTTTGACAGAAGTTATTAGTGGATTCGTTGCGATCGATGGAAAAACAATGCGTCGATCTCACGATAAGAAAAAAGGGCTAAAGCCCTTACACATGGTAAGTGCATGGGCATCGGATAATAGACTTATCCTTTGCCCAACGAGCTACTGATACTAACCTGCGTTTGTAGCGTGCAATACCTCTTGCCTTTAGCAAGCTCAAAGACGTATCACGTTTGATCGCAGGTTAGTATGAAAAGAAATCAAATAAAATTACCGCTATTCCAGAATTATTGAAGATATTAGATTTGACAGGCTGTATTGTGACGATTGATGCGATGGGGTTATAAAAAAAAATTGTAAAGCAGATCGTCGAACAATTACGAGAGAGGTCCTTATAGTTAGTAGTCCTCTTTCGAAAGCAATTCCTTTCTGAGCAAAATGTTGAGGAGGGTTCTAAGTGCTCTAATCCGCTCACGGAAAAAGTGCCGGATACTGATGGCGAGGCGAGCCGCTATTTCCTCATTGCGTAATTTTTCCTTGCAACGCAGGCTGAGAATGTGATAGATGCGCCACTGAACATCATCTTTCTTCTGTTCTGTACTGAGCTTCAGTTCTTCTATTGTCGACAGTAAGAGCTGTTGCACGATTATACCACGCTCAATTGCTGAGGGGGCTATGCCTTTAGCCTGGACGTAGACGATGTTCAGATAGCCAAGCATGCTTTCTCCTAGAAACTGTGCATCATCTATTTTGTCCAGAATCTTATCCAGGTAATCGACTGTGATGCTAGAGAGATCCATATTACATTCCTTGCGCACGAATATGCGGAAAAGCTGGCTTTCGCTAAGTTCAGGGATCTTGCGCTCGATGACTCCTTGGCGACGTGCTTCCCAGGCAAGTTGTTCTTGCTGCTCCATCTCTAAACAGCTCCAGGCATAACCAAAATGCGGGGAAAGTTGAGCATGGACCTGCTGTTCAATCCCATCCAGATCAATTGCTGCCTGCTCATAGTAGCCTTTGGCTTCAAAAAGGAAGTAGCAGGTTCGTTGAATGAAAAAGGGATGACGGCCTGCTATGTTCTGTACCCATTCGATTTCTATCGAGCTAAAAGGCCTGCCTGCCTGTTGAGATGGGATGGTAATGAGTTCTAGTGCCTCGTTGCTTATAAGTGGACCCAGCTTGTAGGTACTGAAAATATTAAAGAATGGCGAACCGATGAGATCTGCATGACAGATTTTGTCCAGGGTCTTTTTGGATGCAGTGATGTAAGAGACCTTACCCACATTTGCCTGAGCACGCAAAAAGAAAAAGAAACTTGGCTCGAACTGCTCCTTTCCGGCAATGTTCTCAAACTCGTCTAGGAGCAGGACCGGGTGTAGTCCTCGCGCTTTGATCTCTTCCAGAAAGTGACGAAATCCATTCGCATCGCGTCTACTTTGCGTTTGCAATGCGGCGAGACGATCCTGGTTCTGCACGATGAGTTGCTCGCTGATGAACGTCAGAAAGTCTTCATAGGTCTTCTGCGGTTGCTCTCCTGAATCTATATATGCCAGCACATGCGTACTCAAATCGTACCCCAATCGCCTTTGTAATGCTTCTGAGTGTAATGCGCCAAGCAATGATGATTTGCCAATACGTCTTGGTCCGACCAGCGAGAGGCATTGCTGATCACGGATTGTAGCGTAAAGATGGCTTAGTGCTTCGTGACGACCAAAGAACATACGTGGATCGCGTACCATCGTCAAATGATAATAGGGATTCTGTGACGCCTGTTCTAATAGTGGAAATGACATTGTACACCTCGTGCTCATAAACAATCGAGAAATCAACTGTGTAATCATCGTTAGACACTCTTCGTGCTACTTTTCCTACTTTATCCATTTTATTCCTATTACCATCAGCTTTAAATATACGCTGTCGGCCCTCCTCCGTCGGAGTATGGAGGGCTGGTCTGCTAGTAGCGTATTATAGGAGGGCGGCTTAGCAGGACGCCTGCGATCAAACCAAAAATGAAGGTAATCAACGCGATGACCAAAACACTTTCGATGCCCATTATTTGTTCTCCTCTCAAGATCGGTATTCGGACTCTATTGCTAGTCCTTTCCATACTACGAGAAGTATCTCTCATTTTTAGTTATAACCTATGAAGTCATAAATTGCCTCATTCAAAATGACATATTAGTGACCTTTTGTGCAGTTGTCAATAGACTGTGTTTCTCCTCTCTCTCCTCTCCCTCCCTTGTTCCAGTGACTCTCTCTATTCAGAGTATGGCACTTTTATGTCAGTAAATTATGTACCACTTTTGATTGGGCAATGATACTATTGAGATGTTAATGGAATGTCTAAGAACAGGGATAAATGAGAAACCTCGCAGATCTTCATTCAGGAGTGCATATGTTGACTGGTGCAGATGAACAGCAGTGGAATAGCAGAATTCAGAACCTCCAGGAAGCGCTAAGGCTTGGACTTGCTGTTGTTACTGAATTGTGGTCCTTTTCCACTAAAGATTGGGTGTCCAGTGTCCACGCAGCTGATATCGATGGCGATGGCGATATTGAAGTGCTGGTTGGTTCACGAAACTATCATCTATACGTCCTGACCAAGTTTGGTGATTTGAAGCGGGAGGTTCCATTCAGTAGTGATTGGGTTGGAACAGTTGTTGGTATTGACGGCACGGGAGTTTTAGATGCAACCCGTGTCGTGGCGGGCTCTCGTGACAATACCGTCTATGCCTTTGATGAAACCTGGCAAGTACTCTGGAAATATACCGCTGGTCTTGTGATACGCCAAATTGTTGTCTGTGATATCAACCAAGATGGCAAAATGGAAGTCATTGTTGGCTCTGAAGATCGCTGTATTCATGTGCTGGCGTGTGAGAGCGGAGCATTACTCTGGAAGTATCCTACCAATGCCTGGGTGCGAGCCATCTACGCGGCTGACGTCGATAATGATGGAGCTATCGAAATACTGGGCGGCTCAGGAGATAACTATCTCTACGCTCTGAATGGTGAGGGACAGCTCAAGTGGCAGTATAATGCTGAGGGGAAAATATATTCTCTGTTTGTTGCAGACCTGGATAACGATGGCGTGCAAGAAATTCTAGTCAGTTCCGATGCCAAGGATCTCTTCGCCCTTACTCCTGATCTACAGAAAAAGTGGAGCGTGAAACTGGAGAACAGGGTGTTATCTATTTTCGCGATTGACCTGAATAACGATGGACGTCTGGAAGTTCTGGCTGGTTCGGAAGATAAGCATCTCTATGTCTTTCGCGATGATGGGGAGTTGCTCTGGAAGTATGATGTCGGTGCTCGTGTCTTCAGCGTCTATGCCATTGATGTAGATCGTGATGGCCTATTGGAAGTGTTTGTCGGCTCTGAAGATAGTGTACATGTATTGCGTATTGAGCTGAATGGCAGTGAACTCGAAAAAATCCTCAATTGTCATACACTCTTAGGGCAGCCTCCCTCTTCTCACCTGAATCTGTCCCCCACCGAAAGTGCTCTGCTCCAAGTACTAACCACTGGAAACTCATTCAATACGCAGCACTATACACTACAACAACTAGAAAACGCCAATAGGAATGGGGATCATTTGCTTGTCCTCTCTCTGCTGCTGGCGCTTGAGCAGCAGCATGCTCAGTTGCTCTGGTGCCGGAGTATCGGCTATGTTCGTACGCTTGCGCTGGGTCATATCCTTGATGATGAGAAGTTCGAAATAACTGTTGGCACAAGCCAGGGGGATGTGTATGCGCTAGATGTCTATGGTAATTTGCTCTGGTCTCGTCGGTTCAGCGATCGCATTCGCTCTGTGCGGATTGGTGACATTGATAGTGATGGTGATAGCGAGGTGATTGTTGGCTCCATTGATGGCTTGGTCTATGTCTTAAATAAAAGGGGGGATGCTATCAAATGGGCACCAAAGCTCAAGGATTGGATCACTGACATCTCTATTGCTCCTTCTCCTCGCCAGGACCATATTGAATTGATTATGGGATCTGAAGAAAAACGCATTTATATCTACGGTGGCAGCTTCTCTGCAGTGATTGAACCGATTCTCACATCTCAGGGTATTTACGTTATTCTGGCAAATGATATTAATCAGGATGGCATTCCTGAAATTATTGCTGGTGGGATATATAAAAATGTTTATGCCTATACGAGAGATGGAATGCTACTATGGATGTATGAAACGTGCGACCGCGTTGGGGCTATAGTAGCTGCGGATATTGATGGTGACCAGCACAAGGAGCTTATTGTTGGCTCTGAAGATCGCTCAGTGCATGTGGTAGATGATCAAGGCTATCTCAAGTGGCGCTACTATGCGTCACATCGCCTATTGGATGTCAGCGTAGCGGATGTTGATCTAGACGGGAACGTAGAAATTTTGTTGGGCTGTGGCGATAGCTACATGTATGTCCTGAGTGCTCATGGAGACCTCCTCTGGCGGTATAGAGTCAATGATCGTGTCCGCATTGTACATGCAGCCGATGTGAATCAAGATGGCATCAGTGAGATTGTTGTGGGTTCTGAAGATCAATTGTATCTCTTACAGTGTCTTGATCTACGTCAAATTGAGCAGCAGATTGTTTTGTCCTGGCATTCCCTGCTGCAGGAACGTCAGGAGCGAGAACTGCTTGAAGAGTTCTTTTTGCATGTAAATCCGCTATTAAGGGCATTTGTACTCAAAATGCTTGCTCAGCAACCCCAGCTATTTGATGTGTATCCCACTATCTTGCAAAAGCTGGCCAATGATGTCTCACCTGTAGTACGCAGTGCTTTTGCCCAAGCGGTTCCGGCCTTTTACCAGATCTATCCTGATCAGGTGCACCATTTTTTTGACGTTTTGGCAGGGGATCGCGAGCAGGACGTTCGTCTGGCTTTCGTTAATAGCCTGACCACGCTGGTTACGATCAATCATGAGCTTGTCTTTACGTATTTTGAGCGTTTCACACGCAGCGTTGATATGTGGGTGCGTCGTGCCGTGGTGCGAAAGTTGCACAGTCTGGCCGCTGACTTCCCTTTTACGTCTGCTTGTGATCACTGCTCAAGACAAAGTTTCCTGGGTGTGTCAGGAAACGGCTCGTACTCTGGCTCACTATTTCGATCTTCATACAGATAATCTTGTGGAAGGTGCTCGCATCCTGATTACGAAAGGAGTTGATCTGAGCATCTACCATCTCATCGCTCAGCGGGCCACAAGGCCTGTCATCCGCGATGTATTTCGTGTCATGATTAACTTGTTTTCCGAGTTGAGTGAGACGAATGTTCAGGATAGGCTAAAGGAGGCTGTACAAGCTTTTGAGGGGACAAAGAATATCAAGTATGGGTTAGAAAACTGGCTGGTCTATAATGAGTTGTACCATTTGAGTCGCCTACGTAATATTGACGAGATTGCTCACTACAGATATACCTTGGGTGAAGCACCCACGACCAGTTGGGTCTATTTCGAGGATACCTTACAGCTCATACGCCAGTTAACAGGCGTTGCTACTACCTTGAGTACATATCTACGGCGTGAGGGCTTGGGTGATCGTCTGGCTAGTTTGCTCGAAGCCAGCAAAGCTATCGATGTGATCTACACAGAGGTGAAAGGAAAGTTCTCTGACGCAGGTCAAGAAGAAACGCAGCAGCTTTCTGATATCATGATCTTCCGGCTTCTGCTCAAGCATTGGCGTTCTATTGTTTCTGCTGAACTGAGCCACCTCATCGGGCAAGCGGAACTCAGGCTTGAACTCCAGACCAGATCCGTTGCCTTCGAAGAACTGATCAGTGTCTGGTTGACCATTCACAATGACGGCAATAGCCCAGCTGATGCTGTCATGGTACATCTCCTGCCAGGAAGCGATTTTACTCTTGTCAGCTCTAATGATATCGAACTTGAAACGGTTCCTTCAAGAGATTCTGTCCAGGTCGAGTTCACGATCAAACCGCATGTCTATGAGCCACACTTGACATTTGAACTCACCTACAATGATGCTACTGCAAAAAGACAGGTGCGCCAGTTTGGTGATCGGTTGGAACTGCACTCTGTCAAGCACGAGTTCCGCTTTATTCATAACCCCTACTCTGTCGGCATGCCTATTCGTGACAGTAGCATGTTTTATGGTCGCCAGGAAGACCTCTCTGCTCTCAAGACCGATCTGACCAACTCGGCTGGCAATGTCACGATTGTTTTGTACGGCCAACGTCGTTCTGGCAAAACCAGTCTACTCAACCAGTTAGTCAATACGGAAATCTTGGCTCCCCATATTCCTATCTATGTTGATATGCAGAATGAATCTCTGGGCATCACGATTAGTAAGTTACTGCGTAATATCTCCTATTATATTCAGAAAACGCTAAATAAACGTGGAATCTCTGTTCAACAACCGGACTTGCAGGATTTTGCAGTTGATTCTGCCTTTATCTTTAATCGCTTCCTGGATGAGGTTGAAGTCCATCTGTCTGACCAGAAGCTGATCCTTTTCATTGACGAGTTCGAAATCCTCGAACAGAAAGTAATAGAACATGCCCTGCCCCAGGAGATTTTCGAATACCTGCGGAGCTTGATGCAGCATCGCCAGAACATGAGTTTCTTGTTTGCTGGCACTCATACGATTAAAGAACTTACCGCCGGGTACTGGTCTGTCTTCTTCAATATTGCCCGCCACACGAAACTATCAAAACTAGGAGAGGGAGCCGCCACACAGTTGATTATAAAACCTGTCGAAGGAGTACTAGAGTATGATACGTTCGCTATCAAGAAAATTCGACAATTGACTGCCGATCAGCCATATCTCATTCAGCTTATTTGCCGGGCTATCGTCGATCATTGCAATAGAGTGCAGAAAAACTACGTCACCATTAACGATGTAAATACTGTGCTGGACGCCGTCATGGAAACCGGCGAGGTGCACTTTCAGTGGATATGGGATCAGACTGACCAGCAAGAACGTATCGTTCTCTCTATTCTCGCTCAAAAAGGTGGTGGAGATCGCCACCTGTTATCCCTGGCAGATATTGAGGAGGTCTATGCGTCCCACGGCTTACCCTACGATCACAAAAAGGTATTACAAGCTTTGCTTGGTCTCTACCAGAAAGATATTATCGAGAGTGTTGCCAATAATACTCGTTTCAGAGTGCTGCTCGGCCTTTCACAGCGCTGGTTACGTGAAACAAAGACCTTACGGCGAGTGATGTTAGAAGAGAATTTACTCACAAAATAAATAACTCTTCAGAAGTGGCGCAAGGGGACAGCAGGTCCCGAACAGCAGGTCCCTTGCCGGAATGTAGGTGCAGGTGGGATGTCCTCACTTTATTTCCCTTTTCCTTGCTGCTGTGAGCAGCTTGATTCATGCGTGTGAATCGTTACTAAAATAGACCTTATTCCGATTATTTAAGAGGGAGCGGGCTAAGGATCAAGACGAAGACGAAAGGTCTCTCTTCAGCGTACCATTCATTAATCGGAATAGAGTCTAATAATACCATTTACTACAAGGAGAAAGATGCTATGACTATAGCTAACGACAAAGTTGATAATCTTGTTACCAGCAATGGTCAGGTTGCTGGTAATGAGAGAATACAACGCCTTCATCAATATGCGGCTGATTACCTGGAAGAAAAAGAGCACATTCTGACAGGCTTTACAGCCTCTGCTCGTATTCAACGCGCCCGTGAGCGCATTCTCCGTGTGTTGGGAGGAACGGATGAAGATTGGCATAACTGGAAATGGCAGATGCACCACCGCCACTTCAAACTAGAGACGCTTGAACAAATTATTTTCCTCTCTGAGACAGAACGTGAAACATTCCAAAGGGCAAAAATGGATAGTTTGGTTGCTATCAGTCCTTATTTTCTGTCGCTTGTCGATCCTGAAGACACGCAGTGCCCGATTCGTTTGCAGATCTTACCTCATCCTGATGAATATAAAGATCTGGGGGGAGATCTTGATCCCTCTGGTGAGGCCTACTCCTCCCCTGTTCCTGGCTGGGTACAGCGCTATCCTGATCGAGGTATTGTTCTGGTTAATGATATTGGGGTCTGTGCTGTCGTCTGCCGGTTTTGTCAGCGTCGCCATAATCTGTCTCCCAAAGAACTAGAGTACCACAGTAGCATTGATATCCGATCAGCCATCGACTATATCCGTACTCATCCTAATATCCGTGATGTGCTCTTGACTGGTGGTGATGCGCTAGCTCTGAGCAATAGTAAGCTGGAGTGGATTCTCCGTGAACTGCGCTCCATCCCTCATGTTGAGATCATTCGCTTGAGCAGCCGCTTGCCTATCACGTTGCCCCAGCGAATTACTCCCGAGCTATGTACTTTGTTGGGCAAGTATGGTCTGCCTAGTGGGTATGGTGCAATATGGATTGTCACGCATTGTAACCATCCCATCGAGGTGACGCCGGAGGTCTCTCAAGCGTGCTTGATGCTGATGAGCCATGGTATGCCTACCATCAATCAGTCGGTGCTCCTGGCAGGGATCAATGATCGTCCTCAGGTGATGATGCGTTTAAACCAGGAATTGTTGCGTATCGGTATCAAGCCGTATTACCTGTTCCATGGTAAGAGCGTGGATGGGGCAATGCACTTCCGCACCTCCTTGAAGACAGGACTAGATATCATGCAGTACCTGTCTGGACGTACTTCTGGTATGGCTCTGCCTCACTTCGTCATCAGCTTGCATGACGGCAAAGGTAAGATGCGCCTCGTCACTCCCGAACAACTCCATGAGACTGCATCTCCAGGAGTTTGGCGTGTGACTAGCTGGGAAGGTGAAGAGGTCCTCTATGATGAACGCTAATGGGTAGTGGGTCATCCTTTTCATGACCTTGCCCTGCTTCGGTAGAGTTGGAAAGGAGAAATCTGGTAAACTCTACGAAGGGGGTATCATGGCAAAACACCCAACCAGTTTCGTACCAAGGAATTCAAGTAAGGGGTAGTACATCCTGTAAAAACCAGCAAAAAAATGCAAATCTGAGGTTGATAGGGTTTGGTAGAGTCTCTCAACATGGAGGGATGATGCAAAAATGCTTCTCGACTCTCTCTGTCGTTGGGGGAGCGATTGCGGAACTGACATGGTTTTCTGCAAGCAAGATGGGATGGACATGTGAGTTTGCTTCAACAAAGCTTTCGCTTTGGATCGAGATACCGCGTGAGCTGGCCGGATAGTGACCTTGATCGTAATGCCTCCCTGATGAGCTACGGCCACAAGTTTGTTTGAGAGCACGCAAGAAGCAGGAATTCTACTTATAATACAATAAGATCTTAAGAAAAAGCCTATTTGTAGAATATCCTACAAATGGGCTTACCGGAACCGACGGGAGTTAGATTATCCTCAAGAATACCAGCGTGACAGGTTGATAGGAGTGGTCAGCACCTTGGGAAGGTGTATCACTAGAGTGCAACCTCTGTTTCTGCAACAAATGTTTCTAGTACCTGAGAGTCTGTATCAAAGATATCTGGGCCGAATGTCTCGATATGAAAACGGATAGCAGATTTCACATCGTCAAGGGCTTCTCCATAGGTATCACCTTCGCCGACAACTGCACCTTTCAAGCCTAATGGATAAGCAACATAACCATCTGCATGTTTTTCTACAATAATTTTAATTGGCTGCATGGCTTCCTCCATCTTCTGATCAGATAGGTCTGGTAGTTGAGAGAATGCACGTTCAAATGGGTATGCTCTGTTTGTATTGGGCTCAAGGATAGTATAGCACATTAGACTTCTTCCCCAATAGTTCTGGATGGGGTAAAATGAGAAGGAGCAAAAAGCAGAGCAACGAAAGTGAAGAGCCTATGAAGCTTTCGTCTACAGAAATGGTCAAACGACCAGCCCTCCTCCATCGCCTCACCGGACTCACAGTGAAGGAGTTCGAGACTCTCTTGGAGTCGTTCTCCACTCAATATAACCAACTGGTGATCCAGCCGCGTGTCAGCGCCCCGGGGCGGCAGCGTGCACTGGGAGGAGGACAAAAAGGAGCCTTGCCAGAAGTGGCAGACAAACTGCTCTTTATCTCGGTGTATACGAGGATCTACCCACTGCTCATCATCCAAGGGATGTTCTTTGGTCTAGTGGAAAGCAAAGCCTGTGAATGGGTGGGGACACTGCTGCCTGTTCTGGACGCAACACTAGGAGAAATCCATATGCGCCCCAAACGAGCGAAAGGTCGCTCATTGGAAGAGATCATTGAGGAGTTTCCTGAACTCAAAGAACTGGGAGTCCTCACCGATGGGACGGAGCGGCCCATCCGTCGTCCCAAAGATGACGAAGAGCAGAAAGAGCACTATTCCGGCAAGAAGAAGCGCCATACGAGCAAACATGTCACCATCACTCATCCCAAGACTCAGCGAATTCTGGCTGCGAGTGAGGAAGCACCAGGCACTATGCACGACAAGAAGATTCTAGATGAAGCGCACCTCTCCTGCACAACGAAACTTCAGGTGCGTGCAGACAGTGGTTTCCAAGGACTCTCCATAGGCGAGGCAGAGATTATCATCCCATTCAAACGGAAACGCAAAAAGAAAGGTGAGCCCAAAGACGAACTCACCGAGCAACAAAAAGAAGCGAATACCATGCTCTCTCAAGCCCGGATCAGTATTGAGCATAGCAATGCTGGCTTCAAACGCAACCGCAGTGTCACTGATGTTCTTCGTAATACCCGCCAAGCAATGAGTGATTCCCTCGCCATGGTGGCCATGGGATTACATAACCTACGGGTCAGTATGAGAGCCAGCTACCAGTTCTAGCCTCAACCGATGAGGGGAGAAACTGGCAAATCCATGGGTTCCCTTATTGGGGAAGAAGTCTATTCTTTTCATGTCGCTGCTATAAAGTTAAGAGTAGTAGCTCTGTCAGAATTGTAAGAGATTCAAAACATCATTATTCAGCTCATTTTGATGGTCCAAATCTGCACTCAACGCTCTTCGGGGTGGAGAACTGGTAGAGTGCTATATTTATCTGGTAGTAGAACTCAGAAACTGGTCCAAATCGAGCTTAAATAGCGTACGCGTGGCCATTTAATGGAGTTGTACCCAATCGCGGAACCGACATGGATTTCTGCAAGCAAGATGGGATGTCCATGTGAGTTTGCTTCAACAAAGCTTCGAATGGATCGAGATACCACGTGAACTGACCCTATATCGTCATACCTCTCTGAGAAGTTACGGTCACAAGCGTGTTTAAGTGGATGGAAGAAGCAGGAATTCTACTTATACTATAAATAACATCCTAATAAAAAGCCTATTTGTAGATAATCCTACAAATAGGCGAGGCGGAACCGACGGGATTCGAACCCGCGATCTTCTGCGTGACAGGCAGACATGTTAGACCACTACACCACGGCTCCTTGTACTTCTCGCAAGCTAGCACCGTAAGCGCTCCTCACAGGACAGAATGATACCAGACCAGCCTCAGCCTGTCAACCCCTTTGCAAGCAAAATTTGGCGAATCTTGCGTTTTCTCTAAAGAGTCCTGCGTCGTGGCAAGAATAAGTACTCCTGGTTACTGCTAGACTGACCGAAATAAGGTAGAATAGAAACAGTCTATGAAAATGACGCTGGAGGTCAGTGAGGGGACCGATGGATCTGCAACACTGCAGGCATCTTTTTCGCTGGGGAGCTGTGCTATGGAATGTGATATTCTTGTTGATGGCTATAATGTAATTAAAAAAAATCTAATGTTCCAAAAGCTGGAAATCAGAAATCTTGCGCTGGCTCGCGACACCTTGAT
>WNFJ01076612.1_pt1 | contig 15784 bp, 14 predicted proteins | sample 5400461 | NCBI WGS metagenome assembly WNFJ01 (sample SAMN13153349, study PRJNA577476) | soil metagenome | isolation source: 115 cm saprolite on Douglas fir-dominated hillslope | place: USA:California | collected 2013-09-17 | reverse complement strand
ACCGGCTGACACCCGCTCCGTTTAGGTTTCGATGCCTCCACCTAGGATGGTCGTCAACGTGGCGACCATCCTGGTGGTGGACGACGAGCCGCGGATCGTTCAGCTGGTCCGCGACTACCTCGAGCACGGTGGGTTCACCGTGCTCACTGCTTCTGACGGCCAGGCCGCGCTGCGCACCGCGCGCACGGGTCGGCCGGACCTGGTGGTGCTGGACCTCTCGCTGCCCGGACTCGACGGACTGGACGTGGCCCGCTCGCTGCGCCGCGAGGGCGAGGTGCCGATCATCATGCTGACCGCGCGGACCGAGGAGTCGGACAAGCTGGTCGGCCTGGAGCTGGGCGCGGACGACTACTTGACCAAGCCCTTCTCGCCGAAGGAGCTGGTGGCGCGGGTGCGGGCGGTGCTGCGCCGGGCCGAGGGCGCATCCGTGCCATCGGACATGATTCGCGTCGGCTCGGAGGTCGAGCTGGACGTGCCGAGGATGGAAGCGCGATTCGCCGGCCGCCGCGTGGATTTGACGAAGAGCGAGTTCCAGATCGTGGCTTTGATGGCGCGGCAACCGGGCCGAGTGTTCACGCGCTCGCAGCTGCTCGACGCGGTGCGCGGCGTGGCCTTCGAGTCATACGAGCGCGCGATCGACGCGCACATCAAGAACATCCGGAAGAAGGTCGGGCAGCGCTACATCGAGACGGTGTTCGGGGTGGGCTACCGCTTCGCCGAGCCGCCGGAGAAATGAGGACGGGCGGCGGCCCGGGCCGCTGGCGAGGCTGGGACCGCGACGCGCGGCCGTTCACGCTGCGCCGCCCGCCGTGGTGGCCGGAAGGCGAGCCGTTCCCACCTCAGCGCTGGGGCCGGCGCCGCGGCCCGGCTCCGTTTATCCGGTTCGTTGGCTGCTTCGTGCTGCTCACGCTCCTCGTCGCGCTGCTTGCGGGCGGGTTCATCGGCGCGGTGTTCGGCCGAGGCGAGTGGCAGCACCCGATCTTTCCGTTCTTCCTTTTGCCGATTGTTCTGGTCGTCCTGATAGCGATCGCGGTCGGGGGCGGCGTGCGGCGGATGACGCGACCGCTGAACAACCTGATCGACGCGGCGCGACGGATCGAGTCGGGCGACTACTCGGCCCAGGTGCCGGAATGGGGCTCGCCTGACATCCGCTCCGTGGGGCGGGCGTTCAACTCGATGTCGGCGCGCCTGAAGGCGATGGACGACCAGCGGCGCTCGTTCATGGCCGACGTAACGCACGAGCTGCGGACGCCGCTGTCGGTGATCCGAGGCCAGGCGGAAGCGATCTCGGACGGCGTCTACCCGGCCGATGCGGCCCACCTGACGCCGATCCTGGACGCCACTGCGACACTGGACCGCCTCGTGGAAGACCTGCGAACGCTGGTCCTGACCGACGCGGGCAACCTGGTCCTGCACAAAGAGCCGACGGACATCGGAGCGCTGGTCCACGACGCGGTCGAATCGTTCGGGGCTCAGGCCCAATCGGCCGGCGTGTCTCTTACGGTCGAGGTCGACGACAAGATCGCGACGGTCGACGTGGATCCGGCCCGAATCCGCCAGGTGATCGGCAATCTGTTGTCGAACGCGATCCGTCACACCCCATCCGGCAGCTCAGTGAAAGTGACGGCGACCTCGTCGGTCGACGGACTGACGATCACGGTCACGGACACCGGCGAGGGCATTCCGCCGGACCTAATACCTCACGTCTTCGATAGATTCGTGAAGGGTCCAAATTCGACCGGCAGCGGGCTGGGTCTAGCGATAGCCCGAGACATCGTCAACCTCCACGCAGGAAGCATTGAAATCAGCTCTGGCCAATCCGGAACCACTATCAAGGTGACCCTGCCAATCTCGAGATAACTCCTCAAAACCGCCGGAAAATGAGGATAGACATCCAACGGGCACTGAATAAGATGAGGGCAAATGTCGCCCAGTTCTCTGCCGACTGAACTCGAAGGAAGTCGTGATGCAACAGAGGAGGACCTGAAATCCCTTCCGGCGATCGGCCGCCAGGCCGTAAAGGTCCTTGAGCGCTGCATAGCCGATCATCACATAGCGGATGTCGACTACGCGGAGCCAGACGAACGGCCAGAAGTCATCCGCCTCCGACCCGCCTTCATCAAAACGAGCACCGCAGGTCACATTGTCGTCTGGGGCCTACCGGCCGACGCCGATCACTGGATGGAACTCCGGCTGGACAGAATTCGTGGAGTACGCGACACGGGAGACGTGTTCGAGCCGACCTGGTAATGCTCGCGTGCTAGACGGGCCTCACCGAGTAGACCGCAGCGCATCTGGCCAGGTTGCGGAGTTCCGCTTATGGACCGAACTCATCCAACAATCCTGTGGGGAGCTTCACGTCTTCCTGCCGTTGCTGGATCGCGGTATCGACGGTGTCATTCACCGACTGACGGATGGCGACTACATCCCTGTCCAGGTGAAGAGCCGTAGTACGTCTCGTGAGGGGATGGTGGACATAATGATCCCCGGTAACCGGCTGGTGGAGGACCGGGCGCTTATCATCGCCGGATTCCTGACCGACGAAGGCTTCGGGCCGATGCTGCTGGTTGTCGATGAAGGTACGTTCAAGCATGTCGCCGCTTGCAATGTCGTTGCGGGCGAGGACATCTATTCGGCCTGGTTCAGCGTGGATAATTCCGCGACGAGTCACTGGCGACCATACCTTGTACCGCGCGAGCAGTTGGCCGAGCGGTTGATGGGTAAGCCGCCGTCCGGTCCGTCAGTTGAAGTCCCAACGAATTTCGGTCTTCGGCCCATCGATCGTCACAATCAATGGCTCGGCTTCCTTGGCGAGTCGGAGGTCGTCCGCCGGCTGGCAGAGAATTCTCGGTTCGACCTGTACCGACCTTTTCCCGACCTGGAGATAGTGGAGGTCCTTGTACGCGACGACGTCACCGCGCGGTTTGTTGGGCTGCAGGTTAAGACCGCCGTACCGATGGCGCCGCACGATGAAGCCCACATTGGCATCCGCAAAGCCACCTTCGTGCCGACTGCGAGCACTTTCGTTGTGTGTCTGGCGTGGATTCCGGAACGTGAGCGATTTGCTGACGAATGTCTGGTCGTGCCCACAGAAGAGTTAACCCGCATAGCACTCAATGACGGGGCTCATTGGAGACTGAACTTTCATCCCCACAGCCCGGAGCGGACTCCCGTAGATCCTTACCGTTGGCCCCTTGCGAATATTTCTGAGCGGCTAGCCCAAATTGCCTCAGGAGTCCAATGAATGTCACCCAAGCTGGGGCCGCAGATGAGGCCGCGGAACCACACGATACATGAAGCGACAGCGAGCGAGCGGTAGCGCATCGTACCGCCGGCCGATCAGTTGGGCTTCCGGGCCCGAATTAGAGTCATATTCCCGTGGCAGATTGCGTCGCTATCACGTGGTTTCGTCATTTCTTAAGTGCTCCGAACAGATCACCAGCGAAGGCTAGTGAAGGCACCTCTGCCACGCCACTCACATCAACCACGAAGTGAACGTCGCTCACCTCTGGAGGTATATCGGAGGGTATGCGCGGGATGTCAGTCGCCCCAACAAAACGTAGAGACGAATCGGCCGTATGAACGTCGAATTGATCCAGATGCCCGAGGCGCCAATCGGACCCTAGAGTAGCCGCTGCCAGACGTTCCACCTCTAGCGCGATCTTGGGCGCCCCAGCAAGGCGGGAACGTATTGAGTCGATGAGATCCATTACCGAGATCCCGGCACTGGAGCGCTCTACGATCACCGACGCGATCAGAACCTGGACATGTAGCGGAGGAACCAATTGCTCGAGCGTGAAATGGTGGCGGCGAGTGGTCGCGCCTGTGGCCTTTACCTCTAACCGCTGATCGCCTGCTGCGAAATCGTACAGATCGCCTGGAGTCTGATGCCACGCCGACGCCATGCGGACGGCATCTCTAGACCGGTATATCAGATATAACTCTGCCCAGAGACCGAATATCGTTCTCGTGGGAGGCAAACTCAGCGCCCGAAGTAACTCGACCAAACGGTCGATGACGATCTGTAACTCTTCAACCGTGGGTTGTTCGCCAATCGCCTCGACCACAATCGCCGAGATTCTCAGGAAGTACTCAGTGAGGAGCTGGTCTCCTGGGATGCACGAGACTACAGTGAACCGCTCGATGTCGAACTCGCCAGAACGTCCCAGAATCTTGCACGGCAGGTTGTATCGGACCGAGAGATTTTGAAGAACTACTGGAGGCGGCCACGCGGCTCCATCGACGCTCAGCAGTAGATTGGCGGCGCCATTTGTCGACCGCGCCAGTTTGTGCCTGGATCCTGGAATAGTCCGGGCGACAAACGTATCGGACTGCAGGTTAGAGGGGGGAGCTGGGAGCTCGGCGAATAGGCCGACCAGGTCCACGCTATTTGTGATCCTCTCCGGACCAGTCCTGCGCTTGTACCACCCAGCCGGCCTCCATACCAGTGCCGACGCGGACAGCGACCAGCCAGACGTCGCTGGCGACCATCTTGCCAGCAGGGCCCGGCTGGTCGTTTATGCGCGGAAGGTGGTGAAGCTGAATCGTCAACTTGTCAGAATCGCAAATTGCCCTGTCACCCGGATAGGTCTCCGCGGGAGGATGCTGCGACCTGTCGTAGTTCGCACCCTGGAAGAGATTTAGCACCTTGCCATTGTCGTCAAGGCTACGAACTTCACGTGCTCCGAGAGGATCAATGTGCACCACGCTACATACCGCTTTGGGATGTGTCTCCAGATAGCGGGAGATTTGCAGTAGGAGGCCAGTGAATTGCATCGAGTCCTTCAACCACGCGTGGCGAAAAGGGGTCAGCACATCGCTGTACGCTTCTCGAAGCGAGGCGTCATTGATTACGTTGTGGCGCATCGCTTGACTACGTTTTGGATGTCCCGGCCACTCCTTCCATCGGTCCCTTGCCTTGCGCACGAAGCCTTCGAGAAGGTCGCGATTTGCATGCACTGCTTGTGGGTCCATGTAAGGCCGTTCTGGATCAAACCATTCGCCGAGGCCTAGATTGCCCCGGAAGAGTGGGGCTCCAACGACGGAGTTTCGAGTCGGTTTCAGCGTCGGGTCTAGGAAGAAGGCTCGCTTCCAAGCCTTTAGTGACTTGCCACCAGCCAAGTGGGACTCGATCTGCTGCCGTAGTTGCTCCTCGTGCTCGACATAATCGAGATAGGCTTGGATTGCCTCAGCCGGTAGGAACACGCGGCAAAAGCCTATGTACTCCTCCTTGTACCCAAACCACCGCGCCCGCTGTTGGATTGTGTCTGCCTGATGGGTCCCCAGGCTTCGTGGCATATACGTCACCGTTAGGCCCTCAACCGTGTAGCCGCGATTGAGTACTTCACCGCCGACGAGGATGTGGGAATAGCTCTGGAGCCAATCGGGCTGAGGCGTCGGTCCTTTCGTGCGATTGACCTCGTGGACCTGAGTCACTCTGAGTGCGTGCTTCAGGTACGGAAGCAACTCGTTTATCCCGGGAAGCTTGCCGACTGTCTTACTCATGTCTTCGTGCACTGGGCTGAGCCTCGTCAAGAGGTCCTGGTAGTCCGGATCAGCCTCGCCAGCGTCAAGGAGCTGCAGCCATAGTTTTTGCGCGCCGGTTACCCATCGGTAGTACTCACCATGTGACTCAACCCTGTGCGACGGATGAACCATCATTGACCGGTTGTCAACGCCGCCACCTCGGAATCCAACTGCAGCACCAAGGAAGAACAGGAGCAGCGCATCGATCAGCGTTCCGGGCGGTTCTTGCAACACGTTGTTGGGGCCCGGGATCTCATCCTCAGGTATTTGGCGCACCAAATCGCGGCGCTGAAAAAATGCCTTCCCGCCAACGTAGCCCGCACCCGTGCCTAGAACCTTGCCGAAGTCCGGGGAAAGGACGTCGATGAGATTAATCAGCAGCAGAGCTTGTGGTGTCGCCGTGTACTCGAGGAACGTGTGGTTAAGTAGTTTGGAGCGCAATTCAACTATCCGGCGATACGTAGCGCTTTCGTTACCAACGTTTACGCTGTTATTGAGGCTGGCCTGGTCGGCTTCATCGTCGACGATCAATGCTCGAACCCCCGCGAGCTTCATCCGAGACAGGATCTTGATCACGTTGTCTAAATGCGTTCCATTCTTCATCAAGGTGATCAGGACCGTTTGACGGGGCAGGCCAGGCAGCGTCGCGTCATCGCGGACCGCCCCTTCTATGCTTTGGATGACCTGGACTCGGGGCCTCGGGTTGTCCATGAATAGCCACGCGCGGTCTCGTCGCTCATCGATTCGCAGGTCGCGTCGCAACCGATCTCGGGATTGTTCGTAGAGGTTGACGTTGACCCCAGAGCAGATGATTACAAGTCGAAAGCCATTGTCACGTGCTAGGGCGGCAACGGTTGTGAATGAAACGGTCTTGCCACTTTGTACATATCCGATTACCAGGCCGGTCTTACGAATGCCTTGTTCAATCGGTGGAGCATTCGACATGATCGAGACCGATTCGCTGAGCACCCTGTGACGATTCGTGGTGTCTAGGCCGAGTTTCGTAATGAGGCCCGTTGTCTCGGGCCCTATTTCGGGCTGCCAACGGCCCTGTTCGGAGGGCTCCGAAATGATTTGAATCAAGTCGGGCTCGGTCATTGCATCAGGGCTTGCTCAGGGCCTCCCTGAGCAGTTGGTTGACATGCTTGCGAATCACACCAGCGAATTGAACCCCCTGCTCACGGGCAGTCACCTCAGCGAGAACGATCGCGGTACCAATTCGCAACATTCCCTCGAGCTCATTTGGAACAATCGGCCTAAAACGCTCCATAAAAGGATGACTCAGATTCATCCTGATTCCCAGCGCACGCGTGTCGCCCGAGCCTAATGGCGAAGGCTGGTCGGCTAGGCTCAGCCAATCGCCGACTGACGGATCCACAACCAATTCGATAGAGATCCGCCAGGTCACCTCGCCCACCGTAACCTCAATCGTCTTACTCGAGGTGCCTCCCGCTGGTGGCAACACCGCCGGCGCGCCGTCCTCGACTACCGATTCCAAGACCTGTTCTGTGATTACAGGCGACGATTCCCGTTCGAGCGCCGCCGCCGTCGCATCGACAGCCAACTGGGCTGGCGCAATCACATCTTGCGGCCGCACCCTGGTGCGGTAACCGTCCGCTTGACTTAGGAGTCGAATTGGCTCCGCGTCCAATTGCTCCTTGAGCCTCACGAGGACCGCTTCCTCGTCGTCCTCCCACTGAAATCCGTCCTTAGTGTGCGTAACATCGAAACCCTCAAGACTGAGTTCGCCAAACAGCCGCTGGTAAGTGAAGCTATTCGAGCTCCCAAAGACTTCCTGCGGCCTGTAGCCCTCATCCGCGCTTCCCTGAATCAACCGATTACGGCGAAATAGAGCGAACCCAGCCTCAGAGGTGCTTCCACGCTCGCGCAATGCAGCAAACCCCGATAGTCGCTTATCGTCTCCAAAGTTGACGTCAATCGCTTTCTCCCAACGAACCGGCGCATCGGCCTCAGCCTTGAAGTAGGGCGCGGTCAAGATGGCTGGCGACTGGTAGACGAGTGGTTCCCCATCGAACGTGAGGTCTAGATCCCCGTCGCGCACGAAGACTCTGAAGATACTAGCCAGATGCTCACGAATCTTTGGCACGGTCCGACCCTGCAGTGGCTTGTAAAGACCAGTGAGAGTGATCTCGGTGTAGTGGTCCGTTGGATTCTTTCCTCGCGTCACGATATCCACCTCGTCCCGGTCCTCGCGCACGATCTTGGCTATGTCGAACGTCACCGTCCGCTCAACATTCTCTCCGAGCGCGCCCGACCTCACTGTCCACGTCTTCGCAAACCAGCAAGCAGCACTCTTCATGCCCATCCCAAATTCAGACAGTCCGCTTTGATCGACAGGGAGCTCAGCTGCTCTAAAAGCGCGCGGATAGTCGGCTTCGTGAATCCCGGCGGCGTTATCGCGGATAACTAGGCGACCACCGTCCCCGGGATCCCACTCAATACCGACCCCCAGGTTGAACCGATCACCGTGAAGTTGACGCAACTCTGTCCTGTAATCCAAATAGCTCTGAATTGCGTTATCGACGAACTCAGAAAGCGCAAACCACGCCCTATAGTTAAGGTGCCGAAGAACAGAGAGGATCGTGACCCGTGGTCGGATATTTACCGAGACAAGGTCGTCGGTGCCAGGCGGATCGATCACGGTCGATCGAGAAGCTTAGCCTCCTCGGTCAGCGCAGCAGAGCCTTCAAACGAAGAACTTGGGTGACCATTGCTGGCCGAGGGAACCCTTTGGCCCAGAAGACGGGCGGCCACCTCAGTCGCTACCCCCACGTGGACCGCGTTCCCGAGGGCCTGAAAGGCAAACTCCCGACTCGCCGGAAGCTCGAAATCGGGGGGGAAGCCTTGGAGGCGCAGCGCCTCGCCGCGAGTGAGAGACCTCCGCAGCGGGCCGATGATTGGGATTTGGGTCGTCGTAAGCGACACCAGGGCCGGGATCGCGGTTATGCGCTTGACCCTGAGGCCAGAGGGCCGGAACTGAAGGACATGTGCCCAGATGTTGCGCTCCTCTCCATGGCAATTCCATTCGAGCTTCCGCTGGGACGGCTGGAGCTGCCTGACCCCGGCGAGCCATTCGGGCGAAATCTGTGGTCGGTGGGCGTTATACCAATCGCGATTCTGCCGAATGAATTTCGACTTCCAGTAAGGAAACCGACGCGTCTCTTGTCTAGCGTAGCTCGGTAACAAACGCAACAACTGAGCCTTCGTCATGTTGTCGTGGCCGCCGAGCGCCTTGGTGATTCGGAGAAGCTCCGGCTTGCTAAGAGCGAATGGTGCTAGCCCAGTAAAGGGATATCTAGCGCCGAACTCGTCGCTCCATATTGGAAACCCAGGGAGTTCCTCGTCGGCCGGGAGAACCCTCAAGAGCCTGTTCCAAAGGTCAATCGACGCGACCTGACTCTCGGTCAGCGCGGTCTCACGGACGTCCTGTGCCGTAAGTCGCTCCTTCGGTGTCAGGTATGGGTGCAGCGTGGTTGAGTTGGCTCGTTTTGGTTCCGGCAGAACGTCGGACGTCAGAGATCGGCGCCGGCAGACGGCGTAAAAACGCTCACGCGACTGAGGAAAGCCCAAATGATGGGGCGACAGCAGTCCGCGGCCTCCACTCTTAACATGCTCGGTCGCCACCACCGAATACCCGGCGAGGCGGAGGCGGTGCTTGAGTGTCTTCCACGTCCTGCCGCGGTCGTGCTGTTCAAAGTTCCCGACGTTCTCGAGGATCACGTACTCGGGTGTGTGCTTGCGCAAGATCACCAGAATGTCGTCGAGGTACTTGCCTCGTTCGTCTTGATGACCATCTTGGAACCCGGATTTCGAGAATGGCTGGCAAGGAAACCCGGCGCAAAGCACGTCGTGCGGTGGAACTGAATCCCGGATTCCCCGTATGTCCCCGGCAAGCAGTCGCTTAGAGAACCTAAAGTTTCGGAGGTAGATCGATTGGAGTTCGGGGTCTATCTCTGACGCGAAGACACACTTATGGCCGAGCGCGGTGAGTGCGAGGTGAAACCCACCAAGGCCGGCGAAGAGATCTACGAAGCGCATGATTCGGACGAACGCAAGTCGTCGCCAACCCTAATACAAACACTCGTTCGTAGCAAGGACTTCTTTACAGGCCGCGCGGCTTGGTTCGCTGTAGAGGACGTACTACATCAAATATTCGGCGGGCTGCGGCCGACGCCGGTTCGTGCTCCCAGACGCGAATGGGTCGCCAACCTGCGCCTACGAGCACCTCGTCCACGCGACGGTCGCGGCGGACGTTGCCCGAGATCTTCGCCGTCCAGTAGCGACTATTGACGGCAGGCCACGTGCCATGAATCTCGCACCCGTGCCAGAAACATCCATCGACAAAAACCACGACGCGCGTGGGCCTGAAGACCACGTCTGCAACCACGCCCGGGATCGGTTTGACATGAACCCTGTATCTGAGACCCAGTCCATGGAGAGCGGCCCTCAGCCGAAGCTCAGGTCTGGTGTCCTTCTTCCTGTTGGCGACCATTACTGAGCGTACCGCGGCGGATGTCGCCCACGATGGTCGTTCCGCCCGGATATCGATCCGCTCCCGACTTGGCTTAGGAGACAATCGCCTCCGCGAGCTCGCTTGAGACATCCTCGCCAGACTCCTGCCGCTGGATGAGCGTCCTGATCCGATCTGCTTTCGCGGGATCCTTGAGCGCTTGGCGAAACAGCTTCAGAGCGGCTCGGCGCGTCGCCTTGTCTACAAGGACACCCTTGCCCTTGGTTGCCTTGGACTCATGGGTGTCAACACGAAGCGTGACTCGACCGGTTCGCGCACTCGTCGATTCCCTAATGAGCAGTCCCAAGGAGTCCGCCAGCGCTCGGACGACGGTCAAGGGGTCGAAGCGAGCGTCGATTGACTGATGCCACAGCACCGTCATCCGCTTGTAGGATTCGGTTCCGCGTGTAGCGGCCATTACAGTTCGGTAATCGATCCTCGATGGATAGGGTAATCGGCCTAAGGGCCCTGCGTGTCAAGGGCGACGTTGAGGTTGCGGCCGAACGACCAGGAGACCCCTCTCTAAGGAACCTACTTTCGCCTCTCATCCCGCCAAGCCTTTTTCCTCAGCCGCGTGGCTTCTTGCCTCTCCCACCTCCTCCGCTCATCGACTTTGCGGGCTCGTTCTACCGAGATTGCGTAGGCGACCACTAGCACCACAGTCCAGATGCAGCTCGCGGCCAACTGTGCGACCCCGTCGCGCAAAAAGGAAACCACTGCAGCGATGCCAGCGAGCCAGATGATGAACGCGCAGCCGGACACAAACTTGGCTGCCTTCCTCTCTGGTCTATTGCTCACCCTTTCGCGTTTCTGAGAAGGCTAGTACCGATGCGACTATGCCGCACAGCATCAATGCCGCGAGGCATCGGGACAACCTGGTCTCGCTGCGAACGATGAGAGGAATACTCACTCCATGGGACCGATGCGGCCGGCCGATCTCCACCGTTGTACAACCGTCTGCCTTGCGCCCAATCGGCCAAGTCCCTAAACGTTAAGCAGCTAACTCGGATTGTTGCGAAGCCGCACGAGGTTCGCGACTGCGAGGACTCGCGGCCGTCCGACAGCGCGCAAACCAAGTCCATGGCGGTAGATCTCAGGAATCCAATATTCATCCTCTTCACGGAAAACAACTCCGTTGGCCCCCAGAATTTCGAGATCTTCGGCTGTCAGCTCAACTGTCTCAGCATCAAAAGGGATCCTCTTCTTCTCGGCCGGAAGAGTTTGGAGGCGAGCTAGAAGGTCTCCCACCCGAGGGTTCTCATCGCGAATCGCCGCGATTTTTGCTCGACTACATTCCAATAGTGCTGTGCGCATGGCTAATGGTGTCAGCACACGGGATGGCCAGCGCTGGTCGCCAATCGACTCCCTGGCAGCCTCAGCCAGGAAAGTAACTATGTCGCGCGCTTGAATTTGTTGGTTGAAGTCGGAGAGTGCCGCCAGAAACCATTGATCTGACCTGGCCTCGCGCGACTTTGGGCCTCCCATCTTTTCGCCCCAGACTTCCACTAACCTCTTGGTCAGGTCAAGGCCGGTTGCTGCAACCAAATCTGCTCCAACTTCAATTACTGCGCCAGCCTTAACGCATACCCAAAGGGCTAGACGCAAGGCTTCCTCGGCGTTCCATTTCAGTTCGTAGGCGGAGTAGCGGGCTAGAAACTGACGTGTATTCTGTCGCACCGCCCATTGCACTAGATCCCGTCGGACAAAGACTACCGCACCGAGCCGTCCCCCTCGCAGTGTTCGAAGCCAATCAAGCACGTCAGTCAAGAGCACCCGAAGAGCCTGTTGATGTCGCTCGTTGCGGGTGAACTCTTGAAAAATGTCCTCGAGGCCGTCGACGAGGAAGATCAAGGTTCGCTGCGACGCAATTGTAATCAAGCTGTTCTCAGCCCCGTCCTCGACGGTGTTGATCCCGGCCGCGCGCGCGAATGCAGTGAGCCAGACCCTGCGCCAGTCGCTGTCACTCATTGGATCGCCGACAAGGCGACTTGTAATCAGTTCGCGCAACTGGAGTTGAGTCGGCGCCGCTTTGATCGAACCGATTGCGCTAGTTCGAATCTCTTGAATTGCTTCGGCCCGCTCAGACGACAGGTTTACTGAGGTGAGAACGGGGAATATTGGCGCGTCAACGCTGACGCCACCAACGTTCGCCGCGACGGCGAAGTCCGACCAGGTTCTCCTGAGGCACATCTGTAGGAATGTGAAGGTCTTTCCCGACCCCTTTGCGCCAACACTTACCACTATGGGAGGTTCGGTACGATGCGTCGTCAACAAGTTCCGCAGTGAGTCAGTCACGAGAAAATCGGTCTCTGAGGTGGTTTCAGCATAAACAAGCGCCGATGCAGCCGCCGCAAGCTGCCGCCGGCGGCTTTGCATCGTCTCCAAGTCCGGCAGCCTAGCCTGCTGGGTGGCCGGCAGCTCGTGCGGCTCGGCAATGTCGTCGATCAAATCGCGGAGGTACCCGGCAACTCCGGCCTCCCGCTCGAGTTGTACTACGGCATCCCAGGACGCTGGTAATGCCAGCAACCTAGATTCAAAGGGCACCAGAATTGGCCTAGCGACAACGTCCTCGTCCACGGACGAACTGCCGTTTGGGTCCTCTTCGGAAATAGGCTGGAGGGTAGACGCTAGTGCATCACGCAATGCACCTGCAGCGATTGCAATTCGCTCGGCGTGATCGCGCTCGTTAACTTGTGTCACTATCAAAACACTTGGCGGATCGGACTCCCGCGTCGAGGGAGCCAGGCGTCCAACCTCTCGGATGAACTGAGTCATTCCACGAACAGATTGATCGGAAAGCGTTGTCACAAACACGCGCCTAACTCGGGGGTCGAGTAAGACGGGCGCGTCCAGTTCGGAAACGCCCGCGCGAAGGTCGACGATTACGAATCGTGCATTCACAGAGTTGGCGAGATCGGCCAGGGACTCCGACAAGAAGTATCTCGATCGCCCAACAGTGAGCAAGTCGCCAGGATGAATCCTTGGTGGCGCCGGCTTTGTCGAGCGTCTGGTCGCTGGGAGGACGTACGTATTTCCAATCTCCTGATTGGGAAGATATGCGCTGACAATGGACACTGCCGCGGCTGAGGACCCATCCTCCGACGAGTGGAGCAATGCCAGAAAGTCGTCATACGCAATATCGGCTCTGCGGCCCTGCGACTCAAGCATCCAAGTAATACCGGGGGCCTCCAGATCGCCATCAACTAACAAGGCCTTGTGACCGCGTTCAGACAATGCGTCGGCAATCGCAATCGCGAGCACAGTTCGCCCGGCGCCTCCCTTGAACGAATGCAAACAAATAATGTCTACGTCGTTAGTGAACGTGGCCTGGTCGGGACGAGGAAGCGCTTCGGCAATCGACCTCACGATCCGTCGCTCGCTGAACCGCGGGGTGCGGCGCAGGCCGTCTAGATCATCCTGATGTCGGATTGAGATTTTGACCGAGCGGTCAGAGCGCGAGCCGGCCGCCGAATCGAGGACTAGTTCAGACGAGTCGCGCCGGATAGAGTTTGGGCCGAACGTGCTCTCGAACCAATCGAGTACTGCCTCCTGGGTAACACCTCGCGTTACTGAAAGGTCGATGCCGTCCCAATATGCGTCTGCCTCCAGCAGCCAGGCTGGCCACCGTCTGGCGGCGGCCAGGGTCGACAGATGAGCCTCGACATCAATCCATGTGTACAGCCGCTCAGGCGTTTCTTCGGTCACGTGCCTAGCGACTCCTTGCACCAAGCCTGCAGACGCCCAAGACCGTCCAGCGAAGCGGACTGCTCTTGGGCGTCCAAAACACGGCCATACCGCCAAGCGAGATGCAAATCGTTTGGCTCGATGTACTCGCGAGTCGATTGCGTATGACAACCGGAAATGTAGGGTGGGGGAATGTTTAGCTCCTTGGCTAAACGACGGAGGTCATGGCTTTGCAGGTTTGCCTCCAGTTGGTTGGACACGAACTTTCCACTCCGGTAAGCCAATTCAGCCTTTAGGCCACACTCGACGCAATAGAAGAGCAGCATCCAGCCTGAGGAGCCACTCCCTACCTGTGCTGATGCGGTGCCGTGGGCCCTGTAACCGTTTTTCAAGCTTTTGTAATCAGAGACCACGGCGGAGAGAGTACCGCCTTCAGTCAAGGGTGGAGCGGGAGACGGGCTTCGAACCCGCTACCTCGACCTTGGCAAGGTCGCGCTCTACCAAGTGAGCTACTCCCGCTCGGCCCGAAGGAACGATTTTACCCGGCCCGGCCTGGCCGGCCCATCACGCCGCCAGCGGCGCCCGGCACGGCGTGAACCGCCGGCCCCATCGGTCCCGCAGCGCGTTTACGCGCACCGCCGACTCATGGAGGCGCGTTCGGTCCAGGCGGCCTGACAGGACTGCGGCACGGACGGCGGCCAGCGCGTCCGCTTCGTAGGAGGCGTCGCCGTTGCCCAGCAGCACCAGGTCGTTGCCCGCGGCCAGCGCCATCACTGCCGCTTGCGGCAGCGACCATCTCGTCTCGATGCCGCCCATGCTCACCGAGTCGGACATGATCACGCCGCCGAAGTTCAGCTGCGTGCGCAGACGGCTCACCACCGGCGCCGAGAACATCGCCGGCGTGTTGCCTCCGCCCAAACCCGGCACGTAGACCGCGGTCGTCATCACCGCGTCGGCGCCGGCGGCGATGCCAGCCTGAAACGCGGGCATCTGCACGCTCTCCCATCGCGCCTCCGATTCGGGGTCGGTCGGGATTGCGATGTGGGGGTCGCCCGGCGCGCCACCCAGACCGGGAAAGTGCTTCAGCGTCGCCCCCACCCCGCCCTCGTGCATTCCCTGCACGGCAGCCGCGACCAGCGGCGCCACCACCGCGGGGTTGGAGCCGAACGAGCGGTCGCCGATGACCGCATCGCGCGCGTTGGTGCGCACGTCGGCCACCGGTGCGAGGTTCAGGCCGAGGCCCGCCGAGCGAAGCCCAAGCGCGGAGTTTCTCTCGACGGTGCGAACGTGGTCCGCGCCCCCGGAACTCGCAACCAGCTGAGACGGCGGGGCGAAGTTTGCAAGCACCTGCGTGACACCGCCGCCTTCTTCATCGGTCATCAAGAGAATGGGATGCTCCAGGCACCACTTCGACGCGACCCATGTCAGGCGGTCGCTCCACGACCTCAACCCCTCCGGGCTCGAGCTGAAGTTGGAGCCGAAAAGCAAGACCCCCCCGACCTTCCCTTCGCGGAGCAGCGAGGCCATCACCGGCCCGATCTCGCCACCCTGCGTCGAAATGACCAGTACAGAACCGATGTCCGCGTCGAGGTCCCAAGCAGCAGGAGTTGAGCTCGAGATCGGAGTCGCGGGAAAGCTCAAAACCGCGGTCAGGCGAGTTGCGGGCGGCCGGCCGATCAGCACGAAGACGGCGAGCACCGCCACGACCACGACCAAAGCGAGCTGGGCCGGCCTTCTCCCCAAGGCGTCGAAAGTCTAAAGCCCCTCCGGCGGCTACGCCGCCACCTCCCCATGAATGGGGAGGACCACTCCGGCGGCTGCGCCGCCACCTCCCCATGAATGGGGAGGACCAGTTCTCTAGCTGCGCCGCCACCTCCCCATGAATGGGGAGGACCAGTTCTCTAGCTGCGCCGCCACCTCCCCATGCGTGGGGAGGACCACTTCTCTAGCGGCGGAAGCGGTACCTCAGGGCGAGCGCCACCATGCCCATCCCCCACAGCAGCGCCATCAGCGGCAGGATGAACGTGCCGTTCAGAGTCGGCC
>WNFJ01579102.1_pt1 | contig 15785 bp, 14 predicted proteins | sample 5400461 | NCBI WGS metagenome assembly WNFJ01 (sample SAMN13153349, study PRJNA577476) | soil metagenome | isolation source: 115 cm saprolite on Douglas fir-dominated hillslope | place: USA:California | collected 2013-09-17 | reverse complement strand
GGGCCGCCGGAAGCGCTTGAAAGTCGGAGAATCGGCTTGAGCGTTTGAGAGTTGAAGATGCGCGGAATGTATCGCAGACCAAAATTCCTGACCGTGCTCCACAAAATACGCGAGACCATGTCCCGGGAGGCGGATTACGATGTTGATCTGTTTGCTGAAATGGTGCGCACCGGCGTACGACCGGACTTTGGTCCCCAGCGTAATATTCGCGGATTCAAGAAGCGTGCGCCACGAAACGACGAACCCGAGGAAGCTCCGCCTTTTGAGGAGCGGAAGCGAGTAACACGATAGGGCTTTATTTTGAATTTTGAATTTTGAATTTCAAACTTGAGATCTTAGATTCCTGAGTCAGCATGATGGACGCCACGTTTGAGACCATCGGTCTGGAAGTACCCAGCGAGAAAGCCATCAATTTTCTGGCTGAACGCGCTGAAAACCAGGGAGAGCCGACCCGACTTTTGCGGCGCGGTGCCGTCCTGCACGGGCGTTGCTGGAAACTCGGTGAAGGCCTCGAGGTTTGGACTGTCCTCTACGAATCGGGAACCGGCGATGTGTTCTATGCGAACTGCCGTCCGGGCTTTCGCGCCCGCTACATGCAACGCATCGCCCCGTGGGCGCTAACCGAATACGATGAAGAAGGCGAAGCGGTAGTACACGGCTACTGCGACGGCACCGACAGCGAAGTTTTGTTTGAACTGCAGAATCTTACTGAGGTCGGGGCGGCGGGATTTCGCGCGCCGGCATTACATGTTGGTCTGTGCGGATTAGCTTATCGGGCCCGGATCTGCACGCGCGGGATGAACTCGCGCTGGCTACCGCTGGAGCGGGCCGCGCCGTCGCGGGCCGCCCACGAAAATGATTGGAGCGTTCGCGGTCGCGTGTTGGCCTTTAAGCCTTTGCGTAATCCGCTTTCCGGCAGCGAGTTGTACTGGATCTATCTTGATCTTGAGAAGCTTAAGCTGGAAGTGCTGGTCAACACGCGCGCGCTTACCGGCCGGCGGCTTCACGTCGGGGCCACGCTGTCGGCCGAAGTATGGCTACAGGGACACGTCTTTGACGACCGAACCCTGCGCCTGAGATATGAAGGGGTCGATCGTGCTTCGGTAGTGGGAAGCTTCTGGTCACGCTTTTCCAGGAGCAATTAACTCGTGAATTCGGGCGCTGCCAAAAATCAAGTCGCTTGATTTCCGCGTTTTTGATCGTATCGGTTCTTGTTTCTTGTTGAATGAAGCGACTAGTTGTCATCATCCTCACACTCCTGGTTCTGGGCCTTTTGGGCCTCTACATTTTCGACCAGTACTGGATTCATCGCTACGACTCGTTGATTGCGCGCGAGGCTGGCATTCATCACCTTGACCCCGACCTGGTTTGGAGCATCGTCTATGAAGAGACTTACTTCAGTCCCTGGAAGAAGGGCCGCAACGGCGAGATTGGCTTGATGCAGGTAACGCCGGCAGTCGTGCGCGAATGGGCCGCTGATAACGTCACGGCGCCGCTGGAACCGCGCAGCCTCGCCGACCCCACCAGCTTATTGAGCGATCCGGAACGCAATGTTCAGATCGCTTGCTGGTACCTTGAGAAAGCCGGTCAGGATTATCGCGACACGCCCGGCCGCGAGGCGCGCATGCTCGCAGCTTACAACGCCGGTCCCAGTCGCGCCGCGGACTGGAACCGCGTGCCCAGAGGCGCGCCTCCTTTGACCGAACAGCAATTCATCGCGCGTATCGATATTGCCTCAACGCGCGCGTACATCAGTTCAATTCTGGAGCGTTATCATCGATTGAAGTCAGCAAAGAGCGGCTCTTAGTAAGCGCGTCGCCAAAGCCAGCCTGTGCCGATAGTCTTCAGCGAGGCGCCGGACACCGACATCACTGAACTACGAATGACTTACTCGCCAAACATGCTGATCGTTGTGAAGCTGCTCGTGGCGGTAGTTTGCGGCGGAGCCATCGGATTCGAGCGCGAACTTAGCCGCAAGCCCGCGGGTTTGCGCACCAACGTTCTGATCTGCGTGGGCGCCGCTCTATTCATGATTGTCTCGCGCCACATCGGCGGTGGCGCTCCGTACACAGATCCCGCGCGATTGGTGGCCCAGGGGGTCACCGGAATAGGTTTCATTGGCGCGGGCGTGATTCTGCAAGTCCCGTGGCTCAATCAGCGGATTAACCTCCGCAGCCACGATTTTTGTGGTCTCGGCTGTTGGCATCACTATAGGAGAAGGCATGTTTACCGTCGCTTTGATGACCACACTACTTATCATTGTGGTGCTGGTGTTTCTGCGAAAGGTCGAGCGCGGCTTCGTGCGGCACCGCCGGTTGTTTCATTATCTGCTGAAGACAACCGATACGCCGCAGGCTTTGGCTGGCCTGTTCGATTTACTCGAAAGAGAAGGCCTGCGTATGGATGATTTCAGTCTTAAGGACCCGGACGATGGCCATCATGAACTCCGCTTTGCGGTGGTAACTTCTCTGGAAGAAAACAGCCGCCTGATAGGACTGCTCCCGTCGATTGGGACCGAGGTGCAAGGCTCAACTGGCCCAAGCTCAGACTAAAGACCTGGTGAAGTGTAAAGCGGCGCCGACTTCAGTCTGTGTTTCGCGCTTTGAGGGAAATAAAATCATACAGATTGAGTCTGTGCCACCACGACATGCCCATCATCTATTCAGCCCGCTGGGTCCTGCCAATCGCTTCTCCTTTGATCGAAGACGGCGCCGTCGTTGTCGATAATTCGAAAATCTCTGGTGTCGGCACACGCAACGAGATCATCTCGAGCTTTCCTGATTCCCGAATCGAAGACTTTGGTCAGGCCGCAATCCTGCCGGGCCTGGTTAACGCGCACGCCCACTTGGAACTGACAGTCATGCGCGGCTTTCTGGAACCCGAAGAGGGCAACTTCTTCGCATGGCTGCGAAAGTTGACAGTCGCACGCATGGCGATGACGCCCGAAGACTTGCTCGTGTCAGCAACCTGCGGGGCAATCGAAGCAGCGCGCGCTGGCATCACTTGCGCGGCAGATGCCAGTTCGGCTGCGACTGAGGCGATGAAAGCGTTGCGCCAGGTCGGCATGCGCGGCATCGTCTATCAGGAATCGTTCGGGCCGGATCCAAAACTCGCGGCTGAGAATGTCGCGAAACTTCGCGAGCAAATCAGTTCGATGCGCGATATGGAGAGCGATCTGGTGCGCGTGGGAGTGTCACCGCATGCCCCATACACAGTTAGCGCGCCGCAACTCGAATTGATTTCGCGCCTGGCAATCGACCAGAAGTTGCCTGTGATGATGCATGCGGCGGAGTCACAGGCTGAGAAGTTGTTCATGTTGAAAGGTCGCGGTTTTTTCGCCGAGGGTTTGAGCGCTCGGGGCATCCAATGGCAAGCTCCTGGAGTTTCGACGATTCAATATCTGGCGCGTCACGGCATTCTCGAAACAAAGCCTTTGCTTGCTCACTGCATCAACGTCGATGACGCCGACCTCGACCTCATCAAGCAGAGCGGCGCCGGCATTGCGCACTGTCCCAGGTCGAACGCCAAGCTTGGTCACGGTCGCGCGCCTTTACAAAAATTCATTTCCCATCAAATTAAACTTGGACTTGGCAGTGATTCAGTCGCCAGCAATAACACGTGCGACCTATTGGAAGAGGCGCGCTTTGCCACTCTGCTCGCACGTCTGGATGCTCCGGACAGCAGCCCGCGCGTGTCAGAAGCCCGACCGTCAGGGAGGGCATCGATCCCTATCAGCGCAGACCATATGCTTTTTGCCGCCACCCTCGGCGGCGCTCGCGCCCTTGGACTCGACAATCAAATCGGAGCTCTTGTCGAAGGGATGCAGGCCGATATGGCGGTCATCGACCTTAACGGAGCGCATCAACAACCAGTGAACAATCCATTCGAAGCCTTAGTCTTTTCGTCCTCGGGACGCGATGTGGTGATGACGATGGTAGCGGGAAAAGAGATCTATCGTAACGGCCAAGTCGTCACCGTCGACGAAAGCGAATCCGAATCTCGCCTGGCGAGAATGGTCTTGAGCGGCCCCTTCGTAGGGTAGCAGTGGCACGGGCGTCTCGGCCGTGAAATCACGCGCAAGATGCGCGTGACACATCAAAACATATCCAAAGTTCCAAGCTGATCTATCCCGGCACCGGCAAATCGCCGGGCGGCCGCGGTCGCTCGAGTGTCGCGTTCGTGTTCCTGTGACCATTGAGCGTGTTTGCACAGCAGCGCCAGTTCCATCGCCCGACCCAGCGTAAGCGCAAACCGGCGCGCGCCGGTTTCCAGCGCTGGCGGACCCGCCTTTCTTGCTTCAGCCAACCAGTCTTCCGCATGTGCCAATGCCGTCTGCGCAATCCGCGCGGCGGGCGCAAGACGTTGGTCCTGGACTGAGTCGAGGCAACCGTTCACTTCCGTCTTTAGCGCGTTGAAAACTCGATCGTCTTCACCAAGAGCGCGCAGGGCATCCAGCGAGAGCACGTTCGTGGTTCCTTCCCAAATCGGCAGCACCTGCGCGTCGCGCAAGAGCACCGGCAGTCCGGTGTCTTCAACGTAACCCGCGCCGCCAAAGGCTTCGAGCGTTTCGCTGGCAACGGCCACAACCTGCTTGCCGGTGGTCAGTTTCATTAGCGGAGTAAGTAGCCGCAGCAGCAAACTCTGTTCTTCATCGATCTCACCAGTTTCTCTCCGGCCGGTTAGTTCAGCAACACAAAAGGCGAGTTGAAACGCTGCTTCTGCCTCGGCTTGCAAACCGGCCAGCGTATCCATGTGCAGCGGCTTTTCCGAAAGCGGCGCGCCAAAAGCCGTCCGCTTGTGCGCGTAGTCAAGCGCGAGCGCGACGCTGCGGCGCATCAGCGCAACGGCGCTGATCCCGTTCCAGAGTCGCGTGATGTTAAGCAGCGGCGCGATGTTGCGCACGCCATCGGTCGTCCCCATCACTAGTTGTGCGGGTGTGCTGTCCAGAGTCAATTCAGCGGTGGGCACTTTGCGTGTACCGAGCTTATCTTTGAGACGATCAATCCGAATGTTCCGCAGCCGGCCGTGTTCATCTCGCATCTCGAGATAAAAGAGCGCAAGCCCGCGGCCGCCGGGAGGATTGCCTTCGGGGCGGGCCAGCGTCAGAGCAATCTGTGAAGTGACGGCGGAGGTGAACCACTTGCGACCATGGAGAAACCAGTTTCGAGTTTCGGGTTTCGAGTTTTGAGTCAGGTCAGGTCTCGCAATTGTTTCCGACAGACCCACATCTGAGCCGCCGGTGAGTTCAGTCATCCATTGGCCGCTGGTCCAGAACTCTTCCGGATTGCGAGTAGTCAGATGCGGCACAGCGTGACTGATTAAAGCCTGATTTTCCGAGACCAGGAGCGTGCGCGCAGCTCCGTCGGTCATCGCCAGCGGACAACTGTAGATGTCGGTCGAAGGTGTGAAGAGATACGCAAGCGCACACTGATGCACCCGCGAGAACCTCCCGTGCTTTTGCTCGTAAGCCGTGGCGACGATGCCGTGCTCGGCGGCGATGCGCTCGGCGGCGCGCCACAAAGGCGTCAACTCAATCCGGTCGATACGATTTCCCCAAGCGTCCCATTGCGTGAGCGTCGGCTCGTTGAGCCTGTCGGCCAGTTGCATCTGATAAAGCTCGCCGCCGGCCAGACGCCCCATCTCAACGAGCGTGGGCTCAATCTCGCGCAGCATCTCGGCCGGAACCGTCCGTCTGAGATACGAGCGCAAGACCTGATCATCTTCGTATTGATTCCCGAGGGTCGGCGGCGCTTGCTGAAAGGGCATGATGTGCCGGCAAGCGTAGCGGGAAACGGGAGAGGCGTAAAGGGTGGGCGGCAGTAAGTAATGACGAAGCTGGCGAAAAAATAACGGGCAGGAAACTAATCCTGCCCGTTCACTCTCTGCCTATTGCTTCGTTTTCTCGGTCCCGGCACGCGGGACCCGGTGTGGGCCTTATCAACCCTCTATCGTGGACATCGCTGTTACGGCTTTCTTCTCGTAAGCAGCGATGACCGCGATGTTTCCTTTCTCACCTAAGCTCAAAGAAGCGTCACTGTAATTCGGGTTGGCCTTGTACCAGTCAAAGCTGGCGAAGTATTTCTGCGTCCACGGATCCTTGAATACCTTGCCGTGGCGCGCGTAAATCTCGTCACGCATCTTGCGCACGTCCTCGACAAACAAGCCCTGCAGCAAAGTGCGCGTGAGTGGCTTGGTAGAGATTGAGTTGTGCAGCTTGTTTTCGTACGCGACGATAGTTTCGATGTTGGTTTTGTCGCTGCCCGATATTTCTTCGTCCTTGAAATCTTCTTTCGGGTCATACCAGGGCTGGCCGCCAAAATACTGCTGTATCCACATCGTCTTAAAAATGCGGCCGTGTCGGGCATAGATTTCGTTTCGCAGCAGGCGCAGCTCGTGCAGGCTCAAACCGCGTAGCATTGCTTCTGAGATTAACTTGTTCTCGAACAACTCCATGTCGCCGGGAGCCAGGGCAACGCGGCGCTGTTGCCGCTGAATCGTGTCGATCAGTTGCAGGTTTTTGCGCTCAATCTGACTCAGCCCCTTGGGATCGTACCGGTCGGCGGCGTGATACCAGTAACGCTCGTCAAAGTATTGCTGAAGCCAGGGCGTGCCCTCGAAGCGCTTGCCGTGAATAGCTTCGATCTCGGCAGCCAGCACGGTCCACTCGGCGTTGGTATGCGTGCCGAGTTTCTTTCGCGTCAGAGCGCGATCCTGATAAAGCCGCATGTCACCAGGTTGCACCGTCACGTGCTGCTGCGCCTCGGCAATGCGAATGACGTCCAGGTTCCGGCGCTCGGTGCCGTTGAGCTTCGAATTGTTAAAATTAGAATCCGCCTTGAACCAGGTGCGCGATTCCAGAAAGCGACGAATGTCCGGGTCCTTGAACAGGCGGCCGTGCTTGCCAAAGACGATTCCGCGCACCAGCTTCAAATCTTCGATTGAGAGCGTGCTGATGTCCGCGGTTTTGATACTGCGGCCGGCAAAATCAAAAGTTTCCCAGCTTTTCAAGGCCGGGTAATCGTCCTGAGCGTTGGCGACGGAAAAACCGGTCAGAATAATAAGCAGCAATAACGGGAGGGAAAATCGCGAGAGTCTAAAGGGGGATTTCATTAGGTTACCTTCCTTCGTTACAAGACGAAGTTGGGGCGCGTTTTTTGCGGATGACTGGCGCCTGATCCGATGGCTCACGCTGGTGGCAATACTTCGACGGCTCGATACGCAAGCTACCAGGGCGTTACGGCTAACCGAAAATATCGCGGACCTTGTCGACGAGTTTTTTGTCTTCCAAATCCGTCGTTTCGATTTTGGCCAACTGCTCCAACAGCTTTCGTTGCTCGCGCGTCAAACTTCTTGGCGTGACGACCGAAACTGAAACGAATAGATCGCCACGGCCGCGCCCGCCCAGCACCGGCATTCCCTGACCGCGCACACGAAAGACCGTGCCCGTCTGTGTTCCGGCGGGAACCTTCAGCGGCTGTTCGCCATTGAGTGTCTTGACGTCGATCTCAGCGCCCAGCGCAGCTTGCGCGAACGAAACCGGCACGGTCGCGTACAGGTTGTTTCCCTGCCGCTCAAAGTGTTCATGCTCGGCGACATGTATAACCACGTAAAGATCGCCGGCAGGGCCGCCGTAGGCCCCGGACTCACCCTCGCGTTGCAGTCGTAGTCTCGATCCGGTCTCGACGCCAGCCGGAATCTTTACTTCGATGGATTTTTCGCGCTCCACGCGCCCGGCGCCGCGACAATTCTCGCACGGTGAAGTGATCACCTGACCGGTGCCGCGACAAGTGCCGCAGGTGCGTGAGACTGAAAAGAAACCCTGCTGAAAGCGTACCTGACCCGCGCCTTCGCACGTGCGACAAGCCTCGGGCTGTGTGCCTGGCGCTGAGCCTGCGCCATTACAAGTCTCGCAGGTCTCAAGCTTGGGAATGCGCAATTGTGCAGTCATGCCGACCGCGGCTTGCTCGAGATTAATCTCCAGATCGTAGCGCAGGTCTGCGCCGCGCTGTGCGCCTGATCGCCGCCCGCCCGTCCGGCCTCCGGCACTAAACACGTCTCCGAACCCGAACAAATCGCCGAGGATGTCCTCGATGCCTCCGAATCCCGGCGCTCCCCAGGCAGCACTTGCCGCGCTGGAAACACCGGCGTGGCCAAAGCGATCGTAGCGCCTGCGCTGTTCGGGATCCGAAAGAACTGTATAAGCTTCGGCCGCTTCCTTGAATTTGTCTTCGGAGTGAGGGTCGCCCTGGTTCTTGTCAGGATGATGTTGGTGAGCAAGCCGGCGATAGGCGCTCTTCAAATCCTGGTCAGTCGCTGAGCGAGTGACGCCGAGAATTTCGTAATAGTCGCGTTTGTTAATAGCCATAAAAAGTAAGTATCAGTTAAGTATCAGTAACGAACGGCCAGCAGTTGAACCGGTTAAGCCGGCAAGCCACTGACCGATTTTCTTATTCTAGCTGAACGAATCGGAATTGCTCAATTGCTGAGAGTGTTCGACAAGCTTCAGCTTGTCGGTTAGCAACGACAAACTAAAGTTTGTCGGACGCATGGTCATTTCTCTTCTGTCTCAGCCCTGGCCGTCTGATTCATCATAGCGTTGGTAAGTTGCCGCGCCAGACGCTCGACGCCGGCGAGCGCCAATCTGAACTCTCCCAACTCGGTTGAGCCGAGTGCCGCCTCACCTTCGCTCAAGAGACGTTGCGCATTTTCCTGTTCCTCTTTTGAAAGCAATCCGCCGAACTCCAGAAATGCTCTCTGAGTATTCTTTACCAGACTGCTGAGCTTATTGCTGAGATCAACTCTTTCCCGCTGCGCGCGATCGGTTTCGGCGGAATTTTCTGCTTCAGTGATTATCCGATCAATCTCGTCATGGGAAAGGCCCGAAGTTGGTGTGATGCGCATCTGCTGCTCGCGGCCCGTAGCTTTGTCGCTAGCGGAAACCGAGACGATGCCGTTCGCGTCGACTTCAAACGAGACATCAATCTGCGGCACCCCCCGCGGCGCTGCCGGAATTCCGACGAGCTCAAACTTTCCTAACGAGCGATTCCCGCTGGAGACTTCGCGCTCGCCCTGGAGAATGTGAATCTCTACTGACGACTGGTTGTCCACGACGGTCGTAAACGTCAGGCTGTTGCGCAGGGGAATTGTCGAGTTCCGCTCAATAATCCTGGTAAATAAACCGCCACGAGTTTCGAGTCCCAAGCTCAAGGGCAGCACGTCGAGAAGCACGATGTCCTTTACGTCGCCGCTTAACACGCCGCCCTGGATGGCGGCGCCCATGGCTACAACTTCGTCGGGATTGATTTCGGCAGACGCTTTCTTTCCAAAGATTTTCTGGACCGCGCTCTCGACGATCGGAGATCGTGTCTGCCCCCCAACCAGGATTACTTTGTCGATGTCGTCAGGTTTCAGCTTGGCATCCTTGAGCGCCTCTTCACACGGCTCGACGGTTTGCTGCACGAGATCGCCCACCAGTTCTTCAAATTTGTCGCGGCTGAGCGTCTTATTAAGATGCTTGGGCCCCGAAGAGTCGGCCGCAATAAATGGCAAGTTGAAACTGGTCTCGGTAGCTGAGGACAATTCGCACTTAGCACGCTCCGCCGCTTCCTTCAAACGTTGCAAGGCGAGGCGGTCCTTGCGCAAATCGATCCCCGTGTCGTGCAGAAACTGGTCGGCCATCCAGTTCATGATTCGCTCGTCAAAATCCTCGCCGCCCAGAAACGTGTTGCCCGAAGTGGACAGTACCTCAAAAACACCGTTGCTCATTTCCAGAATGGAAATATCGAACGTACCGCCGCCCAGATCGTAAACCGCGATCTTCTCGGCTTCAGATTTTCCCAGACCATAGGCCAGCGCCGCCGCAGTCGGCTCATTGATAATTCGCTCTACCTGCAAACCGGCGATCTTGCCCGCATCTTTGGTCGCCTGCCGCTGCGTATCGTCAAAATAAGCAGGCACGGTAATGATCGCATCGGCCACCGGTTCTCCCAGAAAATCCTCGGCCGCGGCCTTCAAACGCTGCAACACAATCCCCGAAAGCTCCGGCGGGCTGTAGACGCGACCCTGCACGCGCACGCGCGCATCGCCGTTTTGCGAGTCAACAATCTCGAAGGGCGCTGTCTCACGCATCCGCTGCGTCTCTGTCGAGTCGAACTTGCGACCGATTAGACGCTTCACCGCATAGACGGTATTCGCGGCATTCGTAACAGCCTGGCGCTTGGCAATTTGGCCCACCAGCCGTTCGCCTTTGTCGGTGAATCCTACGACGCTGGGCGTGGTGCGGCCGCCTTCCTTATTGGGCACGATTTGCACCGCGCCGCCTTCGAGCACTGCGACGCAGCAGTTAGTGGTTCCTAAATCGATGCCGATGATCTTGCCCATGACTTCCGAATTGACAGACTACTCGTCGTCCGATGGTCTGGCGACCTTGACCATTGCCGGCCGCAGCAGCCGGTCACCAATACGATAACCGCGCGCCAGCTCGTCAATGACTGTGTCCGGTTCGTACTTGTCCGTTGCTTCGGTCACGACAGCCTCATGAATATGCGGATCAAAGCGCTCGCCCACGGCGGCAATCGGTTGCACTCCAAAAGACTCGAGCACCTCATTCAGTTGTTTGCTGATCAGCTCGACTCCGTGCAGAAAATGTTTGAACTCTTTCGACTCGCTGGCCTCCATCGAACGTTCCGAATCCAGCGCCCGAGTCAGGTTATCGACTACCGGCAAGAGCTTCCGCGCGGCTTCAGCCACGACGCGATTGTGCGCCTCGCTGCGGTCACGCTCGATGCGCTTGCGATAATTTTCAAAGTCCGCCTGCCGGCGCGCAACCGCTTCCTGCGCTTCAGCCAGGGCCGCCTGAAGACGTTTTAGCTCCGACCGCGACGCTACTAATTCGGCCAGTTCCGGTCCGCCCAGACCCGAGTCGCCGGCTCGGGATTCCGGACCGCTGTCGGCACGCTCAGGTTCGTGGTTAACCTCGCGCTCGGTCGCTTGCTCTTCGCTCATGTTCTCGTCCTCTGAATCCGGACGCGAATCGTCCTCATCGAAGAAGCTAATAGGAATGCTGTTCGACGGTTTCTGCTTTCGGTCTGATGCCATTGAAATTCTAGTCGTTGTTAACCAATTTGGGGCAGTTTGCGGCGAGAAACTCAATGAAGAGACGCTTCATGCGATAGCGCGCGTTCGATAAAACGCGCAAGGTAGTTTACCACAGCCATCATGCGTCCGTACTCTATTCTCATGGGACCCACCACGCCCAGCGTGCCGAGCACCTCGCCATCGACCTGGTAACTCGAAGTAATTAACGTGCACCGCTTCATCGAAGACGCCACGTTCTCTCGACCGATGACCACGTTAACCCTGCCGCCTGCCTGGTCGCCGGAGACGCACTCGTTGAGGATTTTGACCAGACGCGACTTTTCTTCAAACGTGCGAAACAGCTCGTGCATTCGTTCGGCGCTGGAAAACTCGGGTTTCGTCAGAATGTTGGATGCGCCATCCAGATAGACCTCAGACGTAGCTTCATCTTCTCCCTGCAGACTGCTTTCGCATAACAACATCGCATTGCGCAGGACGGTGTCATAGAATGCTTTTTCTTCTCGCATTAAAGCAATAATTTCGGCGCGAATTGCCAGGAGACTCTTGCCGCTGAACTCGACGTTCAGATAGCGGGCAGCGCGATTCAGTTCCTCCTGGCTGAAATCTTCATCCAAACCGATCACCTTGTCGTGGACGATGTTCGAGGTTGAGACCAGCACCACCAGGACACGGTTGTCGGGAAGACGCACAAAGCGAATGTGCTTCAATCGGTTCTCTGCCAGGGAGGGCCACACTACTATGCCCACGCTTTCAGAAAGTTCAGAAAGCACATGCGAAGCCTTTTCCATCAGGCGATCCGGGCGCGCTTTGATTTCGTTTCCGAAACCAATACTCTCAATTGCCTTGAGATCGGTGCGTGACAGACGCGTAGAGTCCAGCATGTTATCGACGTAATATCGATATCCTTTGTCAGTGGGCACTCGCCCGGCGGAGGTGTGCGGCTGTTCCAGCAGGCCGAGCTCCTCCAGCTCTCCCATGACGTTGCGAATGGTCGCGGAACTCCATCCGGTGGCCCGCGCAAATCTCTCCGAAACAGTCTGCGAGCCGATTGCCTCTCCACTGACCAGGTGCTCCTGAATGATCGCCGACAACACTGCCTGGCGCCGACGGTCCGGGCTCGGCCGTCCTGACTTTTGTGAACCTGGATTGCGAACCATTAAACCTCTCGAGTGGGTAACGTCGCGAGTCGTCCGCGAGCGACAGTACTTCCGGAGTCTAACGGCTAAGTGCGCATCCTCGCGACTGCGGTCAGTATAGCGAAATTATCAGATTTCCCGCAAACCGTTGTTTTTAAAGCATTCACGCCGCCAGCCACGCCCGGCGAAAGCCGAGGCTATTCCACAACCAGATCGGATAATTCCTTGAACGGCCAAAACTTAAGTATGCCGGGAGAATGAGTCGGAGCGGAGCAAGGGGCCCTCAAGCTGGGATTTGCCGTTTTTGCGGCCACTTCAAGCGGCTCTTTCCGGGGCAATTGACGCCCCGGTAAGCGCCCCTCTAAGATGGCTTGGCCGCCCGGTCCGTAAATCGATGTCGCAGCTGAATCTACATCTCAGAAGAGTTTTCAGTGATGCCTTTCGCCAACTCGAGCGAGGCCGGCGATTTCGCCCGGACATCTCTGACATCGAGGTAAAATTCTATCCCTATGCCGGATTACACCACACGATTCGCGTCAGAGCCGGCCGAGTCTACGTGCGCCTTTCAGATCTCTTTCAGACGGCGCCACCCGAGGTAATCCGGGCGTTAGCGTTCCTTTTGGTCGCGCGTCTCCTTTCCCGAAAGGCGCCTCGGGATCAGGAGCGCATTTATCGGGCTTTTGCTTTCAGCCCTCAGCTGCTGCGCGCCTCAGACCTCGTGCGTCGCCAACGCGGCCGCAAGGTAGTCTCATCGGCGCATGGTAAGGTCTATGATCTGGAGAAGATTTTTGCGCGGCTGAATCGACGTTACTTTGACGGCGAGATGGAAAAGCCGGTGCTAACCTGGTCGCAAAGACGAGCCCGCAGCATCCTTGGCCATCATGATGCCGCTCACGATACCATCACCATCAGCAAGACCCTGGATTCGCGCGAGGTGCCCGAGTGGTTCGTCGAATACATACTCTTCCACGAGATGCTGCACATCAAACATCCCGCTCGGATCATCAATGGCCGGCGCTACTATCACACATCCGCCTTTCGCTCTGAAGAAAAAAGCTATCCGCAGTACGAGCAAGCACAGGAATGGTTGGATCGAGTTGTGCGGAAACGTCACGAACTGCGCGCGCGCGCGGCCTAGCAGCGGCAAGACTTGAGAGTTTCAGATAACCCCAACCTAACAAGAAGAATCACAAACTAGATGTAGGATCCTGGTGGTTTCACGGTTCTTGCCGCCCGGACAAGAACGATCACGAAATCAGACTAAACCAGTTCCGCCTCGTGTATTTTCGTGGATCGTCTTTCATGGGAGCAGCAATCTCTCAAAATACGACACTACCTAAACTAGAAGCTGTGACGTAATTTATTTGTGGAACTCTGGTTCCCCTACCGCGTGAATTCAATTCAGGTAGGTGGGCTCCTCCTGAGCGCGAGCAAGCTGACTGAGTGTTATCCGCAAGAATGCATTCTCGAGGCTTGCTCGCTCTGTTTTTTGTTTTCACCGGTGCCGGTAGCACCGCTGGACAACACGCACCCCGACCGCTAGACTACTTCGTTTGCGACCGGTAGGCGGTTCTTATCTATCGCTTCACCGAGTAAACTAATCAGAAAGACATAACACCGGTAATGGCAATTTCAGCAACCCAAATCAGACGCGGCATGGTTATAGTTTTCGAGGGCCAGCCGTGCAAAGTAGTCGAATTTCGGCACCACACGCCCGGTAATCTGCGCGCCATGATCCAAACCAAGCTGCGCAACATTCTCACCGGTTCTTCTTTCGAACACCGCTTTCGCTCAGTGGATACTATTGAGCGGGCGAGCCTGGAGCAGCACGAGATGGAGTATCTTTACTCCGACGGCTCGCATCATCATTTCATGAACACTGAATCCTACGAACAGGTAGCGTTGAGCGATGAGGAGTTGGGAGATTCGGCCCAGTGGCTGGCCCCCGGACTGAAGATTCAAGCCGAGTTTTATGACGGCGCACCGATTGGAGTCGAGCTGCCCGCTTCCCTGGAGCTCACTGTCACGCAAACTGAGCCGACGATGAAGGGCGCGACGGTCTCCAACGTTAACAAACCGGCTACCCTGGAAAACGGTGTAGTCATTCAGGTGCCGCCGTTCATCAACGAGGGCGATCGCCTGCGCGTCGATCCCGTCGAAGGCCGCTATATCGAACGGGCTAAGTAAGGTGGCAGTAGTTCGGAGTCCAACCTTCAGGTTGGACTCTTCAAAGCACAGCAAGCTGAAGCTTGAACTCTAAACGGTGTACTTCATTTACAGCCTGCTTCTGACGGTTGGCTTCGTTGTCCTCCTGCCGAAGTTTGCCATCGACGCCTTGCGTACCCGCAAGTACGTCACCGGGCTTAGCCAACGCCTCGGTAAGCTACCGATCATTTCTCACGATCATCCCGTCATTTGGATTCACTGTGTGTCGGTAGGCGAGACTGAAGCGGCGCGCCCGCTGGTGAGGGCCCTTCTCGATCGATTCCCCTCACACCGTCTGGTTATTTCGACCACCACCGTAACCGGCCAAAAGTTCGCGCGCGATGCGTTTGGGAAAGACGCTGCCGCAGTTTTCTATTTCCCGATCGACTGGGCCTGGACGATTCGCCGCGTACTGCGCGCGATACAACCGGCGGCCGTGCTGATCATGGAAACTGAACTGTGGCCTAATCTGCTGGGCGAATGTCGCGCGCGCTCGATTCCGGTGGCGTTGGTTAACGGTCGCATCTCTCAGGCTTCATTTCGCCGTTACCAACTGATTCATTCTTTTATCCGCCGCGTACTCAACGATCTCCCGGTGGCCCTGATGCAGTCTGAGCGCGATGCCGTTCGCGTTCGCCAGCTTGGTCTCGCTCCTGACCGCATCCACATGTCCGGAAACGTAAAGTTCGACAGCGCTAAAGCCGCTACCGACAAAGCCGTTACTGCCAGCCTCTGTTTGCGCTTCGGCTTTAGTCAAACTTGCCCCTTAATCGTCGCCGGTAGCACGCACGCGCCGGAAGAATTAGTTATGATCGAGGCCTTCAAGCAACTTAAGGATCTTCAGCCGAGTGCTCGGCTGCTGATTGCTCCCCGACACCCGGAACGATTCAGCGAGGTCACGACGGTGCTGAACAAATCCGGTCTGAAATGGGCGCGCCGGTCTGATGAGCAAAAGCCTGACGATGCCACGTGCGATGTAATTCTATTGGATACCGTAGGCGAGTTGCGCGCGGCGTACTCGTTGGCGACGGTGGCTTTCATCGGGGGCAGCATCGCTTCTCACGGCGGTCATAACGTGCTCGAGCCAGCGTCGCTTGGGATCGCGGTCGTCACCGGCGCCCACACCGAAAACTTTGCCGCAATCACAAAGGCATTGCTCGATGAAAATGCAGTTGTCCAGTTGCCAGATCTGGAAACGTCGCAAGCGTCAGCTGAGCTTGCTTCAGTGCTGCGCGAGCTGCTAACCGACGAAGCGCGACGGCGCGAAATTGGCCGGCGCGCCTTGACTGTCTGCAATCAAAACCGCGGGGCGACCGAACGTACCATCCAGGTCATTGAAGAAATTTT
>WNFJ01113145.1_pt2 | contig 15786 bp, 15 predicted proteins | sample 5400461 | NCBI WGS metagenome assembly WNFJ01 (sample SAMN13153349, study PRJNA577476) | soil metagenome | isolation source: 115 cm saprolite on Douglas fir-dominated hillslope | place: USA:California | collected 2013-09-17 | reverse complement strand
CAAGCACGCGAGCAACGTTCCGCAGTGCGCGCTCGCCATCGAAGAGATCTTCCGCGACGCCGGCTTCCCGGCGGGCGTCTTCCAGACGCTGCTCATCGGCAGCGAGAAGGTGAAGCGCATCATCGACGACCCGCGCATCGCCGCCGCCACCCTCACCGGCAGCGACGGCGCCGGCCGCAGCCTCGGCAGCGCCGCCGGAGCGCAGCTCAAGAAGATGGTGCTGGAGCTGGGCGGGAGCGACCCCTTCCTCGTCCTGCCCAGCTGCGATCTCGACAAGGCGGTGCAAGTGGCCATCGCCGCGCGCGTGCAGAACGCCGGGCAGAGCTGCATCGCCGCCAAGCGGTTCATCGTGCACCAGCAGATCGCCGGCGAGTTCGAGCAGCGCTTCGTCGCGGGCATGGCCGCGCTGCGCGTCGGAGATCCGCAGGACGACGCGACGGAAGTCGGCCCGCTCGCCGGAAGGCAGGTGCTGGACGACATCGAGAAGCAGGTCCGCCGCGCCACGCAGGAGGGAGCGAAAGTGGCCTGCGGCGGGCAGCGCCCTACGCGCCCACCGTGCTCCTCGACGCGCTGGGCACCGCCGCCTGGAAGGAGGAGGTCTTCGGGCCCGTCGCCGCGGTGGTGCGCGCGCGGGATCTCGACCACGCCATCGCTCTCGCCAACGACACCAAATTTGGCCTCGGCGCCGCCGCCTTCACCCAGGACCCGGCGGAGCAGGAGCGGCTCTGCGACGAGCTGGAGGCAGGCCAGGTCTTCATCAACGGCATGGTGAGGAGCGACCCGCGCCTGCCCTTCGGCGGCATCAAGCAGTCGGGGTACGGCCGCGAGCTCTCGCAGGAGGGCATCCGCGAGTTCACCAACGTCAAGACCTTCTGGATAGCCTGACCGCCGCGCGTCGCGTTATAGATGGAGGGATAAAAGGGGCAAAGCGCTCAAATGGCGACGATGATCACGGAAGAATGCATCAACTGCGGCGCTTGCGAGCCCGAGTGCCCCAACCAGGCCATCAGCCAGGGCGAGGACATCTTCGTCATCGACCCGGCGCTCTGCACCGAGTGCGTCGGATTTCACGACGAGGAAGCCTGCGCGGCCGTCTGCCCGGTCGACTGCTGCATCCCGGATCCCAACCTGCCCGAGTCGGAGAGCGAGCTCCTCCTGCGCGCGCAGAAGCTGCACCCGGAGAAGACCTTTCCGTCGCTCGCCGAGCTTCCCGCGCACCTCTCGCGCTTCCGGCGGCCCGCGGCCTGAACGACTCTCGACGGCCGCCGGCCCGAGCGGTTGGGCCGGACCCGCGATGGTGCTAGCGTCGTCGGTCCCACGAGGTTCCGGAGATGCGGCGCCGCCTTCCCATCCTGCTTGCGCTCGCCTGCGCGCTCTCCGCAGCGGCGAAGGCGGAAATCGAGCGCGACGACCCGACGGAGCGGGCGCGGGCGATGCTCCTGCTGCGCGGCGGGCAGGATTCCGCGGGCCAGTGGCGCGTCCTCGAGGAGGCGCGCAAGCAGCGCGACCGCTACGGCCTGGGCGCGGGGCAGTCCCCGTCCGCACGGCCGTCTTCCTCCCCGCAGCCTTTCCTCTCCGCGCAGCCGCTCCTCTCCGCGCAGCGGGTGCAGGGCGGCGGCTTCATCAACATCGGCCCGGTCAGCGCCGGCTACGAGTACAACGGCGCCCGCTACTCGGAGACGGACTCCGGCCGCGCCCGCCAGATCCTCGCCAGCCCGACCGACCCCGGCGTGCTCTACCTGTCGACCTCGGGCGGCGGCGTGTGGAAGACCTGGGACGCGGGCGCGCACTGGGAGCCGATCACCGACCAGCTCGGCACCACCGCGGTCGGCGCGCTGGCGATGGATCCGCTCAATCCCGACATCCTCTATCTCGGCTTCGGCGACCCCTTCGACGTGCACAGCCCGGGCCTCGTCAAGAGCACCGACGGCGGCATCACCTGGTCGGACCCGGTCCAGCTCGTCGGCAGCGCCGGGCGCGTCGCCAGCAGCGTCACTGACCTGAAGGTCGATCCGCAGAACAGCAGCGTGTTCGCCGCCACCAACGTCGGCCTCTTTCACACCGACACACGCGGCAACTGGCAGCAGGTGGCGCTCTCGGATCCTGCGGGCGACCAATTCTTCTTCATGTGGAGCATAGCCTTCGTCGGCAACGGCACCTGGCTCGCCACCGGCCAGGCCGCCGATCCCACCAAGTTGCCCAGCGCCTCGGCCAACGTGGGCCAGCTCGGCCTCTGGCGCTCCACCGACTACGGCGCCACCTGGAGCTGGAACGCCGCCGCCCTTCCCGGCGGAGACGCGCAGGCGGCGCTCGCCGGGCGCGGCACGCTTGCGGCCGCTGCCTCCACGCTGGTCGATCCGGCGACCGCGCGCGTCTTTCTCCTTGCGGCGTCGCTGAAGGGCGACGCGCAGCTCGACCTCTTCCGCAGCGAAGATGGCGGCCAGACCTTCACCGCGCTGGGCCTCAACGCCGGCAGGCAGCCGCTCAATCCCAACAGCGATCAGTCCGACCTGAACCTCGGCCACCAGCAGTCCTGGTACAACCAGGCGCTCACCGTCGATCCCCAGGAGCCCGACCTCGTCTTCGCCGGCGGCGACTACTCGCTTCTGCGCTCCAGCGACGGCGGCAACAGCTGGGAGGTCCTCTCCAACTGGCTGCCCGGGCCGCAGGGACTCTCGCTCGCGTACATCCACGCCGACCTGCACGCGGTGGCGGTGGGGGCCGACGGCGCGGTCTACGTCGGCTCCGACGGCGGAATCTTCGTCTCGCAGGACGCGCGCACCTCGGTGGCCTCCTCGGTCACCTTCTCCAGCACGGCGAACCGCGGGCTGGTCACGCACCTCGTCTACACGGTCGCTTGCGCGCCGGAGACGTGGCCCGCGGCGATGCAGGGTTGGGTCGGCGGCGGCATGCAGGACGACGGCACCCGCATCCGCACAGGCTCGACCACCGAGTTCAACCAGGCGCTGGGCGGCGACGGCATCGGCCTCGCGGTCAGCGCCAGCACGCACCTGGACGCGACGCTGGGCAACGCGCCCGACGTCCTGCTCGCCTCGGCGGAGTTCAAGATCTTCCGCAGCGCCGACGGCGGGCAGAGCTGGGCGAACTTCGTCTCGGGCATGGAGAACGCGCCGCCGCCCTTCTTCGTGCGCATCGCGCGCGACACGGCCGGCCCCGATCCGCAGACCTTCGTGACCTTCAGCGGCACGCCCGCGGGCGTCTACCGCTCCACCGCAGTCGGACCCTGGGCGAGCATCTCCGGCATCCTGCACTGGCAGGACAGCGGCGCCGACACCACCGGCTTCGTCACCGTCGACCACGCCGCCATCGCGCTGCGCAACGTCGCCACGCATCCGGGACGGGCCGGGGTCTACGCGGTCAACTCCAACAAGTACGCGTACCGCAGCACCGACGGCGGTGCGCACTGGCTGGTCTCGCTGCAGCCCGCGCCCGCAGGATCGCCGGCGGGCGTGGGCATCTACCTGCTCTCCAGCATCGCCTTCGACCCCGCGGACCTGACCGGCAACAGCTACTACCTGGCCAGCCGCGCGATGCAGCTCGTCGACGCCATGGGCAACACGGCACCCTTGCCCGACACCTTCGGCCATCTCTACAGGACGCGCGACGGCGGCATGACTTGGACTTCGCTCGGCACGCAGCCGGTCAATGCGGGCGGGTTGCCGTTCGTGCCCTTCCAGGTGGTCGCGGTCGACCCGGGCGATGCGAACACGCTCTACGTCGGCACCGTGCTGGGCCTCTACCGCTCCATCGACGGCGGGCTCAACTGGGCGCGGTTCGGCGCCGGCAGCCTGCCGCTCGTCGAGGTGTCCGACCTCTGCATCTCACCGGCTTCCAAGCGGCTGACCGTCGCCACCTACGGGCGCGGCTTCTGGCAGGACCCCGCCGGCGTAAAAGGCAACGGCGACACCAACTTCGACCAGCGCATCGATGGCCTCGACCTCATCGACCTCGCCGACGCCTTCGGCACCACGGAGATCAGCCCCCGCTACCGCTGGCAGGCCGACCTGGTGGGCGCAGTCAACGCCATCGACGGCGACGACCTCGCCGCGCTGCTGGCCAAGTTCGGGGGCTTGCCGTGAAGCGGCTCGTCCTCGTCGCCATCGCGCTCGCGAGCTGCGGGGGGCAGCCGCCGCAAGTCGACTCCTTCACGGTGGACAATGCGAATCCGCAGGCGGGCGCGGAGGTGCACCTCCTGTACCTGGTGCGGGGTGCGACGGAGATCAGCATCCTGCCGGAGCCGGGCGCGGTGACCTCGAGCCCGGTGACCGTGCGGCCGTTCGGGACCATCGTCTATACGCTGCGCGCCACCAACTCCTCCGGCGCGACGTCGAAGCAGCTCACCGTCAACGGGCACAGGCCGCCGCCGGCATCGATCGTGCAGTTCTCGGTGGTGCCCTCGCAGGCGCCGGCGGGAACGCAGCGGGTGCTGTCGTGGAAGATCAGCCACAGCGCCGACATGACGTTGCAGGGCGGCGGCCTGGGGCAGAAGCCCGTGATCGAGGTCGGTCAGATCAGCGATGCACCGGTCGCGACCGCGACCTACACGCTCACCGCGACCAGCATCCCCGGCGTGAGTCCCGCGTCGGTGACTGCGCGGGCGGTCGCGCGCGTGGTCCCGGCAGCGAGCATATCGTTCTTCACGGCGACGCCGGCCACGCTCCTGCAGGGCGACGCCGCGAGCGCTGGGCTGGGCGGTGACGGCGAACGGCAGCACCACCAACCTGGGGGTGAAGAAGAGCCTGGTCGTGCGGCCGTCCCAGGACACGACGTATTCGCTGACCGGCACCGGGCCGGGCGGAGCGGCAGGGCCACAGCAACTCACGGTCAAGGTGACGCAGCGGGCGGGCACCACGCTCGTCTACACGCCGCCGGTGGTGACCACCGAGAAGCTGAAGCTGGTGGCCGACACCTGCTCGCCGACGACATGCACGGCGATGACGCTGCGGCTCGTGGCGGCGGCGCCGGTCGCGCTGCGCGGCGTAGCGGTCGATCTGCGATCTGCCGCTCGACTCGACCAAGATCTCACTGGACCCGGCGACATTCTTCTCCGCCCTCGACGCCGGCAAGGCCGTGCTGGGCACCGGGCCGCTGCGCGGCCAGCTGGTGATCGGCGCCGCGCTCAAGGGCAGCGGCACCGCCTTCGCCGCCGACATGAACCTCGCCCCCAACACCGCCAGCGCGGAGGTCCTGCATTTCTCGGTGGCGCTGCAGGCGCTCGGCGGGCAAGGTATCGTCTTCGACGGCGCAACCGCGTTTGCATCGTTCATCCAGAGCGCGTCGGGACGCACGCCGGGCGGGATCGCGGTGGGCCGCCTCGAGGCGAAGTGAGGCTTTCATGGGCACGTCCACCGGCGCGCAGCTCCTCGTGCGCATGCTCAAGGCGGAAGGCGTCCGCCACATCTTCACTCTCTCGGGGCTGCACGTCGCGCCCATCTACGCGGCCTGCGTCGAGGAAGGCGTCGCGCTCGTCGACACGCGGCACGAGCAGGCGGCGGCGCACGCTGCCGACGCGACCGCGCGGCTGACCCGCGGCATCGGCGTCTGCTGCGTGACCGCGGGCCCCGGCGTGACCGACGCGCTGACCGGCATCGCCAACGCCTATGCGGCGAACAGTCCGGTGCTCCTGCTCGGCGGAGCCGCGCCCACCTTCAACGCCGGCAAGGGATCGCTGCAGGAGATGGAGCAGGTCGATCTCTTCACCCGCATCACCAAGTGGTCGGACCGCATTCCCGCGCCGGACCGGGTGCCGACGTACATGGCAAAGGCGTTCCGCACCATGCTGACCGGGCGGCCCGGGCCGGTCTTTCTCGAGGTTCCGTTCGACGTGCTCTCCAACGGCGCCGAGGATGCGGAGTGCCCGCTGCCTTCGTCGTACCGCACGCGCGCGAGGCAGCCGGGCGACCCTGCGTACGTCGGCCGCGCGGCGCAGCTTCTCGACAAGGCGCAGCGGCCCGCGGTGATCGCGGGCAGCTCGATCTGGTGGGACGACGCGCAGGCGCAGCTGGCGGCGTTCGCCGAGCGGCTGGGCGCGCCCGTCTACCTGAACGGCGCCGGGCGCGGCTGCCTCCCTGCCGAGCATCCGCATTTCTTCACGCACACGCGCAAGGACGCGCTGGCCGAGGCCGACGTGGTGCTCATCGCCGGCACGCCGCTCGACTTCCGGCTCGGATACGGCGCGGGCATCGGCGAGGCGGCGAAGATCATACAGGTGGACAGCGACGCCGCCGAGATCGGGCGCAACCGCGCCGCCGACGTCGGCATCATCGGCGACTCGCGTAGCGTGCTGGAGCAGCTCACCGCGTCGCTCGACCGCGGCAATCGGCCGGAGGAGCCGGCGTCGCCGGCAGCGGGCGGAGCCGAAGCGGCGGAGCACAAGAGCGCGTGGCTGTCCAGGCTTCGGGAGCGCGAGATCGCCAAGGCGGCGCGGCAGGCCGAATACGAGAAGTCCGGGCAGGTGCCCATCCACCATTTCCGCCTCGCGCGCGAGCTGGACACCGTCGCGCGCGCCGCGGGCGATGCGATGTTCGTCGCCGACGGCGGCAACTGGGTGGCCATCGCCGCCAAGGTGATCGGGCTGCGGCGGCCGGGGCGCTGGCTCGATCCGGGGCCGCTCGGGTGCCTCGGCGTCGGCGCGCCGTTCGCCATCGCGGCGAAGCTGCTGCACCCCGACCGCCCCGTCTTCGTCATCCAGGGCGACGGCTCGTTCGGCTTCAACGGCATGGACTTCGAGACCGCGCTTCGCTTCAAGCTGCCGATGGTGGTGGTGGTCGGCAACGACGCGGCCTGGGGGCAGATCCGCCTGCCGCAAGTCCAGCTCTTCGGATCGGAGAAGAGCCCGGCGACGACGCTCGCGCCGACGCGTTACGACAAAGTGGTCGAGGCCTTCGGCGGCCACGGCGAGCACGTCACCGACCCGGCGCAGATCCGGCCGGCGCTGGAGCGCGCGGTCGCTTCCGGCACCGTCGCCTGCGTCAACGTCATGCTCGACCCGGACGCGCCGGCGGCCAGCGGAGCACAGGGCTATGCCATCTGAGCCGAACCCGAGCACGATCGCGCTCGACCGCGAGGATGCGCTGCTGCTCGTCGTCGACGTGCAGGAACGCCTGGCAGCGGCGATGAATCCGGCCGCGCTCGCCGCGGTGGAGAAAAACGCGGCGGTGCTGATCCGCGCCGCGCGCAGGCTCGGGCTGCCGGTGGTCGCGACCGAGCAGTATCCGAAGGGGCTCGGGCACACCGTGCCGGCGCTGCGCGCGCTGCTCGGCGAGGATCCGATGGAGAAGGTGGAGTTCTCCTGCGGCGCCTCGAAGGAGATCGCCCGCCGCATCGTCAGCTCGGGGCGCCGGCAGGTGATCGTGGCCGGCATGGAGGCGCACGTCTGCGTCTTCCAGACGGTCCGGGATCTGTTGGTCGGCGAGTTCGCCGTCTTCGTCGCGCAGGACGCAGTGCTCTCGCGCACCGAGGCGAACCGCGAGGTGGGCTTGAGCCTCTGCGAGAAGAGCGGAGCGACGCTGACCAGCACCGAGGCGGTGCTCTTCGACCTGCTCGGCGCCGCCGGCACGCCCGAGTTCAAGGAGCTGGCGCCGCTCATCAAGTGAGGAGGTTGCGCGCCGCCGCGCTCCATGCGAATCGTTTGGACGCAAACCATGGCCAGCGAATCCGCCGAAGAGATCGCCGACGAGAAGGGGCCGGCCCTCGGAGCAGTGCTCGACTTCATGCGGCTGCTCTGGGCGGTGGACCACGCGCTTCAGTCGTCGTCGAAGCGGATGGAGGCGACCTACGGCATCACCGGGCCGCAGCGGCTGGTGGTGCGCATCGTCGGGCGCTTCCCGGGCATCGCCGCCGGTCGGGTGGCGGAGATCCTCCACGTCCATCCTTCGACGCTGACCGGCATCTTGAAGCGCCTCGAGAGCCGCGGGATCCTGCAGCGCAAGAGCGACCCGCGCGACGCCCGGCGCGCGCTCTTCGGCCTCACGCCCAAGGGAAAGAAGCTCGACACGCTGCGGACCGGCACGGTCGAGCAGGCCGTCCGGCGGGTGCTGGCGAACGGGCCTGAGAAGGTGGCCGCCTCGCAGGAGATCCTGGCGGCGCTGACAGACGAGCTCGACGCCGCGCTCCGGTAAAGGTTCGCGCGTGTACACCGTGTACACAACCCGGGAGCACTGTCCCGCCCCGGGAAAAAATTTCTTTTTTTGGAACGAAGCGGCGACGCGGCGAGGAGTCGGCGCGCGGGACGGCGAGGCCTGGCGGGATTGTCCTATCCTCGCTGCCCGAAGCCGAGCAGATCCTTGCGGGCGTCGCCGGGCCTGGCGACGCGGATGTCCGAAGGCCCCGGCGCGCGGCCGATGCAGCCGCGGCTGAAGCGGCGGACGATCCGGTCGGCGGCGACGATCGAGATGAGGAAGGGCAGCACCGCGCAGGCGACCGCGGCGGCGAGCAGCGCGGCCTGGTTTGCGCCCGGGGCGAGCAGCGCCTTGCGCCAGAGGAAGAGCGCGAGGACGAGGCCGAGCAGGATCCCCCAGAAGGCGATGAGCATCCCGGTGCGCGCGCCGTAGTATCCGCGGATGGCGGAGGCCAGCTCCTTGTCGCGCAGGAAAGTGCGGCGCCCTTGCTCGCCCGCCACGTCGATGAGCGGGTTGCCTTCGCCAGTCGCGGCCACCGGACCAGGTGCGGCGGCAGATGGGGCAGATCTTCAGCACGCCTTTGTTATAACGCCAGCGCCATGGCCGCTTTCGACTTCTTCTACGACTTCGGCAGCCCTTACAGCTACCTCGCCTCGACGCAGCTCGAGGGCATCGAAGGGCGCACCGGCGCCAAGGCGCGCCTCTTGCCCATCACGCTGGGCGGCCTGCGCAAGACGACCGGCCACCAGCTGCCGCCGCCGATGCAGCTCAAGTACATGTCGGAGGACACCGCGCGCTGGGCGAAGCAGTACGGCGTCCAGATGCGCATCCCCAAGGTCTTCCCCGCCAACAGCATCAAGGCGCTGCGCGCGGCGCTCGCCGCCGAGCGCATCGACAAGCAGCGCGAGGCGATGGGCGCGCTCTTCCACACCTACTGGGTCGAAGGCAACGACCTCTCCGACCCGGCCGTCATCGAGAGCGCGCTGGCTCAAGGCGGCTTCGACGGCAAGGCGCTGACCGCCGCCACCGAAGAGGACGAGATCAAGGACGCTCTGCGCCGCAACACCAGCCTCGCCCTCGACCGTGGTGTCTTCGGCGTGCCCACCATCTTCGTCGGCGAGCGCAGCTTCTGGGGCAACGACCGCCTGCACTTCGTCGAGTCAGAGCTTCGCCGCCAGCCGCGGGCGCCGTAGCGATCTTCAAGTGCTAGTCTCGCGTCCGGAGGGGACCCCCATGAGCACGCTCCGGCCGGATGCGAACCTTCTCAAGAAGCACCCCAACGCCATCTCCCAGGCGCAGATCGATGAGAAAGGCCGGTTCATCGGCACGCTGATCGGCGCGGCGGCGGGCGAGTCGCTGGGCGCGCCGCACGAGGGCAAGACCGCGGACAAGATCGGGACGCCACGCGAGATCACCTCCGGCGGCATCTGGGCGGCGGGCGAGCCCACCGACGACATCGACCTCACGCTGATCCTGCTGCGCTCGATTCTGGCGCGGCGGCGGCTCGATGCGGACGACGTCGTGCACGGGCTGCTCAAATGGTTCGCGGGCAAGCCGAAGGACATCGGCAACCTCACCCGCACGGCGCTGGAGAACCTGCGCGCCGGCGAGCCGCCTTCGCAGTCGGGCGCCCTCGCCTGGGAGGACAGCGGGCGCAAAGCTGCGGGCAACGGCAGCGTGATGTGCTGCGCGCCGATCGGCCTTTTGCACGTCAAGAACCTCGACGGTCTCGCCGACGACGCGGTGATCGCCTCGCGGATCACGCACTACGATCCGCGCTGCGTCGGCGCCTGCGTCGGCGTAACGACTGCGATCGCGCTCCTGGTGCGCGGCGGGTCCGACGCCGGCGAGGCCATCTCGCGCGCGGCCACCGCGGCAGGCGCGCACTGCGACGACGCGCTGGCGGCCATCGAGCGCGGCGCTTCGCGCAAGCCCGCGGACCTCCGCGTCGACGGCGACGACCGCGGCTTCGTCCTGCACACGCTGGAATTGGCCTTCAGCGCGCTCGCCAACGCGGCGTCCTTCGAGGAAGGGCTCGTCACCGTCATTTCACGAGGCGGCGACACCGATACCAACGGCTGCGTCGCGGGAGCGCTGCTGGGCGCGAAGTTCGGCAAGTCGCAGGTGCCCGAGCGGTGGTCGGGCAAGCTCAAGGCCGCGCCCGAGCTGAGCTCGCTCGCGGAGCAGCTGTACAAGCAGCTGTAGTCGCAATGCTGCTGTCAGATAAGCCGTGCTCGTGCTCGTGAACGTCCTCGTGCTCGCTTGAGAGACCGAGCACGAGCACCAGCACGAGCACGGACGATCGGCGCTAACTGATAGGCATCAACCTGCGCCGTACGTGTGCAACCCCTCGCCGGTGAGGCCGAGGTTCACGCCCATGAAGGTGAAGACCACGACGGCGAAGGCGAAGACGGCGATGGCCGCGGGCCGCTTGCCGGCCCAGCCCAGCGTGATGCGCGTGTGCAGGTAGCCGGCGTAGACCACCCAGGTGATGAGCGCCCAGGTCTCTTTTGGATCCCAGCCCCAGAAGCGGCCCCACGCTTCGTTGGCCCACATGCCGCCCATGACGATGCCGATGGTGAGCAGCGGCCAGCCAGCGATGATCACGCGGTAGGTGATGTCCTCGAGCTTGCGCGGGTCGGGCAGGCCCGCCGAGATGCGGTCGCGCAAGGGCGTGGTGAGCAAGAAGCCGAGCGTCGTGCCCCACACCAGCGCGATGAGGCCGAGCGCGTAGTTGGAGGCGAGCGAGAGACGGAACGGTCCGTGCTCGCCGGGCGCGAGGCGCAAGCCTTCGGGCAGGATGATCTCCGGCGAAGTGACGATTCGATAGATGAGCAGACCGAGGCCGAGCGTGAGCAATCCGAATCCGGCGGCGACCAGCTTGTACCCGCGCGCGCGGACGCCCTGCTCCTCGAGCGTGCGCTCGCGCCAGTAGACGACGGCCCCCACCACGAAGAGCAGCACCGCGCCGAGCAGGAAGGGACCGACGCCCGCCACCGGCGTCAGGTACTTCACCGCCTTGTCGCTGCCCGGCGGAACGAAGTGTACGGCGGTCGTTACATCGAGCAGGCGGCCGGGATTGAGCCGGCTCTGGATCTGATGCTGCCAGCCGGGCGCCATCTCGAAGACACCCTTGAACAGCGCCGCGCCGGAAGTGAGCACGAGCAAGAGCGCGGCGACGGTGGCCTGCACGAAGCCCATCACCGCCGATTTGGTCCCGGTCCGGACCAGGTAGAGCAGCGCGCATACCGCGCCCAGCGTGAAGAGCGAGTAGCTGACGAAGAGCATTCCCACGTGGATGAGGATCCAGTAGCTCTGCAGCGCCGGCACCAGGGGCTCGATCTGCTTGTCGGTGACCAGGGACGCCTCGCCCATCGCCACCAGCGCCAGCGCCACCGCCAGGACGCCGACCACGCGCAGGCCCCATTTGCGCTCGATGATCAGGTAGCAGACCATCATCGCCCAGGCGACGAAGTTGAGCGCGTCGAAGAGGTTGGTGTAGGGCGGGTGCGAGATGAGGAACCAGAAGCGGTCGTACGCGGTCAGCGTGTCGCCGGTCTGCAGGCGCGAGAGCACTTCGATCTGCCCGGCGGCGACCCAGCGCGTGACCAGGTACGCGGTGTGCGCGATCACGCCCAGCGAGGCGAGCGCGGTCGCGGCGCGATCGAGCTTCAGCCTCTGCACCGCGAGGCGGGCCGCGTAGCTCACGAAAGCGGCGGCATAGGTGCCGATGGCCGCGAACCGCAGCGCCACTCCCCAGCTCAACCAACCTTCGACGGATCCCACGGTCTCTCCTCCTGCAGCCGGCGAGATCTACCTCTTTTTCCGGCCCCGTCCCAGCGGCTTTCTGCCGCATATCAGGCGGGCGGCCGCAGCCCGATGAGGAAGCCATAGCCGACCACGGCGAGGCCTGCCACACCGAGCGCGATTGCGAACGCCCACAGCTCCTTGCGCTTGGCGCTCGCGGCCACGGTGCAGAGGACCACCCCCGCCTGCAGGATGATGAACGCGCCCTGGAACCAGCTGCCCTGGCGTTCGTGCAGGCGCTTGTCCGCCTCGATCTTCTCCGCCTTCGCCTTGGCTTCCGCAAGCTCCTGCTCGTACTTCTTCACCGCCGCGGCGTCCTCCGCTTGCAGCTTGTCGAGCGCGGCGGCCGCCTGCGGGGCGGTGATGGCCATCGCCCGGAGCAGCTCGACCTGCCCGGCCACCAGGTGCCGCTTGATCGACTTCGCCTGGTAGTAGCTCCACTGATCGCTGGCTTCGGCCTGCGCCAGGATGGTGTGCGAGAACTGGTTCGCATACTGGCCGGAGGACACCGCCGCCAGGACCGCCAGGACGGCGGTGGTGCGCGCGGCGTGATCGACCCAGTGCCGCCTGTGCGCGGCTTCGCCGATCGAGGTGGCCTGGTGGGCTGGGGCGGCCTGCTTTCCTTCGGGCATGGACATTGGCACTCCTTTACATGGAACCTCGTTCTTGCAAGCCGATACCGTGTGCTAGCGTGCCCGTCGAGCAGCCATGCACCCCACCTTTGGACGCTATGAGCTCCTGAAGCGCCTGGCCGGCGGCGGCATGGGGGAAGTCTACCTCGCCCGGCAAAGGGGCCTCGACGGCTTCCAGAAGCTCCTGGTGATCAAGACCCTGCTCCCGCACCTCTGCGAGGACGAGGAGTTCATCACCATGTTCAAGGACGAGGCGCGGGTCACCGCGCAGCTCATCCACCCCAACATCTGCCAGGTCTTCGAGTTCGAACAGGTGGGCGGCGTCTTCTACATGGCGATGGAGTACCTGCGCGGCGAGGACCTGCGCAGGTTGTGGAAGGCGTGCGAGCAGCGCGGCACGCCGCTGCGGGTTCCGCTCATCTGCCGCGTCGTCGCCGACGCCGCCGCCGGCCTCGACTTCGCGCATTCGCTCCGCGACAACAAGGGCCAGCCGTACCGCATCGTCCACCGCGACATCTCCCCGCAGAACATCCTCGTCACCTTCGAGGGCGGGGTGAAGGTGATCGACTTCGGCGTCGCCAAGGCGGCCGGCCGCGCGCAGCACACGCGCACCGGCGCGCTCAAGGGCAAGTACAGCTACATGAGTCCCGAGCAAGTGTCGGGTATCGAGGTCGACGGGCGCAGCGACATCTTTGCGCTGGGCATCGTCCTGCACGAGCTGCTCACCGGCCGGCGCCTCTTCAAGGCCGACTCCGACGTGCAGACGCTCGCCCGCGTGCGCGAGTGCAACGTGCCGCCGCCCTCGCGGCTCAACCCGCAGCTGCCCCCGGGCGTCGATCACATCGTCCTCAAGGCGCTGGCGAAGGATCCGGCGGCGCGCTTCTCGACCGCGCAGGAGTTCCGCCTGGCGCTCGAGGACTGGCTGATCCAGGGGCGGATGAGCGCGTCGTCGGCGCACCTCGCCGAGTTCCTCAAGACCATCTACGCCGAGCGGCTCGACAAGGAGAACCGCTTGGGACCGCTGATGGGCGACCCCGGCTTCACCGGGCCTGCCCCGGGCGCGACGCCGTCCCGCAGCTCGCCGACCGCCGACAGCTCGCAGCCCACCTTCGAGAGGCAGGGCAAGGCGGATGCGGCCGACGCCACCGTCAAGCAGCGCAAGCCGGCCACCGACGCGGCGGCGACCGTCGATGCGTCGACGGCCCGCACCTGGAGCGATGCCGGGCCGTTCAGCAACAACAACAAGATGCGCTTCAGCGTCGCCGCGGTGGCGCTGGCCATCGTCGCCGCCGCGCTCATCGTGCTGGTGCCGGGCAAGAAGCCGCCCGCGCCGCCGCCGGCAGTCGTCAGCTCGACGCTGCTCTCCGCGCCGCAGCCACCAGTACCGGAGAAGGCAACTCCGCGCACGCATATCGTCACCATCTCCTCCGAGCCGATGGGCGCCGCGATCTACGAGGGCGCGCGGCTGATCGGCAAGTCGCCCAAGGTGTGGACCGACGCCACCGAGGGCGAGCACGAGCTGACGCTCTCGCACGAGGGCTACCACGAGGAGAAGGGCAAGGTGGCGGTCGAGAAGGACGGCGAGGAGTTCAACTTCAAGCTGCGCAAGGTCGAGACCGCGCGCAAGAACACCGCCCCCGACCTCGGCATCAAAGCGGAGCGATAGGCCTCGTGCGCATCCTCTGCGGAGCGCTCGCGCTCGTCCTCTGCGCGCCGCTCGCGCGCGCCGACTCCATCGCCGACGAGGCGGACTTCCGCTTCCACCGCGCCGCCAACCTCTACCGGCAGGGNNNTCCTCGCCTCCAACCGCCTGGTCCGCAACCGCAACGTCCTCTTCAACATCGCGCGCAGCTTCGAGCAGCTCGGGCGCTACAACGAGGCATACCGCTGGTTCACCGAGATCCTCGGCAACGAGATGCCGGAGGGCGATCGCAAGGACCTGCTGGACGCCTTGAAGCGGCTGCGGCCTTCGCTGGCCTTGCTCAGGGTCGAGTCCCAACCGCCCGGCGCCACCGTCTACGTCGACCGCAACGACCTGGGCGCGCGCGGCACGACGCCGGTGACGCTGGCGCTGCCGCCCGCCAAGGTGACGGTGATGGTCGAGCTCGACGGCTACCGTCCTCACCAGCAGGTGGTGACGCTGGCGCAGGGGCGCACGGCGGTGGTGCAGCCGGAGCTCGATCGCATCTACGGCGCGCTCCTCGTCGACGGCGACCCCAAAGGCTCAGAGCTGCGCCTCGAAGGAGAGGCGGCGCCGCTCGAGCTGTCGCAAGGCCGCGCCCGCGTGGTCCCCGGCGCGCATGTCCTCACCATCTCCGCGCCCGGCCACGCGCCCGACCGGATCGCGATCGAGGTGCCGCCCGACGGGATCGCGCCGGTGAAGTTCAAGCTCCTGCCGCTGCCGCCGCCCGCGGGCGCCCTGGTGGTGCGCGCCAACCTCGAAGGCGCGCTGGTGCGCGTCGACGGCAAGGAGGCAGGCTTCACGCCCGGCGTGATCGACAACGTCGCCGTCGGCCGGCATGAGATCGAGATCCTCGCCGAGGGCCGCGAGCCGGTGGTCGAGCAGATCGAGATCAAGAAGAACGAGCGCAGCTTCATCGACGCCAGGCTGCGCTATGCGCTTCCCCGCGTGGTCGCCGCCGAGAAGGAATTGACCCAGGCGCAGGATGCGCCCGCCAGCGTCACCGTCATCTCCGTCGAGGAGATCCGCGGCTTCGGCTACACCACGCTGGCCGAGGCGCTGCAGGCGGTGCGCGGCCTCTACACCACCTACGATCGCGACTATGCGACGCTGGGCGTGCGCGGGTTCAGCTCGCCCGGCGTCTACAACAGCCGCGTGCTGGTGCTCTCCGACGGGCACATCACCAACGAGTCGTCGCTCGGGCAAGGCTACATCGGCCACGACTTCGACGCCGACCTCTCCGACGTGGAGCGCATCGAGGTGGTGCGCGGCCCCGGCTCGGTGTTCTACGGCAGCGCCGCCTTCTTCGCCGTCGTCAACGTCGTCCACAAGACTCCCGCGCGCGGCGCCCACGGCGAGCTGGGCGGGCTCGCCGGCACTCTCGGGGAAAACTCCGGACACGCCAGCTTCTCCGTCGCCTCCGAGAGCGCGTACGGCTGGGGCCGGGTGAGCGGCCTCAACATGGCGGGCGACCCCTTCTTCGTGAACCCCGGCACCGGCGCGGTCGCGGAGAACCTCGACCAGG
>WNFJ01310613.1_pt1 | contig 15788 bp, 17 predicted proteins | sample 5400461 | NCBI WGS metagenome assembly WNFJ01 (sample SAMN13153349, study PRJNA577476) | soil metagenome | isolation source: 115 cm saprolite on Douglas fir-dominated hillslope | place: USA:California | collected 2013-09-17 | reverse complement strand
GCTCGGAACGCCGATTGCCGTCATGAATCTGTGGCCGGCGACTCGCAGCCTACGCGCGCGCGCCCGCCGATGGAGTACGCCCGAGCGCGCCGCCTGGCTGGGGTTCGTTCCGTTGACGGCCCTTTTTGTTGTCATCGCCGAAGCGGCCCGTCGGGAGCCGAATCTGCGTGAAGCCGCGCCCTTTCGAACTCCGGCCCAGAGCGCTCAGATTGTTGAGCAGCGGCCTGGACGGGGAACCATCTTCGCAGCCGACGAGTACGGCGGTTACTTGATTTGGCGTCTGTTCCCTCGGTATCGGCCCTACATGGATACGCGACTCATCCTTCGCACCGCGACCGAATTTGCCGATTACTTGGCTCTCGCAGAGCATCCCGATCGATTCGACGCGCTTCAGCGAGAGTACGCGTTCGACTACGTCATCTTGCCCATTGGCTATCCGGACCGCTACGTGAACCTCGTCGCGCACTTGTACTCCGGCAAAGACTGGAAGCTGATTTTTACCGACGGCACAGAGACGCTCTTCGCGAAGCGCTTGCCGGGCGACTGGGATGGCGGCAGACTTCGGACGGCATAGTGAGCGCTCTTGAGCGCCGGTTCGCCGAGTTGCCTCGAGTACGCGAAGCGGCACTACTTCAGCTGGCGACGTTGGACGTCGCGGTGCGGGCCTTTGGGGAAGCCGAGCGGGTCTTGGACGCGACGTCCTCCTCGGAAGGCGAGGGTCTTCGGGCGCGCGCTCGTTTGGCCTCAGGAGACCTGGCGGGCGCGCAGGAGAGTGCCGAGAGACGACTCGCGAAAAACGCGGACGATGTCCGGAGCCTCAACGTAATGGCAATGGTGTTGCTGCGTCGCGGCCAAGCCCGACCGGCGCTCTCCTTGTTGCGGCGCGCCCTGATTGCCAATCCGTTCGATTCGGAGGCCGAGCAGATTCTTTCGAGTCTGGAGCAAGATGTCGACTCGCGTCCATAGCCTCCGGACGGCGCCGGCAACTGAGTGAGCGATGGTCTTTTCCAGCCAAATTTTTCTATTCTACTTCCTGCCGCTTGTTCTGTGCCTTTACTACGTTGCGCCGTTTAGGGCGCGCACGGCACTCATCGCTATTTCCAGCTACGTGTTCTACGGGTGGGCCAATCCGATTTGGGCCGTGATCATGTTCGTTGGTTCGAGCGTGGACTACTTCTGCGGGCTGGCTCTCCTGCGGCTGTCCGGTCTGCGCGACGAGGGCGAGCTTCCGCCGATCATCGGACCCGAGGTGCAACGCACGCGGGCCATGAAGTGGGTTCTGGCAGTCTCCATCGTGACCAACATGGGACTGCTCGCGGTCTTCAAATACACGGGCTTCGTTGCCGAGAATGTCAACGCGATGGCGCGGGCGTTCGGCGCAACCGACAGGCTTCTGCCGGTGCTGCATCTGGTGCTTCCCGTGGGGATCTCGTTCTACACGTTCAAGGCGATGAGTTACGCAATCGACGTCTATCGGGGCGATGCGCGCCCGATGCGCCGGTTCACGGACTACATGTGTTTCGAGGCCTTTTTCCCCGACCTCGTCGCCGGCCCGATCATCCGGTACGCGTCGCTCGAAGAACAGATGCGAGTGCGAAGCCACACGATCGACAAGTTCGCCCGCGGCGTTGCCTTTTTCGCGTTCGGCATGGCCAAGAAGATTCTGGTCGCCAATCCGATGGGACACATTGCCGACACGGCGTTTGCGGCTGGGCCGCTCCACGCCGTCGACGCATGGTTTGGCGTCGTCGGGTACGCCTTTCAAATTTACTTCGACTTTTCCGGCTACTCGGATATGGCGATTGGGCTAGCGTTGATGATGGGTTTCGTTCTCGTACAAAACTTCGACTCTCCGTACAAGGCGGACAGCATCACGGAGTTTTGGCGCCGGTGGCATATCAGCTTATCAACCTGGCTGCGCGACTATCTTTATATTCCGCTGGGCGGAAACCGGAAGGGGCCGCGAAGAACGTACGCCAACCTCATGGCGGTGATGCTGCTCGGCGGCCTATGGCATGGCGCGAGCTGGAATTTCGTTCTGTGGGGAGGAATCCACGGAGGAATGCTGGCGGCCGAGCGGGCGCAGGGCAAAGACAGCCCGTACCGTCGGCTGCCACGTCCGATTCGAGTCGCCATCACCTTCGGGATCGTTTGCTTGTCGTGGGTATTTTTTCGTGCGAAGACGCTGGGGCAAGCTCTGACCTACCTGGGTTCGCTTTTCGGTCTTGGACACGTAACCGCGGCGGCCGACGCCGTTGCCGGCGTCATTTACACTCCGTACCATGCTGCCATGTTCGTCGTTGCGGCGACGATTGTCTGGATGATGCCCAATACATGGTTTTTCACAGAGCGGCTCAGCTTGGGGCGGACAGTGGGTGGGCTGGCGTTTCTCGTCTTGTCGGTCTTGATGATGTGGACGCAAACGACCAACCCGTTTTTGTATTTTCAATTCTAGAGCTCCAGAATTCACGCAATGCAGAGCGATCTACCGATACGGCAGACAAGGACAAGCGACGGCGGCGCCGCACCGCACCGCGGCGGTCCGACCGACCCGTCGCACGACGCTCAACTCAGGCGCGGGATTCTCCAAACGTACGTTTCGAGGTCCAATGCCATAGGTTCGACGCTCTTCTTCTTGCTCTTTATCTACGCGGTCCCTTTGAGCCAGGCGGTACTCGAGAAGAGTCGTGGCGATGACATCGTTCTGTTGGATCTGTTCCGGCACGTGCCCACGAAGGCACGTCTTCGGCAATTCGAGGACGATCTCGACCAGGCGTCGTATGCGAAGGAGGTGACGCAGCCACGCGTCCAAGCGTTGCTCACGCAGTTTGGGCGGGTTGGCAACAAACGGGCGGTCGTCGGACTGCATCAGTGGCTCTATTACAAGCCGGGGATAACGTACTTGGGTGGTCCGGGATTTCTCGCTCGCGATGCCATTGAGATTCGAGAGAGAGCCGCGATCGAAGCCGGCGACCCTCCGATTCACGCCGATCCGCGCCCGGCCATCGTTGCCTTGCACGAAGCGCTGGCGAAGCGCGCAATAAAGCTGATTCTTTTCCCTGTTCCCGACAAGGCGATGCTCCAGCCTCTGGAGCTGCACGGCAGGGGAGCGTCGTCGGGCCGCGGAAGACCGGTTGCGCGCAATCTTGATTGGGCCCGGTTCGTGGATGAGATGCGCGCGCGGGACATCGCCGTATTTGACCCGACGCCGCCGGTTCTTCAGTCGCAGGAGCCGGCCCGCTTCCTGGTCCAAGACACGCATTGGACGCCTGAATGGATGGCGAGCGTGGCCGACCAGCTTGCCGCCTTCGTAGCGCGGACGGTCGACCTGCGGCCTGCGGCACCGCCAATCCGGTTCAAGCGTGAGGCTCAGAACGTCGAGTGTCTGGGAGATGTCGCCGTCATGCTCAAGCTTCCGCAGGACCAGCGCATTTTTGCTCCACAGAGAGTAACGATTCAGCAGGTGCAGGACGATGCAGGCGCACCGTGGGAGCCGGATCCAAAAGGCGACGTGCTCCTTTTGGGCGATAGCTTCACGAACGTTTTTTCCATGGAACCGATGGGTTGGGGGACTGCTGCCGGGCTTGGCGCACAGCTAGCGCACGCTCTCGGGCGCGGCATCGACGTGATCGCGCAAAACGATTCTGGAGCCTTCGCGACGCGCATGGCGCTCTGGGACACGCTTCACGGGGGAGAAGACCGGCTAGCCGGCAAGAAGGCGGTCATCTGGGAATTTGCGTCGCGGGAACTGTCGGTTGGCGACTGGAAGCCGATCGATTGGGGCGCCGCGCAGGCCGAAGGGGCGCGGTAGAATGGCCGGCCCGCATTCTTCGGGAATGGTCTTGGTGACGGGTGCGGCCGGTGCCATGGGCGCGCGTCTGGTCCGCGGGTTGTTGGAGGCCGGTTGGAAAGTGAGGGCGCTGGTCCTGCCTGGCGACCCATTGCGCTCACGTTTGGAGGGCCTTGGCTGTGACATTCGCGAGGGCGACGTCGCGGCGCCCGGCTCGCTGCCTAGCCTCTGCGACGGCATCGACGTTGTGTATCACCTTGCGGCCGTGATCATTTCTCATGACGATTCCGTATTCCGTCGCATCAACTACGCTGGAACCGCGAACATGGTCGCCGCAGCCGCGGGCGCGCGCGTGCGCCACTTCATCTATGTGTCCTCCGCATCCGTCACGTATCCGCGGCGAACGCTCTACGCAGAATCGAAGCTCTTGGCGGAAGGTCTGGTCCGCGCGGAGCCCGCCCTCAAGAGCACCATCGTTCGCCCGACTCTCTCGAGATCGGAAGAGCACACGTCTCTACCTGAGGGCCTTCCCCATCGTCCCCTTCATCGGCTCGGGAAAGGCCTTGAAGCGCCCGGTGTGGACGGGCGATATCGTCGATGGGTTGCTTCGTTTGCCCAACCATCCCGTGACCTACGGCAAGACGTACAACTTCAGCGGGGGCGAGGCGATCTCGATGCTTGAGCTTGCGCGGTTGATGCTCCGGCATCATGCAGGACAAAGCCGGCTGATACTGCCCGTTCCGGTCCCGCTGTGTCGGGCGCTCGCCTTCGTACTGCGATGGACGATGGCCCGACCGTTTTTGACCATGAATGCCATAGCTGGAGTCGTCAACGACGCCGACCTTGACCCGACCGAGGCAACCGCCGACCTGGGATACAGGCCCATTGGCGTGCGGGAGGGGTTTCAGAAGTGTTTTCCGATTGAGCGGCCGCGTGGCGCAGCCGCTCGCTCGCTCCCATTCTCTCCATCAGAAGGTAAGTCATGATCACCATGCATCGATTGCGGGCGACGATGGTCGTCGGATGGTTCGCGCTGACAACGGCTTGCGCATCATTCGGAGGCGGGGCGCCCAAAGGTTCCGAAGACGCCCCGCCCGAGGAAGCTGCCGCCGCCATGAGGGCGATTGGGAAAAAGGTGACGGGAACCATCGTGTGGTCGAGCTCGCGCCTCGGAAACCATAAGCTTTTCACCATGAAAACGGATGGATCCGACGTCAAGCCCATCACGCAAGGCGAGACCGTCGACTGGTTCCCTCGGTTTTCGCAGGACGGCTCGAAGATCCTCTTTTGCCGGAGCAAGAAGGATTGGGTCAGCGAACGCGACGCAAACAACAGCGACAAATGGGACATCTTTACCGTGAGCCCGGACGGCTCCGATCTCGTCAAACAGGTCGAGAACGCCAGCTGGGGAACTTGGGTCGGGCCGGACGAAATTATCTTCGTACGCGAGAAGAAAATCCTGCGTACCAAGCTCGGCTCCGGCAAAGAGACCGAATTGATGAACAGCGAAGGCGTAGACGATCTTTCCGGCGCGCTCCTTCAGCAGCCGGAGATGTCGCACGACGGAAAATACATCGCGATTACGCTCCGCGGTTCGAAGCGAGAGACGGGGATCTGGGACATTGCGAAGAAGAAGTGGAATACGACCGGACAGGGCTGCCAAATCAATTGGACGCCCGAAGGAAACGCCATCTATTGGGTCAATCCAACCGGCAACGGCGGCAGCGAAGTTTACCGCATGCCGATTAAGGACGGAAAGCCGGCGAAGGAGCTGTCCGATGACGAGCTTCTTCTCATGGATATGCCGGGACGGCGTTCGCACGAATACTTCCCCGAGCTTTCGGCGGATGGCAAATGGATGGTCTGGGGCATCACGCAGCGCGGCCACGACCATGACATCGCGGACTACGAGATCTACCTCTGGGAAGTGGGCACTCCTATGGAGAAAGCCGTGCGGTTGACCTATCATTCGGCCAACGATCGCTGGCCGGACATCTTCATCCCGAGCGCGGTGGCGAAGGCGGAACCTCCCCCTCCGGCCGAGTCCGCGGAGCCAGACAACTCGACTGCAAAAGAGAGCGCGGCTTCGACCGACGACGCCCCTCCGAAGGCCGCGCCCGCCAAGGTGGCAGGCAAGGCGAAGCCCAAGAAACCTCAAAAGAAAAAGTGATGCGTCCCGAGCGCATCGCCGTCTTGGGTGCGGGCGGATTCCTCGGTTCCCACATCGCACCAGCTCTCGTCGCGGCCGGCGATACGGAGATTGACGCGGTCGACGTCCAGTTCGACAAGCTCGGGCCCGAGCATGAACGCATCCACCGGATTCGCGCCCGGATCGACGAGCCCGCAATCATCGACGAAGTCGTTCGTCGGTGCGACGCGGTTCTTTCGCTGACGGCCCTGTGCAACCCTGCCCTCTACAATACCAAGCCGCTCGAGGTCATCGACGCGAGCTACTCGGACTTGGTTCCTCTGGTGAAAGCCTGCGCTGCTCACCGGAAGCGCCTGATTCATTTTTCGACGTGCGAGGTCTACGGGCGAACGGCGCTGGACGCGGCGGGCCGTCCTATGCGCGAGATGAACGAAGAGGAGACCGGGTTTTTCCTCGGGCCGCTCGACCGCGAACGTTGGACGTACGCGTGTGCCAAGCAGCTCTTGGAGCGGGTCATCTGGGCCTACGGCCGCCACCAAGGCCTTGAGTTCACCGTCATTCGGCCGTTCAACGTCATTGGGGCCCGTATGGACTTCATTCCGGGCGTCGACGGGGAGGGGGTGCCGCGGGTTCTGGCGTCTTTCATCGGCGCGCTCTTGCGCGGCGATGAACTTCTCTTGGTGGATGGCGGCAGGCCGAGACGGTCGTTCATTTCGGCCGAGGACTTCGTCGGAGCCATTGTTGCCGTGCTGAAGCGTCGCGACGCCTGTCGCGGCGAGGTCCTCAACGTGGGAAACCCGTCCAACGACATTAGCATCCGGGAGCTCGCGGTGGCGCTGTCGCGAGCGTTTGCTGCGCGCCTGCCTGGGGCCGCCCCCGCTCGCCTGCGCAATGTCGCTGCCGAAGAGATCTACGGCCCGGGCTACGACGATACGGCGGAGAGGATTCCCGACATCGCCAAAGCGAGGCGCCTCTTGGATTGGGAGCCCCGCATGAGCATCGCAGAGACGATCCCTCCCATCGTGGATGACTACCTTGCCCGCTACGGGCAGCCGGCGACGCCGATTCGCCCCGCCGCGGGAATGCAAGGCGGGCAATGAACGTCGTCGTCATCGTTCCCGCCTACAACGCCGCGCGGCACGTGAAAGCGGTGCTCGAGCGAATTGCAGCCACTGCCGTACCCGGTCTCGCCCGTATCGTCGTCGTCAACGATGGAAGCACCGACGATACCGGTACGCGTATCGCCGAGCTCGCGGCCTTGCACGGCCTTATCGATCAGATTGACCGTGTCAATAACGGCGGCTACGGGGCCGCGATGAAGGACGGGCTCGAGCGCGCGCGCGCTTCGGGCGCGGACCTTGCCGCCTGTGTGCATGCCGATGGCCAATACGGCCCCGAAGCGCTGCCTGCCCTTTTGGCCGACATGACCGATCGGCGGCTCGACCTCCTTCAGGGCTCTCGCATCGCCTCCGGCACGGCTCTTTCCGGCGGAATGCCGATGTACAAGTACGTCGCCAACGCGATTTTGAACCGAATCGAGAATCGTACGCTCGGTCTGTCGATGACCGATTACCACAGCGGGTATTTGCTTTATGGTCGTCGGGCTCTGCACACGCTTCCGTTTCGCAGTCTGTCCGACAGCTTCGACTTCGACCTGGAGATGATCGCATTGGCGCGAGCCCACGGATTGTCGATAGCCGAGGCCCCCGTCGCGACTCACTACGGCGACGAGATTTCGCATCTGAATCCGATCACGTACGGGTTTCGGGTGCTGCGAGTCCTTTGGAACTATCGACGAGGTCGATATGCGCCGATGTGATCGATTCGGATGTGTCGCGGTCCTCTTTCTCTTGGGCTGTCGTTCCGAGGCGGCAAAGTATCCATGGGCGCCGGCCGCCGATCGCGTCGCGGCCGAGAACGGCGAAGTCCGCACGTTGAACGAGGGATACGACCGGACGCGAGCCTCCGTGCTCGTTCGGCAAGTCGATCATCCAACGCGGGCGACGCTGGACTACGCCGCCTACCACGCCAACTTCATGATCGCGGAGCTGCCTCCCGAGCGCGAAGTGAGCGCGACCGGAACGCTCGATACGTCGAAGCCGTTCCGCGGGCTGGTGGAGAAAAGCACACTGACCGCCGATGTCCGAAAGACTCCGTTGACCCAAGCAGAGCGAGCGCGCCCTCTGGCGTTCGCGCCGGCTGTGGAGTTCTTGCAGAGCAAGCGTGTCGCCGGGGCTGCGGCGCTCGAGGAGCTGGGTACTGCCGTCCGCTCAGAGGCGTGGGGACTGGCCGCGAGCGCGGGCAGTCCAGCGCAGAGTGTCAGTGAGATATTTTTGCATGCGGGTGAAGCCAAAGGGCCGGTGGAAGTCTGGGCGAAGATCGAGTTTGCGCCATGGTTCAAGGCGCTCGGACAATTGCCCGACCAAGATGGGGATGGCTTTCCCGAGGTGTATGGCCGCATGCAACCGGGAGTGGTCGGCGTCGCGGCCGTCGATGCGCTCGAGGGTGAATACGTCGGGCACGTGTTGAGCCCCGCAGAGGTCAAGGCATGGGCCAACCAGCTGTCGTCGTATTGGTATCCGTCCTACAACACGGACCTGATTGCCGCGCAGGCTTCGTGGCCCGACGATCGCACCGAGGCGGATATCAAGCGCGAGCTGGGAGGTCGCGTCTTCTCGGCGCCCACCATCGTGCTACGCGGAAAGCCGAAGGGGAAACCGACGTACGACGTTTTCATCATCAAGACGGCAGATTGCGCAGCGGGTGCAGCGTGCGGCGCGGAATCCACGGCGGGCGCGTCGGGCAAACCGTCGTCTTCGGCGTCCGGCCTTGCGACCGCCGCGGCAGGTGCACCCAAGCTTGCCAAGACGCGTCCGACCCCGCAGCCGCAACCTCTTGCGGAGGCTCTGGCCCGCGAGCTCGCCGAGAGCGGCGGCGGCTCGTGGGCGAAATGGGCTGCGCAAGTGGCGCCTTTGCACCAAGTTATCCGCCAGCGGTTGCGTTCGACGCCGGCCCGGGTAAAGGCGTTCGCCGGTTCGGACGGCTTTTTATTTTATCGCAACAGTCTGGAGTTCGTAACGGGCGGGGATCTTGAAAAACAGCGCAAGGGCAAGAACCCGCTCCCCATCATCGTTGACTTCAAGAACCAACTGGCAGCGCACGACGTCGACTTCTTGTTCGTTCCGGTGCCCACCAAAGAAGAGATCTTCCCCGACGAAATCGACGCGAATTCGAAGGGGCTTGTGGGTCACGTCGTCGACCCGTTTTCGCGCAAGCTCCTCTTGAGTCTCGCGCAAGCCGGCGTCGAGGTGATCGATCTCTTGCCTCTGTTTCTCGAAGCCAGGAAAAAGACCGATCCCGTCAAAGAGGAACCTCTCTACCAGCACCAGGACACCCATTGGACCGACCGGGGTCTGCGTCTGGCGGCGGATCTCATCGGCCGCCGGATAAAGCAGTACCCATGGTTCTCGCAGCTCTCGGCGCACGCGCGGACGTTCACGCTCAAAGAGACAACGTTTACGCGCTACGGCGACCTGTATTCGCGATTGCCGGACGCCGAGAAGGCTCCGTACAAGCCGGAAACGCTTCTCGCGCACCAGGTGGTGGGCCCTCGCGGAGAGCTCTACGAGGATGATCCCGACAGTCCGATCGTCGTTCTGGGGGATAGCTTCACAGGGGTTTACGAGCTCACGGACGCCGAGCATGCGGGCATTTCCGCGCATATTGCGCGGGCGGCAGCCTTTCCGGTCGACTTGGTGATGAGTTATGGCGGCGGCCCCAACGTGCGTCAGAAGCTCATGCGGCGCGGGGTCGAGGCCCTCTCGGCCAAGAAGGTGGTGATCTGGATCATGACCGCGCGCGACTTGTACAACTATTGGGAGGATTGGGAACCGCTGACCGGCAAGTAATGCGTCTCGTGACCGTGGCTCTGCTGCTGGCGCTCGGCTGTCGTGCCGGAGCGCGCTCGACAGAGGTTTCCCCCGTCGTCCATTCGCTGTTGTCTATCGGGCGCGACTACGGGGAGACGACCGCGGAGGAAGAGGCGTGGAGCGCCGCCGAGCTGGCGCGAATCTCGACGCAGGTTCGCGACGCGATCGCCCGCCGTCGAGACGTGGCGGCGTCGATAGCGCTGAACGAGACGGTGTTCCGGACTCTCGGCTTCGTGCGTGAGGTGGAGCACACCGACCTGCAGTTTGTGCTGTTGCCGGCGGTCTTGCGAAGTCGCCGCGGGACCTGCGTCGGCTTGGGGGCGCTTTACTTGGCGCTCGCGCAGTCGCTTGGGATCCCCCTGGAGGCGGTCATGCGCCCGGGCCATTTTTATGTCCGAGTGCGTGAGGCGGATGGCCACCGAAACATCGAACTCCTTCGCCAGGGCGAAGAGATGCCGGATAGCTGGTACGAGACCCGCTTTCCTGCTCCTGCGGGGCCGGCGAAGGAGTACGGCCGCGCGCTTTCGTCATCGGAAGTGCTCGGGGTCGTCGAGTACGACATTGGCAACGAGCGCCGGCGCCAAGGCCGCATTGCGGAGGCTCGCCGGGCCTATGACCGTGCTGTGCACCACTTTGCCGGCTTCGCCGAGGCCCACGCAAGCCTGGGCGCGGCGCTGCATCTTCTCGGGGCACTGAAGGAGGCGGAGGCGAGCTACGAAGCCGCCCGCAGCATCAATCCGAACCTCACCGGTCTGGACAAGAACATCGAATTGCTTGAGAAGGAGCGCGCTGGTCCAAGGCCCTAGCGAATTCTTACCGCGACACGAGGAGCTCGACGGACGCTGCTTCGACGCTGCTCGAGGTTGGTGGTTTGGCCTTTGTGATCACGATTCGCACGCTCGTGGCCGGGCTGTCCGCGAAGAGGCGGTCGACGATGCGCCGGGCCAGCGTCTCGAGCAAGTGGCAGCTTCGCGCCGTCCCCTCCGCAACGACCAGCGACGCGATGCGGTCGTAGTCAACCACCTCGGCACGGTCGTCACTCGCTGGCAGCGTCGCGGCCGGTAGGGACAGCTCGACGTGGGCTACGAAGTCTTGCGGAAGTCGGCGCTCGGACGGAGACGCGCCGTGCTTGCTCCGGAACCGGACCCCATCGAGCCTTATGCGATATTCCTGGACCGGCATCAGTTTAGCTGATTCTTGTCTGGCTTCTGCCCCTCGAGGAAAACCGCGGTGACCTCACGCTCCAGAGCTCCTGCAAGCTCGGCGTCCATCGCCTCGACCGAGCCGGCTGCACGCTCCACGTTGCGCTGGTACACGAAGATGCGCACGCGCGTCGGGGCAGCGCCGTCGGTGGGCGGAGTGTCGAGCGCCAGAAGGGCGCGAGGGTCGATTCCGTCGACCACAAGCTCCGCGCCCGGCAGGTCCACGACGTAGACTTCCGCCTCGCGGACATACCGAGCGAGAACCACGTCGAGCTTCTCAATCGCTCCTCGCACGATCGCAGCGAAGGTTTCCGGGCTCGGTGCCCAAGCGGGTGGGGTGCGCAGAGCCTCGAGAGCCCGCGAGCGTAAGTGAGCCTCGGCCGCGCCCCGTGGGTCGCCTTGCTCGTCGCGAACGAGGCCGAGGTAGTAGTGCGCGTCCGCGCTCTGGGGGTCCGCTTTGACCGCTTGCTCGATGAGGGGCGCGGCCTTGTCGATCTGGCCAAGCTCGTACCAAGCCCGCCCGATGAGAAATAAGTAGGAGTGCCCGCTAAACGGTCCGTCCGGGAGCATCTTCATCGCGCGCTTGGCTTCCTCGTAGTCTCCTTTGGCCATCACAGCATCCACTTTGAGAAGAATGCAGTCCGCGACCTCTTCGTTCGTCTCCGCGTAGTCGAGCGCTTGCTCGATTTGCACGATCGCGCCGTCGAAGTCGCCCAAAGGGCCGATGAGGAGCTCGGCCGCGTTGAGCATCGCCTCGAAGTACGTCTCGTCGAGGGCAATGGCCAGACGGTAATGTTCCAGCGCCTCCTCGGCTTCTCCCTCGAGCGCGGCCGCATAGCCCATCAGGTTGTGAACCTCAGGCGACTGCGGATCGAGCTCGAGGGCTCTTTTCGCGCACGCGATGGCGCCGGGGCCGTCGCCTTTTTGGGCGAGGTCCCAGCCGCGGTCGAGGTGGGCTGTCAGCTGGTCTTCCATGGCGCGAAGATGGGCGCATTTCTCTGCCGGACGGAGAGAGGTCCGTCAAGCTAAGGGATGCACTGCGGTGGCTGCGCGTTCGGCCCGGTGCAGGTGCCTGGAGCGCGGTCGCGGACGATGACTTTCGTCCCAGGCTTGTCTTTGGTGGCGACGACCGCATGCCACCCTTCGGGCAGGACCGGATCGGTCCATCCAAAAAGCGCCTTTGCGTCCCAAGGGGCCAAATTCACGCACCCGTGGCTCTTCACGGACCCAAACGAGGAGTGCCAGAACGCGCCGTGAAGCGCGTAGCCCGCGTTGAAATACTGGATGTAGGGCACATCCTCGATCGAGTACGGCCCGTCGGTCGCCAATTCGGCGTCGCCGTCCATCGTGGCCGAGATGTGCTTCTCGCGGATGCGAAAAGAACCCGGCGGCGTCTCGTGCTCGTTTCGGCCGCTCGAAAAGATGGTTGCAAACACGGGGGCGGTCCCCTCGAACGCGACGAGCGTCTGCCGCTTCAGGTTCACGTCGATCCATTTGTCATGCTCGCCAAGCCTTTCGGGTGGATTTCCGGGCTCGGTCCTGGTTCCGTCAATTGCCCGCAGCCACCAGCCCGCGTCCGTCTCCCAGTATTCGATGCCGGCGATGCGTGCTTTCTCGCCGGTGAGGCCCACGGCGTCGTAGCGATCGAGCGCCCCGTCGGCGACCGATACGTGCTTGTGATCCTCGTCCATCGCCCAGCGCTTTGCGTAGCGGTTCAAGATAAACCCGACCGGGAGCTTGTCGATGCGCCGCGCCGGGACATTCTTCGTGGCGTAGGTCCCGTCGTCCTTACCGAGCCACACCCCGTGGTATTCGGTCACTTGTTTGGTGACGAGGATTCGGTCAAAGGGCGCCGTCAACCCGTTGATGGTTTTCCACCACTTGGCGCCCCCGGCCTCGAGGTCGTGATCGAGCGACAGGAAGAACCCCTTGACCATGCGACGGGCCATCGGGCCGCCCCTCTCCTCGAGGTCTTCGAGAGTGACTTGCGGCGGTGCCCCATCGGGCTCCTCTTTTTCCCACCAAGGCACGTCGGCGTCTGGATCATCCGACTCCGCTCCGGCGTCCATGGCGTTTCGCATGCCGCCGAGCAGGTAGGGATTTTCTTCGTCGGTGGGCTTGGGCTTGCGGGGCCTGAAGAGCCAGGGTTCGAATCGCTTGCGGTCCTCGCGTGACGGAACCCGGCGATAGAGCGGCGTGCCGTTGGAGTAGTTGGCCCCGTACACGTACGGCAGGGGACCTTCGAGGTCGGCGGCCCGCGTTTGCTTAAAGCCAGGGTGATCGAGATCCAAAGTGGCGTTCTTGGCGCAGACAAAGCCCCCGGCGAGGAGCTCGTACCAGCCTTCAGGGCAGTTGGCCTTCTTGTGCGGCTCGGCAATGACGGGGACCCGCTCGCCGTAGCGGAGCGATCCGAGGCGCGACGACTTGGTGTCGCGGTCGCCTTTCCTGTCCCCCGGCCAGTCCATCTCGCTCCACACGGGCACGGCCAGGGCCGTTGCGCCAAGCCATGGCCCGGCGTAGGCAGGGGGCCCTGCATCGAGCGGAGGCGACGCCGCGCGCAGCGAGTCGGCAGAGCTCACGGCCGAAGCGGACGGGGCCGCGCCCGTGGCTTTGGGGGCAGCGTGCTGCTCGCTGCACGAGGCGCTCGCCAGCGCCACGCTTAGCGAAGCGCTTACGAAGAAAGGTGGGAAACTCGTCTTGGTCACGTTTGGGTGGATTTACCCTCGTAGGGGCTCCTCGGATAGGCTCTAACGCCAGAGCGGCCCGGAGAACCAATTCTAGGAGAATCCAACGCCTGAGACGCGAAGAGGAATTCCCGAGGTGCTCAAGTCGCTAGCATCTACGCCGCGTCCTAGCCGCGGACGTGCTTCTGGGTCGCTCGGCGAAGGGGCGGCACAGGCCGCGCCCACGGCGCCCCATGCAACGCCGCGTGTGGGCAAGGGCAAGCGCAGCGGGCCCGAGCGCTTTTGGGCGCGGTGGCCATCAAAAATTGCGCTCGCGGTGTGCGTCGTTATCTCAACGATTGCGCACGGTTCCGCGATGCCTTTGCACGCGCCTATAGGATTTGAGACCAAGGAGGTCGAAGGAGAAGCCGCCATCCCCGTGGACGTGCTTAGCGCCACGGATCTCCCGGCGGAGCCGTCGCCAGCCTCTGCGCCGCCTCCAGCAGCCGCCCCAGAGAAGGAGAATTCGCGCGCGTCGCCGACCGGGGCCGCGGCACGAGTCGATGCGGGCGCTCGCGATGCACGCGCCGCTAACCGTGACGCAGCCCCTGAGGAAGCCACAGACGGGGGCTCCGTGGACTCGGAGGCTCCTTTGGCTGCGGACGCCGGAGTCGCTTCCGGGCCGCGCAATCCTGAGGCCATCGTCGGTGCGGCCGGGGCGGTTCAAGCGGACGTCGTCCTTGTCATGCTGCTCGTGAACACGGAGGTCATTCGCAAGAGCCCCGCCGGCGCCACCCTGGGTTTGCTCTTGCGCGGCATTTCGACCCGGTGCGCGACACCGATTGGCTCATGATTAGCGGGCCATCGCTCGTGCATAGCGAACGCGACGTCGTGCTCATCCATTACTCGGCGCCCGATGCGGTCGTCGATCGCGCCATTGCCATCGTAAGTCGCAGATACGCCCGCGGCGGTCCCATCGACGCGGGCGTGCCCGGAGTCAGGGCCGTGCTCACTCACGCCGACCGCGCGGAGCGGGTCATGCTGAGGCCCGGGCCGCACGTACTCGCGGTCGTGCCGCCGAGTGTGGCCAATAAGGTGGCGCGGCAATTGGCTCTCTCTCGCGTTCCGACCCACGTGCGGCCGGGCGAGGCCATGTACCTTCGCCTGGTCAACCCGAATCATCCGTTCCCCGAGATTCCGGCCGCGATCACCGAAGCGCGCCTTCGGATCGTGCCCCGTGCCGACGAAGGTGCCGACGTGTTCCTCGAGGGCGACACCAAAGACGCCAGCTCCGCAGAGCTGGCGGCCGAGGAGCTCGCGCGCGTCGTGAGGCGCCACAACGACATGTTCACGAGCTTGCTCACGCACGGGCTTCTCGACGACGTCGAAGTCAAAGCCGAGGGCAACATTGCGAAGGTCCACCTGACCGCGACCCGCGATCAGATTGAAACCGTCCTCGCCCTAGTTGGCGGATTCCTGGGGGTCGACATACCGCTGCCCGATGCGGGGTTAGAGCCTCCGCGTCGACAGCGTCGACCCGAGTGATGCAGCGACGATGGTTGTCGTGGCCACGAACCGGTGCCCGATGTTGTCAACCATCACTCCGAAGCCCTCGAGCGTGCGCACGCCCAAAAGGACCATGTCGTTCGGCTCCCCGAATACGACCTCGTCGTTGGTCTCGTACCCTTCGGCACGGAGGATCGCGTACCCAACCTGGCGCCTGAGAATCTGCTTGCTGGCCGTCGTGAACTGCCGCTCTCGGCGGGGCGAGATGCCGATCGATTTCAGCACGTCGGCGGGCAGCCAGGTGAGCTCCGACCCCGTATCCACGAGAGCTTCCTGAGGGGGTGAGGTGACCTCCTCTTGCTTCGGGTTCGCCGCGACCACGTTCACGCGGAACATGCTCATGGCCGAATCCTACCACCCTCCCGGCGGCTCAAGCCGCGCAGCGTCGGTGGCTCTCTAGCCCGGATTATTCACGGGACAACGAGCTCGGCTTGTGGATGCTCCGCGCGCAGTTGGAGCGCCTGGACGGGGGACGCGGAGGCGATGGTG